>Ga0326727_10003371_pt1 | contig 51255 bp, 47 predicted proteins | sample MB2enrmetagenome_FD_207643 | JGI IMG/M metagenome (GOLD analysis project Ga0326727, IMG submission 207643) | Lab enriched peat soil microbial communities from McLean, Ithaca, NY, United States - MB29MY | ecosystem: Environmental > Terrestrial > Soil > Wetlands > Peat | place: USA: New York...
GCAAATCGCCCATTTGGAGGACTAATTTCTGCTTCTGGCTCCGAGAGTAACGAATATTGCCGGTTGCCCTGCTGCCCCGAACGATGAGGTCTTGGATACCACTCGCGCAGGCCCGAGTGAGTGGTGGGCTATCCGTCAGTAACGACTCAGTAAACAACCGGTTGGCGGGATTCCACTGTAGGGTCAATCTCGGCAGGCGGTCGCGCAGCCCTGGCGGGTGGCCCAGGTCTGACCATCCGAAAATGATTGGGTGCCCCATGTCTCGATTCTGAGACATGGGAGACCATGGGGTGAAACCCCTTGATTGAGATGTGGGCCACCCGCCGCTGCCTTCCAGAACCGATTGTTCAAGTTGCTTGTGAGTGAAGCTTTCGGCCAGATGCAAGACTCTAGGAGGTCTTCACTTGCTTCGCTTTAAGCAGTCGGTATCCAACGAGCCAAAGAAATTTATCGACGTCTTTCAGAGAGTAACCTTCGAGGCCGTAAGCAGCCTGAAACCGCTTGACGATTGCGTGAAAACAGGCGTAGTCCTTGCACTCGGAATCTTTGAATTGAAACCCCAATTCCTTCGACTTATACGCCCGAAGCGTTTCCCACATATTTAGGTCGTAGATTGCGTAAGCTTCCTGGTTGTGCCAACTGCAAAACTTCGTGGCGAATGAGAAATAGTGTTTCCTCGTTCCCTGAGACTTCCAGATCGCATCGACGGCGTCCGAGTTACCCTCCTTCAGCTTTGTGTCCAGGTCTTCGATCTTCCAGACGTGGACCGCGAGTGGATGAAGGTCCACGTCCAGAACTCTGGCATGATAGAGCGCGTTGATGGTGACGACCTTAGTGAGCACGTGCTCGATTCTCTTATTTTCGCGATAGGTCGCAATCAGTTCGCCCAAAGTTGATTCGGCTCGGGCCGTTTCAGGATCATCCGCGAACGCAGTAATTACAGCATCGATGTGATCTTTCGGGTTGCGCATTATGCCCCCAATTCAACGATGCAGCGTCCGGAAACTTGAACCGCCGCTCATAAACAGTTCAAACATAGCGTTGTCGTAATTTCGGTGTCGCACTGAGAAAGCGTTGATCCCCATCCTAACCTGTCCGAATGCGGGCTGCAGGATTTGGTCAAGGGCCGGGTCGTTCTTCCATGCATAGCACGCTCTTGTGGCGAATGCGGCCTGAGCGCTATTGATTTCACCGGGAACCGGGCGCCGCGGTGCGAGCGTTCGCGGCACTAATGGCAAGATGTGTAGACAGTGGGTTGAGCTGACCGGCAGGATAACTTCAACGTCCTCGGTTGCGAACCCGTGACCATAGCTCAACAGCCCGTTCGCTAATCGCTTCCACGTAATCACGGGAGCATCTCCGATGACGAACGGTATCTCCCGAGTCGTTTCGAGCATCATCCAATCTCCACGGTCGAGTGGCTCGTCAAGGAACTCCATCGCCCGCTCCATGCTATCGACGTAGGCTGTCTGCTGATGCTGCTCGGTCTGCATATTCGCGATCATCTGCTCGGCTGATCGCCGCACTTCTTCGCGTGTGACCGTTCGGCTGAGCGGATGGCCGAGACGAATGATTTCAAGTGTCCAGTGGCCGGCGACTCTGCCGATCTTTTCCTCGTCCGCGAGAAACGCTCGCGTCGACTCGATAGCGACCGCGATCTGCTCCCGCGTCGCGCCCCGTCGGTTCTGGGAGCGGTTAAACAGGAGGGTGATGTACCGGGTCAGCTTTCGAATGTCCTGCCGGGTCATCACGAAGGTTTGGTAGCTTAGCTTGTCGAGGAATTTGTGGACCGGGTTTTCGAATTCCTGATTGAGCCTCGCCTCGAGCGCGGCCTCGCGCGATTCGTCCGCAGGATCGCCGAAGTAGTGGTCAATCCGGGTTGCTCTTTTTGTGGAGATTCCGCGAAATGGAGCTTTTCCCCTTTCATACCGCCAGAGCCGACGCGACCGCGTGACCGTGTCGTCATAGGCGAACTGGTCCAGAAGGAAGCGCGGGACCGTGTGGGAATTCACCGTTTCGATGGTCTCACGAAGAGCGTAAGAGAGCGGGAACGTGACAGAATAAGACTCCCGGCCAGGCCGTCCGCCCGGAAAATATCAGCAACAAATCTCACGATCCCTGTCAACTGCTTCCCTGCAATATATTTTCTATCTCTCTCCTTTTCAGCCACTTCCATTCACCGCCGTTGTGCATGTTATTTCAGCCAACCTCCTATCCTTGAATCACGCAAAAGGATTGGACCGGCTTCCTGCCGGCTCCGCTAACCCGCGCACCGCGCGTGCTAGCCCGCTACCGTCTTGAGCTGCTAAGTCCTTACCCGGGAAGACTCTGCGGCTAAGTTCTTTTCTGAGAGGACTTTGGCGCCACATCCGGTCAGCAGGTTATTGAAAACAGGGAACTTCCCTACAGAGTATGTGTGGGGGTACCCGGGAGAGAATCCATTATGTACAACGAATGCCGGCACGTTATGCCGAGTGGTTTGAAGTGCCACTCCCCGGCCCTTCGGGGCAAGGCCTACTGCTACTACCACACCACAATCCACCGCATCGGCAATCCGCGCAGCTCCGAAGTCAAAGAACTCGAGATCCCCGCGCTCGAAGATACCAGCTCCATCAAGATCGCCCTCACGCAGGTCATCCGTGCCCTCAACTCGCCCTTCATGGACACGCGTCGCGCCGGCCTGCTCCTCTATGGACTTCAAATTGGGGCACAACTCACCTCCCGCCCGTCCGATCAGGAGCCGTCTCAAACCGTGCGCACCCTCTGCCGGGAAAGCGAAGGTGATGTCCTCGCTCCGGAGAAGACCGTCTGCGAACCTCCCGCCGACTGCCGCAACTGCCCGCGACAGGAAACCTGCGAAAACTTCGAAGAATCCGACGAGGACGACGACACGGAAGAAGATGAGCAGGACGACGAAGATGAAGAGGACGAAGAAGAAGATCAGGACGAGCTCGCCTGAAGCTCCTTGCACAAATGACGCCATGAAAGGGCAGCGATCACAGTTTTCTGAAAACTCGCCCCAGGAAAAGAATCAGGGAGTAGACCCGTAGGGACGTTTGCCTCTTTAGCCCCCGAAGGACGCCTTAGCACGTCACCATCGTGACGCTGCAACCCGGCTTGGTCGGCTTCCACTGCACCAGGAAACTCGTCACCGAACTCGCCTGCATGCGGCGCATCGCCTCGAATTCGCCGCTCTTCTGGCTGTAAATCAGCTCGCCGGTATCGCTGAGCACGGCCAGTGCCGGTACGCCCCTGGCAACGGGGACTCCGTATCTCTCCGCGAGATCGAGATTTGCGTCCATGTAGCCGATGTTCACATGCACCAGGACGTAATTCGCTTCGAGAATCAGCCGATTCTCCGGATTGTTGAAGTAGGTGTCCAGCACGTGGCAGTCGCCGCACCAGTTTCCACCAAAGTCGATGATCACCCGCTTGTGGGTCGCAGCTGCGGCCTTCAGCGCTGCGGCAATATCAGCCTTCGCCTGCGAGGGATCCGGGTAGATTTCGCGAGTGGCGGCGAGCGCCGATCCCGCAACCAATGCCACGCCGCCAATCAGGCTCATCAGCTTCGTCAGTTTCATGGACGGGGAATCCTCCATTGCTGCATCCTGCGCCGGAGCGCCGGCTTCTTGCGCCGCAGCGCAACTCAAGTCTGTCATAGGGATGCCCGGCACCGCCATCAGGTTACAATTCGTCGAGAGCGTCGTCTTCACGGAGTAGGTTTAGTCTTGGAAAACATGAACAAGGTGCGCCAGAAGCTCGAGTCGCATCCGTATGCCGACCTGAGCGCAATGATGGAGGGTTATGCCCGGGCTGCCGTCGATGTGGCCCGGAGCGAATATCGGCGGACGCTCGACTTCTCCGCGGACTCGATCAATGCGCTCGACGAGATCGTTGTACTCCTCGCCGAAAGCCCCGATATCGATCTCGACTTTGAATCGCGCCTTTGGGGCAGCTACCTGGGAGAGGTGCTTCGCATCCGCTACGCTGGCATGTGGGAGATGACCCAGTATCCGGGAGGACAGGTGGCTGTGCCCGCCGTTGAACTGCGCGGATCGCGGCTCTTCCCACTGATGAAGGTCTACCGGCGCCTCACAGTCGGCGAAGAGGAAGACCTGCCGAGCTTCTACGACAAGGTGACTGCCCGGCTCGGCAATCCGGCGCAGGTGAATTGAGCGTAATGGAATAAAGCCGCTGTTCGATGGTTTAATACGAGTGCCATTGTTCGCACCGGTTGTTCGGCTTTGTGCGACAATTATGGGTGACAGACGCGCCATGCACTCCAGGCGCGCGGAAGGACACAAGATGGGCGATCTATTACAGCCATGGCACCTGATTATCCTGGCGATCGTGGCTTTTCTGCTCTTCGGCGCCAAGCGGCTGCCGGAGCTGGGCAAGGGCTTAGGTGAAGGGTTGAAAGGGTTTAGGGAGGGCATCAAGGGTGTCAGCGATCCCCCGCCGCCGACCACGCAGCAGAGCACGCAGACCCCACCCCCCCCTCCGCCTGCGAGCAACGAGCCCCCGCGGCAGGGATAAGCCACCCGGCGCCATAAGCGCCTGAAGGCGAGCCTCGAGTTCGCTCATGAAGTTGAAAAGGCCTGTGCCCGGCGGCATGGGCCTTTGTCTTTTTCATCCGGCGCTCAGCAGCGCAACAGCCGCAAGCGCCATCCCGATCCCCGCCACCTGCCGCGTAGATGGCCGCTCCCGCAGGACCATCCCGGCCAGCAGAATCGTGCCCGCGGGATACATCGAGCTGATGACCGCTGCCACGTCCAGCCGCCCCAGTTGCGACGCCATCATGTAGAACAGGTTTCCGGTGGAATCGAGCGCGCCGGAGATGCTTCCGGCCAGCCAGAAGCCGCGCCTGGGACCCTTGGGCTTCACCAGCGCCATGACGATGAAAATCGCAGCCACGCCGGCCACTCGGCCCGAGGTCAACGCCCACATCACGCCTCCTGCCGCCGCCATTTTGAACAGGATGAGCTGCGCGCCGAATCCGACCCCTGCGCAAGCGCCCAGCATAAGCGCCTTCCGCGGCGTACCCGCCCCGGTGTCTGCCGGGGTCTGCGCAATCAGCCAGATCGCCGCCAGACCCACCGCCAATCCCACCGAGGTCAGCGCACCCGGCCAGCCGGAATGGAACAGATCGAAAACAACCGGGACCAATGCCGTCAGAAGTCCGGTCAGAGCAGCCGTCAGTCCCATTGCCCCCATGGCAAGAGCCCGGTAGAAAATCGCCAGGGCAAGGGCACCCTCAAAGCCGCCAATGGCTCCAAAGACGAGATAGCTGGTTCCGGGAATGGCAAGTCGGAGAACAAGGCAGATCGCCAGCAGCACAGCCAGCGAGATCACCTGTCCCGCCGCCGTAATCAGCACCGGTGAGGCCCGGCGCGCACCCCAGCCGCCCGCAAAGTCAGACCCTCCCCAGTTGGCGGCAGCAAGCAGGCCGAGCCCTGCCGCAGCTCCCGAAGAAGCCATGACTATTTCTGGTTGTCCTGTCCAGAGGGGTAGTAGCCCTTTTTGGCAATCACTTCCACGTTGGGCCGATCGACGCGCACTTCAATCTTTCGATACTTGCCGTCGATTAGTGGCTCGTGGCTGGCATAAACCAGCGTGTACTGGTTGCGTGCCTCTTCGGCGATCCGGGCATAGCTTTTCTCAATGCCGTTCAGGCTGTTCTCCGAGTCGAGGATTCCACCCGTCGCCAGCACGTATCCGGCCAGCCGGTTGTCGTACATGGTGAAGGGAAGATGCAGCCGGCTCACGTATCCTTCGCCCCAGCGAGCGGAGTCGCCGACAGCCGTGCCATACACCGCGATCTTGTTGGTCTGGAGATACCGCAGAACGTCCTTGTAGGTCGCTTTGCTGCCGTACTCCTTGCCGTCGGAGATCACGTAGATGATGCGCCGGCGTTCGTGCGGCCGGGTTGACAGCTCCTTGGCAGCCGCCAGGATCGCATCGTTGAGGGTGTGGATCTCTTTGGGAATCGTGACGAACGTGCTGTTGCCCGTCGAGCGGCCTTCCTGGATGTTCGGGTCAATGCAACCGCCGTTTTTCGTTATGCTGCACCCGGCAAACGGGCCGCTGTTCACGGGCACCAGGTCGTCGCGTCCCACCGATTTGGCAAGCGCCAGCACCGCCGGCACACGGTTTCCCTGCGCCCCGGTAAAACCGGTCCACTCGCGCGGGCCGTTGTTGTAGGAGAAGACTGCGACCTCGTCGTAGGGCGAAAGTGAACCCTGAATTGCTCCCAGGGAATCGTTCACCTTGGCCATCACGTCCGACGTCAGGCTCTGGTCGATGACGAATGCAATCGACAACGGGGCAGGATCAACCGAGAAGATCTTCAGGGGCTCCCACTGGCTGTTTTCATATACCTTGAAGTCGCGCCAGGTCAGGCCGGCAATCGGTTTGCCTTTGTTGTCCTTCACAGTAACCGGGACTTCGACGTATGTCGTGTACACGCGGATCTTCGAGCCGATGTCCTCCGGGGTCATGTTCTCCGGCGGAGTCGTCTGCACCTCTTTGGTCTGGCTCGGCGGAGGCTGCGTGGCCGGGGCCTGCTGCGGCTGGTCGGCCGAGGTGCTCGAATTGGCAGTTGGAGGGGCAATACCCGGCGTCATCGGGCCAAGGCCTTTCAGCGGTGAGCCGGCCTGAGGTGCAGGAGCATCCGGCACGGCCTGCTGATCTGCCGGTGCCTGCTGCTGTTGCGTCTGGGCAAACGCCGCCGGACCGAGGCTCAACGAACTCAGAAGTACGGTCAGCGCCAGTGTTCTCAAACCAAGGTCCACAGGTATTCTTTCCTCCCAAACACACTGCGCCGGCCATGTCTGTCGGCCCGCAGATCGGCCCCATCCCGGAAACCGAGTCGCAGGGGCCTGTACCCGTCAGATTATCAGACGCACCCGAGCCCTGCAGGTTGCCCTCGTCCGGCGGAAAGAGTGGGGAGCCTGCTATGCTCTCTTCGGGCAGCTTCTTCCGTCCAATCAATCAGCATGCGTGTCCCCCGCACCCTCGTCGTACTATTCGTTGCCCTCCCGCTACTTACTGCAACGGCCCGGGGACAGCTTGTGCCGTCACCGGATGCCCCGCCTGTCAGCACCGCGCCCCCTCCGCCGCCCGAAGAGGAGTCGGTGGGCACTCTCAGGCTGAACGTCAACCTGGTCGATCTCTTCTTCACCGTCAAGAACAAGTCCGGCGAACTGGTTCCGCATCTGACCAAGGACGACTGTTCCGTATCGGAGGACAAGGTTCCGCAGACCCTGAAAAACTTCTCGGCGGAGACGCACCTGCCGCTCAATCTCGGCATCCTGCTCGATACTTCCGGCAGCCAGATTGACGTTCTGCCGCTGGAGCAGCAGGCGGGCGGACAGTTCCTGGAGCGCGTTCTCAAGTCGAAAGACCAGGCGTTTCTGGTCTCTTTCGACGTGAACGTCGATCTGCTCCAGGACTTCACCAACAGCGCCCGCATGCTGGAGCGCGCCATGAACAAGGCCGAGATCAATACCGCCGGCGGCAACGGCAGCTCGGGCATCCCAGGCCTTGGCGGCGGCACGATCCCGATCCATGGAACGCCGAAGGGCACACTGCTCTATGACGCCATCTATCAGGCGTCGTACGACAAGATGGCGCAGCAGAACGGCCGCAAGGCGATGATTATCCTCACCGACGGCGACGACCAGGGCAGCGACCACAAAATCCAGGAAGCGATTGCCGCAGCACAGAAGTCGAACACCATCATCTACGTCATCCTCATCGCCGATCCGGGCTTCTACGGCGGATTTGGATACTCGGGCTACTCGGCCGCCAAGCGGCTCTCCGAGGAGAGCGGCGGCCGCCTCATCAACGTGGGCAACAACGGTAAGAAGCTCGACGCGGCCTTCCAGCAGATCGAGGAAGAACTCCGCACCGAGTACCTGGCTAGCTACACTCCCACCAATCTCAAGACGGACGGCGGCTTCCGCCGCATTTCTGTTCAGTGCAAGGGCGACGACCTGAAGGTGCAGGTACGGAAGGGCTACTACGCGCCGCTGCCCGACGCACGGTGATCCGGGAGTAACTCTCCGGTCCTGCTCTTTTTCCGGACAAATGCGTTACCCAAGTTCCTCATCCCGTAATCTGGCGCGGTAAATCCCGCTATCGGTAGTATCCGCGGTGGCGAAGAAGACTTGAGCCGGTCTGCCGGTTTCCCGTCTTCCCCAGCCAGGGGGTTCCGCGATGTCCTTCGACTGTTCCGCCCCAGACGACCGCGCAGGATTCGAAATCAGCTCACGCTTTCGCAAGTTGATTGAGGAGCGCATCGCTCGCCTCGAAGACGATGCCACGCGCGACGAGGCCCTGCTGCCGTTCCTCGAGAACAGCGACCATATCCGTCGCCACAGGCGCCTCATTGAAGCGCAGCGAGCCGAGGCCATGCGGATGCGCCGCTTCCTCGACAACTCCAGGACGCGATTCCCCCATCCGCTCATCGCCCTCTGAGTCTTCGCCTGTACGCTGCCTTCCCGGCTGGCCTCATAATGGAGCATGGTCGTCCCAGCCGGCTCCCATCAGGTGCTCGACTACCAGATCGTCGATGTCTTCACCGAGACCGCCCTCAAAGGCAATGGCCTCGCCGTCGTCTTCGATACGGTCAGCCTTGAAACCGAACGCATGCAGGCCATCGCGCGCGAGTTCAACCTTTCGGAAACCACCTTCATCCAGCGCCGCGATCCGGCCACGGAAAAGCAGGAAGGCGTGCGCGTGCGCATCTTCACTACCCAGGAAGAGCTGCCCTTTGCCGGCCACCCGACGCTCGGCACCGCCAGCGTGCTCAAGCTCTCGGCACCTGAGACACTCGAAGGCAACACCGTTCGGCTCGCACTCAACGTGGGCGCCGTCCCGGTCCGCTTCAGACCCGACGGCCTCTTCGGCGAGATGACCCAGCGCGATCCGGAGTTCGGGACTGTACTCGACCCCGGAGCAGTCGCACGCCTTATTGGGCTCGCCGTCGACGACCTGCATGCCTCGATTCCGCCCCAGGTTGTCTCCACTGGCACGGCCTTCGCCATCGTGGCCCTACGTTCGCATGAGGCGCTCGCGCGCCTGCGGGTAGATCAGGAAGCCGCCACCCGATACCTTCGCGAACACGGCGGCCGCTGGTTCTATGTGATGGGCCCGACTGGCAGCACCAGCCCCGGCTGGAGAGCGCGCATGCAATTCTACGGCGGCGAGGATCCCGCCACCGGCTCCGCAGCCGGATGCGCCATCAGCTACCTCGTCTGCCACGGGATCGTCGCGCCGGGGCGGCAGATTCACGTTCAGCAGGGAGTCGAAATCGGTCGTACAAGCGATCTATTTCTCGCTGCGGCCCTCGTTTTGGGCAAGGTCACGGATGTGCGCGTTGCGGGCAGCACAGTTCGCGTTGCAAAGGGGCAGCTTTTCCTGCCGTAATACACACGCTTTCAACAGAATTTAATCAGGCCAAGTTCCTCTCTGTGTTCATTCTGGCGGGTTTTCCTTTGTTTCAGAATGGTTTTCAAGCATGGTTTCGCCTCCTGTTCCCTCTTTTCACGCACCCTCGCAGTCCGTACTCTTGCGCCAGCATTAAACGCAATTAAGCCGGAATTTATTCCGGCTTTCATAACGGCTTCAAACACAATCTGACCGCAGCGAGGGCATCTCCTCTCAGACGGATGATTGGCAACCGAAGTCGCCTGGAGGGGTCGCAGTCGCTCGTCTGCGGATGCTTCCCCCTGACGACCTTGTGCGCCTCAAATTCCGAAGAGGAAGCCAGGCTGCGACCGACGGCCCCGGAGTATGACGAGCCTGCCCGAAAACAAACGGGCATCGTTGCTTTATGTCTCAAAACGGCGCCGCGAAAAACTCTACGAACAGGAGCAGGACCCAAACATGCGCCCCAAGAAAGTCATTCTTTGTGTAGACGACAACGAACAAGATCTTTCCGTTCTCAAGTTCATGCTGGTAACAAACGGTTACCGCGTGCTTGCCGCCACTAACGGCCAGGAAGCCATCGCACTCTTCGCTGAATGCCAGATTGACCTCGTGCTCGCCGATCACGCGATGCCTCACATGAGCGGCGACCAGCTCGTTTTGAAACTCAAACAGATTGCCTCCCATGTCCCCATGGTGCTTCTCGGCGATCCCCAGAAGATGAATGGCCAGATCAACGGCGCCGACGCGCTTCTGGCCAAAAAAACCTGTTCTCCGCAGGAGTTGCTGGAGCGCGTGAAGATCATGAGCGCTCGCAAACGCGGGCCGCGCAAGGGTGTCACGCGGCTGGTCAACGCCGAACTGGCCGTCGCCTCGTAGTCCCAGGCACGTCGAGGGGGTAGCGACCGGCTGGTGACCTGGCTTACCCGGAAAGTAACGGCGCCTTAGTCTCCCTGGTGTGACCGCCGACTTGCTGCCCCTTGACGATCGAAAGTCCCTATCGACATACTCGCCAACGGTATCCAGACTGGTGTATGTTCTTTTCCACCGGTGGAAGCAGGCCTATATGGATCTCGTCCTTGTACGTGTTCTTTTTGTTGCCTTACTTTCTGGAGTCTGTTATTTTCTTCATCCCTTCGGCGCAAATGGATGGGAAGGTGCGGTAGGCGGAGCGCTGGCAGCCTGTGCCGTCATTATCTTTGAACTGCGCGTACGCGCTCTGAGCCTTCGCCGGCTTATCGGAGCGGTTGCGGGAAGCGTGCTCGGCATCTTCGGCGCCGCTCTCTTCTGTCTGGTGCTCCGTTCCGCGCCGCTCAACCCGTCCACTTCGGCGGTGCTCCAGATCTTCGTCCTGCTGCTGATGACCTACGTGGGCCTGCTGGTCGGAGCCAGCAAGGGCGACCTGCTCAATCCCGCCGCGCTGGGCACACTCTTTGCCGGCGACCGTCCCACGCGGAGAAGCGCAAAGGTGCTCGACACAAGCGTGATTATCGACGGCCGCATTGCCGACATCGCAGAGGCTGGTTTCATCGACGGCATGATGGTGGTTCCGGAATTCGTATTGCGCGAACTCCAGATCGTCGCCGACTCCACTGACGGCTCCAAGCGCCAGCGCGGACGCCGCGGCCTCGATATGCTGCAGCGCATGCAGTCCAATACCAACATTCAGGTGCAGATCGTGCCTGACGATTTCCCGTCGATCCGCGAAGTCGATCTGAAGCTGCTGGAACTGGCCAAGAAGTGGGAGGCCAAGGTCGTCACCAACGATTTCAACCTGAACAAGGTCGCGCACCTGCACCGGGTTGACGTGCTCAATATCAACGACCTTGCTAATGCTCTAAAGCCCGTTGTGTTGCCTGGCGAGAAGATGAATGTGCTCATCCTGAAAGAAGGCAAGGAATACAACCAAGGCGTCGGCTACCTTGATGATGGCACCATGGTGGTCGTCGATCACGCCCGCAAAATGATCGGCCGCGCCGTTGAGATATCGGTCACCAGCGTTCTCCAGACCGCCAGCGGCAAAATGATTTTCGGCAAGATGGAAGAGAACGGAAAAGGAACTGACGCCAGCAAGGCCGGCCCTGTGGAGATGGCTAGATAAACTAATCTCATCTAATGATTCTGATCCGATAATGCTAAGCAATCGCGGCATTCTGAATTGGCATGGAGTTCGGGCCGCCGATCTGGTTCCTCAGTACTTCTGCACCTTCGGATCGATCTCGTCGCTCCAGGCCAGGATGCCGCCGGCGAGGTTCGCCACCTGAGTATACCCCTGCTGTTTCAGGAATTCGGCGATGCGCTGCGAACGCGCGCCCGAACGGCAGAGCACCGCGATCTCGCGATCACGTGGAATCTCGCTCAGCCGCTGCGGAACGTCGTTCTGCGGAATCAACTTCCCGCCGATCTGCGCAATCTGGTACTCGTACGGCTCGCGCACATCGAGGATGAACACGTCTTCGCCCATATCGATCCGGCGCTTCAGCTCCTTCACGCTCAGCTGCGGGACGCCGTTCTTCATCGCCTTGTCTTCCTGGGATTCGGGGATGATGCCGCAGAAGTGCTGGTAGTCAATCAACTCGTTCACGGTCGGATTCTCACCGCACACCGGGCACGCGGGATTCTTCCTGAGCTTCAGCTCGCGGAAGCGCATGCCCAGCGCATCCACCAGCAGCAGCCGCCCGATCAGCGGATCACCCTTCCCGAGTATCAGCTTGATGACCTCGGTCGCCTGGATCACACCGACGAGCCCTGGCAGGATTCCCAGCACACCACCCTCCGCGCAGCTCGGAACCAGTCCCGGCGGCGGCGGCTCAGGATAGAGGCACCGATAGCACGGCCCCTCCTCGGTTCCGAAGACGCTGGCCTGCCCTTCGAACCTGAAGATGGACCCGTACACATTCGGCTTGCCCAGCAGCACGCACGCGTCGTTCACGAGATAGCGCGTTGGGAAGTTATCGGTGCCATCGGCGACGATGTCGTAATCCTTCAGGATCTCCATCGCGTTCGCGCTCGACAGCATCGTCTCGTGCTTCACCACGTTCAGCGCAGGGTTGAGCGCCGTCAGCTTCTCCGCGGCCGAATCGAGTTTCTTGCGCCCGATGTCCTTGGTCGAGTGAATGATCTGCCGCTGAAGGTTGCTGGCATCCACCACGTCAAAATCGACCAGCCCCAGCGTACCCACACCCGCAGCCGCGAGGTAAAAGGCCAGCGGCGAACCCAGCCCCCCGGTTCCCACGCAGAGCACGCGCGCCGCCTTCAGTTTGCGCTGCCCTTCCATACCCACTTCGGGCAGGATCAGGTGGCGCGAGTAGCGGGAAAGATCGTCTGTGGTCAGCTCGGGCAGCGGAGTCGATTCGGTAGCAATGGCCATCGTCTGTCAGTTCTCAATCGTTCGTGGTTTTCGAGAGCGGTATAAAACTCAAATGCACTAGGACGCTGCCATCGGCAGGGAGCACGTTTGGGGTGCACATACAGGTTAACAAAAACAGAAACGGCTCCGGATTATCGGAGCCGCTCTGGTGAGCCGATACACTACTTTTTCAGCGAGATGCGGGCTTGGGAGCCGCCGCCGGCTTTGACGTGGCCGCCGGCGCAGCCTTCGGAGCCGCGGCTTTCGGCTTCCAGAAGTCCGGATCACCCTTGATCCATGCCTCATCGGCGAAGCTCTGCCTGGGATTGATGGAGAACAGTTCGGTGTGGGCCGAATCCACTGCCTGGCCATAGAGCTCATCCAACTTTTGCATGCCCTCCATGCCGCCCACGGCTTCCATGAACTTCTTGCCCTCAGCCATGCCCTCGTCGATCTCAGACAGCGAATCGCGGTGGGTCAATGCGATGTAGGTGCCGCTTTCGCCGCCAAAGGCAATCTCGTACATCGCCCAATGCGACTTCAATCCGGCCTTTTCACAGGCGTCCCGGTACATTTTGGAGACTTCGAACCATTCCTTTTGATGGCCGGGGCGCACGTGGAAGACGCTGATTTCGTAATAGCGGGCATGTGAGAGATCCGGACGCGGGTGAAAGCTCAATTCTTCGCTGTAGGTGTAGACGCTCTGGTCGAGGCCATCCAGCAGCGCACCGTCTGCTTCGGCGGCTCGATCGAGTTCCGCTCCGAGCGATGCGTTCTTATCCACCAGCTTGTTATCTGCTTCCCAGGCTTCAAACGAACTGTAACGGGTGAGGTAAAGCGCCCGGGCTTTGCCGGACATGGAATTGAGTGCAACGTAATGGCCCTGCAGCTTGCTCTTGCTCAATGCGGCTACAAATGAGGCCTCTGACTTGTCGTGAACCATTCCGGTCTTCCCTGGTTTTACCCATTCGCGGGTGATTTGCAGGACGGCGGGCGGCTTTGTTGGAGTTGAGTCTTGCGCAGCGGCTATCCCGGTGCCAGTAATCGCAAGGGATAAGCCAAACAGGATCGGCGTGAGTTTCATGGGTAACCTCCTGGACTTGCTCAGAGATCACTTGCGATGAGGGGAGGAGGAGAAGCGTCGCTGGTGCTCTAAGATGTGGTCGAATACTAGCCCTGCAACATGAAGTTGTAAAGAAGGTTAGGTGGGTTTTCGGTTGATTCTTTCAACAGATCACACGATCTCACCCCCGCACTTCAATCGTCTGCCGTTCGAATCGCTTGTCTTCCTCCAGTTCGCCGCAAAGCAGAAACGCGTTCGTAGCTGCCGCGCGTCCCGCTGCCACTTCTGCAATCACGTAAGAACATCCCAGCCAGTGCGCCTCGGCCAGGTCGGTCTCGGACCAGTTCGCTGCATGATCGGGATGCGAGTGATAAAAGCCCGCGATCTCCAGCCCTCTATAACTGGCTTCGCGCACGATCTTCACCAGCTCGGCGGGAGCGATTTCGTAGCGATTCCGCGGAGAATCAATGCGAGTATTCTCGGCACGCACCGCCCGCTCCACCGTCCATCCCTCCGGACCAGATCTGCCCAGCAGCACCCCGCAGCACTCCTGCGGATACGTCTCCACGCCATGTGCGCGCAGTTCCTCGTAAGCTGAACGCGCAATTCGCAGGATGTTCATAAGCCTCTTCTGCGGCGCTTTACGAAGCCGAAACAGCCGCGACGGGGTTCCGGGGTCAATTGCGGCCCCCGCTCCCGATGTGCGAGATTTGAGGTGGGAGCGTACCTCCCTATCTTCGCAAACCGAGACTCCATCATGCCCAGAAAGACCGCTCGCCCGACCTTCGACCAGGTCGTTGAATCCCTCCGCACGCACGGCTTCGAGGTATCTTCGTTCGCGGGCACTCCCGGCGGGTTGCTGGTGAGCAGGTTCGGCGCGGCCGCCGTGCTGGTTCCTTCGAACGACAGCGAGGGCGCACCCGCCGCCCTTGCGGAACATCCGGGCATCCTGGCGCGCGGGCAGGTTGCAAGGCTTCTCGACCGCGGTTACCAGAAGTTCATTAAAACGCTCCAATACGAACTGCCCGCCACGGCAAGCCAGTTGCATGCGATTCATCGGTTCAGCGAGGAACTGACGCAGATCATCGGCGGCACGAGTCTGTATAACCAGTCGCTCGGCACCACCAGCGATATCTATCAATACGATCGTTTGTGCAGTAGGGAGCATGATCCCGCCCCCGTTGCAAAACGTCCGTGGGAACTGGCCGACGGACACTAGTCCGTTTCTCGCGATGGAGTGGGGGGCAGCCGTTGTGGCAGATCTTTCGGAGAGTCAGGAACAGCAACCGGTTTCGCCGCCAGACGAAGCGCACTGGTCCCCAGCGACAGGTCCTGGTCGCCGTTGTGGCAAGGCCCACCCCGTCCTCGCCCCAGACTCAAGAAGCCAGCGGCGCATCGAACCCAGGCACCACGTCGACACCTCCGCCATCATTCACCTGATCAGCATGGCTGCTGACGTGCGTGGAAACATTGTTGACATAAGCCTTGGCGGCTGCGGCATCTGCACTGAGAACCGCTTTCCAGTTGGGATCTTTCGCCGCGTCGAAGTCGAGTTTCGTATAGACGGCCTGCCCTTTCGCCTCGGCGGGGTCACACAGGCTATCTATGACCCATTCAACGTGGGCATTCGTTTCCTCGACCTCAGCGATCGCAAGCGCGAACAACTGCTTCAACTCATCGCTGAAATCCGAAAGTCGGAAGAGCATCCCGACGACCCGAATCCCTGAAGGCAGGCCGATTTCGCGCACAGGCCTCGATGCTGGTCCCAATTGCTACATCGTGCCCGACGTGCGCTCGTCCGAGTAGTCCGGCGCGCGCACAATGCGCATCAACTCGCCGTGATCGAGCCAGTTCAGTTCGCAGTTGTCGCAGTCATCGATAATCACGTTGCCCGGCCCGTTGTAGAAGTGCGTATCCATGCGCTGATGGCAGTGGGGGCAATTGATTTTGCGCTGCAGGTCGTGGGGATCGGGAGTGGGCGCAATCAATGTCCCCGGCTCGTTGGCACGCAGCTCCTCGACGAGCGCCATAAAAACAGCCATCGGGATCAGCATCCCACGGCAGCGCGTGCAATAGCGCATCCGGATCTTCGCCAGCGCCGCATGCATCAGCGGAACAGCGCAGATGGGGCAAGCCTCATCCGAAGCCACTGCAAGCACGCTTACACCTTCGTCATCCTTCGCAGGGAAAAAGACGCTTTTGCAGTAGTCGCATTTCAGGCAGTCTTCATCAGCGTTCAGGCGCATCGCGGCGCCGCAGGACGGACAGTTCATTGGGCCCTTCCACACGACGGACAGAAGTGAGCTCCCTCCGGAACTGCCTGCCCGCAATCGACGCAGAATTTCTTTTGTCCCACTGCGCCGGAAACTTCAGCCGCTGCGGGCTGCTTCATCGCCGCCATCATGTTCTGCCCCATTGCTACACCTGCGCCAAGGCCCACACCCATGCCGGCCGCTCCACCGGAGTTGCCAGCGGCCACCTGTAGCGACTCGGCCGCCTGAAACTGCGTGAACTTGTCCAGGTCTCCGGCCATGTTCACGCCGATCCGCGCGTCCATCACCTTCTGCAGTTCTTCCGGCAGCGAAATATTCTCAACCACGAACGACGCAAGTTCCAGGCCGAGCGCGGAGAAGGTTGGCCTCATCTCCTCTTCGATCTTCTTGCCCAGCACCGCCTGGTTCGCCGCCATATCGAGGAACGAGACCTTGCTTGTCGCAAAGATGTCGGTCATGCGCCCGACGATGGTGTTGCGAAGCTGCCCTTCGAGATCGCCGACGTAATAATTCGGCCGCGTCCCGCTCACCTGCGTAAAGAACGTGCGCGGATCGGAGATACGATACGAGTAGATGCCGTAGCCGCGCAGCCGCACCGCGCCAAACTCGGCATCGCGGATCGTGATCGGCGTCGCCGTTCCCCACTTCTGATCGATCTGCAGATGCGTCGAGAAGAAGTAGACATCCGACTTGAACGGCGACTCGAACTGCTTGTCCCAACTCATCAGATCGGTGAGCACGGGAAGATTGCGCGTGTTGAGCGTGTGCAGTCCGGGCCCGAAGACATCGGCAATCTTGCCTTCATTTACGAACGCAGCCATCTGCGACTCGCGTACCGTGAGTTGGCCGCCATTCTGAATCTCCATGTCCTGCATGGGATAGCGGTAGACCAGAACGCCCTCTTCCGGCTCGTTCCACTGAATGACGTCGATGAACTGCTTGACAACAAATTGCTTGAAGGTCATAAGCGCCTCCGGGGGGCCTGCGAAGCAACTCTACCATGCAGCTTGTTGCGAATTCGAGAAAAAGGTGAGAATCCGGCACACTGGCCGTAACGTTATAACTTCCTGCAATATCTGTAGATTGCGTTATCGCAGGCTGCGATCAGTTTGGGGTCCCGGTGCTCTCGGTGGTCTCGAACCTGCACTCCGGACATTGGCATTTGCGGCGCAGATAATCCCACGAGTAGATACCGCCGGAGTGACCGTCCAGCCAGTTGAACTGGATGGCATAGCGGCCCACACCGTGCGCACTAGCCGGCTTGGGCGGCGGCGTATACATCGGCAGCAGCGCTGTTGGTTTCGGCTTCGGCTGGCCGGCCTTGCGACCCTGGGCCTTGCGCTCGTCAATGCAGGTGGCGCAGGGACAAGCATCGCGCAGCCAGGCGAAACTCCACGCGCTTTTGTGCCCGTCCTGCCAGTCGATCTCGAGCCCGGTACCCTCGGTGATCTTGACCCGTACCTTTTCCGGCGTGACGGCGATGCGCGGAAGCGGCCGGTCCTCGACGTTCTCCCGTGCCTGCTCTTCCTTGCCGACGAACCGAATGCCTTCGTGACTCATAACTCTATTTTAGTGGACAGTGAACAGTGCACCGTGGTCAGTTCAAGGCGGAGACTGAAAACTGACGACTCGCAATCGTCCACAACCCACGGCCCACGGCCCACTGCTCACTGTCCACTGTTCACTGCACACTGTTTTTCCAGAAGAACCACGCCGCCATGCCCAGCCCGATCATCACCACAGTTGCGCGAAGCAGCGACTGCGGGATCTTGCGCGCCAGGCTTGCAGAAGTGTATCCACCCACCGCACACGTCACCATCGCCACCAGGCAGTAGCGCCACACCACCTGTCCGTTGATTACGAACAGCAAAAATGCGATCCCGTTCGCCATCGTTGTCGAAACCACCTTGAGCGCGTTGATCTGGTTCAGATCCTGGTAGCCGAAGAGCGACAGCAGCGTAATGAGCAGGAACCCTGCGCCTGCTCCGAAATAGCCGATATAAAAGCAGATGAAGATCGTGCCGAGGAAGACCAGAACCGTGTGCGGCCGATGAACCTCGCCCGCAGGCTCCTGATTGCGCATGAATTTGCGATGCTCCAGCCAGCGCGAAACCGGCCCGCTGAGCGCAAAGATAACGGCTGCAACCAGCAGCAACCATGGCACAAGGTGCAGAAACGTCATCTGCGGCGTGTTCAGTAGGACAAGCGCGCCCGCGGTTCCGCCCAGCAGGCCGGCAATCGCCATCGGAATCGCTACGCGGAAGTTCTTGCGAATGTCATGGCGGTATGCCGCGACAGACGTCAGTTGCCCCGGCCACAGCGCCACAGTGTTGGTCGCATTGGCCTGCACCGGCAGAATCTTCATCCCCAGAATCGCCGGAAACAGCAGAAACGACCCGCCCCCGGCCACCGCATTCAGCACCCCGGCCAGAAAGGCGGCAACCGTCAGCCAAACCCAGTTCCAGTTCATGTAAGAGGGAAGACCAGAGAGGACGATCATCTGTTTCTGATTGTATTGGGGAGATTCCAAACGCCTCCGGCGCCATGATGTTCATGAGGTCGCAGACCCTTGTGTCTGCCGAATCGGCTCCAAGGCCGGACCCGAAAGGCTGACAACCTTTTCGCCTCCATTGGCCTCATTGAGGACCAAAACCGACTGCTTATTTCGCCCTAAAGCACCCGGAAAACGGCCCACCCAGCCCCTCCAACGACGTGCAAAACCGGTGGAAATGTGTGTTAGGATTGGCACTCTCCGCTTGCTTCCCGTTCAACAAATCTATCGTTTCCAGCAATTTGCGAGATTATTATAATATTAGCGTAAATGACTCATATTTTATGAATCATTTATGCTATAGTCTCATCAGAATGATTGAAGGGTTGAGGAGCAACCCCTCACCCACAATCCTGAAATCCAGTTGGAGGACACAAAATCATGGCAATCACCCGTTGGGATCCCTTTCGCGAAGTCGTGGCTCTGCAAAATCGCATGAATTCGCTTTTCCGCGAGATGAATGAGAGCGACAATCCCTTGACGACTGCCAGCTTTGTTCCGGCCGTCGACATCTACGAGGACGCCAGGAAGGTTGTTTTGAAGCTCGAAGTCCCGGGCATGGAAGAGAAGGACCTCGACATCCGCGTGGAAAACAACACGCTGACCGTGAAAGGCGAGCGCAAATTCGAAAAGGACGAAAAGGAAGAGAACTTCCATCGGATTGAGCGCCGCTACGGCACCTTCTATCGCTCCTTCACGCTGCCCTCGACGGTGGACACAGACAATGTGCAGGCAAGCTACAACGCCGGCATTCTGAAGCTGGAGCTGAACAAGAAACCCGAAGCGCAACCGAAACAGATCAAGGTCAGCTTCGGCCAGCAAAGCAAGCTTGAGAACAAGAAGGAAGAGCACGAACTGGTGGGCGCACGGTAAAGAAACGACAATCGTCTGTCATCCGTTGTCAGTTGTCAGTCCCCAGGCCGGGAGCGATCACGGGCTCTCGCCCAACCGGAGACTCGGCAACTGACAACTTTCTTTATCGATCCAAAAACTGGATACGACCGATAATCAGAAACATCTGACAACTAGATCAGCGCGATCAAACTGAAGACAGCGAACTGAAAACTGAGGACTAATTCAATGGCCATTCGTTGGGAAAAACTGACTGTGAAATCGCAGGAGGCGATGCAGCAGGCGCAAGGACGTGCGGCGGAGTTCGGCAACCCCGAGATCCAGCCGGTCCACCTGTTGCTGGCGCTCGTCGAAGATCGCGAGGGCGTCATCCCCGCGGTGCTTGAGAAGATCGGTGTTCCCACCGAACGGCTCGAGAGCAATCTGCACCAGATTGAGGAGCGGCTTCCGCGCGTGCAGGGCGCCTCCGCCCAGCCCGGCCCTGGTCCCGCGCTCACGAAGGTGCTCGAACAGGCATTTCGCGAAGCCGCAAATTTCAAGGACGACTATGTGTCGACCGAGCACCTGCTGCTTGCAGTCGCACACCTCAAAGGCGATGCCGCACGCGATGCGCTGATCGCGGTTGGCGCGACACACGAAGCGGTTCTGCAGGCGCTCACCGCCGTGCGCGGATCGCAGCGCGTGACAGACCAGAATCCCGAGGGCAAGTTCCAGGCGCTTGAAAAATACGCCAAGGACCTCACCGACCTCGCCCGTCGCGGCAAGCTTGATCCCGTGATCGGGCGCGACGAAGAGATTCGCCGTGTCATCCAGGTCCTGAGCCGCCGTACGAAGAACAACCCCGTGCTGATCGGCGAACCCGGCGTTGGCAAAACCGCCATCGTCGAAGGACTCGCGCGCCGCATCGTCTCCGGCGACGTGCCGGAGAGCCTGCGCGACAAGCGCGTCATCTCGCTCGACCTTGGTTCCATGCTGGCTGGCGCCAAATACCGCGGCGAATTCGAAGACCGCCTCAAGGCCGTGTTGAAAGAAATCGAAGAATCCAACGGACAGATCGTGCTGTTCATCGACGAGCTGCACACCCTGGTTGGCGCAGGCGCCGCCGAAGGCGCCATCGACGCGAGCAACATGCTCAAGCCGGCACTTGCGCGCGGCGAACTGCGGGCCATCGGCGCAACCACGCTGAACGAGTACCGCAAGTACATCGAGAAGGATGCGGCCCTTGAGCGGCGCTTCCAGATCGTCTATGTCGGCGAACCGAACGTCGAAGACACGATCGCCATTCTCCGCGGACTGAAGGACCGCTACGAGTCGCACCACAATGTGCGCATAAAGGACTCGGCCATCGTCGCGGCGGCAACGCTGTCGCATCGCTACATCAGCGACCGTTTCCTGCCCGACAAGGCCATCGACCTGGTGGACGAAGCCGCGGCTTCGCTCGCCATCCAGATCGGCTCCGTGCCGACGGAGATCGATCAGATTGAGCGCCAGGCGACCTCACTTGAGATTGAGCGCGCCGCTCTGAAGCGCGAAACCGATGCGAACAGCCGCGGACGTCTCGAGGAAGTCGAGCGCGAACTTGCGACGTTGAAGGAGCAGGCAACCGCACTGCGCGCGCGCTGGACGAAGGAGCGCGATGCCATCACCCGCATCAGCGAGCTGAAGAAGAAAATCGAGGCGCTGCGCTTCGAGGCCGAGGAGCAGACTCGCAAGGGCCAGCTCGATCGCGCCGCGCAGATCCAGTACGGCGAATTGCCGAAGGCCGAAGCCGAACTGAAGCAGTTAAATGCGCTCCAGGACGGCAAGGGTGGAACTGCGCGGATGCTGAAGGAGGAAGTCGACGAAGAAGACATCGCCAAGATTGTCAGCAAGTGGACCGGTATTCCGGTCTCGAAGATGCTCGAGGGCGAGGTGAAAAAGCTCGTCCACATGGAAGAGCGGCTGCGCGAGCGCGTCGTCGGACAAGATGCCGCACTCAGCGTCGTCGCCAATGCCATTCGCCGTTCGCGTGCAGGCTTGAGCGATCCCAAGCGTCCGATCGGTTCTTTCATCTTCCTCGGCCCTACAGGCGTGGGCAAGACGGAGACCGCGCGTGCACTGGCCGAGTTCCTCTTCGACGACGAGCAGTCCATGGTGCGCATCGACATGAGCGAGTACATGGAGAGGCACGCGGTGGCGCGGCTCATCGGTGCACCTCCGGGATACGTGGGCTACGACGAGGGCGGCCAGTTGACAGAGGCCGTGCGTCGCCGCCCCTACGCCGTGATCCTCTTTGACGAGATCGAGAAGGCGCATCCCGACGTCTTCAATGTACTGCTCCAGATCATGGATGATGGGCGGCTGACCGACTCGAAAGGCCGCACCGTGGACTTCAAGAACACGGTGCTGATCATGACCTCGAACCTCGGCGCTGCATTCCTCGGCACGGAGTCATTGAAGACCGAGCACGACTTCGACATGGCCCGCGAGAGCGTGATGCGCGTGCTGCGCGAGCAGTTCAGACCGGAGTTCCTGAACCGCGTCGACGACATGGTCATCTTTCGTCCGCTGGGTCACGCGCAGCTCGAGGCCATCCTCGAACTGCGGTTGAACGAGATCCGCAAGCTGCTCGAAGACCGGCAGATCTCGATCGAACTGACGCCGTCCGCGCGTGAATTGATTCTCGCCTCCGGTTCGGACATCGCCTACGGCGCACGTCCCCTGAAGCGCGCGCTACAGCGCATAGTGCAGGACCCACTGGCCATGAAGATCCTCGACGGCGAAATCCTGCATAGCGCGCATGTGAAGATCGACGTCGACCGCCGCTCCAATGAGCTGCACTTCGAACCCATTGGCCGCGAAGCGATGGCGTAAGCAGCGGAGCTAACGGAATTAGCGGAGCGGAGTTAGCCGGGTGCCCCAGGTCCGGATTTTCGGACCTGGAAAGCACGAACTCAACCATCCAATTCCACTACTGCCGCAGTTCCACCAGCGTCGCCCCCTGGCCGCCCTCATTCTGCGGAGCTTCCGCAATCGTGGCCACATGCGGATGCGACTTGAGGAAGTCGCGGACGCCACGGCGCAGAATGCCTGCTCCGTGCCCATGAATCACGCGCACGCGCGGAAGACCGGCGAGAAACGCACGGTCCAGGTATTTCTCAAGCTCCTCGGTCGCTTCATCCACAGTGCGGCCGATGAGGTTGATCTCCGTGCGCATGTCGTCGGTATTGGCGCTGGTGACGGAGATGTGAACGCCCGTTTGTTTGCGCGCAGCCGCTAATGGATCTGGGCGATCAGGCTGTGGCACCGCTGACTTCACCACTTCAGCAATATCATCGCGCTTCACGCGCATCTTGATGGGGCCGAGCGCCACTTCAAAGAGATCCTTTTCGATCTCGCGCTGCACCACGGCGATCTTGCCCATCGACTTCAGGCGCACCTGGTCGCCCGCAGCCACATGGCGCACCACGTGCGGCTGGGCATTTGCATCGCCCGCATCCGCGCCGGTGCGATGCGCAACTACTGTCTGGTTGAAACTCTCCTGGAATTCGCGCCGCAGCCGGTTGATGCGCCGCTCTGCCTCTTTCGAGAGCTTCTGCTGCGCTGCGCGGTCCTCGATGGCGCGAACGTTCTCGCGCATCTGGAATTCGAACTCCTTCATCAGCGAGGCCAGCTTGGCTTCAAGTTCCCGGGTGCGGTTGCGAAGCTCGACGTCGCCCTCGCGCGCCAGTTTGGAGCGTTCCTGGTTCAGCGCATACTGCTGTTCGCGCGCCGCCTTGCGGTCCTCTTCGAGTTGCGTGAGCTCCTTGTGCAGGCGATCGAGAAATCGGGCGATGTCAACTTGTTGCGATCCAAGCCGTTCGCGCGCGGCGGCGACAATCTTGCGATTGAGCCCGAGCCGCTCGGCGGTCTGGATGCCGGCCGATGCGCCGGGCACACCGAGCCGCAACTGGTAGTTCGGCACGAGCGTCACTTCATCTACGCCCGCAGCCGCGTTCAGCACGCCCGGCGTGTTGGCGGCGTATACCTTCAGCGAGGTGTGATGCGTGGAAATCAGGGTCCAGGCCCGGCATTCCAGAAAGTGCGCGGCCACAGCCACTGCAAGCGCGGAGCCTTCTTCCGGATCGGTTGCCGAACCCAGCTCGTCCAGCAGGACGAGCGAGTGCGAATCGGCGAGGCGCGAAAGGCGGTTAAGGTTGAAAATGTGCGCGGAAAACGTGGAGAGATCGGCCTCGATGGACTGCGCGTCCCCGATATCGGCGAGAAACGCAGTGAATATGGGAAAGCTGGCCGCAGCGGCAGGCACGGGCAGGCCGGCCTGCGCCATCATCGCCAGCAGTGCCGTGGTCTTCAGCGTTACGGTTTTGCCGCCGGTGTTCGGTCCGCTGATGATAAGCTGACGCACCTCGGAGGTTAGTTCCAATGTCAGCGGCACTATCTCATTCCCCACGGAGGTGGACCCCTCCGCCGGGACCCTTGTGCGACCGCCGGTTGCGCGCAAGTGGCGCTCAAGCAAGGGATGCCGGGCTTGTTCGAGGTATAACCGATCTGGTCCGAAGGTTGGCCCCACGCAGTGGTAGTCGCGGGCAAACCGTGCGCGCGCCAGCAGCGTATCGACCAACGCCAGGACGCGCGCGCCTTCAACCAGCGCATGCGCATAACCACCGACCTGGCGTGTGAGAGCGACGAAGATGCGGTGAATCTCCGCCTGCTCTTCCTCAATCAGCCGAACCAGTTCGTTGTTCTGCTCGATGGTTTCGAGCGGCTCCACATACACCGTCTGACCCGAAGAGCTGGCGCCGTGGACGACGCCGGAGATACGCCGCTTGAGTTCGCTGCGCACCGGGATAACGAATCGGTCGCCGCGGATGGTGATGACGTCATCCTGCGTGGAGCCCTCGAAGGAGAGGCGACGGAGGGCGGCGCGCAGCGACTCTTCGATCGCCCGCTGCTGACGCTCCTGCTCGCGGCGGATCCGGTTCAGCTCGGGCGAAGCGTCATCGGCAAGCGAACCATCGGGCATGATCTTGCGTTCGATCGATTCGGCCAGCGGCTTCAGCGAGGAGCCGGCGAGTGCGGAGGATGCCTCCGAAAGCCCTGGCAGCTTGCCTGCGAGGCGCACTGGAGGTTCCTTGAGCAGAGCCTGCCAGGTGGCAGCGTCGTTGGCTAGTCGCGCGACGGATTGCAGTTCAGCCGCATCGAGCGCGGCGCCGGGAATCTGTGACTTGGCAGCAAGTTGAGTGGGATCGAACAGGCCTCCCAGCGGAATCGAGACCTGCTCTTCAAGCATCAGCCGCACCTCGCCCGTGAGCTGGTGGTGCCGTGTGATCCAAGGTTCGTCGGTGGAGGGCTGGAGCGCAAGAATCGCCTCGCGGCCGACCGGCGATGCAGCATAACCGGCTACAAAGGCCAGCAGCGGGTCCCACTCAAGTGCAGCGGTGTCAGCGTGTTCGACGGGAGACGGGATGGAATCGCGCAAGGCCATGTTCAGTGCCTATTTTAGGCGTCGGGATCGGGGTGGCAGACGAGGTCGAAGCCGAGGATTCAAGGGAATCCAAGAAATCTTTCTTGCGTATGTATAGTACGTGGCGTACTATTACGCTGCGTACTATGAAGAACGATTCCCTCCTCGGATTTGCATTGCTTGGTCTGCTGCACAAGCAGCCGATGTCGGGCTATGACCTGCGCAAGGTGTTTGCTTCGACGGCGATGGGCAGCTTCAGCGACAGCCCGGGGGCGATTTATCCGGCGCTGAAGCGGCTGGAGGCGCGCGGGATGGTGCGCGGAACATTGGAGGAGTCGACGGGGCTCCGCCAGCGGCGTGTGTTCCGGAATACAGCCAGGGGAGTGGCTGCCTTCAAGGCGTGGCTGAAGCGGCCCGTCACACGCGACGACGTGATCCGGCGGATCGGCGAACTGATGCTGCGATTTGCGTTCATGGACCAGGCGCTGGATCCGGAACGGACGGCGCGGTTTCTCCGCGAATACGGTGCAAGGCTGGCGGAGTATGTCCCTAGCCTGAAGGAGTTTCATGAGGCGCAGGAAGCAAAGATGCCGCTCTCGGCGCGACTGGCCTTTGAATCTGGAATCGAGGAGTACGAGACGAGGCTCATGTGGGTAAATACCTCGTTAGCGAAGTACGAACAAGGAAAGAGAGGCAAAAGATGAACTGGCGTATTGCATTGTTCTGCTTGCTCGGCGCAATGTGCTTCACGCTGTCGGCGGCAGGCGCCGGACATTTCGCCTGGTGGTGGATTTCCGGCGTGCTGATGTGCGCAAGCCTGGCGCCCGTGGTGATGTACGGTCCGCAGAAATTCACGGCGCAGTTCAGCGCGATCTCGATAGCAATCATCGTGGTAGGCCTCGTGTGCACGATGTCGGAGGGGATGTTGTTCTTCCCGGAGCAGCGAGCACAGATGATGAAATCGCTGTGGGGCGGCGTCGTACTGTATCTCATTTCTACGGCGGTGATGGTAGTGCTGGGACGCGTTCTGAAACTGAGGCAGGAGTCAACGGTGGCCGTGGAACCCCGCGCGGCGACGACCATTGCGCCAATGGTGCTGCTGAGCGGACTGTCGTACGTGCTCTATTACCTGATCTTCGGCGCGATCGCATTCCAGTTCTTCACGAAGAAGTACTATCCGCATGCGACGGAACAGGTGGCTGCGCTCGGTAACTGGTTCTGGGGCTACCAGCTTGCGCGGGGCTTGTTGATGGTGCTGGCGGTGTTGCCGGTGATCTATACGCTGCGCCTGCCGCGCTGGAAGGCTGCCGTCGTGGTCGGCCTTTTGGTCTGGATTGTGGGCGGCGGCGCGCCGCTCCTCGTGCCCAACCCACAGATGGTCCCGCTGCAGCGCTATGAACATATCGTAGAAATCTTCACCCAGAGTTTCTCGCTGGGCGTGACGGCGACACTGCTGCTTCGGAGGAAGAAGGCAAGTCAGCTTGCCAGGACAGAGGCGATACCTACCCCTGCTGCCTAGCGATCTCGTGGGCCCATTTCGTCACCGGTAGTCCAGGAAAGAACGATGGCAATCCATCGGAGGCAGTTCACTTCGTGGATGAGTCAGAAGCCGAAGTGGGCGGCGCAGGGGCCGATGTCCCGGATGGCGTTTCCGAGGACTTTGCCGGCTCCTTGGTTTCGGAGGGCTTCGACTCCGATGACGATTCCGGCGAGGACTCCGAGCTTTTGGATGCGTAATCGTTCACATACCAGCCCGCACCTTTGAATTGAAGCCGAGGCGCGGTAAGCGGGCGCACCAGTGTGGGCTTGCCGCACTTGGGGCAATCTTTCTCCGCCTCGGCTGAAAAGCTCTGTATCTTCTCGAAGCGGTGGCCGCACGCGGTGCAACGGTAGGCATATAGGGGCAAGGCTTCTTCTACACTCCTCAAAAGAGCCACGCCTCTATTGTAGCGGCGGGGCCGGAGCCGTATCCATCCTCGCCCCGCCGCTTCAATCCGGCGGTGAGGCTATTTGTGCACCATGATGGGGACAGACGCCGCGTGATCTTCCCAGGCCAGCGTCAACGTGCCCTTGCCGCCGCCGTCATCCTTAAGCGTGTACTGCAGGTTCTCCACCATCGCCGGCGGCTTGCTCATGTGCATCTTTACTTTGCCGAGGTCCTGCGAAGCATCGTAGGCCAGGCCCCACTCGCCCGTCTTCTTGTTGACAATGAGGGTCCACTCGTCAGGATTGCTGATGTCGACGAACAGAGTGTAGTCACCTTTGGGAACGGAAAGGTCGCCGATCACAATGTCACCGTCAGCGTGGAGAGCGGTGGCAGAGTTCGCGCCGGCACGCCACACCGGATAGTGCGGGTTATGGCTGATCAGGCCGTCTTTCGTAAAGATCTTGCCCTCGCGGCCTTTGACTCCGGGCGAGGAGTAGGTGATGGTCATCTCGTGACCACCGATGTTGGCCGTTGCCTTGGCCGGTGGGCTGGCAGGCGGCTTCTGCTGAGCAAGCATGCTTGTAGCAGCGAATAGAAGTCCGGCACAAACGATGAAATGTTTCATGGTTGTGAATCTCCTCCGGGGGCGGCGCCTAAAACGGCATACCGCGACGGGGATGATTGTCGCACCGCAGGGCTGCATCCGAAAAGCGGCCTGAACTCCGCATCTTGAAGAAACTGCTATGATGCGGCGGAAGGGCACGTTATGGCGGGCAATGCAGCCAACAATTCGGCTGGAGTACGATTTCGCGCGGCGGTTGCCGAGGAACAGCCGCTCCAGATCGCCGGCGCAATCAACGCCTACACGGCGCGGATGGCCGAGGCCACCGGGTTCCGCGCGCTCTATCTCTCCGGCGGCGGCGTAGCGGCGAACTCCCTGGGCATGCCTGACCTGGGCATCAGCACCATGGAGGACGTCCTGACCGATGTGCGGCGGATAACGGATGTGACCAGCCTGCCGCTTCTCGTCGATATCGACACCGGCTGGGGCAGCGCATTCAACATCGCGCGCACCATTCGCTCCATGATCAAGGCCGGCGCAGCAGCGGTGCACATGGAAGACCAGGTGGGCGCCAAGCGCTGCGGTCACCGGCCGGGGAAAGAGCTTGTGCCGGCGGAAGAGATGGTGGACCGTATCAAGGCCGCGGTCGACGCGCGCACCGACGACAGCTTCGTCATCATGGCACGCACCGATGCATTGGCAGGCGAGGGCCTGCAAGCGGCAATTGAGCGCGCCCGGGCCTACGTTGCCGCCGGGGCCGACATGATCTTCGCCGAAGCTATAACGGAGTTGCAGCAGTACATCGAATTCCGCAACGCCATCGGCGTTCCCATCCTCGCCAACATCACCGAGTTCGGCCAGACGCCGCTGTGGACGCGCGACGAGCTTGCGGCCGCGGGTGTCGACATGATCCTTTACTGCTGCGCGGCCTACCGGGCGATGAACGCGGCAGCACTCAAGGTATACGAAGCCATCCGCAGCGAAGGCACGCAAAAGCACCTGATCCCGATGATGCAGACGCGTGCCGATCTCTACAAATACCTCGACTACGATACCTACGAGCAGAAGCTTGACGCGCTGTTTGCAAAGGCTAAAGAACCGAAGTAGACACCCTTACCGCTGATCCGTTAGCTTGATGCTCTGCGGGGGTCGCAATGAGCAACGAAATAAACACGGCAACGGCGACATTCAAGCCGAAGAAATCCGTTGCGCTTTCGGGCACGCCGGCGGGCTCGACGGCGCTGTGCACGGTGGGTCACACCGGCAACGATCTGCACTATCGCGGATATGACATCAAGGACCTGGCGGCACACTGCGAGTTCGAAGAAGTGGCCTACCTGCTGGTCCACGGCAAGCTGCCGAATGCAGCGGAGCTTGCGGGCTACAAAGCCAGCCTGCGCCCGCTGCGCAGCCTGCCTGCCGCTGTGAAACAGGCACTGGAACTGCTGCCGCCCTCAACGCATCCGATGGACGTACTGCGAACGGGAGTCTCCGTGCTGGGCTGCGTGCTGCCGGAGGGTGAGAGCCACAAGGCGAGCGCCGCGCGCAAAATTGCCGACACCCTGCTGGCCTGCATGGGTTCGATGCTGCTCTACTGGCACCATTACGCGCGCAACGGCCGTCGCATCGAAGTGGAGCGCTTTGAGGATTCGATTGCCGCGCACTTTCTGCATCTGCTGCACGGCGTCGCGCCAAAGGACGAGTGGACGGCAGCGCTGCAGACCTCGCTGATCCTATATGCGGAGCACGAATTCAACGCCTCGACTTTTGCCGCGCGCGTGATTGCAGGGACAGGCTCGGACATCTATTCGTGCATCGCGGGCGCCATCGGCGCGCTGAAGGGCCCGAAGCACGGCGGCGCCAATGAAGTCGCGCTTGAAATTCAGAAGCGCTATGAAAGGCCGGACGAGGCCGAAGCAGACATGCGGTGGCGCGTAGGCGAACGCGAGGTGATCATCGGCTTTGGGCACCCGGTGTACACCATCAGCGATCCGCGCAGCGACATCATCAAGGATACGGCACGCGGCTTGGCCACCACGGCGAAGGATCTGAGGCTGTTCACAGTGGCAGAGCGCATTGAAACCACGATGCGCGACGCCAAGAACATGTTCCCGAATCTCGATTGGTACAGTGCCGTGGCCTACGATCTGATGAGTATTCCGGTGGACCTGTTTACACCGCTCTTCGTGGTGGCGCGAACCGCCGGCTGGTGCGCGCACGTGATCGAGCAGCGCCAGGACGGCAAAATCATCCGGCCCTCGGCAACGTACACCGGACCGGGGCCAAGGGAGTTTGTGCCGATCGAGAAGCGCTCATAGAGCATCTCAGCCATACCTGGAGAGATTACGTTGTCATCGCACATCAGCAACGAACGGCCCGCGCCCGATAAGGTCATCACCGATATTGCCGATTACGCGCTGGGATACGAAATCCAAAGCGACCTGGCATACGAAACTGCGCGTTACTGCCTCATGGACACACTGGGCTGCGGCCTCGAAGCGCTAGAGTATCCGGCGTGCACCAGGCTGCTGGGGCCGATTGTGCCGGGCACGACGGTGCCGCATGGCGTGCGCGTCCCGGGCACGAATTACCAGCTCGACCCGGTGCAGGCGTCATTCAACATCGGCGCGATGATTCGCTGGCTCGACTACAACGACACGTGGCTGGCGGCCGAGTGGGGCCATCCCTCCGACAATCTCGGCGGGATCCTCGCCGTCGCCGATTGGCTCTCGCGCAGTGCTGCGGAGGGCAGGCCTCCTTTGAACATGAAGGATGTGCTTGCAGCGATGATCAAGGCCCACGAGATCCAGGGCTGCATCGCGCTTGAGAACTCATTCAACAAGGTCGGCCTCGATCACGTGGTCCTCGTAAAGGTGGCTTCGACCGCGGTGGTGTGCCGACTCCTCCGCATGAGCCGCGAGCAGACCATCAATGCCATTTCGCTGGCGTGGGTAGATGGCCAGAGCCTGCGCACCTATCGTCACGCGCCGAATACAGGCTCGCGCAAAAGCTGGGCAGCGGGAGACGCGACCAGTCGCGCGGTTCGCCTCGCGCTGATGGCGCGCGCTGGCGAGATGGGCTATCCGTCGGCGCTCACAGCAAAGACCTGGGGCTTCTACGACGTTTCGTTCCGCGGCCGGGAGTTCAAATTCCAGCGCCCTTACGGCAGCTACGTGATGGAGAACGTGCTCTTCAAGATCAGCTATCCGGCCGAGTTCCATGCCCAGACGGCCGTGGAAGCGGCCATGACACTGAAGAAGAAGCTCGATGAGCGCGGCAAGACCGCCGAGGACATCCGCAGGATCACGATCCGCACGCACGAGGCCTGCCTGCGCATCATCGACAAGAAGGGCCCGCTGTCGAATCCTGCGGACCGCGACCACTGCGTGCAGTACATGATTGCGATTCCGCTGATCTTCGGCCGGCTGACGGCCTCGGATTATGAAGACAAGGTCGCCGCCGATCCGCGGATGGACCCGCTGCGCTCAAAAGTGGTGTGTGTCGAGGAGCCGCAGTTCACGCGCGATTATCACGATCCGGACAAGCGGTCGATACCGAACTCGCTGTGCATGGAACTGAACGATGGAACCGTGCTGGAGGAGACGGTCGAGTATCCCATCGGCCACAAGCGCCGCCGCGCAGAGGGCATGCCGCTCCTCGTCGAGAAATTCAAACGCAACCTGGCGCGAAGGTTTGGAGCGGAGCAGCAACGAAAGATCCTCGATGTATCCCTTGATCGCGAGCGGCTGGAAATCATGGCCGTCAGAGACTACGTTGATCTTTACGTGGTGTGAGGTGGGATTGCCGCGCTCCTGCCACTGCTTGTTCACAGCCTGATGGTTGCGGCGCGGGGGTGGAGCATGTTTGACTTGGGTCCGAAGGAAAACCGATGGCCTACGTGCTTGCAATCGACCAGGGAACGACAAGCTCGCGTGCGATCCTCTTTGACGAGTCCGGAAACATCGCCGCGGTCGCACAGAAGGAATTCCAGCAGTTCTATCCGCAACCGGGTTGGGTAGAGCACGACCCGACCGAAATCCTGACAAGCCAAATGTCGTGCGCCGTTGAGGCTCTTGGCAAGGCGGGTGCGCGCCCGCGCGATGTCGCCGCCATTGGCATCACCAATCAGCGCGAAACCGTAATCGTGTGGGACCGCGAAACCGGCAACGCCATTCATCCTGCGATCGTGTGGCAGGACCGGCGGACGGCGCAGATGTGCAGTGCGCTTGAAGAAAGCGGCCTCGGCGAAACGGTTTCCGCAAAGACCGGCCTTGTGCTCGATCCCTACTTCTCCGCCACCAAGGTGCGCTGGATCCTCGACAACGTAGCGGGAGCGCGAGAGAGAGCCGAGCGTGGAGAGCTCGCTTTCGGCACCGTCGATAGCTGGCTCATCTGGCATTTGACCAGCGGAAAGCGCCACGTGACGGATGTGACCAACGCATCGCGCACCCTGCTTTACAACATCGTCAAGGGCGAGTGGGATGCTGAGATGCTGAGTATCTTTGATATTCCTTCGAACATGCTGCCCGAGGTGGTGTGGTCCAGCGAGCGCATCGGCGAGGTGACCACGACACTCGGCCTGGGCGGTATAACGATTGCCGGGATCGCGGGTGACCAGCAGGCGGCGCTCTTCGGACAGCTCTGCTGGAGTGCCGGCGAAGCCAAGAATACCTATGGGACAGGATGCTTCCTGCTCGAAAACATCGGGACGCAGTTTGTGCAATCGAAGCACAAACTCATCACGACGCTCGCAGCCAGCGCGCACAAGCGGCTCGAGTACGCGCTCGAAGGCAGCGTCTTCATCGGCGGCGCCGTTGTGCAGTGGTTGCGCGACAATCTCCGGCTGATTGGGTCTTCCGCCGAAGTTGAGGCGCTCGCGGCGGGCGTGCCTGACACGGGCGGGCTGGTGTTTGTGCCCGCATTTGTCGGGCTCGGCGCGCCTCATTGGGATCCGCATGCCGGCGGGCTGCTGATCGGACTGCGGCGCGAAACCAAGCCCGGGCACATTGCGCGCGCGGCACTTGAAAGCGTCGCCTTCCAGGTAGCAGACGTTCTGGAGGCTGTAAACAGCGAGACGGGAACTCCGCTGGGCGCGCTGCGGGTGGACGGCGGGGCTGCTGTGAACGACCTGATGATGCAGTTCCAGGCAGATGTGCTCGGCGTACCCGTGGTGCGGCCGCGAGTTACCGAAACCACTGCGATGGGAGCCGCATATCTTGCTGGTTTGGCGACGGGGTTCTGGGCAGACCCGGACGTACTCCGGGCGAAACGGCAGGACGACATGCGATTTGAACCGCGCATGAATAGTAACGAGCGAACAGAACGGCGAGGGCGCTGGCAACGCGCCGTGGAACGATCCAGAAACTGGATCGAATGTTGAGAGTGTGAGATGAACAGGGATGAGATGCTGGGTAGAATTCGCGAGCGACGCGATCCGTGGGATATCGCCGTGATCGGCGGCGGGGCGACGGGCGTGGGCGTTGCGGTCGATGCAGCAGCCCGCGGTTTCAATGTGGTGCTTGTAGAGGCACACGATTTCGGCAAGGGAACCAGCAGTCGCAGCACGAAACTGGTGCACGGCGGCGTGCGCTATCTCGAGCAGGGGAATATTCCGCTGGTGATGTCGGCGCTGAAGGAGCGTGGACTGTTGCGGCAGAATGCGCCGCACCTGGTGCACGATCTCGCATTCGTGGTGCCGAATTATTCGTGGTGGGAGGCGCCGTTCTACGGCATCGGGCTGAAGCTCTATGACCTGCTGGCGGGCAAATACGGCTTCGGCGCGTCGAAGCTGCTGACCAAAGAAGAGACACTGGAGCGCTTGCCGGCCCTGGAGCCGGAAGAGCTGCGTGGGGGCGTGGTTTACTACGACGGCCAGTTCGACGACGCGCGGCTATTGATTCACCTCGCTATGACAGCGGAGGATCATGGCGCCACAATCGCAAACTACTGTCGTGCAACCGGATTGTTGCGCGATGAAGAAGGTTACGTGAATGGGCTCATGGCCCGTGATCAAGAAACCGGGGAAGAGCTTCCGATTTCCGCGCGCATCGTCGTGAATGCGACCGGTGTATTCACAGACGAAGTGCGCCGCATGGCCGATGCCAATGTCGAACCGCTCATGGTGACAAGCCAGGGCATTCATCTCGTTTTTGATCGCTCTTTCCTGAAGGGTGATACAGCCCTGATGGTCCCCCGAACCAGCGATGGACGTGTGCTTTTCGTCATCCCATGGCACGATCATGCAGTCGCCGGCACAACCGATACGCCGGTGGATGCGCCCAGTCTCGAACCAAAGGCATTTGACGAGGAGATCGAGTTCGTTCTCGAAACCGCCGGGCGATATCTCACTCGCCCGCCTACCCGCGCAGATGTACTCGCCGTTTATGTCGGCTTGCGGCCACTGGTCAAAGAGGGTGGCAGCGAGGGAAAGACCTCGGCACTTTCACGGGACCACTTTATTCACGTGGACACCTCGGGACTGCTCACCATCACCGGCGGAAAGTGGACGACGTATCGCCACATGGCCGAGGACTGCGTGGATCATGCCATCACGCTGGGACGGCTGCGCGATGAACCATGTCCGACAAAGAACCTGAAGATTCACGGTTATATGGAAACGCGGGAATCGAAAGAGAGCCGTGAGGATCCGCTCGACGTATACGGTTCGGACGCGGAGAAGATTCGCGCGCTGGGGGCAGATCCGGCGCTCGCAAGCCGGTTGCATCCTGGTTTGCCGTACATCGGGGCCGAGGTGGTATGGGCGGTGCGCGAGGAGATGGCGCGCAGCGTGGAAGATATCCTGGCGCGGCGTACGCGTGCGCTCTTCCTGAACGCGCGGGCGGCGATGCAGATGGCGAGGCCTGTCGCGCGGCTCATGGCAGGCGAACTAGGGCGCGACGAAGCATGGATTGCGGCACAGGTCAAGGAATTCTGCGAATTGGCAAAACAGTATATCGTTTAGACGCAGGAGGTCAGTGTTGATGGCTGCGAAGTGCACGCACGTGAAGGGTCATGCCAGGGATGTGAAGCCGAGTTCAAAGGGCTGCGAGGACTGCCTGAGAATCGGAGATACGTGGGTGCATCTGCGCATGTGCCTCGAGTGTGGCCACGTGGGCTGCTGCGACTCATCAAAGAACCGGCACGCCCGTGCGCACTTCCATGCCACGCAGCATCCGCTCATCCGCTCCGCCGAAGACGGCGAGGACTGGCGCTGGTGCTACATCGACGAGATATATCTTTGAGTGCAGCCGGAGCTTGCGCGTCAGGCCGGCTGCACCTCAATCGTTTTGGAGCCCGCGTCGACCTTCGTGATCTTGAAGCTGCGGATCTGTCCCGCGCGCAGCGGCTCGGGCGCAGCGAACGTTGCAGGCTCACTTCCCTTCCAACGCGCCTGCAATATCGAGGTAAGCGAAGACAAGTCGGCCTTTGCAGCGGGCTTGCTTGCGGCCTCGGGTGCCGGTGCAGCTTCCACGGCGCGGCAGGTGGCGCGGATGCCCTCGCCAAGTTCGACCGACGCGCCGGCCGGCGATTCCTCCACCACGCGTCCTGAGACAATGTCGCCGGGTTTGTGCTCGGCAATGTACTCGTCGATGCTGGTGGGGACAAGCTGCTTCATGCTGAGCTTGATCTGGCGCTTCTCCGGCGCAATGCCAAGCACCTGCGCCTTCACGACCTGCCCAACTCGAAGCACATCCTGCGGATGATGGATGCGCTTTTCGGCGCTGATCTCGCTCACATGAACCAGTCCCTCAACGCCCTCGGCGATCTGGACGAACGCGCCGAATGGCATGAGCTTTGTTACGGGCCCCTCGACCTGCGACCCGACCGGGAAGCGATGTGTCGCATCTGACCATGGATCGGTGAGCGTCTGCTTGAGCCCCAGCGAGATGCGTCGTTCTTCGGGCTTGATAGCGAGGATGACCGCGTCTACCTGGTCGCCCTGTTTAACCACATCGGAAGGATGGCGAATCTTCTTGCCCCACGACATCTCCGAAATGTGGATGAGTCCCTCAACCCCGGGCTCGATCTCGATAAACGCGCCGAAGTCCGTGAGCCGCGAAACGGTTCCCGTGATTCGCTGGCCCGCCCGATACTTCGCAGGGGCAGACTCCCACGGCTCCGGTTGAAGCTGCTTGAGGCCGAGCGAGATCTTCTTCGTCTCGGGATCGATCTTGAGGATGCGGACCTGGATCTGCTGGCCCACTGAAAGCACATCCTCCGGCTTGCTGATGCGGTTCCACGAGATGTCGCTGACATGCAGAAGCCCGTCAAAGCCGCCGAGGTCGATGAATGCTCCGTAGGGCATCAGGCTGCGAACCGTGCCCTCAAGCACGGCACCCGGCTCCAACGCGGCCAAACGGCCCTCCTGCACTGCACGGGCCTGCTCTTCAAGCACCACTCGACGGTCAACGACGACGTCTTCTTCCGTTGTATCCAGTTTCGTAATCCGGCAGGTGATCTCCGTGCCGACGAGCCGCTCGAGCTCGGCCGCATCCCGGGTGCCGCTGCGGCTGGCCGGCATAAAGGCGCGCACGCCGAGGTCGACGGTGAGTCCGCCCTTGACGACGCCCGTCACCGTGCCGACCACAGCCAACTTCTGTTTGAATGCCTCTTCGAGAGCAGTCCAATCGCGGGGTTGTGTAACTTTGAAGCGCGTCAGCTCGTAATAGCCCTCTTCGTTGCGCCCCTTCACTGAAACGAGAACCTTGTCACCCGGCTTCACATCCGCAGCATTGTCTTTGAAAGCCGAACGCGGAAGGACGCCTTCGACCTTGTAGCCGATATCGAGAAAGACCTGGTCGGCAGTCAAGGAGATGACCGTGCCCTCTATCTGCCGTGCGCCCGACGCCGGCTTGTGCGTATGACTGCGCTCGAACTGCGACAGAATATCGGCAAAGTTTTCGAGCGGTTCGACCGGTTCTTCGGCCGGGGGTTCAGCGCCCGATTCGGCAGGCAATGCAGCTGCTGTCTCGCCGACCGGCTCAATCTGGTGGCCTGCGCTTTCGGCTGCATATCCGCGGTCTGGTGCTGCGGTTTGCTCGCCGTTGGTCTCGGGTGTTTCGTGGGTGGGCTGGGACTCAGGAACGCTGTCGGTGCTCATGGTGTGTACTGTTCCATTGTCCCATGCGGCGCCCGGCACGCTGATGCGCGCACCGGACCGGTCCCCAGGCCTCGTGCGTCGTGACGTTGCCTGCCACCTTGTATGATGCCCAGCCGTTCACCCCGGGCGCCGACGTAAAGCTCGAATGGTCCGGCTGAAGTCTGGATTGCAATGACCTGGAAATCCTATGCCAACGGGGGTCGTGCGTGCTTATGGCGTGGACACGGCGCCGTCTGGCAGGCGAGAATTTCGGTCACACGGGAAAGGCTCAATCCATGAGACCTATTTCACGCAGGGAATTCGTGCGCCTGGGCGCAGGCGCAGTTGCGGCGGGAGCCGCGGCAAAATCGCTTGTGCTCGAACCAGCCTCACTCGCGGCTCAGGCTGCGCCGCCCGAGAGGAAGATACGGTTCGTTTCCATCGGCACCGGAATCCGCGGATGCGATCTGCTGCGCTCGGCGCGGAAGGTGCCGAACGGCGTCTGCGTCGGCACGGCGGATCTCTACGACATGCATCGCAAGGCGGGCGTTGAGGCTTGGGGCGCGGACGTTCCCACCACCCGCGATTATCGCGAACTGCTCGACCGCAAGGACGTGGATGCCGTCATTGTCGCCGTCGCCGATTTCCAGCACCGCCGCGTCGTGCTCGATTGCATCGCCGCGGGCAAGGACGTGTACTGCGAGAAGCCCATGTCGCACAACGTGGCCGATGGCCTGGCGATGGTGAAGGCCGTGCAGGAGGGTAAGCGGATCTTCCAGGCCGGCAGCCAGCGCGTGAGCAACATGGTCTACAGGAAGGCCGCCGAAATCTACAAGTCGGGCCGCTTGGGAGAGGTCACCTTCATCGAAGGCCATTCTGACCGCAACTCACCCTCGGGCGCCTGGGTCTATCCCATTGCGCCGGATGCGAGCCCCGAGACCATTGACTGGACCGCGTGGCTCCGCGATGCAGTCCCGCGCCCCTTCGATCCGGTGCGTTTTTTCCGCTGGCGCTGTTTCGCCGACTACGGTGAGGGCGTTGCGGGCGACCTGTTCGTGCATCTGCTGTCGGGCATTCAGTGCGCCATCGGCATCAATGCAGTTCCCGCGCGCGCATACTCGACGGGAAGCCTGACGTCGTTCAAGGATGGGCGCGACTTCCCGGATCTGCTGGCGACGCTGTATGACTATCCGGGCGCACAAGTCAGCGTGCACTGCAACCAGAACAACGCGGCGGGCGAACCCATCATCTTCTACGGGAAGGAGGCCACGATGACAATCAACGGCAACACGCTCACCGTGGCGCCGCAAGACACTCGGCCGCAGCCCGAGGGATACTCCCTCAATGGCTGGACCGCCGAGGCGAAGCAGAAATACCTTGAAGAATGGCGCGCAGCCCATCCGCAGCCTCCAGCGCCGCTGCCCCTCACCGAGTCCTATTCCGCACCGCAGGGGTACGACGACACGACGGAACACATCGCGGCTTTCTTCCGCGGCGTTGAGACCCGCGAACATGTCGTCGAAGACGAGGTCTTCGGCAATAACACGGCCATTGCTTGCCACATGGCCAATCACTCCTACTTTCACAAAGACGTGGCCACCTGGGACCCGGCTACGCAAACCATCAAGGTGTAGTTGGGACTTGAGGAGTAAACACGGATGACCGATTCTTCTCGCCGCAGTTTTTTGAAAGCTTCGGGCGCACTGGCGGCCGCGGCCTGTCTCGGCGCCGATCGCTTGTCGGCCGCTCCGCTTCGCATGCCGATTGGATTGCAGCTCTACTCGGTGCGCAACCTGCTGCCAAAGGATTTTGACGGCACTTTGCGCCAGGTGGCTGCCGCCGGATACACGGAAGTGGAAGCCGCAGGCTACTTCGACAAGACGGCAGCCGATTTCGGCAATGCCCTGCAAAAGGCCGGCCTCAAGTGCGTGAGCACTCACCACCCGCTTGCGCTGTTGAAGTCGCAATTCGACCAGTTGATCGAGTACGGCCAGGCCATTGGACTGGAGTACATCATCTGTTCGTGGGCGGGCGTTCACCGCGATCCAACCCGCACCGGCGATCTCAATCTCGACGACTGGCGCTACGTGGCCGACCAGTTCAATGCCATCGGAGCGAAGGTCAAGGCCGCCGGCATGACCTTTGGCTATCACAATCACACGATCGAGTTCGGCAAAGAAAACGGCATCGTGTACTTCGACGAACTGCTTAAGCGCACCGATCCCAGCGTGGTGGTATTTCAGATGGACTGCGGCTGGGTCGTCGGCGGCGGGCATAACCCTGTCGAGTACCTCAGCAAGTTCCCCGAGCGCTTCCCTCTGCTCCACGTGAAGGACTTGGTGAAGGAGCCGGACGGCAAGTGGCGCAACGTCGTGATGGGAAAGGGCACGATCGATTACCGCCCGATCTTTGAGGCGGCGAAGGGCCTGAAGCACTACTTCATCGAGCAGGAAGAGTTCGAAGGCGACCCCATCGCGGAGCTGCGCGAAGATGCCGACTACATGAGAAAGCTCAGCGTGTAAAACACAATAGGACTCGCCAGCCAGGCAGGAACGTCGGGCATGAAAACGCAGCAGGGTTTGCCATGGGGAATCTCATCACCTTCCGCTAGTCCATATGCGATGCAATCACCGGGCGCAGCCCTTGATCCAGGAATCAGGCCTGCCTTCGATGAAAGGACCATCGGGCCGTTCGTAGCGATAACGCCAGGGCCATTCGGTCCGCTTGCTTTGGCAAGAGCCCCGAGGGTCCATATCTAGGTTTTTCGGGTACGCTGAAGGAATGGACATTTTCGACGAAAAGCGCGCGGAGCTTGAAAAGCACGAATTCATGATGGGCTTGGAGCGGGGCAGGCTGGCCGTGGCGCTCGACCTGCTGACCGACTCGCTGATCCTGGTCGGCCAGCACGGAGTGTACTGCACATCGAGCCGCAACCCGTCGAAACCGGCGCTTGATCTCGAGGCAATCCTGAGCGGCATGGAGGGCGCCAAGACGCTCATCCAGTCGGTGATGGAAGAGCTGAGAAAAAGCAGGGAACAGGCATTAGGAAACAGGGATTAGGGATTACAGCGGAATCAGAGTAGCTGTACCCAGAAAACAAGGCCGTCGAGTGGCCTCTCCCTCAAGAAAAGGCCACCTTCATGACTCTTAGGATGGACACGGTTACTCTGATTCCGCTCCAGAAGTCACATGCGCCGCGCGAGGCTCTTCCGCATCAGTGCTCTGTTGTTATTGGAATGGAGAAGGAGAATTCCTGGTGCGCCCGGAGAGATTCGAACTCCCGACCTAATGCTCCGGAGGCATTCGCTCTATCCAGCTGAGCTACGGGCGCACATTACCAGCATACCGCATTTCAGGCTTCAGGCCCGCAATCCCGCGTGCCATCGGGGTCCGAGCCGACCGGGAACCCGGCCAAATGTCCTAGACTAAAGTGTTGGCTGCCTATCAATCCCGGTGCGCGCGCACCTAACAGCCCATGGCGAAAGTATGTTTTGTAACAGGGCACACATATTTGTGCCTTTTGCCACAGGCACCTAAGGAATTTCATGCACTTCGATTTTCATTTCACAGCCCTTTCGATCTTGTGGACGCTGTCCTTTGCGTCACTGCTGGTCCTGCTCGTTGTCCTCATGGGGCGCGACCGCACGCGGCGTTTTCCGTGGTTCACGGCTTCGATCGTGCTGGTTGCCTTGCGCCTGCTTACGAACCGGCTTCTGCACGACAAACTGCCCCCGATCTCCATGGCCGCGGTCGCCGTCACACTGGCCGACATCTCCGCGCTCGTGGGGCTGCTTGTGATTGTGGAGATGGCGCGCCACGCCTTCAGAAAGGCCAGTTCGCCGGCCTGGGCCGGCTGGGGATTGGGCTTGCTTGCGATCGGCGGCGTCGTCTTGTGGAAGTGGGGCCCCTGGCCGCAGTGGAAGGCCGTCTCGTTCGACACGACTATCGCGAAGCTGCAATTCATGCAACTGCTTGCCGTGAAGACCGGCCTGCTGGTGCATGTGCTGGCCATTTTGCTCGGGACTCTCGTGATTGCATTTGGAGCCCGCTATGGCGCCGGCTGGCGCAGCCACGTGCAGCGCATCATGATCGGTCTTTCAACCGCGTCGCTCTCGCAGCTCACTGCGCAGGGCGCTTTTGAGATCATCGTGCATCACACCGCTGTAGACTCACGCGCGAAATACGAACACCTGACGAATCTGCAGGAGAAACTGCTCAACGGCAACAGCATGGTCTACCTCATCGTCTTGATCTGGTGGATCGTCTGCCTGTGGATCGATGAGCCCGGTACGCAAAACACGGCTGTAGCTGGGGACGTTGCGGACACACTCCCGCCGCCCGCTGAAATCACCGGCAGTGAATAGCGGCTCCTACATCGCAAAATCGATGAATCCACGCTGCGGATCGGTCGAAACCAGCTTGACCGTCACCTTGTCGCCCACATCGAGCCCCTTCGCGCCGGGCTTTCCTGCATTCACCAGCATTCCTTCCACATGGGGGTCGAGCGCCCTGATGAAAGTACCGTGCTCGTTCACGCCGGTGACAATGGCATGGAACGTCTGTCCGATGCGTGGATGCAGCACGACCGCGGCAATACGCTTCTGCATATCGCGCTCTACCTTCCGCGCCGCATCTTCCATCTGCGTGCAGCGTTGCGCGATGGTGTTCAGATCGGCTTCAGAGTAAGGCTGAGCGCCCTTGGCGAGATACGCCTTCATCAGCCGCTGCGTCACCACGTCAGGGAACCGGCGGTTCGGCGCAGTTGAATGCGTATAGTCCTGCACGGCAAGTCCGAAATGGCCGGGAGAAGGTTCGTTCGGCTTCACCAGCACGTACTCTCCCGGACCCATCAGTTTGACCACGGTCAGCGAGAGATCGGCAAAGTGATCAGGATCCTTCTGCTTCTGCGCGAGCAGGAAGTCGTTGAGCGCTTTTGAATCCGGCTCCTCCGGCAGCTTTGTTCCCAGGCCATTGGCAACTTCGACAATTCGGTCCCAGCGCTTGGGCGTGCGCACAATGCGGCGGATGGAAGCCACGCCGGCTTGCTCGAAGGTCCGCGCAATTACGCCGTTCGCGGCAACCATGAACTCCTCGATCAGCGATGTGGCGCGGTTTTTCTCAAGTTGCGTGATGTCGACTGCCTGGTCCGCTGCCATCACGGGATGTGTCTCGATGGTTTCAAGATCGAGCGCGCCATGCTGGAACCGGTTGCCGAGCATATTCTGTGCGGCCTGGTCCTGCAGCTTGAGCTGCGCCGCAAGCTCGGCATTTGCGGCAACTTCCGCCGGCGCCGGCCCGCGGCCCTCAAGCCACGCTCCCACACTGTTGTAGGCGAGTTGCGCCCGGTTGCGCACCAGCGCCCGATACGCCTTGCCGTCGGAGACTGTGCCAGTGGAATCGACGGCGTACTCGATGACCAGCGCGATACGATCCTCGTTCTCATTCAGCGATGTAATGCCCTCAGACAAATCGGTGGGCAGCATCGGAAAGACCTTCACGCCGGTGTAGACCGAAGTCGTCTCAGACTGCGCATGCTTGTCGAGCAGGCTTCCGCGCAGCACGCGTATGTCCACGTCGGCCACGCCGATCAGCACGCGGATTCTTCCGTCCGGGAGCTGCTCCGCCCACTCGATCTGGTCGAGGTCTTTGGAGGTGTCATTGTCGATGGAAGACCAGAGAAGATTGCGCAGGTCCTGGGCGCCTGGCGCCGCCGGCAATGGAGGCTGCGCCTTGATCTTGGCGAGTTCTGTGTCTGTTCCCGCCGGAAAATCAGGCTGAAACCCATGTTCGATCATGTCGGCATGTGCCGCCGCCACCAGGTCGAAGTGCGGTGTCTTCGTGGAGTGCATCGTGATTTAGCCCCCTTGAGTGAACAGCCAGCCTATCACGCTCTTAATACATCTCTGCAAAAAACACGAAGGGGCGGCCGCGATGCCGCCCCTCCCCGAATCCGTGCTCGACCGGATTTATTGTTGAATGCCGAGATCCGACAGCACCTTCGGCTTGGCCTCGTCCACGGCGAGCAGGTTGTGGCAAGCTGTGCAGTCCTGTGTTAGAGACTTGCCGTTCTGCGACACATGGTCGCCATCATGGCAGCGGAAGCAGCCCGGATAGCTCATGTGCCCGATGTGATTCGGATGCGTTCCCCACGTAACCTTCATGTCCGGGAATGCGTTGGTGGTAAAGACATAAACGAGCCCTTCTCCCGCGGCCTTTACGAGATCAAGATGCTGAGCCAGCACTTCCGGATGCTCGTTGCGGTAGAACTGGGTGAGTTGCGCGGGGATTTTCACGCGCGCTTCAGCTTCGGTGGAGTAATCAGCCTTGAGAAGTTCCAGGCCCTTTTTGTGGACCCAGGGCAAATCCGGGCTGATCACGCCGTCTGCCATCGCACGATTTAGCGCATCTTCCGCAGTCTGCATCGTGTGTGCCGCGCGATTGTGGCAGTCGATGCAGTCCATCACGCGACGCTCGCCCTGCGGTACCGCGCCCTTCAGGCTCGAAGCCGCGAACGCGGTCTTGGAGCCATCGGGATAGGTCCGCTCTACCCACGGAATCGTCGTGCGGGTTGGATCGGTGGCGATGTACTCGATGTGGCCGAGGTGTACGCCATGGATTCCCGTGAGGTGCGAAAGTGAATCGATGCCGCCCAGGTGAAGCACCACAACGCTCTGCGTTTCAGTGTTCTTCTCGTCGTCGGCAAAACTGGACTTCACCAGCAGCTTTTCGCCGATGAACTTGGCCGGTGTGTGGCACCCTTCGCAGATTTCACGAGCCGGGCGGAGATTCCGCACCGGTGAAGGAATCGGCCTGGGGTAGCGGTTAAACGCAACTTCAACGAGCTGCTTTGTGCCGTTCACCTTCGCTTCAAAATAGGATTCGGCGCCTGCACCGATGTGGCACTCGACGCACGCAACATGCGAGTGCGCGGAGACTCTGTATGCCGTGTACTCGGGATGCATCACATGGCACGACTGACCGCAGAATTGAGGCGAATCCATGTAAGCCGCGCCGCGATAGCTCGCCATCGAGACCACCAGCAGATTCACGATCGTCGCCACGAGAACAATGTCGAGGCCATGGCGAAAGATGCGATCGTTCAGATCGATCTTCGGGAATTCGGCCGGAATCTGCCCCGCCTGCTGCAGCTTCTTGCGCCGGACGAAAACACCGACAGGAATCAGCAGCAGTCCCAGCACGAACAGCGCCGGCAGGATGAGGAAGAAAATAATTCCAAGATAAGGATTGTCATTGGGCCGGCCAAACAGTTCTACCAGCCAATAGCCAATCATGGTTACGCCTGCAGCGCTGGTAATCGCGCCACCGGCAAGGCTGATCGGGTTGTTGCCGAAGAACAGTGCCGGCCGCACCCAGTTCTCGCGGAATCGTTGAAGCATTGCCAAGTTCCCCCAGACGAAAAATGACCCGCTTCAGCCATCCAGCGTGAAGCGGGCCGGATGGATTACCTATTTCAGAGTGCGGAAGTAGCCGACGGCGTCCTTGATCTGGGCGTCAGTCAACTTGGCCGAGAAAGCCTTCATCTTGCCCTTGCCGTTCTTCACGGAGGCAATCATTTCGGCCTCAGACAACTTCTTCATGTCCGGATCGGATGCAGCCTTCACGCCCATCGCCTTCGCAATGCCCGGGTTCGGCGTTCCCGTGCTGCCGTGGCAGCTCTGGCAGTTCGCTTTATAAACCGCTTCACCCGCTGATTGAGCGAAGCCCATGGAACCAGCCAGGCATACAGCCGTGGCCAGTACCGCCATCGATCGAATTGTCTTCGTCATTGCAAGACTCCTTCAAGTTGCATTATGGCCAGATCGCTGGGGGCCACGCCCATTCAATGGAACCTTACCTGCTTAAACACAGGCATCCACAATAAGTAGCCCGTACTGGTGACATGCACAGGGGAACCATCAACTGCGATCCGGCGCATGCTCCATTGATGAGAACGCGCCGGCCCCTCTTATGATCAACTCACTAACAGCTTACTGCTCCACAATTGCCTTTGCTGCTCTGTTTACTTCACAAAAGTGCGGAAGTAGCTTACGACATCCTTAATTTGCGTATCCGTCAACTTGTCCTTGTACGGCTGCATCTTGCCCATGCCATTGTGAACCGCATCGATCATCTGCGTTTCGCTCATCTTCTTCACATCGGGATCGGTGGCCGGCTTCACCTTCATGGCCTTGCCTGCGCCCGAATCGGCCATGCCCTTTTCGCCATGGCACATCTGGCACTTCGCCTTGTACAACGCTTCGCCTGAAGACTGCGCGAAGCTAACAGAACCGGCGACAAGCATGATTACCATCGCCGCTACGGTATTGCGGAAAAACTCTCTCATGTCTTGCTCTCCCAGGGATATCCCCTCGCATTTGCGCGGGGAATATCGCCGATGAAAGGGACATCGTGTAAAGCAGCCACGGCTCTTCAAACCCAACAACGTTCGTGACTGCGTCGTTCATTGGTTGTCGGGTGGACCGGTAAAGCTCTGCGGTGTCCACTCCACCCACGCTACTCAGAATGCGTACTTCAACACCCGGGCCCCGGCCAGCGACCCAACCAGACTCTCTGCGAATTCTGTCTGTTTTGTCATCGCTCGCCCCTTGCTCAGTTCGAATTGGAGAACACCGGACTCACGTTTGATCCGTGAATGCCGGCGTGACAGACGGTGCAGGATTGATTCTGCGTCGCCTGGTTATGCGCCGGCCCAAGCGGCTGGCCGGTTGTGTAGTTTGGCGACGGCGAGTGACACTGCAGGCAGATGGTGTTCACGCTCGCGCGATTCAGCATGTGCGGATTCGGTCCGCCGTGCGGGAAGTGGCATGCCGTGCAGCCTTCTGCCTTCACCACGTCGTGCTCGTAAACAAACGGCCCCGCGGTCTCGCCATGGCACTTGATGCAGACGGCATCCATCTGCGACGACGAACGGAGATTCTTCTTGTTGAATGTACCGTGCGGATCATGGCAGTCGGAGCACTTCATTAGCCCCTCTTCCACCTTGTGATGGAATGACATGTTGAACTGCGACTCCGTGTCACTGTGGCACTGGAAGCAGAGTTTCGGCTCCGCGGCCTTGAGCAGTTGCTCTTTCTCTTCGCTGTGATGAACACTGTGGCAGCTCACGCAGCTCACATTGTTTTCGCCGTGTGCCGTGCGCTCGAACCTGGCGTGCTCGCCCAGGTGGCAGCTCATGCACTTGGCATCGACTTCCTTTGCCGTGGCTTTGGCAGGATTGGATATCTTCGTGACATCGCCGCCATCAACGTGCGCCTTACCCGGCCCGTGGCAACCTTCGCAGGTCATGCCGGTCTTGCCGTGCATCTCGGCCAGCTTAGTGTGAGGATTCGAACTGAACCCCTTTACGACTTCGTCATGGCACGCCGCACAGATTTCCTGGCCAACAGAATCGCTCGCTGCAGGTGCAGATTGAGCGATATTCGCGCCGGCTGGCTTCGCTTCCGGAGCAGCCAAAGCCCCGGTTGAGAACAGCGCCAGCACGAGCAACAGCAACGATGAGATCAGCACGCCCGGCTTCAATTCCGGTTTCTCGATCTCGAGCGTTCGCTGTCTCGGCCTTTCTTTATGCATGAAGATTTACCCTGTGATGAGTTCCGTAGCGGGCTTCGTGTTGTCGTGGGCAATTATCGCCGACTGCCTTCCATTCCCGACGAATATCAGTCAAGATCGAGCGCGTGGTCTCTCCGGAACGAAGATGTATCCTGTGTTGAGCGTCACCTTATAGCCGCAATCGTACCGTGCCTAAAAAGGAGGACACGGTGATTCTCGTCACATCGAGTCGGTCCTGCAGGAAGCTCCGGGATAGAACAGAATCACACCCAGAACCTTTCGCCGGAAATAGTAACTCATCCTGCGTCAAATCATCCGTAAATTAATCAATTTGAGAAGGATACCGATGCGGATTCGCAACATTCTCTCTCGATGGACGTTGATTTTTGCGGGGATTTCTCTGAGGCGATTCATGAACGAAAAAGCCCGGCCGGTCGCCGTTCGTCACACGCAGCGTTTTCTCCCGAAAGACAAAAATCAGCGGTGGGATTTCCCCCATTGGAACACACCGCGTCTGCGCCGACCTCATGCAGTGAAACTGAGGCCATTCCGCTGAGAAATCTCGACTGATTGCCGCAGGTCACGTGAGCCCCATCACATCCACATGGCAGCGCTGATCGTCAGACTAATAGCGGGCGAAAAAATGGCCGAGTACGAAATCACGGCGGGCCCGCAAAGGCGGCAGAAGAGCCTTTCTCGTCAGTCTCCCATTGGCTGTGCGGCGTGCTCCAATCGCCGCCCGGGCTGGTTTTGCTCGCTGGGCAGCGCTGTATTAGCCGATCTGGAACTGGTGACGAGCACCATCAGCCTTCCAGCGCAAGCGGCGCTCTTCACGCAGGGAGAAGATGCCCGTTGTCTCTACCTGATCTGCGGCGGCTATCTGAAGCTCACTGCCGGCCGCGCCCAGGATCGGCAGATGATCGTGCGCGTCGCCGGTCCGGGTTCCGTGCTGGGGCTGTACGCTGCCCTTTCCCATGGAGTCTATGAAGTATCCGCCGAGTCTCTGACGGCAGCCCAGCTGCGTCCCGTGGAGCGCGAAAGGTTCCTTACTTTTCTCCGGAGTCACAGGGAAGCCCAGATGCGGGCCGTGCAGTGCATCTGCCAGGAATACCGCTTCGCGCTGCAGGATGCCTGCCGCATCGCACTAGCCGAGACCGTAGCCGGCCGCCTCGGCCGCCTGCTGCTGGAACTTGCGCACCAGATCGGCGAGCATGTGAATGGCGGCTTTCGTTTCCCGCTGCTCCTCACGCACGAGGAGATGGCCTCCATGGCCTGCACCACGCGCGAAACCGTTACACGCACCCTGGGTCAGTTTCGCAAGGATGGATCGATCTCGATTGAGGACTCGGTCGTCACGCTCCATCAGCCGGAACGGTTGCAGAGCCTGATCTAAGTCATACCTCGACCCGTCGTGGCTAACCACGATTTGCGGCTTCCGTCTGACCTCCCTACGGAGTCCAAGAGCTATCATCGTATCTGGGAGTATTGGCACGCGTATGACCTGGTTTGCAGCTCTTTTTTCTGTTGTTCTTTCCTCCTGCGTTGCGCTTGCGCAGGCTCCGAATTCTTCCTCGGAACCTGCCCAGCCTCCTGTCACCACCACAGCATCCCCCGAGATCCAACAGTTCCAGAAGATCGAAGATTCCTGGGACGACTCCGTAAACCTACGCAATCAATACGGTTTGGAACTCGTGCTTTCCCCGCTGTTTCTCGATGTGGCTGCTTCGGGCGACATCACCACCCGCAATCAGCAGATCGCGTACCTCCTCACCAACCAGGACAAGACGATGCACCTTGAGCAGAGGGTCATAACGGTCCGGATGCTGGGCGATATCGCAGTGGCAAACGGAACGTACGTTCTGCACCATCGCGGATCATCCGGGCAGGTGGATGAGAAGGGCGTGTTTACGCATGTGTTCGAGCGAGCTCACAATGGCTGGCTCTGCATCAACTCGCAGCGCACGGTCCTGCGCGAAGATGGCGGGAAGAAACAAAAGCAGTCGAACGCCGAGCTGCCGTTCCACATTCCGCTCTTCGGAAAGGGCGACAAATAGGACGCACAGTAGATTCCCGTTACGATCGGCGACTGCAGCGTTGCGCTAGCTGACTTTCGTTCTTGGCTGCTCGCTCGCAGGTGACCGGCCTGCAGCCTGCACGCGAATCGATACATGTACGAGCGAAAGCGCGGCCGGCGTGACTCCCGGAATTCGACTCGCTTGGCCGATTGTCCCCGGGCGCACGCGCTCAAGCTTCTCGCGCATCTCCCTGGAGAGACCGCTGATGATGCCGTAGTCGATCCATCCCGGAATCGCCACGGCCTCGGCTGCTTTCATCTTTTCGATCGCCTTTTTCTGCTGATCGAGGTATCCGGCAAACTTGATCTCCGTCTCGACCGCGCGCGCCTCGTTGTGCAACTGGGCCCGGCGCACCGCAAGATCCTCCTCCACATGCGCCAGCTCCGCCAGCAGCGGATCGGCAGCAAGCGTATCGCGCAGTGCTATCAGCACCGTCCCGATCGACACCTCCGGGCGCTTCAGAAGCTGCGCCCATGTCTGGCCGTTAATCGATCCCAGATCGCCGAGCCCCGCCGCCGCAAGCTTTTCAGCATCCACCTTGCGCGTAATGAGCAGTCTCTCAAGCGCCTCCATGCGCGCTTGCTTCTGCTCGTATTCCGCCCAGGCCTCGTCATTGATGAGGCCAAGACGCCGGCCATGCGGCGTCAGCCTGCGGTCAGCGTTGTCGATGCGAAGATGCAGGCGGAATTCCGCGCGCGACGTGAACATGCGGTACGGCTCGTTGGTGCCCTTCGAGATCAGATCGTCGATGAGAATGCCGGTGTAGCCCTCGGTCCGGTCCATCGTGAACGGCGGCTCGCCCTTGAGCCATAGCGCGGCATTGATGCCCGCCATGATTCCCTGGCACGCGGCTTCTTCATACCCACTTGTTCCGTTGATCTGCCCGGCGAGGTAGAGGCCCTCCATGCACTTCACGCGCAGGCTGCGATCCAATTCCGTCGCATCCACCGAGTCGTACTCGATCGCGTACCCCGGGCGCAGCATCTCCGCCTCATCCAGGCCCGGGATCGACCGCACAATCTGCCACTGGACTTCCATCGGCAGCGAAGTCGACATGCCGTTGACGTAGACCTCGTGCGTATTCAGCCCCTCGGGTTCAAGAAAGAACTGGTGCTGCGTCTTATCTGGAAACTTGACGATTTTGTCCTCGATTGACGGACAGTAACGCGGCCCGATGCCCTCGATCTGCCCCGAGTACATCGCCGAGCGGTGTACGTTTTCGCGAATCAGCCGCAGCGTCTCCGGCGTGGTGAAGGCGATGTGGCAACTGACCTGCGGCTGCACAATCCTCTTCGTGCGGAAGCTGAAAGGCGTCGGCTCCGCGTCGCCTGGCTGCTCTTCGAAGGCATCCCAGCGGATGGTGCGCCCATCCAGCCGCGGCGGTGTCCCCGTCTTCAACCGGCACGTCCGCAGCCCCAGCCGGCGCAGCGCCTCGCCCAGCAGCACCGAAGCCGGTTCCCCGCTGCGTCCCGCCGGATAGCGCTCCTCGCCGCAGTGAATCAGCCCATTCAGAAACGTCCCGGTCGTGATGATCGTCGCGCCTGCCATCAACCGCCGCCCATCGCGGAGTTTCAATCCCAGCACGCGCCGATGGGGTCTCGTCGGCCGCGGCAATTCACCCGGCTCACCCTGATCGCTGATCTCTGATCGCTGATCCCTTTCTTCGAGCACCAGATCGACGACCTCGGCCTGGCGAATATGCAGCCCCGGCTGAGCCTCCAGCACCTCCCGCATCTTCACTCGGTAGAGCTGCTTATCGCACTGTGCGCGCGGACTCCACACCGCCGGGCCGCGCGACGTATTCAGCAGACGGAACTGGATGCCCACCGCGTCGGCGACCTCACCCATAATGCCGCCCAACGCGTCGACCTCGCGCACCAGGTGCCCCTTGGCCACGCCGCCGACCGCCGGATTGCAGCTCATCTGCGCGATGAGGTCGAGATTCATCGTAATGAGCGCAGTCTTCAGGCCCATGCGTGCAGCAGCCATGGCCGCCTCGCAACCGGCGTGTCCAGCGCCCACTACGACCACATCGTATTGTTCCGTAAAAGCCATCCGATTCTATTCTACGGGCTCGCGTCTATCGCAATCTGCAAAAGGGATCCTGGCGGCGCCCGAACGGAGAATCACCGCCGGAAGCCCGGGTTTTCTATAATGGCGGCATTCACTGGAGCGGGATCGGAAGGGGGCTCTTTGGCCTTCTCAGGCACATGCGTATGCGGACGTCCGACGGACAGCTTCGGCGGATTGTGCGACCGCTGCGTCGCGCTGCAAGTGCTGGGACTCGAAATGCATGCGTCGGCGGCCCGGATTGAGAACAGCTATCAGATGCTGGTGAAGGTGTGGCATCCGGATAGGTTTCAAACCGACCCGAAAATGAGGCTGGCGGCCGAAGAGAAGCTCAAGGAAATCAACGTGGCGCACGAATTTCTGATTTCCCCTGCGTCCGCGCAGGACCGTTCGCCCGCCACGTCCAGGCCCAAACCACCCGAAGCCCCGGAGGAACGGTTCAAAGCTCCAGCCGACACTGCCTCGGTGGTTCCTGACGTTGAAGAGCCGGAACCGGACGAGGTACGGAGGATACTGAAGCGCCAACGCAAAAAAAGGTCGCTGCCAAGGTTCCTCCTGAATGCCGGCTTTGCTGTTGGCGCGATCGCTACGGTTGCACTCCTCTGGCTCGTAATTGATTCCATATTGTCGTCCAATCCGCGCACGGCAGGTGCCTGGGATCAGCACAAGGCCGAGGTTTCGCGCGCCTTCCAATCGAACATGGCCCGCCTGTGGGCGAATGCGGCGGATAACCTGCACAACCAAAAGGACCAGAACTCCACCCCGGTCGGTGAATTACCTGCCCCACCGTCGACTTCTGCCCCCGCTCCGGAGAGTTCTGCCTCGGCCGCACCGCGACCTGTCGGTGGGCCACCGCACATCAAGGTTTCCGGCCCCGGACAGGGCGCACTACCCTACGTCACTTCCGGACTGACGCCAACGGAGGTCCTGGCGATTCTTGGCAACCCGACTTCGTCCTCGGGAGAAAAGATGTTCTACGAAGCCTCGGAGATCGATTTCAGGAACGGTCGCG
>Ga0326727_10003372_pt1 | contig 51230 bp, 48 predicted proteins | sample MB2enrmetagenome_FD_207643 | JGI IMG/M metagenome (GOLD analysis project Ga0326727, IMG submission 207643) | Lab enriched peat soil microbial communities from McLean, Ithaca, NY, United States - MB29MY | ecosystem: Environmental > Terrestrial > Soil > Wetlands > Peat | place: USA: New York...
AGATTCTGCGGGGCATTTATCTGTTTTCCGGGATTCCGGAGGCGGACCTGGAGGTCCTGGCGCAGATGGCCAGGCGTAAGCCCTTTGCCCGCCAGGCCATCATCTTCTGGGAAGGGCGGGAGGCCCATGGGTTTTATGTCCTGAGTGCCGGCTACGTCAAGCTGGTGAAAAGCTCCCCGGACGGCAAGGAATATATCCTGCGGCTGGTGGGTCCCGGAGAGACCTTTGCCGAGGCCGCGGTCTTCGGCGAGGCCCCTTATCCGGCCACCGCCGTGGCCCTGGAGGATTGCCAAACCCTGTTTTTTCCCAAGGCGCCATTCCTCCGGCATCTGGCCGCTTCGCCTTCCCTGGCCCGGAATATGCTGGCCACCTTGAGTCGCTTGAATCTGCATCTGACCCGGCAACTGGAAGATCTTTCCTTGAAAGAGGTATCGGCGCGTCTGGCCCGCTACCTCTTGGAGCGCTGCCAGGAGAGGCACGGTAAGATCGAGACCGGACTGTCGTTCGAATTGCCCACTACCAAAACCCATCTGGCCGCGTATCTTGGCACTATTAGTGAAACTTTGTCGCGTACCTTGTCGCGCCTGAAAAGTGAAGGGCTGATAGAGGTGGATAAGGCAAGGATAACCATTCTTGACCCTGATCTTTTGCAAAAATTGTCCCGGGGGAGTAAGTCATGAGTTATTAATTCGGGTCTCAAGGGGTTTTCGTTTTTTAAGGGCGCGGCGCGCGACGCCCCGACAATTTTTGCCCGGGAGTTCTTGAGTTTTGCAGGCTGGAAAGGTAAATTAATAAAATTATGCGACTTTCTCTCAACTGGCTATCGGACCTGGTTGAGCTCACCGTGGCGCCGGAGGTCCTGGCGGACCGCCTCACCATGGCGGGCCTGGAAGTGGAGGCCCTGGAACGACTGACCCCGGAGTTTTCCGGAGTGGTGGTGGGTCAGGTCACCCAGGTGGAACCTCACCCCCAGGCCGATCGTCTGCGACTGGCGGAAGTGACCACGGGCAGCCACAACTACCGGGTGGTGTGCGGCGCCCCCAATTTGGCCTTGGGCCGCCTTTATCCCTTTGCGCCCATCGGGACGCGGCTGGCCGGGGGCCAAAAGATCAAGGCCGCCAAAATCCGGGGCATTGCCTCCGAAGGGATGCTCTGTGCCGAAGACGAGCTGGGGCTGTCCCCCGACCATGTCGGCCTGATGGATATCCCCCAGGAGCTGCCAGTGGGCGCGGACCTGGCCGTAGCCTTGCAACTGGCCGATGTGGTCCTGGAAGTGGCGGTGACCGCCAACCGGGCCGACTGCCTTTCCGTCCTGGGCCTGGCCCGGGAGGTGGCGGCCTTGCTGGATGTGCCCCTGCGCCATCCGGAGGTCCGGGTAGAAGAACATCCCTTCCCACCTCCAGGAAAAATCGCTGACTTGCTAGGACCGGAAATTACTCAACCCAAAGTCACCATCCTGGACCCGGGGCACTGCCCCCGGTACGCCGCCCGTCTGTTGACCGACCTGACCGTGAAGCCATCACCCTTCTGGATGCGTCGCCGGCTCCAGGTCTCGGGGATCAGGGCCATCAACAATCTGGTGGACGTCACTAACTACGTGCTCCTGGAGTTCGGCCAGCCGCTGCATGCCTTTGATTTCCAGCGGCTAACGAAAGGTGAGATCGTGGTGCGCCTGCCCCGGCCCGAGGAAAGGCGGTTCACCACCCTGGACGGCCAGGAGCGGCAGTTGGACCCGCAGACCCTGCTCATCTGCGATGCGGCGCGGCCGGTGGCCCTGGCCGGGGTCATGGGCGGACTCGATTCCGAAGTGACTCCGGACACCCGCCAGGTCCTTATCGAAAGCGCCTATTTCAATCCGGCCACCATCCGGCGCACCGCCAGGCGCCTGGGGCTCAGCAGCGAGGCTTCCTACCGTTTCGAGCGGGGGGTGGATCCAGATGGGGTGATCTCCGCCCTGGAGCGGGCCGCCCAACTCATGAGCCAGGTAGGCGACGGCCGGGTGGTGGGCCCCCGGCTGGATGAATACCCGGCCCCCATCCACCATCCCCGCCTGGGTCTGAGAATCTCCCGGACCAACCAGGTGTTGGGGACGGACTTTTCCCACGAAACCGTCGTTACGTTGCTAAAACGCCTGCACCTGCCGGCCGTGAGCCTGGACCGGGAAAACCTGGTGGTGCAGGTGCCTTCCTTCCGCAATGATTTGACCCGGGAGATAGACCTCATCGAAGAGGTCGCCCGCCTGGCCGGTTTTGACCAGATTCCCGTGACCCTGCCCCGGGGCGAGGTGGCCGCCCGGCGCCCCGGTCCGGAGCCCCGCATCCGCCACGAGGCCCGGCAGCTTCTGGCGGGCCTGGGCTTCAATGAGGTGATCAACTACGCCTTCCAGCCTGAACGCCTGGAAGGGTTGACCGCGGCCCCGGGGAGCGTCCCCCTGGCTTTGGCTAATCCCTTGAGCGAGGAGCAGGCGGTGATGCGCACCTCCCTCATCCCGGGCCTGCTGGACACCCTGCGGCGCAACACCCTGAAGCAGCTCCAGGACCTGCGCCTCTTTGAGACCGCCAAGGTCTTCCTGCCCCAGCCGGGGGCCGAGCTGCCCCGGGAGGAGAGCTGGCTTGCCGGCTTGATGTACGGGGCCCGGGAAGAGGTTTCCTGGGCTGCTCCTCGGGAAGCGGTGACCTTCTTCGACCTCAAGGGCGTGGTGGAGGCCCTATTGGAGGGTCTGGAGATTCCCGAGGTGAATTTCCGGCGGGAGGCCCTGCCGGCCCTCCTGTGCCAGGGGGCCCGAATCTATGCGGGTCCGCGCGCCTTGGGCTTCTTGGGGGAAGTGGAGCCGGAGGTGGGGGAGAAACTGGACCTGGAGGGTGCCATTTTTGTCTTCAATCTGTCCCTGGACGCCCTGGCCCAGGCGGCGGCGCCGCTGCTCTTTACCCCGCTGCCCCGTTACCCCGCGGTTTACCGGGATATTGCCCTGGTTCTGCCCGAAGGGGTCCCGGCGGCCCAGGTATCCGAGGCCCTGTATCGCTTTGGGGCGCCTTGGCTGGAGGAAGCCCGTCTCTTTGACGTCTATACCGGCGACCAGGTGGCGGCGGGCAAGCGCAGCCTGGCCTTTCGCCTCTCCTACCGGGACCCGGAGCGGACCCTGACCGACGAACTGGTCAACCCGCACCATCTGGCCCTGGTGGAGGCCCTGGCCCGGGAGTTGGGGGCGGAACTTCGTTAGCCGACGTAGGGGCGGCGAGGGCGCCGCCCAACAGCCTACCTTCTTGGGGCGCGATTATAAGCAAGTGGTAGAAGAAGATATCCCCCCAAAAGCCTTCTACACCATCGGGGAGGTGAGTCGCCTCACCGGGGTGCAGCCCCACGTCCTGCGCTATTGGGAGGACCCAGGCAAGCTCCTCAGGCCCAGCCGGCGGCACTCCCGGCACCGTGTCTACCGCCCCGCTGACATCCAACTGGTCTTCGAAATCAAGCGCCTGCGGGAGGAGGAAAAACTGAGCCTGACGGCGATGCGCCGGCAGCTTCACTCCCGGCCCCCGGCGCCGCCGCCGGGTCCTGCCGTCCTGCCGGGGCCGCCCAACACCGTCCAATCCCTGCTCCGGGCCCTCCGGGATGAACTCCTGGCCCTGAAGGAGCTGCTGCAATAGACCTTATTTCTCCTGGATTTCTGCCCAATTGAGGCAATTGGGGGGACGCTCGCCTCGGAGGCCGGCTAGCAGGTTTTCCGCCGCCATGAGTCCCATGCGGGTGCGGGTTTCGATGGTGGCGCTGCCCAGGTGGGGCAGCAGGACGACGTTGTCCAGGTCGGTGAGGCCCGGGCTCAGTTCCGGCTCCCGTTCATAGACGTCCAGGCCGGCGCCGCCGAGTTGCCCCCGGCGCAAGGCCTCCACCAGGGCCGCCTCGTCCACCACCGGCCCCCGGGCGGTGTTGATCAGGAAAGCGGTGGGCTTCATCAGCTCCAGCTCCCGGCGACCGATCAGGTGCCGGGTCTCAGGCGTCAGGGGCACGTGCAGGCTGACGAAGTCCGCCTCCTGCAGCAAGGTTTCCCGCAGCGCATAAGCGACTTGCAGCTCTTGCTCCGCCGCCGGCGCCAGCCGGGTGCGGCTGTGGTAGAGCACTCGCATCCCAAACCCCCGGGCCCTTTGGGCCACCGCCTGGCCGATGCGGCCCAGGCCGATGAGGCCCAGGGTCTTACCGCTCACTTCCTGGCCCAGAAACAGGAGTGGGCCCCAGTAAGTGAACTTGCCCTCCCGGACCCGGCGGTCGCCGGCCGCGATCCGGCGGGCCGTCGCCAGAATCAGGGCAAAGGCCAGGTCGGCGGTGGCGTCGGTGAGCACGCCTGGGGTGTTGGTCACCGGAATGCCTCGCCGGGTGGCCCCGGCAAGATCAATATGCTCGAAGCCGACCCCGTAATTGGCGATCACCTTGAGGGCCGGGGCCCCATCCAGCAGCTCGGCATCGATGCGGTCGGTAATGGTGCAGAGGAGCCCCTCTTTATCCGCCACCCGCCGGAGGAAGCTTTGCCGTTCCAGGGGCGGATCCTCCTGGTAGCTCTCCACTTGATGCTCCCCCTCGATCAGGGAAATAACCTCGACTGGCATTCTGGCGGTCACCAAGACTTTCATGTTTTTCACCCCTCCGGGAAGAGTCAAGATTCCTGCCCCGTATCATAAGGCCTATCCCGACGCAAAGCCAGATGGCCGGGCGGTAAAAGGAAGGGAGTGACATCGCGAAATCAAGAAATGAATTTATCTTTGGCGAAACTTCTGCTATTATATTTCATAAACCATGGCAAGACTTTCCCCAGATTCATGACGGAGAAACCGGGAGAAGCGAGTTTTGTCCTATGGTGGACCAGGCGCCCGCCCAGCGGTCGAAGCGGCGGGAAGTACCCCGTAAGCGGGGCCGACCTGTTGGAATAAGTCCTTGAAACTTTGATAATTTTAAGCCACTGGCAAAAGGCTGCGCTCCAAGGATCAGGTCCGCACGTTTCACTTGAGGTTAAATTCGCCACCAATTACCCATAAGGTAGCCGACCGGATATTTCCGGATATTTGAGGAAGAGAGATGAAGACCTTTGTCTTTTGGCTGATGGCATTACTGGTGTTATGTCTGGGATTGGCGGTCCCGAGCGCCGCCGAAGTGGTGGGGAAAATCACCCAGGTAGAAGGACGGGTGGATTTCCTCAAGGGCGGGAAACTGCCGGCCCTCCAAGCCAAGCTGGATGACGGGGTAGAGGTGGGGGACGTGTTGCGCACCAAGTCCCTCTCCAAGGCGCAGATTACCTTCATGGACAACACCGTCATCACCATATCCCCGGAAGCCCGGATCGCCATCGAAGAGTATATGTTTGATCCGGGCCAGGGCAAGCGCAGCGCCGTGCTGCAACTCTTTCAAGGTCTGGCCCACGTCGTGGTGAGCAAACTCTACAAGGTGGCGGAGCCGGACTTCGTGGTCAAGACCAACACCGCCGTTATGGGGGTGCGCGGCACCGACTTCGGCCTCCGTATCCTACCCAACAGCTCCACTATCCTGAATTTTGAGGGTAAGACCGAGGTAGGCAACATCTATCCCGAGGTCGGCGAGCTGCTGTTTAAAAAGGCCGATAAAATCGCCTTCGCCTATTCCTTTGGAGGAGGCAACACGGTGCTCCTGGTCGATATGCAGGGCACCACGGTGTACTTTGACAAGCCTCCAACCCTACCCTTTTCCATCAGCGATTTCGATCGGCAATCCTTCATTCACCAGCTGGGCGGCGGTATCTTTCCGTTCGATCCGAGCTTCCGGGGCGGCGCCCCTGGGGGTGGTGATCTTGTGCCCGTGAGTTACAATGCTCCTGGCTCCGTCCAACCGACCAACACCTCGAACACCACCACCACCACCACCTTCTTCACCAGTTTCACCCTCTGGGGGAAACTGATTGTTACCCCGATCTCGCAAGGTTCTCCCCAGCCAGTCGGTTCGACTTATTCCTTTACCGAGACCTACAGCGGGCCTTATCTTTTAACCTCAACCATTCCCTATGTTGGGGTCTACACCAATGATCCTCCAGGTTACAGTGGCGGGATGGGGATTAGAACCGGAGTTTATCCCGGTTATTTTACGACGCTTTTTTCGCTTACCGGAACCGGCCCGAACTTTGCCCCTTACAATACCGGTACTTTAACCGCCTACATTATCAACGGTACGGTCAGCGGCATTCTTGGGCAACCGTTAACGGGGACCATTATTTTTCAAAATGCTTCAACCTCGGGAGGCGCTATCCTTAACTTCAGCGGACAGGTAACGATCAACCCAAATGGAAATTTAACGGTCAGTAATCTCACCGGAACCATACTCTTGGGAGAAACAACCGGGACCCTCACCGGCACCTGGGTTCAGTATTATACCACCCCGGATCCTAAAAATCTGCCCACTCCAACCACAGTGGTTACTAAAAATCTGCCCACTTCAACCACATTAGTTACTGCAAATTCTGCTTCTCCAACCCCAGTGGTTAATGCCGATCCTCCCTCTTCCCCGAGATTAAGAAGCCACCTGGGCCAGCAAATGGCAAAAACGGTTTTGGGGACTTATTTACCCGGCTATAACTCCGGAAACCTTCCTGTTTTTCTAGCCAGATTGTCTCATGCGAGGTAAGAGAGCCCAAATTTCGGAGGGAAAGATATCTTTTTGAAGCTTTGCCTAACCAAAACCTTTACTGGTTCCGATCACTTCTAAGGCCAAAGTCAAGATTATCGAGGGGTGCGGTATCCGGTTAGAATCCAAGCCAATTTCCTGTTCGTGGTTCCCCCGCAGGAGGAAAAGCCAGAAATTAATCCGCGGTATTCAATCAGGGCCGACATCCTTGCCCACGTGGTTGCCGAAGAAGCACACCCAGTAATCAATCGCCATATTTTACCCCGATTTTTAAAGCCTGGTCTAAGCCGCCAGGTCCAGGTCGTCTGCCGGTCCATCCAGCAATATTCGTAATTTTAGCTAAGTGCGGCGGGCGAGGGGAGTTGGAGCAGCAGCCCGCGCTACTCCACCAGCAGCGCCACCGCCAGCCGCCCGGTCTAGCCGGGCAGGAGGTTCACCGGCATCGTCTCCGGGAACGGCACCGGCAGCCTCCGCAGCCCGGTCCCCGACATCCCGGGGCAGACCCTTATCGGCACCGGGAGGTATAGCGGCACAGACTCCTGCGGACCGCCACACCCCCCATGGTCAGCCCCAGCGCCGGCGGCAGCGGCTCACCGGCGCCCCGGCAAGTTAAGCAGTGTGGAGGATAGAACCAGTTTGCTTCTTTTAAAAATTGTCAATGTCAATAATGCTTGACTTTGATAAATAAATGATCTTTATATAGGGACACCAGGGAAAGCCAACTCCGCCGGCCGGGGGAGAAGGAATGCCCAAGGATGGGCTCCCTGGTATGGGGGAGCTTGTTCGGCTTTTGGGGGTCAAGTTTTAACCAGCCCTTCCACCCGGGCGGGATAATGTTAATCTGACCCAGTCTCTCACCGGCGGCGACCTGACCCTGGCATACCGCAACCCCCTCAACCCCTCGACCCAGTTGGGCCCCCTGGACCTCGTCGGTTACGGCCGCGGTCTCGACCTGGTATAAAAAGCTCGATCTTGGTCCTCAGGACCAGGACGGCTTAATCAAATCGCTTGCCCAGCTTTCCTTTCCACCCGCACCCGGGCGCCTTCGGGAACCAGTTTGAGGCAGCAGGGGTCGCCATGCAGGCGTCCCACCAGGTTGACCGGGCTGGCCGGGCGGATCTCGCCCGGGACGCTGGCCGGGGTGAGGCCGAAAAACAGGCACAAGGCCCGGCCCGTGGGCCAGTAGCCCAGGTCGCCCACCTGTACCACCGGCGTGGCGGTGTCATCCAGCTCCGCCACCACCTGGGGGACCGGGAAGTAGATTTCCTCGCCCCACAACCGGGCCTCGCCGGTGATGGGCAGCGCCTCCGCCAAGGCCTGGGCGGTGGGGGAATCGTTCAGCACCCCTTCCACCTTCAAGTCAGCCGCGGTAATCACGATTTCAGTGGGCATCGCTCTCCTCCATGGTTTCAATGACCAATGCGGCTAACAACGGCAACAGCAATTCATGGTGGCCGGTTAGGGCATAGCCCCGGCCCGCCCCGGCGGTAGGCCGCCGCACCACGTTGGTCAAGGGCCGGTAATGCTGGATAAAATCCAGGTTCACCGTGGTCAGGGGCGCCACCTTATGGCCCAGGTTGCGGGCCAGGGTGAGGGCCTTCAAGAAAACCTCCGGCAGGAGCACCGCGGACCCGAGATTCAGATAGACCCCCGCGGACAGTCGGCTCACCAGGGCGGCGAACAGCCGGAAATCCCGGTGGGTCGTGGTTCCCAGGGCCGCGGCCTCCACCGAGGGGTGCAGGTGAATGGTGTCCGTGCCCACCGCCACGTGTACCGTCAGAGGCAGCCCCAATTCGGCGGCCACAGCTAGCAGGCTCAGCCCCTTAAACGGAAAGTCCGACTCCAGCAGACGCTGGCCCACCGCCTCGCCCAGGCCCAGATTTTGCGTGGCCCCCCAGGAAATGGCGGCGTTGATGAACTCCCCGGTCTCCTGGGCCATGCCGAACTGGCCGTCGCCCAAACCCTGGTCCACGTCTTCGGAGGTCCGGCCCACCATGGCGATTTCGGCGTCATGGACGATGCCGGCCCCGTTCAGGGCCAGGCCGGTGAGGAGTTGCCGGCGCAGCAAATCAATAATGACGGGGCTCAGCCCCACCTTGATGGGGTGCGCCCCCAGGCCCAGGAGCACCTGGCGGCCGCCTCGCCGGGCCGCCACCCAGGCCGCCGCCACCTGCCGCAGGGTTTCGCCCGCCAGGATGTTCGGCAGCCGGTCCACGAACTCCCGCAGGCTGCCCCCCCTCTCCCAGGCGCGGCCGAAGTCCTCGCGGGTCACCTTGGAGCGGCGCTCCGCCAAACGGTAAGTCTTGATGCCCTCCAAAGACAGGGGGTCGATCTTTTTCATCCGATTACCCAAAGATTATTGGTAGCCCAGGCTTTCCACCCGGGCCCCCGCCGGCTAAAGCCTGCGGCTAGATTTTTTAACTCGTTTTTTCCTCGTTACCAGGTTTTATTTGGGAACGAGAAATAAAGTTTGCTATTCTGCCTCCTGCTCCCCCGCTTCCTCCATATCCTTCAGTATCTGCCGGGCCCGGTAGGCGTCCTCGGCGGCCACCATGAGGCGCACTCCCCGGACGAACTGCAGCGAGGGGTAGGCGCCCCCGGCGTCGTCGGCCAGCACCATGGCCTCGACCCCTTCGGATTCCAGCAGCCCCGCGGCCATCTCCGCCTCAATGCGGCTGAAAAAGGTTTCCAACACTACAGCGTCGTCGAGGTTCATAAACTTAAAAATCCATAGCTCTTCTAATCTTATCTGGTGACCGCTGGGTCCGCATATGCCGAATTAGCTTCAACATAATAATAATTCTTGCGAAGAATTTCTTCTAATCGACTTTCTAAGAGATAGCCTGATCGGAGGAGGGCTTCCTTGATTTCATTATCGCTTATTTTATATTGATATTTTTGCATAAATAAATATTTGAGGGATTGGGGGTGGGGGTTTGGGGGAGGGGGTAAGGGCCCGCGGCCCTTAGCCCCCTCCCCCAACCAACCCGGCTTCAGCCGGGGGGTGGCCGGGGCCATAGGTCCCGGCCACTCCCTCCCTATTATCATATCTCCGGGAAAATCACCAAATTATCCCGGTGGATGACTTCGTCGTAGCCCTTTTGGCCCAGGAATTGTTCGATCTCCTTGCTCTGGCGGCCCTGGATGCGGGCGATGTCCCGGGCCGAGTAGTTAGTCAGCCCGATGGCGAAGGGGCGGCCTTCCGGGTCCATCAGTTGCACGGCGGCGCCCTTGCCGAAGCCGCCGAAGACCGCCACGATGCCGGCGGGCAGCAGGCTTTTGTGGCGTTTGACCAAAGCCTGCCAGGCCCCCTGGTCCACCAGGATGACGCCCTTGGGGGTGACGTTATAGGCCAGCCAGTATTGGCGGCTTTTCAGTTTCTGGGCCTGGGGCAGGAAGATGGTGCCCACTTCCTCGCCGGCGAAGATTTTCTTCAGGATGCCGTCCGTCAGGCCGTTGGCGATAATGGTAGGGAGGCCGGCGGCCGCCGCCTTTTTGGCGGCTTGCAATTTAGTGCGCATGCCGCCCCGGCCCAGGGCCCCGGCCTTCCCTGCGGCAGCCTTTTCCAGGGCGGCGTCGAAGGACTCCACCCGAGGCACCCGTTGGGCGTCGGGGTGTTCCCGGGGGTCTTTATCGTAGAGGCCGTCGATGTCGGTGAGCATAATCAGCAGGTCGGCGCCCGCCAGGTTGCAGATGAGGGCAGCCAGATTGTCGTTGTCGCCGAACTTCAGTTCCTCGGTGGCTACCGTGTCGTTTTCGTTGATGATGGGCACTACGCGCCACTGGAGCAGGGTCAGGAGGGTATTGCGGGCGTTGAGGAAGCGCTGGCGGGATTCCAGGTCGTCGTGGGTCAGGAGGATTTGGGCCACCTTGAGGCCAAAGTGGGCGAAGGCCTCTTCGTAGGCCAGCATCAGGGCGCTCTGGCCGGCGGCGGCCACCGCCTGCTGCTGGGGAATGCCGGCGGGCCGGCTGCTCAGGCCCAGCTTGCGGCAGCCCGCGGCCACCGCCCCGGACGAGACGATGACCAACTCCCGCTCGCCCCCGGGCAGCGCAAAGGTTTCCGCCACCAGGCGCTGGATCAGGGGCAGATTGAGGCCCTCGGGCGTGGTCAAGACGGTGCTTCCCACCTTGAGCACCACGCGCCGGGCTTTACTCAGGTATGGTTCCCGCCCCGAAGTCATAGTCTATTAGCGGCTGAACTCCTCCCAGATGGCCTGCCTCAAGGCCTCCAGCCCCAGGCCCGCGGCGGCGGAAACCAACAGGCACCGCCAGCCGTGGTCTTCATAGGTCTGGACCACCTGCTGCCGGGGAAAATCCGGCGGCAAGAGGTCAATTTTATTTAACGCCAAAAGTCTCGGTTTGTCCAGCAACTTAGGGTCAAAGGCGCGAAATTCTTCTTCTAATTCCAGCAAAGGGGCCAGGGGTTGCCTCGGGTCCACGGCCGCCAGGTCAATGACCTGCACCAGGAGCCGGGTGCGTTGCAGGTGGCGCAAAAACCGGTGCCCCAGGCCCTTGCCCAGGTGGGCCCCGGGGATCAGGCCGGGAATCTCCGCCAAAATCAGGGGCTCCTGGTCATCGGCCGGCCACAGCACCCCCAGTTGCGGGGTCAGGGTGGTGAAGGGAAAGACGCCCACCCGGGCCCGGGAGGCGGTCAGGGCCTTGAGCAGCGAGGTCTTGCCGGTGTTAGGGGCGCCCACCAGGCCCACGTCGGCCAGGATTTGCAGCTCCAGGTGAATCTGGCGCTCCTGCCCGGGCTCGCCGGGTTGGGCGAACCGGGGCGAGCGGAGCCGAGAGGAGACGAAATGGGCGTTGCCTTTGCCGCCCCGGCCGCCTTTGGCCACCACCAGGCGCTCGCCGGCGGTGAGGAGGTCGCGGAGCAGCCGGCCGCTGGCCGCAAAGACCCGGGTTCCCAGGGGGACCGGAATGATCAGAGGGGGGCCGTTTTTACCGTGGCGGTCCTGGCTCTGGCCCCGACGGCCGTTTTCCGCCTGAAAGACGCGGCGGCGCCGGAAGTCGGCCAGGGTGCGAAGGGTAGGGGAGGTTTCGAGGACGACGTCGCCCCCGGCCCCGCCGTTGCCGCCGTCAGGGCGGCCCACGGGCTGGAACCGGGCCCGGAGGAAGCTGACACAGCCCGGGCCGCCGCTGCCGGCCCGGACCGTGATGTCGACCTCGTCAGGAAAGGATTTCAAGTCTGGGGATAGACGCTGACCCGTTTGCGATCTTTGCCGAGGGGCTCATAGGCCACCACCCCGTCAATCTTGGTGAACAGGGTGTAGTCCTTGCCCATGCCCACGTTGTGGCCGGGATGGATGCGGGTGCCCACCTGGCGCACCAGGATGGTGCCGGCCTTGACCACCTGCCCGGCAAACCGCTTGACTCCCCGGCGCTGCCCGGCGCTATCCCGACCATTCCTGGAACTGCCGCCGGCTTTTTTATGTGCCATGGTATAACTCCTTCGATTTGGGGAGGGGGAATATTAGATGCGCCCCCTAGGTCCATCCCCCAAAAATTAGACAATAATTTCCTGGATCTGCACCGCGGTGAAATACTGCCTATGGCCCTGGATGCGTTTGTAACCCTTGCGGCGTTTCTTTTTGAAGACCAGGACTTTTTTGGCCCGGCCCTGCCGGACAATCTGCCCCTTGATGTGAGCGTTTTCCACCAGGGGCGTGCCCACCCGGACCGAACCCGAATCGTCGCTAACCAGCAGTACCTGATCGAGCTGCACCTCATCGCCGCGTTCGCCCGGCAGCCGCTCCACCCGGAGCACGTCGCCAGGGGCGACCCGATATTGTTTCCCACCCGTTTGGATGATGGCGTACACCTGAGCCTCCGAATCTATACTGTAACTTTTTAAATTTACCTTCTTTTGAAATCTTGTCAACAACCGGAGCCAGGAATTACTCTCGATCCTTTAATCCCGCGGCAATTTCCTCCACTATTTTCCGGGCGGCCGCCGCCGGGTCGGGGGCCTCGCGAATCGGCCGGCCCACCACGAGATAATCGGCCCCGGCCTTGATGGCGTCATAGGCGGTGGTTATGCGGCGCTGGTCATCGCCCGCCACTTCAGCCCCGGTCGGCCTGATCCCCGGGCAGACCACCAGAAAATCCGGTCCGCAGGCCTTCTTTACGGCCCGGGCCTCGGTCCCGGCGCATACTACCCCGTCGCAGCCGGCTTCCTGGGCCAATCTCGCCCGGAGCAGCACTAACTTGGCGGGATTCCGGACATATTCCCGGGCCAGGCCCATGGCGGCCAAATCCTCCGGCCCCAGATGGGTCAGGAGGGTGACTCCCAGCAGCTTGACTTCGCCGCCGGCCTTCAAAATTTCCCGGCCCGAGTCCACGTGGACGGTGGCCAGCCTGGCGCCCGGCAAGATTCGGGCTTGCGCCCTTCTGACGGTGGCCGGGATATCGTGAAATTTCAGATCAAGGAAATATTCGACCCCGTAGCTTTCCGCCAGGAATCGCAGGATGGCCGGGCCTTCCGCCACAAACAGCTCCAGCCCCACTTTAAACAGCCCCACTTCGGCCTTCAACCGCTTGAGAAATCTTTCCGCTTCGGCCCGGTTGGGCACATCCAGGGCAAAAATGAGCCGGTCCTTGGGCTGCCGCATATCCACCCCTTGCGCACAAATTTCATAATATTTACTATCTTTTGATTTAACCGGTCAATGAATAATCCGGTTGCCCTTTGGTTGACGGCAGCCGCCGGGGGGATTAAGATGCGTAAAATAAACTGCTGCGCTGGGAGAGGCAATGGACCAATTACCGGCCAAAACCGGCCCCCGGGGATACGTGGTCATCCACGGCCATTTCTACCAGCCGCCCCGGGAAAACCCCTGGATCGAGCAAATCGAAGTGGAGGCCAGCGCCTATCCTTATCACGATTGGAACGTCCGCATCAATGCCGAATGCTACACCCCCAACGCCGCAGCCCGGATTTATGACGGGCAACGCCGCATCCTGGATATCCTCAACAATTACGAGCACCTTAGCTTCAATTTCGGCCCCACCCTGATCAGGTGGCTGGCAGAGCACGCTCCGGAAACCTATGCCAAGATCCTGGAGGCCGACCGCCAGAGCCTGAAGACCCTGGGGCACGGCAGCGCCATCGCCCAGGCCTACAACCACGCAATTTTGCCTCTGTGCACCTCTCGGGACCGGGAAACCCAGATCACCTGGGGACTTAAGGACTTCGAGCTCCGTTTTCAGCGTCCGGCTGTGGCCCTGTGGCTGCCGGAAACCGCGGTGAATTACCCCACCCTAACGGCCCTGGTGGACCACGGGATGAAATTCGCCATCCTTTCTCCCTACCAGGCCAAACGGGTGCGTCCTTTAACCGGCGGCGACTGGGTTCCGGTTCAGGGTTCCAACCTCGACACCACCCAACCCTATCGCTGCTTCCTCCCTCCGGCACCGGACGGAACCGGCAAACGCCGCTACCTCGACGTCTTTTTCTATAACGGCGCGGTGGCCGCGGAAATAAGTTTCGGTGATCTGCTCTCCGATAGCTACCGCTTCTCCAACCGCCTGGTGGAAGGCTTCACCGTGGCCCGCCCCCGCCTCCAACTCCTTAATGTGGCCACGGACGGGGAGAATTACGGGCATCACAAGAAATTCGGCGACCTGGCCCTGGCCCACGCCCTCTCCCAGGTATTGCCCCAGAAGGGCTTTCAGCTCACCAATTACGCCGCCTTCCTGGAAATGGCCCCGCCCACCCGGGAGGTGGAACTCTTCCTGGGATCCGACGGCCAGGGTAGTTCCTGGAGCTGCGTCCATGGGGTGGGCCGCTGGCGGCAAAACTGCGGCTGTGCCACCGGCGGCCAACCCGGTTGGAACCAGCGCTGGCGTACCCCCTTACGGGAGGCCTTCGACTTTCTAAATGAGCGGCTGGCCCAACTTTTCGAAGCAGAGGGCCAAAAATACCTGTCAGACCCCTGGGCCGCCCGGAATGCCTACATCCAGGTGATTCTGGACCGCAGCCCTAGATCCCTGGCGGAATTTTTCTCCCAACAGGGTAAGACTGGCCTCCATGAGAGTGACTGGATACCGGCCCTGAAACTCCTGGAAATGCAACGCCACACCCTGCTGATGTATACCAGTTGCGGTTGGTTCTTTGCCGACCTCTCGGGCCTGGAGACGCAGCAGGTGATTAAGTACGCCTCCCGGGCCTTACAGTTGGGCCAGGTCTTCACGGGCGAGGACCTGGAGCTGCCCTTCTTGCGCATCCTGGAGCGGGCCGTAAGCAATATTCCGGAAGAAGGCAACGGCCGCACCCTCTATTTCCGGCGCATCAAACCGGCGGTGGTGGATTACCCTAAGGTGGCAAACCAGTGGGTGATTTCCTGGCTCAAAGACCGGCAACGCCAATGCCCCAGCCGCATCTATCACTACCGGGTGGAACCCCAAGACCTGCAGGAAGGCACCGAGGGGACCCTGCTCTTGGCCGTCGGCCGGCTGCGCCTCTCTTCCGGGATCATCTTGGAATCGCGGGACCTGGCTTTTTTCACCGCCTATCTCGGCACCTACCTCTATCGCACGCAGGTCAAGGACCATCCGGCCCCCCAGGAATATCATGCCTGGAAGAGCGAGTTCTTCCAGGTTCTGGAAAAGGCGCCGGAAGATTTGCTCCCTCTGATGGTGCGGCGCCTGGGGGAGAATTATTACAGCTACCATGACCTTTTTCGGGAAGAAAAACTCCAGCTCTTTCAGGATTTGATGCAGGAGAACCAGGATGAGGCGCTAACCCTGATCTCCCATGATTTTGAAGAGGTCCAAAGCCTCCTCAAGGCCATGGCCTCCGAAGGCCTGCCTTTGCCCCGGCTGTACCGGGCCTTGGGGGAGATTACCTTGAGCCGTCGCCTGGTGGAACTGCTGCGCAAACTGGAACCGGAGCCGGCCCAGCTGGCCACCTCGCAAGACATTCTGGAGTTGGTGCAGGAGGCCGCTTCCTTAAGATTGAAGCTGGAATCCGGCGAAGGGGCGCGGATTTTGTGCCGCGTCCTGCAGCGGCTCCTGGCTGACCTGGCCGCGGACTTCCAGGCGGCCACCGCCACCCGCCTGCGCCAGTTTCTCCAACTGGTGAGCCGCATGCCCATAACCCTGGATTTTTCCGAGGCGCAAAATTTCATGTTCGCCCTGATGCAGGATCACTTTCCGGAGGTGGCGGCCAAGGCGGCCAGAGACCCCAAGGCCGAGGCCCTGGCCCGGCAGTTGATCGAACTGATGGAGGCCTTGCAATTCAGCCCGGTGCGGTATTTACGGTTGCTGAGATGAAGACGGTGGGACGGCCGTCCCGGGCCGCCCGACTGATGGCGGGCCTTGGGGGCCCCACCAGGGAGTTATTATGAGCTTATTGGCACGCTTCCAAAAGGCGGTGGCTGAGTCAATCAGCCTTAAACAACAGTTCGCCGCCGCCCAAGGCGAGGCGGTGGTGGCCGCGGCCCAAATCCTGGCCGGAGTTTTGAAGTCCGGCGGCAAGATTCTCCTCTTCGGCAACGGTGGCAGCGCCGCCGACGCCCAACATCTGGCCGCCGAGTTCGTCAACCGCCTCATGGTGGAGCGGCCACCGCTGGCGGCCCTGGCCCTCACTACCGATACCTCGATCCTCACGGCGGTGGCCAACGACTACGACTTTCTCCAGGTGTTCGCCAAGCAGGTGCGGGCCCTGGGCCGCCCCGGGGACCTGGCCCTGGGCCTCAGCACCAGCGGCAACTCCCCCAATGTGGTGGAGGGGCTCAAGGCGGCCCGGGAACTGGGCCTCAAGACCCTGGCCCTGAGTGGCCGGGACGGCGGCCCGGTGGCCGCGGCCGCGGAACTTGCCCTCATCGTGCCCTCCTGGAACACCCCCCGCATCCAGGAGGTCCAAATCACCATCGGCCACGTGCTCTGCGACCTGGTGGATTTTCTTTTGTATCCGGAAAAATTTGGGTAACCTAGCATTTACCCAAAGGTCCTTCCTTATTATTTCCTCTCCCTTAGCGGGGAGATAGGACCAGGGGGAGGTGGAAATAAGAAAAACTTACGGCAACGAGAATAATATCTTTGTTACAATGCAGAGAAGTTACCGCTATTAGCTAGGAGATGACATGGACATCCCGGCAATGGTCCGTAATCTGGCCCTGGAGGCCAGGGCCGCCGCCCGGCAGGTGGGAAATCTCTCCCGGCCCGTCAAGGACCGGGTCATCCTCCGGATAGCGGAGCTGCTAACAGAGCGCCGCCCGGCGATTCAGGCGGAAAACCGCAATGATCTGGAGGCGGCCCGGGCCCAAAACTACCCTGCCGCCTTCATTGACCGCCTCACCCTGTCCGATAAGGTCATAGCCTCCATGGTCAAGGGCCTGCAGGAAGTGGCGGCCTTGCCGGACCCGGTGGGCGTCGTGACCGGCATGTGGCTGCGCCCCAACGGCCTGAAAGTGGGCCGCCAACGCATCCCCCTCGGGGTGATCGGCTTCATCTATGAGTCCCGGCCCAACGTCACGGTGGACGCCGCGGCGCTGTGCCTGAAGAGCGGCAACGCCGTAATCCTCAAGGGCGGCAAGGAAGCCATCCATTCCAATCTGGCCTTGACCGAACTTATGCAAGAGGCCCTGGAGGAGGCCGGGGCGCCCCTGGCGGCGGTGCAGGTCATCCCCAGCATCGCCCGGGAGGCCACCCTGGAGCTCTTGAAACAGGACGAACTGGTGGACCTCATCATCCCCCGGGGCGGCGAGGGCCTGATCCGCTTCGTGGCCGACCATTCCCGCATCCCGGTCTTGAAGCATTACAAGGGGGTCTGCCATATCTTCGTGGATGAGGACGCCGACCTGGAGATGGCCGAGACGGTGTGCTTCAACGCCAAGGTGCAGCGCCCCGGGGTCTGCAACGCCATGGAGACCCTGCTGGTCCATGCGGCCAGCGCCCCGACGTTCCTGCCTCGGATGCTGACCCGCTTCCGGGCGGCCCAGGTGGAAATTCGCGGCTGCCCCCAAACCCGGGAGCTCGTCCCCGACGTGGTCCCGGCCCGGGAGGAGGACTGGGGCTTCGAGTTCCTGGACCTGATCCTGGCGGTGAAGGTGGTGCCGGACCTGGACGCCGCTCTGGACCACATCGCCCGGTACAGCTCCAACCACACCGAGGCCATCATTACCCGGAACTATGACCGGGCCCAGCGCTTTTTAAAGGAAGTGGACTCCTCGGTGGTCCTGGTGAACGCCTCCACCCGCTTCAACGACGGCGGCGAGCTCGGGCTGGGGGCGGAGATCGGCATCAATACCTCGAAACTTCACGCCTTCGGACCCATGGGCCTGGAGGAGCTCACCACCACCAAGTTCATCGTCTATGGCGACGGCCAGATCAGAACCTGAGAGGCGGCCAAGACTGGGCCTCTTCGGCGGGACCTTCAATCCCATCCATTTCGGCCATCTGCGCGCCGCCGAAGAGGTCTGCGAAGCCCTCTCTTTGGACCGCCTCTGGTTCCTTCCCGCCGCCCATCCTCCCCACAAAGCGGAGTGGGACCTTACCACCTTTGAAGTACGCGTGGCTATGACCCGGCTGGCAGTGGGGGATCACCCGCGGCTGGAGGTCTCCGACCTCGAGGGCCGCCGGGCCGGCAAGTCGTATTCCATCGAAACCTTGCGGCTGGTCCGGGAGGAATTGGGACCGACCTGGGAACTCTACTTCATTGCGGGGCTGGATGCCATGCAGGAAATCCAGACCTGGAAGGATTATCTCCAGCTTTTCAGCCTGTGCCATTTCGTGGTGCTGGATCGTCCCGGCTATGACCGCCGCCACCTGGAAGAGATTCTCACCCGGGAAGTCCAGCCGCCGTTTTACCCCTTGGAGGACGGCAGCGGCTTTCAGCAGCCTCCTGGCCCAAAGGTCCTATGGCTGCGCACCACCCTGATGGATATCTCCGCCACCGGCATCCGCCGCCTGGTGCGCCAGAGGCGATCCCTCCGCTATCTCTTGCCAGAGCCGGTGCGAGAGTATATAATAAAACACAAATTATATTTATAAGGAGGGCGATACCGCGTCTTTGACCTCTCTAACCCCGGAAGCTCTGGCCGAGATGGCCCTGAAAACCTTAGTGAACCACAAGGCTCTGGCTCCAGTGCTCCTGGAGGTCAGTGAACTTTGTTCCTTCGCAGACTATTTCATCCTCAGCTCCGGCCGCTCCAAACGCCAGGTGCTGGCCCTGGCGCAGCATGTGGAAGAAGCCCTGGCCAAAATCAAGGTCAAGCCTTTGGGAATGGAGGGTAAGGAAGAAGGTCTCTGGGTCTTGATGGACTATAACACCGTGGTGATTCATATCTTTTTCCAGGAACTGCGAGAATTTTATGATCTGGAAGGTCTATGGGCCGGGGCGCCCAGGGCCTCGATTCGCCCATCTCCCTTGGCAATCTCCGCCACCGACTCGGCGCTGCCCTCCCTCTCGCACCCAGAATCCGAGTCCGGGTCTTCCTCATGAAAAATTTTCTTACCTTTTTCAAGAAGCCGTGGCTCATCCTCTTCTTGGCCGCCAGCCTGCTTTTGGCGCAAGCTCAGGGGTCCTGGGCGCTTTTCGATGAATTCCAGACCCTGACCATCGAGAAAGAGAGACAGATCGGCGAACAGTTTCTCTTGGAGATTCAGCAAGAAGTTCCCCTCATCGAAGACCCGTTTCTCACCTCCTTTATCAACCGCCTGGGACAAAAACTGGTGGCCCAAATGGGGCCGCAACCTTTTAATTATAAATTTTTCATCGTTAAAGACCCTTCGATGAATGCCTTTGCCGTGCCCGGCGGCTATATCTTTCTCTATACGGGCATGATTCTGATGGCCGAGCGCGAGGGGGAATTGGCCGGGGTGATGGCCCACGAAATTTCTCACGTCTATTGCCGCCATATGGCCAAGATGATGGAAAAGGCCAGGAACATCACCATCGCCTCCGTGCTCGGCTCCTTGGCCTCCCTATTCATCGGAGGCGCCTTGGCGCAACCTCTGCTCATGGGCATCATGGGCGGGGGAGAATCCGCCATGCTGGGTTACAGCCGGGACAATGAAGCCGAGGCTGACGCCCACGGCTTCTGGTGGATGCTCAAAGCGGGCTACAACCCCCGAGATATGATCAGCATGTTCAACAAGATGAATAAACTGCGCTGGTTTGAAGGCGGAAAAGTGCCGCTATACCTGCGGACCCACCCTTATACCGAAGACCGTATCGTGGAACTCTCTCACCAGTTGGCCATACATCAAAGCGAGGTGGCGCCGCAAAAGGATAACCCCGATTTCCAATATTTCACCGTCAAGTTAGAGTCTATTTGCGGCAACTCCAATCAACTTTTTCGCCGTATGACCCAAGATGCCATTCGGGAGCCCCAGAACCCGGTCTTCCCATATGGCAAGGCCCTGGCTTTAGCCAATTTGGATAAAGGCGACGAGGCCATCGCCGCTTTTCAGCAGGCCCTGAAGCTAACCCCCGGGAATCCCCTCATTCAACGGGATCTGGGTATTTTCTACTTCAACCAAAATCGTTATCCGGACTCCCAGCAACTCCTGGAGCAGTTGGGGCAACGCTTTCCCCAAGATGATGTGGTGCTATACTACCTCGGTCGGATCTATCAGGAACGCAAGCAGGTGGATAAGGCCCTGCCCTTATTTGAGAAAGTTCACAAACTGAACCCGAGCTACAGCGAAGTTTATTTAAATCTGGGCACCCTATACGGCGAGAAAGGGGATCTGGGCCCGGCCCACTACTATTTAGGATTTTACAGCCTCAGGACCAAGGCCCTACCCCTGGCGATGTTCCATTTTCAAAGAGCTTTGAAGAACTTATCGCCGGGTGATCCGCGTTATGCCGAAGTGAAACGGCAAGTGGATCGTATGCAAAAAATGCGGGTCAGGGTGCAAAATTAAGCTGCCAGTCTGCAACTCAAGTTTGGGAGACCGGCTCGACAAATTTGAGAGACTTTAGGAGCTTAACCGATCATCATGCCCATTTATGAGTATCAGTGCCAGGATTGCCGGCGCATCTCGGTTTTCTTGATCCTGAACCGCAACGAGCCCTTCACCCCCGTCTGCGCCAAATGCGGCAGTGGCGCCCTCACCCGGGTCATTTCCCGGGTGCACGTCCGCCTGTCAGAGGAGACTCGCCTGGAGCGCCTGGCCGACCCCAGCGCCTGGGGGGGGCTGGACGAAAAAGACCCTAAAAGTATGGCCCGCATGCTCAAGAAGATGACCCAGGAGATGGGAGAAGATAGCGGCGACGACGTGGATCAAATGATGGAAGAAGCCATGGCCGCCGGCGAAGCTCAATCCGAAGAAGATTCTTTTTAAGGCGGTTCTGCCTAAGTTCCCAGATTTACGTGGAAAAGTTCCCTGGAATTAGTGGCCCCGGCATCCGCCTGGGAGGACTAAAGCGGCGGCCGCCGGGGAGGTAATCCCGTTTTCCCGGCCCGATCATGGCAAGCTGGTCGCTATTTTCGCAGAATTCTCTTGCCTTCCGCCATGGGCGGGTTCTCTTGACATGCTGATTTGGGCCCTTACCTTAAAGGCATCTCTAATGCCCCTCTCCTCATAGGCCCCAAGATCTCTCACCCTCCATTCTCTAATAAAAGCGGGGCAAACAAACTTGGGGGATCCAGGCTTTCAGATCCTCGGTCTTAACAGCGTTTTGCCACAGAAGACAGCCATCGTGACCGGAGCATCCCTCGTATGACAAGATGGCAAGTCTCCTGGCCCCTTATGGCAACCCGGACGCCCTTGCCGTGGCTCGGGACCTGGATGCAAAAATTGAGAACCTGATTCGAGAGTCTGCGGGTGAGATTGTTGTGTGGGGGGCTCTCTAATCTGGCAAAATTCATCGGGACCCAGGAAAAATCTGAGCAAAAGGAGATCATCCATGATTACAGGTTACGCCGCCAATAAACCGGGGGGCTTGCTAGAGCCGTTCGAATTCGACCCCGGACCCCTGGGCGACAACCAGGTCGAAATCAAGGTAGAATACTGCGGGTTATGTCACAGTGATCTCAGTATGGTGGATAACGAGTGGGGAATCAGCCAATATCCCTTGATTCCCGGTCACGAGATTATCGGCACCGTTGAGACCCTGGGCCCCCACGCCTATGGATTTACCCTCGGGCAACGGGTCGGTTTGGGATGGTTTGCCGACTCCTGCCTGACCTGCGAATGGTGCAAATCCGGCAATCATCATCTCTGCGCCTCGGTGACCGGGACCATCGTCGGCCACCATGGGGGCTTTGCCGACCGGGTCCGCGCCAATGCCGCCTGGGTCATCCCTCTGCCTGGCCGGCTTGACCCTCAAAGCGCCGCTCCCCTCATGTGTGGCGGCATTACCGTCTTCAATCCGCTGCTGCTTGGGAAGGTGAAGCCTACGGCCCGGGTGGGAATTGTCGGAATTGGGGGGCTTGGCCATATGGCTCTGCAATTTGCCCGGGCCTGGGGCTGCGAGGTGACTGCCTTCTCCAGCAGCCCGGAGAAGGAGGCTGAAGCAAGAGGCTTCGGCGCTGATCACTTCATCAATTCGCGCGACCCTGAGGCTTTAAAAAAGGCGGCCAATTCTTTGGATTTTATCCTGTCGACGGTGAATGTGCCTTTGGATTGGGAAGCCTATATTGAAATGCTGCGGCCACAAGGCCGTCTGCATTTAGTGGGCGTGGTGACCCAACCGCTGGCAGTGCCGCTTTTCCCCCTGTTGCAGGGCCAGAAAACCCTCTCTGCCAGTCCGACGGGCAGCCCATCGGCCATCGCCACGATGCTGAACTTTGCGGCCAGGCACCATATTCAGCCCGCCATCGAAACCTTTCGGTTTAGTGAAGTTAATGATGCCCTGGAGAGATTGCGGCAGGGCAAACCGAGGTACAGGATAGTTCTGCAACCCTGATGCCCAGGCCCGACTCTTAGGAGCCGCAAAAGAAAGTTAAGGCGGCATTAAAGCTTACTTGGGATGGAGTGATTGGAATGCCTGAAACCGAAAACTACGGTAACCTCGTTATTGGCAGCGGGGAAGCGGGTAAATATCTGGCTTGGAGCCTGGCGAAGGACAATCTGAGCGACCAGACGGAGGCTTACTTGTTGTACTGACTTGTGACAATTTATATTGTTCAATAAGTGTATCATTGTAATAGGTTAATTGATATGGGCTTCCGGCTGGCTCCGATGCAGTAAAAAAATTTGAACTGGGATAATAACGCTAAAACAGTAAGGTTATGAAATGACACCTAAAATAACGCGCTATGGGTTAAGGCCCGCTTCTTGCAGCTTAATAAAACCAGATATGGACTATTAAGGTACCCACTTTCCCCCCCTTAATCAAAGTTCATATACCATTTTCTCCTTTCACGGCTGGCCGGGTCTCCCCCACTCGGTCAGTTTTTTTGTGGCCATGGCTCCAGGTTTCTACCTGATTTCTTTTTAACAAGAATAGGAACTTGCCATTATCCGCGGTCCTGGAATTTTTATGATATGGTTCGAATCCGAGATTATGCGGCAGCCTTGGCTCCCTTAAGCAAAAAATGGTTTTTACGACCTCTTTGCCCAGAAAAATACCCACAAAGCTTCTGTCTTTGAAGCCGATTCGACAGTTTGCTCTCATCCACGATGATGATCTCGCGACGGCTGGCCTGTGCCACGATCTTCTCCCGCAACCGGGCCCCACCCCCTCCCTTGATGAGATTCAACTGCGGATCCACCTCGTCGGCGCCATCAATGGTCAGGTCCATCTCCTGAGGGAGATCTTCGGTCATCATGGGAATGCCCATTCGGACTGCCGCATGACAGACAGCTCTCGATGTCGCGAAGGCGACAATATCGCGCCGCTGGCCGCTCCTGTACAGTTTCGCGATAAGCCGGGTGGCATAGATGGCCGTGGAACCGGTACCTAACCCCACGCTCATCCCGGAAGGGATGAATTTGACTGCATACTCGGCCGCTTCCTGCTTGTACCGGGACTGGGTCTCAGATCCAGAGGCGACATCGCTCCTGACTTGCTCCTCAGCTTGGCGGCGGCCGGCGCGTCCAGCAGCCAGTGTAGTTCCCCGGACGTAGGCTTGATGACCTGGGACGGGAGCACCACCGGGTGGTAGGGTCCTTCAAGAACCCGGTGCAGCATATCGGCCTTTTGGGCCCCTGACACCAGGAAGGCCACCTGTCGCGCCGCATTGATGATCACCGGCGTCATCGTGACCCGCCACATGCCCACGACCTCGACATACTGGGCCATGACCCAGCGCACCGTTTCCGTTACTGCGGCCAGTCCTGGGAAGAGTGAGGCGGTATGGCCGTTGTCCCCCATACCGAGGAGGATCAGGTCGAAGCCTTCGGGGGGTGGTCCCCCGGTGACAGGATCACCTCCGAAGGTGCGCTGGAGTGCGTCGGTGTAGTCTGCTGCGGCCTCCTCCGGCGCCTCCTCGCCCCGGATGCGGGATATGTTACTGGCCGGAAGCGGCACCTGGTCGAGCAGGGCGGTCCGGACCATAAGATAATTGCTCTGGGGGTCGTCGGGCGGCACACACCGTTCATCCCCAAAGAAGATCTGTACTTTGGACCAGTCGATTCGGTCCCGGTAGCCCGGGGTCGCCAGGCGGGCGTAGACCGGTCGCGGGGTGTTGCCGCCGGAGAGAGTCAGCGTAAAGCGGCCGCGCTCGGCTATAGCACGGCTAGCCTGGTCGGCGATGAAATCCGAGGCGCCGATGATCAGGCTTTCATTGTCTGGGTAAATAGTAATTTTGGACATGTTTCCTTCATGGATGATGCCAGCAAGCTGAGGAAGTTACCTAATAGCTCCCACTTCTCAGGAGGCGATAGCGTCGGATGAGGGCATTGGTGGAGCCGTCATGCTTGAGTACGGGTTCAGTCGCACTCTCAAGCTCGGGGATGATACGCTTGGCCAACACCTTGCCCAACTCCACCCCCCATTGATCAAAGGAGTCAATGTTCCAAATGGCGCCTTGTGTGAAAACATTGTGCTCGTAGAGGGCTACCAAACTGCCCAACGTCCTGGGCGTCAGGCTCTCGGCGAGAATCACATTGGTGGGCCGGTTGCCTTCGCAAACCCGAAATGGCGTCTGGAATGCAGGGGACCTCTCGGCGGTTAATTCTTCGGCGGTCTTGCCAAAGGCCAGGGCCTCGGCCTGGGCAAAAAGGTTGGCCATGAGCAAGTCGTGATGGCGGGTTAGAGGACTGAGCGGCTGGCAAAAACCAATGAGGTCGCAGGGGATCAGCTTGGTGCCCTGGTGAATAAGCTGATAAAAGGAGTGCTGACCGTCGGTGCCGGGTTCGCCCCAGATGATGGGACCGGTCTCATAGGTTACGGATTGGGCCCCCAGGTCCACGTGCTTACCGTTGCTTTCCATCTGCAACTGTTGCAGGTAGGCGGGAAAGCGTTCCAGATAGGCGGTGTAAGGCATGATGCCAACTGTTTGGGCGCCGAAGAAATTGTTATACCAGACCGTCAAAAGGCCCATGAGCGCGGGTAGGTTCTTCTCAAGGGGGGCCGTGCGGAAGTGTTCATCCATGGCATGGAAGCCGGCCAGCATCTCCTGAAAGTTCTCCGGCCCCACCGCCAGCATAGTGGAGAGGCCGATGGCCGAATCCATGGAGTAACGACCACCGACCCAGTCCCAGAAGCCAAACATGTTGGTGGTATCGATGCCGAATTTCTGAACCTCCTGGGCGTTGGTGGACACCGCCACAAAGTGCTTGGCCACGGCGCCGTTGCTACCCAGCGCCTCGATCACCCATTGTCGGGCGCTTTGTGCATTGGTCATGGTCTCTATGGTGGTGAAGGTCTTGGAGGAGATGACAAAGAGGGTCTCGCTGGGGTCCAGGTCGTGGGTGGCTTCCGTGAAATTGGCGCCATCCACATTGGACACGAACCGGAAGGTCATGGCGCGGTCGCTGAATGGACGGAGCGCCAGATAGGCCATCTCCGGCCCCAGGTAGGAGCCGCCGATGCCGATGCTGATTACGTTCTTGATGCGCTTGCCGGTGTGGCCCAACCAGGCGCCGCTTCGAACGCGGTTGGCCAACTCGGTCATCTTGTCCAACACGGCCTGGACCTGGGGGATGACGTTTTCACCGTCCACGACGATGGCCGCGCCTTTGGGGGCCCGCAAGGCCACGTGCAGCACGGCCCGGTTTTCCGTGAGGTTGATCTTTTCTCCCCGGAACATGGCGTCCCGTCGAACTTCCACGCCGCATTCCCTGGCGAGCTGCAGCAGCAGTTGGATGGTCTTGGCCGTGATGCGATTTTTGGAGTAATCCAGGAAGAGACCGGCGCCTTCGACGGCAAACCGTTCCCCTCGGCCGGGGTCGTCTGCAAAGAGTTGCCGCAGATGCACACCCTTGATCTCCTCGTAATGTGCCCTAACTGCCTGCCATGCCTCGGTTTCTGTGGTTTTTGACGTATCGCTCATGATAATTCCTTTCCCTTAGGCTCCTTTTAAGCTCCTGGTTTTCATCTCGATGGCGTTAAGTAGGTCCTGCCAGGAGGCGTCAAAGGACTTGGTCCCTTCTTCCTGCAGATCAGCCGCCAGTCTACTCAGATCGATCCGCACCTTAGTGAACTCTGCCAGCACCTGCTCGGCATCGCCGCCATCCCGGGGCAGGGTGCCGCTCACCTGCCCATGGTCACCAAAGGCCAGGAGCGTCTTCTCGGGCATGGTGTTCACCGTATTGGGAGCGGCCAGGGCGCTGATATAGAGCACGTCGGAGGCTGCTGGGTCTTTGGTGCTGGTGCTGGCAAAGAGGAGGCGCTGGGGGCGGGCCCCCTGATTTTCCAAGCGTTGCCAGCGATCCGAGTCCATCAGGTCTCGGTAGGCTTTGTAAGCCTGCTGGCCGATGGCGATCCCCAGCTTGTTACGCAAGTTGGCGGGCACCTTGTCCATGATCGCCTGGTCCCAGCGACTGATAAAGATCGACGCTACCGAGCGGACATCCGGGCTCAGACCGGCCGCCAGGCGGCGCTCCAGGCCACGCATGTAAGCCTCGGCGGCATTCAGATAGTGTTCCCGTGAAAAGAGCAAGGTCACATTGACTGAGACCCCGGAGAAGATGGCTTCTTCGATGGCCGCGGCGCCCTCCTTGGTGCCAGGGATCTTGATGAACAGGTTGGGCCGCCTGGCCTTCCGGTGCAGCGTCTTGGCCTCGGCCACGGTGCTCTTGGCGTCGAAAGCCAGGAGCGGCGATACTTCCAGCGAGACCCAGCCGTCAACGCCGGCAGTACGTTCGTGAATCGGGGCAAAGATATCCGCGGCCTGTGTCAGGTCCTCCAGGGCCAACTCGAAAAACAGGGCCTCACCGGAATGGCCAAGCTTTACCAGACGCCAAATCTCGTCGTCATAAGCCGAGCTGTGGGTAACGGCGTGGTCGAAAATAGTGGGGTTCGAGGTCAGGCCGGTAACTGATAGCTCATCAATGTAGCGCTTCAAAGTGCCGCTGGTGAGCAGTTCGCGGGTTATATTGTCGAGCCAGAGACTCTGTCCCAGATCGTGAAGTTGTTTGGTCGCTTTCATACTTTTCCCTCCCGCAATTCATTCTTCAGGAATGCCGCTAAATCGTACTTCAGCAGATCGCCGATATGATGTAGATCAATATTCTCGAAAATCGTGAGAAACCGGTCCCGCGCCTGGGTGCCAAAGTAACTTCTGAGATACTCCCTCAGATCCCGCTCGACGTGGTCATTATTCAGCCGCGTATTGTCCACGTCGAAAAGGAACACCAAGTCACGCGTCTTGTTCATGACTGGCTCCCTGGCAGGCGCGGGTTCAGCCAGGGCCCGTGTCTGCCGATGAGCTGATAGGCTTCATCGGGCCCCCAGGTTCCTGGCTCGTAGACATATAACGGCGTTACGTCGCCCAGGATGCTATCCACGACCTGCCATTGGGCCTCGACGCTGTCCTCCCGGGTAAAAAGCTCGGTCGAGCCTCGCATGGCATCGCCCAGCAGGCGCTGATAAGGCGGTTTGTCTTCCGCGGCCTGACGGACGAGGGTAAGCTCCATGTCTTGGCCCGCCATTCGTTCTCCCGGTTTTTTCACCCGCAGTCCCATGGAAATGCTGATGTCCGGACTGATGCGTATCCGCACGTGGCTGGAATGACCCGGAACGATTTCTCCAAAGGTCTCCCGGGGTGGACGCTTGAACTCCACCACCACCTCCGTAGAGGTGACAGCCAACTTTTTGCCGGCCCGGATATAGATGGGTACGCCGGCCCAGCGCCAGTTGTCGATGGACAACTTCACGGCCACGAAGGTCTCGACCGTGGACGCGGAACTGACTCCAGGCACGGAACGGTAACCGTTATACTGGCCGCGCACCACGTCCTCAGGCTTCAGGGGGGAAATGGCTTTGAATAACCGGGCCTTTTCATCCCGGACCGATTCCCGGCCAGTATGAGGATCCGCGGTTAGACTGGCAAGCACTTGCAGCATGTGGTTTTGCAGGACATCCCGGATAGCGCCGGCCTCCTCGTAGAATTTGCCGCGGTCCTCTACTCCATAGTTCTCTGCCATGGTGATCTGGATGAGGTGCACGTAGTGGCGGTTCCAGATCGGCTCAAAGGTGGGATTGGCAAAGCGAGTGTAAAGGATATTCTGCACCGGCTCCTTGCCCAGATAGTGGTCGATACGGTAGATGGCCTCTTCCGGGAAGTACTGGTGGAGAACTTTATTCAGTTCTTGCGCCGAGGCAAGGTCGCGGCCGAAGGGTTTTTCGAGCACCACCCGAGCATTGGCGGTGCAGCCCGATTTGGCCAGCCCCTCGGCCACCGGGGCAAACATACTCGGATGGATAGCCAGGTAATGCAGCGGCCTCTCTGCCTTTCCCAATTCCTGGCGCAGTTGGTCATATGTCGCTGGATCATTGTAGTTGCCCTGGACGGCTCGCAACAGTTCGGTCAGCTTCTGGAAGGCTTCAGGATGCAAGATACCATGCTGCTCCAGGCTGTCTTTGGCGCGCTCCTTGAGCTTGTCTATAGAGCCGGTCCGGGACACCCCGATGATGGGCACGTTCAGGCCTTCATCTCGGATCAGCCCCTGGAGGGACGGGAATATCTGCTTGTATGCCACGTCACCGGTGGCGCCGAAAAAGACCAGTGCATCCGAAGGTGGAATTCCCATCAGCCACCTCCCGCCTCGCCCGGGGTCTTCTCCAGGTGGCCGCCGAATTCAAAGCGCATGGCGGATAGCAGTTTGTCGGCAAAATCGTCCATGCCCCGGGAACTGAAGCGGCTGAAAAGGGCCGAGCTGATCACGGGGGCGGGAACACCTTCGTCAACGGCGGCCTGCAAGGTCCAGCGCCCTTCGCCCGAATCGGACACCCGGCCGGCGAACTTGGCAAGGTCCGGGTTCTTATGGAGCGCACTGGCCGTCAGATCCAGCAGCCAGGCGCCGATAACACTGCCGCGCCGCCACACTTCAGCCACGTCCGCCAGATTGAATTCGTACTGGTACAATTCGGGATGCCGCAGTGGCGCGGTTTCCGCATCCACCTCCTGCCGGCGGTTGCCCGCGTCGGCATTCTTGATAATGTTCAGACCTTCGGCGAAAGCTGCCATGATGCCGTATTCGATACCATTGTGGACCATTTTGACAAAATGCCCGCCGCCATGCGGGCCGCAGTGCAGATAGCCATTTTCCGCGGGCGTAGGGTCGCCGGTGCGGCCAGGGGTGCGTGAGGCCGCGGCCACCCCGGGCGCCAGAGCCTTGAAGATGGGGTCCAGGCGCTGGACCGCCTCCGTCTCGCCGCCGATCATCATGCAGTAGCCCCGTTCCAGTCCCCAAACACCGCCGCTGACCCCCACGTCCACATATTCGATATACTTTTCCTTCAAAGCGGCGGCCCGGCGAATGTCGTCGTGGTAGTAAGAGTTGCCGCCATCTACCACGATGTCCCCCGGTTCCAGCAACGACGCCAGATCATCCAGGACCTTGTCCACCGCGGCAGCCGGCACCATCAGCCACACGGCGCGCGGCTTGGAGAGCATCCGGACGAACTCATTCAGGTCGGTGGTGCCTTTGGCCCCCTGGTCCACTGCCTCCTTTATTGATTGTTCATGGCGGGCATAAACCACACATTCGTGGCCGGCCTTCATCAAACGGATTGCCATGTGGCTACCCATGCGCCCTGCGCCGATCATTCCTAGTTGCATGGCTGTTCTCCTTAACGATGTATAATTTCTTCTAGGCGATGGTGAGCTTATCGGCCGGCCCGACCCAACACCTCTTTGGCCGCGGCCACTACATGCTCCGCCACAAAGCCGAAATGCTCAGTCACCACCTTGAGGGGCGCGGACATGCCAAAGGTTTTCATGCCCAGCACCATGCCCCGGCTGCCCACATAGCGGTGCCAGCCGAGGGGGGAGGCTTCCTCCACGGATACCCTGGCGGTGACCGCCGGCGGCAAGACGCTGTCCTGATAGTCCTGGCTCTGCTCGTCAAAGAGTTCCCAGGAGGGTATACTGACCACCCGTACCTTAATGCCTTCGGCACTGAGCTGCTCATAGGCCGTAAGACAGAGAGACACTTCGCTGCCGGTCCCGATGAGGATCAGCTCCGGCTGGCCATTGGGCGGGTCGGCCAGCACATAGGCCCCTCGGGCCAAACCGCTGGCCGGGGCGAATTTGCTGCGATCCACAATGGGAAGGGCCTGTCGGGTGCAGATCAGCGCCACGGGCCGGCCCTTCAGTGACATCGTGACCCGATAAGCCTCCACCATTTCGTTGGCATCGGCCGGGCGGATGACGGTCATCCCCGGCATGGCGCGCAGTGAAGCAATCTGCTCGATGGGCTGGTGCGTAGGCCCGTCTTCGCCAACGCTGATGGAATCGTGCGTCCAGATGTGGATTACTGGCAGGTCCATCAGCGATGCCAGGCGGATGGAGCCCCGGGCGTAGTCGGTGAAAATAAGAAAGCCAGAACCGAAGGCCCGCAGGCCGGTCAGCGTCATGCCGTTAACCGCCGCGCACATGGCATGCTCCCGGATGCCGAAGTGGAAATTGCGGCCCCGGTAATCGCCGCCCTTCCCGGATGGTTCGAAGTCCCCGGCAAATTCAAAAGTGAGCCGGGTTTTGGTGCTCGGCGCCAAGTCAGCGGCGCCGCCGATGAGCCAAGGCACCTTCTCGGCCAGGGCGTTGAGCACCTTGCCCGAGATCTCCCGGGTGGACTTGCCCTTGGGGTCCGGCGGAAAGGCAGGCAGCGCCTTCTCCCAACCTTCCGGCAAATCCCGGTGCTGGATCTGCTCGATCTGACCAGCCAGGTCGGGATATTGGGACCGGTAACGCTCGAAGAGCTGGTCCCATTCCTGGCGCAGCCTGGCACCCCGCTTGCCCAGGTTCGCCTTAAAATGCTCCCGAACCCCATCGGGGATGACAAAGAACTTATCCGGGGAGAAATCGAAGAACTCCTTGGTCAGCCGGGCTTCCTCCTCTCCCAGGGGTTCACCATGGGCGGCTGCGGTGTCTTGCTTGTGCGGCGCGCCGTAGCCGATGTGGCTATGCACGATGATGAGCGTGGGGGTGCCGGTGGTGTCCAGGAAATTCTGGTAGGCCCGTACCAACATCTCTGGGTCGTTAGGGTCGGTGACCCGGGTTACGTTCCAACCATAGCCCAAAAACCGTGTGGCGACATCCTCGGTGAAGGTGATGTCGGTGTGGCCTTCTATGGTGACGCGGTTGCTGTCGTAGATCCAGCACAGGTTCGAAAGACGCAGGTGGCCGGCGAGGGAGGCCGCCTCGCTGGCAATGCCTTCCATCATGTCGCCATCGCCGCACAACGCATAGACCTTGAAATCGAAGAGATCATAGCCTGGCCGGTTGTAAGTGGCGGCCAGCCAGCGACTGGCAATGGCCATGCCCACGCTTGTGGCTACTCCCTGTCCCAGGGGGCCGGTGGTGGTCTCCACCCCCGACGTCCAGCCATACTCCGGATGCCCTGGGCAGCGACTGCCCCCCTGACGAAACGTCTTAATGTCATCCAGCGTCACGGCTTCACCCCCCATTTTTTCATAAGAGGGGCTGGCAGCCTTTATCCCTGCCAGGTGGATCAGGCTGTAGAGCAGCATGGAGGCATGGCCGCTACTGAGCACAAAGCGGTCCCGGTTGATCCACTGGGGCTGGTCCGGGTCGTAACGCAGAAAACGTTGCCAGAGAGTGTAAGCGGTGGGAGCCGCGTCTATGGGTGTTCCCGGATGACCGGAATTAGCCTGCTGAATGGCATCAATGGCCAGGCAACGGATGGTATTGATCGCCAACTGTTCGATATCGAGGTGACGTGCCATTTGTTCTTCCTCCCGACATTTAATGACTCCTCATCTTTCTCTTGGAAGATAGGCTCATAGGATGAGGCCAACTGGAGCTAACTGGAGGTGAGGTTAGGAGGAGCTAAAAGCCTTTTAAAAAAAGGCGATTATATACTTGACAATCCCAAAATGATGATTTATAATATGTTTAAATCAATTCGGGAAGGAAGGCAAGCCAATGTCCGAAGCCATTTTCTCCGATGAAATCTTCCACGATGAAGAAAAGGCCGTAGAGTACCTGGAAGGCGTGCGGTGGCCCAGCGGCCCCATATGCCCTCATTGCGGCAATCAGGACAGGGTTTACCGGATTAATGGGAAGACAGCCCGCCCTGGTTTGCTAAAATGCGGCCTTTGCCGGAAACAGTTTACCGTCAAAGTGGGCACCCTGTTTGAGAGCAGCCATATACCCCTGTACAAGTGGCTTCAGGCAACCCACCTTATCATTTCCTCTAAGAAGGGCATTAGCAGCCATCAGGTTCACCGGATGCTCGGGATCACCTATAAGACTGCCTGGTTTATGACGCATCGTATCCGGGAAGCTCTGAAAGACCCTGAGTTTATCAGCAAACTTGGCGGGGGTGGTAAGTTTGTCGAGGTTGATGAAACCTATTGGGGGAACACTAACAAGAAGCGGCCTGGGGCTCGGGGCTATGCCCACAAAGAGAAGATTTTCGCCCTGGTGGAGCGGGATGGTGAAGTGCGATCCTTCCACGTTCCCCATGTCACCGGCAAGACCCTAAAGCCGATAATTCGGGAACAGATAGAAAAGGACACGCATATTGTAACCGATGATATGGGGGCCTATAAAGGTCTGAACAAAGATTTTGACAACCATAGCGTTGTATGCCATTCTCAGGGTGAGTATGTACGTGGCCCGATCTACACGAACACACTGGAGAACTATTTCAGCATTTTGAAGCGGGGCCTCGTGGGGGTTTACCAGCATGTCGCCACTCAGCATCTTAAACGGTACATCGGGGAGTTTGATTTCCGGTATAACTTCCGGGAGATCACAGACGCAGAGCGCCGGGAGGTCGCTTTGCAGGGGATTGAAGGGAAGCGCCTGATGTACAAATCACAAATTTGTACTCCGGGTCTTGACAAATTAGATAGGAATGTACTAAAATGAAAAAAAGGGGTGTCTTTTCTTGTCAACAAAGGAGAGATAAAAATGAAGCAAGAAAAGAAAATAATCAAAAAGACAAAGGGTAAACTCGGCCATGACCGTTTCAAGGAGCTGGTGCATTATGTTTGTTCACAATGTAGCGAAGCTCCTGAAAAATTGGGTGCTACCAAGCTTAATAAAACGCTTTGGTATGTGGACACGATTGCCTATTGCAAATATGGTAAATCAATTAGTGGGGAAATCGCCTATATAAAGAGGGACCTAGGGCCTGTTCCAAAACGGATTTTACCCATACTCCGAAAATTGGTAACCGAAAAGAAACTGATAGTCAATACCGTTGATTACTTCGGCTATTCTAAACGAGATTACATTACCCTTAAGCAAGCTGATTCAACAATATTTTCGGATGAGGAACAACAACTTATAAACAAGATCGTAAAATTAGTTTGTGATGAACATACTGCAGGCTCGATAAGCGAACTTTCTCATGATCTCATCTGGAAGGCAGCTGAATTAGGAGAGGAAATTCCTATATATGCTGTTTTGGCTTCAACCTCAGGGAATATAAAAAAGAAACATTTGAATTGGGCCGACAAGGTAATTGAAGCCCGTATTGAACGTTCTAAATCGCAGAAAAAGGTTCCTAAACAGCATAAAGCAGCCTAACGAGGAGGGGCCATTCTGTGATTTGGAAATTTCATGCTCGAACTATACGCGAAGAACACGCCGCAGAACATGCAGCTAATGAATTAAATCACCAATTTCCAAGATTTGAGGAAGCTTACCGCGCCTTACAATGGCTTTTGGCCAGGAAATGCGACACGATACGGTGCAAATACAGGATTGTTAATAATGTTAAATATCATCTTTATGTTCAGGCCCCTAACCCACTAGCTAAAACCCCGTGGATAGCTGTTGTATTTACTTATGATGATGATATGGTAAATATTATTGATATTATGGCTGGGCACTAAGAGTTTTATAATATGCAAAAATCTAATCAAGAGAATATTAAAAAGATATTAGAAAATAACCCAGTAGATAGACCTCTGTTTGACCAAGCCATAAAGCGCCTCCTCGAAACCCCGCCTTCACCAAAAAGGAAAAAATCTCATCCTCAGAAATCTGATAAAACCCCTTCACCGTAAATCATTAACATATTGATTATTCTAAGGGTTTGTTAAGTATATAATCGCCTAAAAAAATAAGTCCGTTTTTTCGGGGTGCAATTGTTACTCATCAGTTTTTTCCCCGTTCGTAGAACAATTGGGAAAAGTGGTTTGGAAAGCGGCGCAGTTCCCCGCCAAGGGAATCTGGACCGGGGTTGACCCGGATGAGTTAATGTTTAATTTAAGAGAGAATCTCCTGGAAAGGGAAGAGAGAAATCAATGATGTCGATTCCCGAGGTAAAAACTGAGGCCCCGGGCTTGCCACCTTAAAGGCGGGGCCTACGCTGGGAAATACGCCTTTGGTCGTGTTGATTTATACAGCCCTTTGGAAAATTCCTGCAGGCCCATGGTTGCAATGGGCGCGGGAAGATTGAGTGTTTATGCCTTAAGAAGAAGAATGTCATGAACCTTTCTGTGAAAAATCTTTCCTTGGTCTTTGTGGCCGGGCTGGTGGGAGGCCTTCTCAACTGCTTGGCAGTTTGGTTTTTTGGTGTACTGGGAATCCCTCTGGCCTTGGGGGTCCAAATCGCCCCGCCTTTGACCACCACCCTCCTTTACTCCAAACTGGTGTGGGGCGGCATTTGGGGGTTGCTGTTTCTGATTCCCCTGGGCCGGGTGTCCTTTCCAGTTCGAGGTCTGCTCTTCAGCCTGGGGCCCTCCCTGGTACAATTATTCGTGGTGTTTCCCTGCCAAGCCCAAAAAGGCGTTATGGGCCTGCAGTTGGGGGCGCTTACCCCCTTGTTCGTGTTGTTCTACAATGCCATCTGGGGTGTGGCGGCGGCTTTGTGGTTGCAATGGGAGCGGCCAGATTGAGCGCTTATCCCTACTAAGGATTTCTTGCGCCCTGCATAACCGTTCCTTTTTGATCAAAGGCGTGCTGGCAGCCTTGGCGGTGGTACTGCTCTTTTTCGGAGACTATCTCCAGGCCGAGAGGATTAGAACGGTCCTGGAAAAAGCAGGGGTGCTCACGGTCTCATCCTTTTTCTGCTCCCCATGCTGATTGAACGTTACGATCTCTTTTCTCCACGCAAATATTTTCAACACGAAACCGAAGATTACCTGGTCGCCTCAGAAGACGGCAAAGGGCTGACCCGGAGAATATTTCTCTCGTTCAGGAGACGAACTTTGGAGTAATGGGCGGTGAAGGTGCTGATGAGACCTCTTGAGTTCCATTTCCTCACGGCTTCGAAAAGGGAACGAACATGAATGGTCAGGGAAAAAAGCAAAGTCAAACGCCTGCAGGTCCATCCGAAGCGGTCAAGAAAGGCGGGCGCTGGCGGCCGATTTTACTTCTCGTCGTTCTTGTAGCTATCCTCGTCCTGGCAAAGGTCTTAAACGTGGGCGAAAAGCTGGGGGCCCTGCGGGATTGGATCGTCACCCTGGGTCCCTGGGGTCCCCTGGTCTTTCTTCTGATCTACATCGTCGCGGTGGTGGCCGCCCTGCCCGGCGCCGCCATCACTATTGCCGCCGGCGCCCTTTTCGGATCGGTGCTGGGGGTTATCCTGGTGAATATCGGCGCCACCATCGGCGCCAGCCTGGCCTTCCTGATCGCCCGTTATTTTGCCCGGGAAGGGGTGGTCAACTGGCTCTCCAAAAGCGATAAGTTTCAAAAGCTGGACCGGCTGACCGAAGAGCATGGCGACATCATAGTGGCCTTGACTCGCCTGGTGCCAATTTTCCCTTTCAATTTGCTCAATTACGGCTTCGGACTCACCAAGGTGCCTTTCTGGACTTATGTCTTTTACACCTGGTTATGCACCCTACCGGGTACCATCCTGTACGTGGTGGGGGCCGATGCGGTTTCCAAGGCCCTGGTGCAAGGTAGAATTCCCTGGCCATTGGTAGGAGCGTTTCTCGTGGTCCTGGTCTTTCTGACCCTCTTGGTGCGCTCCGCCCGGCACAAACTGCGGATAAAAGAGATGCAGACTGCAGGTGGTGTCTTGGCTGCAGAAGAGCCTGAGGCAATGCCGGAAGTGAGCCCTTTGGATCAGTATAATCAATCCCTGGTGGCCAATGTCCGGCCGCCGGACTGGGTTAACCCCGAGCCACAACCCCGTTATAATCTGGTGGTCATCGGCGCCGGCACCGCCGGTTTGGTGAGCGCCGCCGGTGCCGCCGGCCTGGGGGCCAAAGTGGCCCTGGTGGAGCGGCATCTGATGGGCGGAGACTGCCTCAACGTCGGCTGCGTGCCGTCCAAGGCCATCATCCGCTCCTCCAGGGGTTATGCCGACATCCGGGATGCCGGCCTGTTTGGACTAAAAGTCTCGAGCCCCGCAGTAGTGGAATTTCCCGCGGTGATGGAACGTATGCGGCGCCTCAGGGCCGGGATCAGCAAAACCGATTCGGCCAAGCGCTTCCGGGGCTTGGGGGTAGATGTTTTTCTGGGCCAGGCCCGGTTTACCAGTCCGGATACGGTGGAGGTGGCAGGCAAGACCCTGCGCTTTAAAAAAGCGGTCATCGCCACCGGGGGCCGGGCCGTGCGCCCGTCGGTGCCGGGATTGCGGGAAGCCGGCTATTTAACTAATGAGACGGTCTTCTCTTTGACGGAGCGGCCAGCGCGTCTTCTGGTGATGGGTGGCGGGCCCATCGGTTGCGAATTCTCCCAAGCCTTCCAGAGGTTGGGCTGCCGGGTGACCCTGCTCCATAAATATGACCGCCTCATGAACAAGGAAGATGCGGATGCGGCGGAACTCATGCAGAAGACCTTTCAAAAGGACGGTATCAGCCTGATCCTCAATGCCAGGCCTCTCCAGGTTACCAAGACCGACACGGGCAAGCTGGTCCAGTATGAAAGCGATGGCCAAAAGGGCGAGATCGAGGTTGATGAAATCCTCATCGGCGCCGGCCGGGCCCCCAACGTGGAAGGTCTTAACCTGGAAGCCGCCGGGGTGAAATATGAAGCCGGAAAAGGCCGGGGCGTGTTGGTCAATGACAGGCTGCGAACCACTAATCCCAACATTTATGCGGCGGGCGACATCTGCCTGCCCTATCAATTTACCCATTTGGCCGACTTCTCGGCCCGGATCGTTATCCAGAACGCCCTGTTCTTCGGCCGCAAGAAGTTTAGCGCCCTTACCATCCCCTGGTGCACCTATACTGATCCGGAGGTGGCCCATGTGGGCCTGAATGAAGCGGGGGCCCAAAGGCAGGGCCTCGAGATCACGACCTTCATCAAGCCTTTAAGCGAGGTGGATCGGGCCGTCGTGGATGGGGAGGAAGAAGGGTTCGTAAAAATTCACGTCAAGAAAGGCACCGACAAGATCCTGGGCGCCACCATCGTGGCCCGCCATGCCGGAGAGATGATCAGCGAGATCACCGCGGCAATGGTGGGCAATATCGGCCTGGGAACACTGGCCTCAGTCATCCATCCCTATCCCACCCAGGCGGAGGCCATCCGCCAGACCGGCGACCTGTACAATCGGACCAAACTGACTCCAGGGGTGAAAAGGATGTTTACCAGGTTCTTGGCCTGGCGGCGGTAAGCCGGGAAATTAACAACGAATTAAATCTATCTGGGGTTATCGGGTAAATGGTGAACGAAATATTAATTGCCAGGCTTTCTTTGGCAATAGTCATAGTTCTTGCCGCACCCTGTCTCGCTGCTCCGAGTGAGAGCTGGCAGGGAACCAAGGAAGGAATCACGATGACGATTGGAACAGCGATACCTCCTATCGATGACGCGGCGCCAGCCAAAACCGAAACTGCGACCTTTGCCCTGGGCTGATTCTGGGGTCCGGACGCCCGGTTCGGGGTCCTCAAAGGCGTGGTGCGCACCCGGGTAGGATATTCCGGGGGAACCACCAAGAACCCGACTTATCATCACCTGGGCGATCATTCTGAGACCGTGGAGATAGATTTCGATCCCAGGCTGATCTCCTATAAAGAGTTACTGATGATTTTTTGGGAGAGCCACAGTCCAGGCACGCGTCCCTGGTCCCGGCAATATCAGGCTGCCATTTTCTCCCATAACGAAGTACAAAAACGGTTGGCCCTGGAAACGCGAGTCCAGGTGGCAGCCAAGATTAAGGGTAAATTTTTTACTCAGATCCTACCCGCCGGCGAGTTTTACCTGGCCGAAGACTATCATCAGAAGTACTTCCTGCGACGGGATCAGGTTTTGCTAAATGAATTGACCAGCATCTATCCCAGCACCAGGGATTTGGTGTCGTCCACCGCGGCGGCGCGCCTGAACGGGTATGTCGCCGGCTACGGCAATAGAGGCGGTCTGTTGGCGGAATTGAACAGCCTGGGATTGTCACCGGCTGGGAATAAGCGGCTGTTGGGCCTGGTCTCCAAGTCTGAGCCTGCGAGGCCGACTCATGGCTGCCCCCTGCCACGCTAAGGGTTCCGGCAACCGAGGCGTTAAGAGGCTTTCCTCCATGCGGTTTTGCCCCCACGAAAATTGATTCAAGTTGTTTATCTTGTCTTCTCAAGAGGTGGCAATGGCTTTCAACCTAGATCTTTGGACCCGGTTTGAGTATAATGGCATCCCCATCTATATCAGGGGAGATAAACCAGATTGGTTCGTGCCCAACAGCCTTGGCGATAAATCTCTGCAGCAGTATGCCAAGGGTGGCGTCGATCTCAATGATATCCTGGTTCGCCGCTTTTTGGACCGACTCCCGGACGATCCGGTGCTGCCTTATAACGGCCGCGCCGAGTACTTGCAGACTGATTATCTGCGGGAGCTCTGGCTTCATGTCACCAACCGCTGCAATCAGGCCTGCCGCCCCTGTCTATTCGCGGCCTCTCCCAAAGCCAAGGGTGAGCTCCCTGTCGCCCAAATCCGGGAAATCGCGGCTCAGGCCGCCTCTCTGGGTTGTAAAGTCTTCGCTCTGACCGGGGGTGAGCCCTTTTTCCATCGGGAATTTGCGGCCTTGGTGGATTGCCTCTTAGAGGTTGAGGCGGCCCATGTGGTTGTCCTTACCAATGGCATGCTTCTCCGAAATTTTGCCCAGTCCCTGGCTCGTTGGTCTTCTGACCGGTTTCATTTGCAGATCAGTGTTGATGGATTGCGGCATAACCATGACTTCATCCGCGGCCCGGGATCTTTCGATGCCTTGATGGTCAACCTTGATTGGCTAAAGGAGCAGAAAATTCCCTTTACCATATCCATGTGCGTGGATTCCGGAAATGTCAACGACATGCCGGAGATAGTTGACTTCGCCGCCGGCGTCGGCGCCGCCAACCTTCACTTCATCTGGTATTTTGTGCGTGGTAGAGGTATGGCCGAGAGATTCGTCCATCCCGAGATAATTTTGCCACGACTGCTGGAAGCAGCCGAACGAAGCGCCAAGAGCGGCATCCGCATTGATAATCTCGAGGTCCTGCGTTCCCAGATTTTTGCTCCCAGCGGCACCATCCACGATGGTGCCAATAGTGGCTGGGAATCGCTGGCAGTCGGGCCGGATTGCAGATTGTATCCTTCTCCCGCCTTGGTTGGGGTTAAAGCACTCGCGACCGAGATTAACGGAAATCTCGGGGGAGCCTGGCGGCAGAGCTCCATTCTGGCGGAATTGCGACGGAGCACTGCCGCTTCTTTGACTTCACCACTACGCGATATTCTGGGTGGCGGCGATCCGGATTATAGTTATCTGCACGGGGGGGCCTTTGTGGGAGGCGATCCCTACTTGCCTTTATACGAACAGATGGCGCTGTGGCTCATCGCCCGGGAGGCGGCCCGGCAGCCTGCCGATGGGCCGCCGCGACTCCGGCTGAAGATGGGAGAAATCCTGGAGGCTTGCGGCAGCCACGGGCCGGTGGCCCTGACCCATACGAATTGCCTGCTGGCCGCGGCCTTGCCAGATAGCCACACCGCTGTCAGGGATTTTTACCAGGAGGCGGCCCATTCAACCAAATCCGATATCTTGAATCCAATTGGCTATCCTGAGGATGCCATCGCCCATATCCCTATTGCAGCCCGTTTACGCAATTACGGTTGTGGGAGCCCAGTTATAGATGCGAATTTACGGCCAGGAGAGCAGGTTCTCGATCTCGGTTGTGGCACTGGAGTGGAATGCTTCATTGCCGCCCGTCAGGTTGGGGCTGAGGGCCGCGTCATCGGGGTGGATATGCTGGAGGCCATGCTGACCCGGGCAGAACTCGGGGCCCAGGGCGTGGCTGCTAATCTGGGTTACTTTAATCTCGAATTTAAGAAGGGTTATTTAGAGGATCTACCGATTAGGGACAACTCAATCGACGCGGTTTTGTCGAACTGTGTGATTAACCTCTCCAGCCACAAGCGGCGCACCTTTGCCGAGATATTCCGCGTCCTCAAAGAGGGAGGAAGGTTAGTCGTCTCCGACGTCGTTTGTGAAACCGAGCCTGACAGATTCATCAGGAACGACGAAATCCTGCGAGGGGAATGCATCGCCGGCTGCCTGACCCAGCGGGACCTTTTCGGCCTTCTGGATGAGTCGGGATTCGTGGCTCCTCGCATTCTGAAACGGTTTCCCTACCGGGTGGTAAGGGGCCAGCAGTTTTTCTCCTTGACCTATGCGGCCCGGAAGCCCGCGGCAACAGTCACCAAAAAGGTCCTTTATCGCGGCCCCTTCGCTGCCGTAATGACCCACCAGGGCACGCTGCTCCCCGTAGGACTGACACGGGAAGTTGACTTGGAGGAGCTTGACGCCGGTCCTGATGATCTTTTTGTCTTCGACAGCGCTGGGGCGGTAAGCAATATCCCGATGGAGGCTCCCAGCTGCTGCTCGCCGGCGGCCACCGATTGTTGCGCTCCGTTGGAGACGCCCAAGGCAGATTTTTTTAGGCCGCATGAAAAGGGCCTGGCAAACTTGACTCTTATTCATGGTGTAAAGGAAGGCAATTTACAGATCAGCCTTCCTCCCCGCGGCGAGCCGAAACCGGTCCCCGCTCATTGTAGCGGCTGTATGGTCTGCGGTGCAGAACTACGTTACCTAAATACAGAAACGGAATGCCAATGCAGTTATTGTTACAGGACCACAGCAGCCAACGCGATGTGCGAACATGGCCACTTCGTCTGCGACTCTTGCCACACCAGGGACGCTCTGGCATTAGTCGAACATATCTGCCTAACAACCAGGGAAACCGACCTGATTGCCCTCATGCAAGAAATCCGTCAACATCCAGCCTTTCCGGTTCACGGCCCGGAGCATCATGCCCTGGTGCCGGGGGTTGTCCTGGCCACCTACCGCAATCTGGGCGGAGAGATCACCTCCAAGGAGATTGCTACTGCGCTGTCGCGAGGCAAATCGGTGGCGGGCGGTTCCTGTGGATTCATGGGCGTCTGTGGAACGGTCACGGGAGTTGGCACGGCTTTCAGCCTGCTTCTGAAGGCCAACCCGGTCCGGCCCAAGGAGCGCCGACAGGTACAGCTGGTCACCCATGCGGTAATGCAGACACTGGCGCAATTTGAAGCGGCCCGCTGCTGCCAGCGGGAATGCTGGCTGGCGCTGAAAAAAGCAGCGGAATTGTCAGCTGATCTTCTTCCGATTACCCTGAAGGCAGACGCCGAGATTGTATGCCGACAGAGCAAGCATAATAAAGAATGCCTGAAAAATAATTGTCCGTTCTATAAGCCCAATTAACTGGCAAGGTTACTGTGTCCTTGGTGGTGAAATCAATTTAGGGCTACTCCATCTATCAGACCAAGTTGTTGCGGCGGGGAATCAACCTGATTCATGGTCTTGATGCCAATGTTCTATGCTCGCTTCGAGTTAAAGAATGTATGATTTCCCCGGCTGAAACGATAAATGATGATACCAGGTTTCCCGAGATTTAAGGAGATCTGAAGCATTTTAGCCGGGAGGTACTAAGGCAACCGAAGGTTGGGAAAGACCTGAATAGGTTAAAGGTCAAGAAGGTCGGCCGGCGCGCCCAGCCAGGACCGGCGGCTCCTCTATTCAGCCTGTCCTTTGGGGTTGGCGCCGGCGGCCTTTTCCTTTTTCTGGGCCAGATTGTCGCTTTCCTTAGGATTGCTGGGGGGATTCTGGCGATAAAGGGTATAGAAGGTGCCATTCTCATCTTTGCCCGGTTTCAGGGTCACCTTGATCCCCTTCTTTTGCAGTTCGCCCAGCTTAGCTTGGGCCGTCTTGCTGTCCCGGTAAGTTCCCACTTTAACCAAGGTGGGCTGAGGTTTGGCGGTGGCTTTCTCTTTCTTATGGCCGGGTTTGGAGCTGGTGTCGAAGCTGTTGAGAAAGGTGAGTTTGCTGGCCACTTCCTGGCGCTCTTGCCGTAGCTGATCCTCCCGGGCCTTCTGCTCCCGTTGGGCCTGGGCCGCTCTGGAGTTCTTCTTGCTGGAGGCGGCGGCCGCCGGCGGCGACCACGGGGTCATGGAACCGGCCACCGCGGGGGGCTGTGAGCCTTTGGCAACGGTAGGGGAAAGGGCGGCCTCCTGCTTCCCCCCCGGTCCGCCGGGCGGCGCCGCTAAGGTGCTGGAGGCGGGAACCGGGGTCGGCGTGTTTGCCGGGGGAGCCAACGCCGAAGCCGCCGGAGCCGGAAGGGCTGCCACCTGGGGGGTTACCTGGGCACTCGGTTTCGCTTCCGGGTCCAGCAGCCCCCAAGAGTACGCCATTCGATAGATCTCCCCCCGGCCGGCCAGAGCTCCCAGGGCGAAACTCATCATAATCAGACCCACGATCCCGATGCCGGCGAAGATGACATCCTTCAGCCCCAGAGTCAGATGCCACTTCTTGCCCTTTTTCCCCCGGCCTGTCACCATTTCACCACCCTCCGGGTCCTTGGTCCGTCTGGAAGTCGGGGGGTCGAACAGGTAGTGCTGTTTATCTGCCCCCCTCATGGCTCTCTCCCGGCCGACTTACATGCTTTCCGGCGCCGCCACGCCCAGGATTTGTAAACCGTGGGCCAGCACGGTCTTCACTCCGGCCACCAGGCCCAGGCGGGCCTGGGTCAGTTCCAGGTCTTCGCTGATGAAACGGTGTTTGTAATAATAACTATGCAGTTGCGCGGCCAGTTCCGTCAAGAAATAAGTGAGGCGATGAGGCTCCAAATTACGGGCTGCGGCCTCCACTATCTCCGGATAGCCGGCCAGCAGCTTGAGCAGGCTCAGTTCCTCCGGCAGGGCCAGCCGCGGGAACAGCCGGGGATCGGACTCGCCCCCCGGAATATTTTGCGCCTCCGCCTGGCGGAAGACGCTGGCCAGGCGGGCGTGGGCGTACTGTACGTAATAGACCGGGTTCTCGCTGCTTTGCTGCCTGGCCAGGTCCAGGTCAAACTCCAACTGCGCGTCAGGCCGTCGGGTCAGGAAAATAAAGCGCGCCGCATCCCGGCCCACTTCGTTCAGGACTTCCCTTAGGGTCACGAAAGTTCCCCCCCGGGTGGTCATGGCCAGCGGCTGCCCCTGGCGCAGCAGCGACACCAACTGTACCAGGATTATCTTCAACCGGCCCCCACAACCCAAGGCCTCCACCGCCGCCTGGAGTCGGGGCACGTAGCCGTGATGATCGGCCCCCCAGATATCCACCACCACGTCATAACCCTGCTGGAATTTGTAAAGGTGGTAAGCAATATCCGAGGCAAAGTAAGTGAAAGCCTCATTACGGCGCTGCACCACCCGATCCTTTTCATCACCAAACTTGGTGGCCTTGAACCACAGGGCCCCGTCCTTTTCTTTGAGATAGCCCCGCTCCTTCAAGATTCGCAGGCTCTCATCAACCAAGCCCTGGCGAAATAACTCCATTTCCCTGAACCAGTTATCGAAGTGGACCCCGAAGTCATTCAAGTCCTTTTCGATGTCCTTGAGGATTTCCTCCCCGGCGTAGCGCCCCAATTCAATCAAGTTGTCCTCGTGGGCGGAAACCGGCGGCGCCGGCCGGCCCTGGGCCAGGTACTCCCGGGCCAGGTTCTTCATATAGCCGCCCTGATAGCCGTCCTCGGGGAATTCAATGACCTCGCCCTGAAGCTCCCGCAGGCGGAAATAGAGGGATTTCCCCAGGGTGAGGATCTGGTTGCCCACGTCATTGATGTAGTATTCCCGCACCACTTCATGGCCGGTGGCCGTGAGCAGGTTGGCCAGGGCGTCCCCCAGGGCGGCGCCCCGGCCGTGGCCGATGTGCAGAGGCCCGGTGGGGTTGGCGCTGACGAACTCCACCTGGACCCTTTGCCCGGTCCCGAGGTCGCTGTTGCCATAGGCCGGGCCCAGCTCATGAATCTCCGGAATCACCCGATACCAGAAGGCGTCGGCAATGAAGAAGTTGAGGAAGCCGGGGCCGGCGATTTCCACCTTGCTCAGCATCCCCGCCGGAGCCGCTAGGCGCCTGACCAAAATTTCGGCCACCTTCCGGGGCGCCATTTTGGCCTGCTTGGCCAGCACCAGGGCTATATTGCTGGCCAGATCGCCGTGTTCAGCCTGCTTGGGGGCCTCCACTTCAAAGGCGGGGAGAGTGTCAAAAGTGAGTTCGCCAGCGTCACGGGCGGTTTCCACCGCCTGGATGATTAATTCACGTAACTTTTTTTTGAGTCGCATTAAATGAGTAATCCGTTATCTGTTTTCTGTAAAAATCTAAAGAAGCTCTTTACTGATTATTTTTCTTTTGATAATTTATTAACCAACTCCATTTCACGATCATATTCTTCCTCTTGCTGATTTAAAACAGTTTTAATTGCTTCTAGGATATTAAGGTAATCGTCATGACCGACAATCTGTGGTAAGTACCTATTTGCATGAAATAAACTGCTATAGCGATTAAGAATAGACATTCCTTCCTTCAATAATTTTTCGATCTCCTTAAAATTAAGAGAGTAGTGGTCCGCAAGGTTACGATTCTTAGCCACATGCCTCGCACTTATGTGAGCGAAATATTTTTGACGCCAAAATACCAGGGTCTTCACGGGAGGGTTGGCTTCACTGACGAAATTAATGTCCTCCTCAAGCTGCCCCAAGTCTGGCTTTTTCGAACTAGAAGCGAGAGATTCCACGAATGGATTGTCTTTAAGGCGCTCTCGAAAATGTTGTACATCAAAGATATGGATATTAGCCTTAATAGTATCGAGAAGATTTATTAGATTGAGAGATGAGCTGTGTTGATCGTAGATTTTGCACAGGCGAAACAACGCCGCATCCAGATGCGCTTTGAAAGTAAGATACCAAAATGTCCAGGATTGATTTAGCTCCTTGCTGTATTTTTTCCGAGCTGCTTTAAGATCCGAAAACAGCCTGAAATGGTTACACGCGCTTACCATTTCGTCTGCGAGAGCCTCAAGAAGTCGGCCAAATTCCTGTGGATCGTCGATCTTGATCTGCATCGTCTTATCTTTCTCTCGTTCCCAAGCTCCCGCTTGGGAACGCAGATTTCAACCCAAGCTCTGCTTGGGCAACATGGCAAAGCAAAAATGCTAAGTAAGGATTACGAATGGCAAAGCAGAGCTTTGCTTCTAAGGTGGGTTCCCAAGCAGGAGCTTGGGAACCAGTAATTATAGGGCGGCCTGTGGCGCCGACATTCATTGGCGGGCATGGCCCGCCCTATACTGGCCACTGACCACTGGCCACTGATCACTTCTTCTCCTTCGTCGGCTCCTTCCCCTCCGGCCTGGCCTTCAAAGTTATATCCCGGGTAAATTCCAGACAATGCTGGCCGGTGAAGGAATACTTCTTGACGCAAGTTTCCCGCCAGGCGCATACCAGGCAAATGCTGGGCTCCTGGCTGTCGGGTTTTCTGTCGATCATCTCAGGCTCCCTGGTAGCGCCGCAGGTTAGCGGCGCCCAGCAGGCAATAGACCTCGTAGCTGATGGTGTCGGCCCAGGCCGCCAGCTCCTCGGCGCTGATGCGCTCGTCCCCTTCCGCTCCCAGGAGGGTGACCCGGTCCCCCGCTTTGACTTCGGCGATCCCGGTAACCTCCACCATGGTGAGGTTCATGCAAACCCGGCCCCGGATGGGGGCCCGGCGGCCGCGCACCAGCACCTCGCCCCGGTTGGACAGCAGCCGGCTATAGCCGTTGCAGTAGCCGACGGGCAGCACCGCCAGGTCGCAGCCCTCCGGGGTGGTATAGGTGCAGCCGTAACTGATGCTGCTTCCCGGTGGTAGCTGCTTCACCTGCAACACTTCCGTGGTGAGGCTCATTACTGGCCTGAGTTCCACCGGCGGCGGCCGGCCCGGCGCCGGCGGCGAGCCGTAGAGTAGCAAACCTGGCCGCACCATGCCAAAATGCGCCTCCTGGTGCTCCCAGAGGGCGGCGCTGTTGCTGATGTGGCTCAGGGGCAAGGCCCAGCCCTGCCCCCGGGCCGCGGCCAGGAGCTGGGTGAATTCCTGCAATTGCCTGAAAGTATAGGTCTTATCTGCCTGGTCCGCCACTGCCAGGTGGGAGATGAGCCCCAAAACCTCAATCTGGCGAAATTCCTTTAAAACCGCCAGAAATTCCGGGACCTCCTGGGGAAGCAGGCCCAGGCGGCCCATGCCGGTGTCCACCTTCAGGTGCACCCTGGCCTGCTTCATCTGGGTCCGGGCCGCGGCCGCCAGGGCCAGGGCCACGTCCGGGCGGAACAGCACCACCTCCAGGTCCGCGGCCACGGCCCGCTCCGCCTCCCGGGGCAGGAGGCCCAGGAGCAGGAGGATCGGCAGAGTCAGGCCCGCCTGGCGCAGGGTCAGGCCCTCTTCCAGAGAACCCACTCCCAGGTAATCCACCCCAGCCAGCGCCAGTTTCCGGGAGACCGGCACCAGCCCGTGGCCATAAGCGTCGGCCTTGACCACCGCCAGCAGCTTGACTTGCGGCTCGCACAAACGCCGCAACTGGCGGTAGTTGTGCTCCAGGGCCCCCAAGTCAATGTTCAGGTGCACCATGGAGGTTTGGATCATAACGGGCCCTTTGCCTAAGTTTCGGAGGACTTTCGGAATTCCGCCGGGATTTGCTCCGCCTGTTGGGCCACCTGGCGCGCCAGCTCCTGTTTGTGCTGCGCCAGGATTTCCGGCAACCGGGGATCGCTCAAGGCCAAGATTTGGGCCGCGAAGATCGCGGCGTTCCGGGCCCCGGCCCTGCCGATGGCCATGGAGGCCACCGGTACCCCGGCAGGCATCTGCACCGTAGAGAGCAGGCTGTCCAACCCCTGGAGGGGAGAACCGGGCAGGGGCACTCCGATGACCGGCAGAGTGGTCTCCGCCGCCAGGACCCCGGCCAGATGCGCCGCCATCCCGGCCGCGGCAATAATGACCTTTAACCCCCGGCCGGCGGCCTCCCGGGCATACGCCTGTACCTTCTGGGGGGCCCGGTGCGCCGAAGCCACCACCACCTCAAGCGGGATGCCCTTCTCCTGCAACCACCGCGCCGCCGGCTCCACTTCGGGCCAATCTGAGGCGCTGCCTAAAACAATGCCCACCGTTACCGTCATCTCAGTTCCTTTGAATGGTTAAATTAGGTAAGAAATAAACCAGATCAGTGGTAAGTTGCCAATGGTAAGTGGTCAGTTTTTAAACCCCAAGGGGAAAGCCTTTACTGGCCACTTACCACTACTCCTGCCGCCCCTCAATACCAACTGGCCAGGGTGAGCACCGTGTCCGCGTAGGCGTCAGAGTGATTATAGCTCAGCACGGCCTTGCGCCAGGAGGCCCGGTTCTGCCGCTTAAAGCCGCTCTTGTGCAGGTAGCAGGCGATGCTGAATATGGCGTCGTCGTGGGTGAACAGGTCCACCGGACCCTGGCCGCTGGCCGAAACCCCACAGCTCTTCAGGCTGGAAGGCAAAAACTGGCAGAAGCCCATGGCCCCGGCCCAGGAGCCGCTATAGGAAAGGGGGTCCAGGCACCGGGCGGCGCAGTATTCCAGAAAGACCCGGAGCTCCCGCCGGGCCCAGGCGGCCTTCTGCTGCAAACGAGCCATCCCGGCCGCGTTAAGGTCCAGTTCCTGGATGATTTCCGGGGAATCCATCACGGCCAGCGAGGCGAAGACATTGAAGACCGGGTACTTGCCGGTGTTATTGCCCAGGTTGCTTTCCACTGTCAGGATGCCGACAATCACCTCCGGAGCCACGCCGTATCGGGCCTCAGCCCGGCTCAGAGCGGCGCGGTGCTCCTGGATATAGCCCCGGCCCTGGGCCGCCACCGCCGGCGTCAGGAATTTCGCATAGATGTCCCTGGTCTCTTTGTGGAGGGAGGCAATCTTGCGCACCACGTCGGGCAGAAAACGGTTGCGGGGGTCGGCAAAGGTGTGGAAAACGTAGCCTTTGTCCAGGCCGTGGCGCACCAGGTCGTATTTCAGGCCCACGTAGGCCACCGGCGGGTCCTCGGCCCGGACCGGCGCCCTTTCTGCCGCCAGCCCCCCTGCCAGCCCTCCCGCCAGGACCAGCAGCATGACCCCGGCTAGCACCCCCATAAACCACCGCGGCGCCATGCCATCCCCCTTAATTCATTGGGTTAACGGTACCTTTTTCCCCAGTGGTTGTCAAGGCGGAGCGAAATCCCTCTTTCTTAGGAAGATTCCGAAAAAAAATTTCTTGATTATCTTGATTTTTTCTTGACAAAGGTTTATATATATGTAAACTGCATTTCATGCCGAAAAGGGAGGTATTATATCAGGGGGAATTTTACTCGGTTGAGCTTGCGGTCACCGCCAATGACCGGTGCCCGGCAAAGAAATTTCTCCATGACCTCTCTAAAGTAGACAGAGAAAAAATTTTGCGGGTCATAAGGCGCCTGGCTGATGTAGGTAAAGTGGCAAACCGAGAGCAGTTCAAGAAAATCGAAGGTGAAGACTTCTTTGAATTTAAGAACCGTCAAATCAGGATGCCCTGTTATTTCCATGGGCCTGGGCGGTTAATCATTACCCACGGATTTATTAAGAAAGAAGATTGGCTCAGACCCGAGGAAATTTCAAGGATGAAAAGGATTCGTGATGAATATGAAAAGAAAACCTGAAAAGACTTTGATGGATCAGTACCTGGAGGACCCGGAGTTTGCCAAATTGATGGCCCAGGGAGATTTGATCATGGAGGTCACGGAAACTCTTTGCGAACTTCTTGAGGAAGAAAAAGTTTCCCGGAAAGAACTGGCCGAACGCCTAAACAAAACCAAGGGATTTGTCTCCCAATTGCTGAATGGCGGCCGGAATCTTACCCTGCGCACCGTGGCTGATATCTTGCATGTTTTGGGATATAAAGTTTCTCTCAATCCTCAAAAAGAAGAAAAGCAAAGACGAAATACTAAAATCATCGAATTTCCGATACAGACACAGACGATAAATCAAGAGCCCAAAGGCCCAAAATATATACATGATAGGGAGTTAAAATGCTCGTTCAGGGCTGACAACTATCCTAATATCAAAAAAGCCATTTCAGGTTAAGAGGTCCTTTATGGAAAAGCGTGTTACTTTTACTATAGAAATATTTGATCCTGATAAGAAAGCCGCCCGAGCGGCGCAAAAGGCTATCTTGGAGGAAATTTATCTCGTGGATGCCAAAACCTGGCGGGAACCGGCGGTTATTTCTCCCAAGGTTCTTACCTTGCAGCACAAATACACCTTGGGAATTTCGCTTCCACCTCCGAAAAAATACAAATTCCGCACCGATCTAACCTTAATTTACATTTATTGCAAATTTGGAATTACCGCCTTTAAAGATAAATCGCGGAATAAACCCGTTATGAAAATTGAAGCTACTTTTTACACTTCTTTTTCTTGGGACGATGCTGATCCGGATGTCCCGAGTCGGTGGGATTTAGAATTAGATTTCGAGGATGCTTATAATGCTTTTACGACTTATTTTTATAAGATTAACCCCATTTCTAATGCTTGGCCGTATTGGCGGGAATTTGTGCAGAACATGAGCGCCCGCATGGGTTATCCCGCCTTAACGGTGCCCATGCTGGAAATCGTGCTGAAAGAGCCGGAAGAAAAGGCGAAAGATGTTGCCAAAGAAGTATAAATGAGGCGAACGAAGCCCAGCACCTGATCCTTTTATCGCCACGAAAAATGCTATAATGGCCGCAGAGAAAGAGCGGCCATTTTTCCTTTATTTTATGCAAAAAGTTACCCTTCAGGAAAACGTGCCCCTGGCGCCGCTGACCACCTGGAAGATCGGCGGGCCGGCGCAGTATCTGGCTGCCGCGGCGGGGCTGGAGGACGTTTACCGCCTTATGGCCCTGGCGTATGACCGGGGCTGGCCCCTGTGGTTCCTGGGCCGGGGCTCCAATATCCTCATTGACGACGCCGGTCTGCCCGGCCTCACCCTGCACCTGGCCCGCAGCCTTAAGCATCTGGAGCACCGGGGCGACACCCTCCGGGCCGGCGCTGGGGTGTCGCTCCCCCGATTGGGCCGGGCCGCGGCCGACCTGGGCTTTTCCGGCTTTGAATTCCTGGCGGGCATCCCCGGCACCGTGGGCGCCGCGGTGCGCCTCAATGCCGGGGCTGACGGCCAGGACCTGGCCAGGGTGCTGTGCCGGGTCTGGGTGGTCACCCCCAAGCTGCAACTCCTGGAATTTGCCGCCGGGGAACTGGACCTGGGCTACCGCGCCTCCCTGCTGCTGCACTTTCCCCACTGGCTGGTGGTGGAGGCGGAGTTTAACCTGACCACCCCGGCGGCGCCGGAGGCCATCAAGCAGCGCCGGCGCGCCCTTCAGGCCGCCCGCCAGGCCCGGCAGCCGGCCAACCCCCGCAACTGCGGGAGCGTCTTCAAAAACCCGCCCGGCGCTCCCCCGGCGGGCTTCCTCATCGAGCAGGCCGGCCTCAAAGGCCGCCGGGTGGGCGAGGCCCAGGTCTCCCGCAAGCACGCCAACTTCATCCTTAACCAGGGCAGGGCCGCGGCAGCCCAGGTGAAGGCCCTCATCCATGAGATCCAGGAGCAGGTCTGGCGCACCCAGGGTGTCGCCCTCCAACGGGAAGTGGTCTTTCTGCCCGAAGATTTATTAGTGACGAGTGAGCAGTGAGCAGTAAGCAGTGAGCAGTTAATGTAGAAATCGCTCCAGATTTTGGCAAATTTTATTTTACGATTATGTCCTTAGCTCTGCGAAGGTGATGGTAGTTGCGTTGAGACAAGCATGAAGCATCCGGTTAAACATTTGCGGTTCCCAAAAGCGGCGGTTAAAACGGTAGCAAAATTCCGCCAGGTAGC
>Ga0326727_10003374_pt1 | contig 51224 bp, 33 predicted proteins | sample MB2enrmetagenome_FD_207643 | JGI IMG/M metagenome (GOLD analysis project Ga0326727, IMG submission 207643) | Lab enriched peat soil microbial communities from McLean, Ithaca, NY, United States - MB29MY | ecosystem: Environmental > Terrestrial > Soil > Wetlands > Peat | place: USA: New York...
CTGTGCATCATCTATATTAATAACGTTATCCATACGAACATCATATCATCTATCAACGAGCTGGCAAGTGAAAACTTCGCCTGGAGCGTAAAATATCTGTGGAAAAGTTTAAAAAAATCATAGGCTCAGCAAGGGCAGCCCCCGCGGCTGTCAATGCTCAGGATGACACATTCCGCTCGATTAGAAAGGGAACGAGACATGGAAGATTCAAATGCTAACCAAGTGACAAGCCCATCGCCCGTCACCCATTGCCCATCGCCAACCGCCAGGCGCTCCGGCGGCCCGCGCACGGCAGAGGGCAAGCGGCGCTCGTGCCGGAACGCCCGCAGGCACGGCCTCTACACGGACGAGCGGTTCTTCGAGAGCGCTGCCCTGGAACTGGGCGACGACCCGCGGCAGTTTCAGCGCCTGCTGAATGGTCTGATTGAGGCTCGCCAGCCCGTGGGCGCCCTGGAAATGGCCCTGGTGGAAGACATCGCTCTGCTGCTCTGCAAGAAGGCGCGGGCGGACCGCTCGGAACTGGCCGTGCAGGTCTCGAACCTGCACCAGCACGATCTGGAGCGCCGCAAGTTGTCGCTCCAGGTGGGGACCTGCAACAGCGACGCGGTGGAGTTCGAGGTGCGGGAAAAGGGCCTGCGCCGCTTCCTGGACTCGCCCGGATAGTTCGAGCAGGTGCTGGGCTTTCTCAGCAGCCTGATCGCCATGATCGACAAGAACGAATTCGGTTGCGGGATGAAGGAAGCGCTGACCGTCCTGTACGGAACCGATTTCACCCTGCGGGGTATGAAACTGTACGAGTACCGCTACGCGCTCGAGAAGATGCCGCCGGGGGAGAACCGCGAGCAATTCAAGCTGGACATGATGAAGTGGGTGGCGGAGGAGATGTCGGACGTGGGGCGGGAATACGAACTGTACCTGCACGAGCACGTGGAGAGCACGCGGGCAGCGCGCCTGGCGGCGACGGCGCCCTCGCAGGCGCAGTGGGGGGCTATCATCCGCCAGCAGAACTCGCTCAACCGGCAACTGGAACACAAGATCCGCTTGCTGATGGAGTTGCAGCAGGAGCGGAAGAGCGAAGCGCGGGAAAGCCTGGAAGCGTCATCGCCGCCGGATCCGGGCGACCCGCCGGACGGCGCAACGCGGGTGCAAAGCTGCCGCCCTAGAACCCAAGCCCCGGCGGCTTCACCCCCTTCCGCGACTGGGATGGCGCTGACCTCGTCTTGCGAGGTCCTGCGATGTCCCGAAGGGACAGGCTGGAACGCCCATCGCGGGCGGGACGGCAGAACGGGATGAGCGTGGCAGCGCGCTGCTTATCTCGATGGTTGCGGTCCTCGCCGCCGCCTTCAGAAACATTAAAAATCGCGGGAACGAACTCAAAGATCTATTGCAAAGACAGGGGATAACTGAAATAGCAGCCTCAAAACGAACTCATTTCGGGGATTGTCACGGCTTGCCGTCCCCTCGCCGGAGCGGTCTTACACGATCCGGGGTAGGGCAAGCCCTACCCTTACGAATTCGCGCAGAAAGAGCGGCCCTCGGCGCCGAACCAAGCGGCTTTTCCAGGCCGTGCCGCTTTTGGATGTTGCCCTTCGAGGCCTTCGACGCGGCCCGGCGGATTGGTCGATCCGTCTTGCAATTGAGAAAGGTTGGGTATATGCTGATTATGTTCAGGACGGCAACATTAAAATCCTGGTTTCTGCGTCAACTCGCGTCGGGTCCAGCCAGCGGTCTAACCAACGAGGAGGAAACATGAAGAAGCGCGTGCTGAAATCCGTCTGCCCGATCGTCTTTGTTCTTCTTGCCTATTCTCCCTGCCTATTCGCCCAGGCGGTGGGATCCATCACGGGCGTCGTCACCGATCCTACCGGCGCGGTGGTAGCGGGCGCCAAGGTCACGGCCACCCGGATTGATACGGGCGTTACACAATCCACGGTCACTACCGGCACCGGAGCCTACACGCTCCCGCGTCTGGACGTGGGGACTTATAACGTGGTTTGCGAGGCTACCGGCTTCAAATCCGGGACTGCGGCCGGAATTACTTTGGACGTCAGCCAAACCCGGTCTGTGGATTTCACCCTCGTGGTTTCGGGTGTGACCCAAAGTGTGGAAGTGACTGCGGCCCCACCGTTGCTGAACACCACGAACGCCACGCTAGCCCAGGTGGTGTCCACCGAGCAGGTGGAAAACCTTCCCCTGAATGGCCGCAACATTGAGGGCCTGATGACCATGCAGCCCGGCGTCGTGGGGTACAACGGCGCCAACATGGGTTGGATGAGCGCTGAGCTGTCAGGCAACGGCAATCGAGGCGAGACATCCGTAGGGACTTTGGACGGCGCCGACGCGAGTGACGCGGAGATGGGCACCCTCCAGTTTACCAATTTCAATCTCGACGCCATTGCTGAATTCAAGGTCCAGCAGAACAATTACTCCGCACAATATGGGCAGGGCGCCGGCACCATCACGCAGATCGTGACCAAATCCGGCACCAATCAGTTCCACGGGAGCCTCTTTGAATTTGTCCGTAACAGCGCTTTTGACGCGCGAAATTTCTTTGGCAGCACGGTGGCGCCTTTCCGCCGGAACGAATTCGGCGGCACATTTGGCGGACCTATCAAGAAGGATAAGACTTTCTTCTTTGTGCAATATGCGGGCCTGCGTCAGCGGCTGGGCGAACCGAACAACGCTGCCGTTCCCACCGCGGCAGAAAGAACGGGTGCTGTGACGATCCCGGACCCGAATTCGCCGTCGGCGACCCCACCGCCGGATGACCTTCAGGTCCCGCTCAATCCCGTGGCCCAGAGCGTCCTCAGCCGGTATCCGCTCCCCAACAACCCGGGCGGACAATTCGGGCCTAATACCTATACTTTCGAGTTTTCCCAACCGGTCAACGACGATCAGTGGTCGGCCCGCCTGGACCACCATATTTCTTCCAGCGACACATTATTCGCGCGTGCATCCTACGCCAACCATGTCATTAAGGACACCGACGCCTTTGCTGCCGTGCTGGGAGGGTCCAATTTCTCCGCCAGCAACATTGGCGACGCGCGGAACTACGCCATAGGCGAGACCCACATCTTCGCCCCCACCCTGTTGAACAGCTTCACCTTTACCCTGAACCGGGGGATTGAGGGTGTGCCGGAAACGCCCGCCGAGTACACCACCACCCAGACCTGCTTCGGCGGTGGCCTCCTGCAAATGAACTGTTGGGGGCCTGACACTTTTGAGACCAAATACGTGACCACAGTCTTCGATCCGCTGGACGTCGTCAATTGGACCAAAGGTCGCCATTCCTTTACCTTCGGCGGAGAGTATCGGCGCGAATGGGACAACGGCACCGGCGTCACCGGAACGGGTCCCAGCGGCAGTTACGCATTTAATGCCGGAACGCTCCTGCCCGTTGCCGTTCCCTCGACCAATGGTGGCACGTCCCTGCCGGTTGGCTATGCCAGCCCCAGCCCGCTGATCAGCATGATGGAGGGCTCTGACTATCAATATGAGCGCGCGACCACGGTGCCAGGCTTTGGTCCTCCCGGAGCGGGAGGAGGCGGCGTGTGGTGGGGATTGCGCCGATGGACTATGGCGGCGTTCGCCCAGGACGACATTAAAGTTACGCGGAGACTGACCGTGAACCTCGGCCTGCGCTACGAGTACACGTCCGTTCCCTGGGAAGTTGGTAACCGTATGGCGCGCCCTGAAGACCAAGGCAGTCTCTACGGGACATTTGTGGTGAACCCCGACCCCTTGTGGAAGGCGGACCATCTCGCAGGCAACTTTGGCCCGCGTATCGGTTTGGCGGCTGACTTAGGAAGGAAAACGACCTTCCGCGGCGGCTTCGGGATTTTCACCAACATGATTCCCACGGTCTATCCGGACCAGGACTTGGTGAATTTTCCCCTGGCCAGTGAAAACTATTTACTCAACGCGCCGTATTCCCTTACTCCATTTTCCATTGCACTTCCCGTGCTGACGAGCACTTCCGGGCAGTCGATCGCGGCCAACGGAAATACCAAGACCATTCCCAAGAACACTCCGGTGAACCTTGCTCCGTACGCGGCGATATTGGGTAACCTTTTCGTGGACGATCCGTCGGACGCCATGAGAAACGGTTATACGATTAACGGCAATGTCACTCTGGAACATGAGTTCCCCGGCGGCATCGCGGTTTCCGCTGCCTACGTTGCCAACAACGGCGTATCTCTTTACAACCAGTGGTATCCGAATGCGTACAGCGGAGCCGAACCCCAGTACACTCCCTACAGCAACATCACTCCCGGCCTCGGAGAAATGCAGGTTTTCTACAACGGGGGCTACTCCAGCTACAATGCCCTGCAACTTCAGGCACGCAAGATTTCCCCGTCACACCACATTCAGTTCCAGGCCAATTACACCTGGGCTAAGGATATGACGGATGCCGATTCCGTATGGAACACCGGAGCGACAAACATGCAGAATCCGAACTGCCTCAGGTGCGAGTACGCTCCCGCCGCTTACAATATCGTCAACCGGTTCGTGGCCAATTTTGAATACGACCTGCCCATTGCCCACTGGCAGGCGCTCTCGCACGTTCCCAAACGGCTCACGGACGGCTGGCAGACCCTGGGCATTTTCCAGGCACAGACGGGATACCCCTTCACGGTGGGCTCGCCCTACGGAACCCTCCAGTACGGGAATGGCGCCAGTAACCGGCCATTCTACCTGCAAAAGGCAACCCTCAATCCGAGCGAGCGCACCAGCACGCAGTTCTTCTCGAATGCGGTCATCGGGAGTAATAACGGGGTGGGGACAGGCTACTTCTCTATACCTACGGTTATCAGTCCGGTAGCCAACGTGGGGGCGGTTATGCCCGGTCCGGGAACCCTGGGTCGAGATACGTTTACAGCTCCGGGGTGGTATAACCTGGATTTCTCGGTGATCAAGGACACGCGCATCAGTGAGACGAAGATGGTGCAGTTCCGTGCCGAGTTCTTCAACATCTTCAATACGGCAACGTTTGGAGCGCCGACCACGACCGTCGGATCGCCAGGCTTCGGAGTTACGGGCTATACCGCCACTGCCGAACGGGAAATTCAGCTCGGGTTGAGATTTGTCTTCTAGTATGTTGACCCGGCTGACTCCTTGCAATAGGGAGGGCGCATACATTGACTTCAATGTGTGCGCCACCCCCGGCTTAAGAGTCATCTTCTAGGATTTGAAGCGGGATTACGGGAACTTGAGGCTGGAGGCACGAATCGATGTAAAGACTGACCGGCGGGACGGTCGCGGCTCGAACCCGGATGTCTGCATTACGGCTTCGGCCGCGACGCCGAGGCGGACAGACACGCATCCCTCGAGCTTGAACCGTACCCTGGCGCGGTCAGTTACGATTCACGCGTTTGCCGTGCGCGGGAGTGCTGGAAGATCTTGAATCGTGCGCGCAGCTCGCCGATGGTTGGCCAGAATCGCCAGAAGCGACGCTCGTCCGATTTTTTCGCAATGTACGGAGCAGAGTGAGATGGCGTTGAGAGGACGGACAAAGTCGTGCAGGCGGCGCTGGTACTCCCGGATGACGTTGAGCCCGTCGCCTTTGGAAAGGGCCCACGACCAATCGGTAACCCAGCGCATAACTGTTCCGTGCAAGTGCAAGGGGCTGCGTTGGAGAGGATCGCCCGCTCTCAAAAGTTCGTTGAGGCAATCCGGAGCAGTCAGAAAGACTAGACGCCCGCTGTGCAAGAACACGTCCGGCCTTAAGCCATATTCGCTCAGACCGCGCGCAATATTATTCAGAAAGGTCGGGTCGGCAACGACTACAACCTGTTGGCCGATTTCCAACCCCGGCACTACGAATTGTATGATTTCGCTGAGGCCCTTTTCTTTTCGTACGACTAAACGGCATGTGTCGGCTTGGGCCATAAGCCCCACATGGTCGATGGTTGCTACTCCCATAGTTGCTATTGTCATCGAAATGTCACCGGGATGTCAACAAGACAACTTCGCGCAGTGACAAAGTGTCGTAGGGGATATTTTGTCCTTTCGCCCCCCTTTCGCGACCCTGCGCTTGCTTTCCTCTTTCTTCCTTTGGCCCTCTCCGCCCAGGGTCAGGACGTCTTCGCTCTGTGCAGTATCGACGCGGCCACAGAAGGAATGGCCCCTCCAGAGGAAGACGCGTAGAACGACACGAACGCAGTGCCGGCGGCGCTCCAGGAAGCGCCCTCCGATGCTCCAGGAGAGGCTAACCTATTGGTAAACATCGGATAGTGATCGGAGTAACCCTACCCGTTTTCCCCTTGCAACCGTTCTTGGCAATCTCCTAATGTTAATTTGAGCCTTGAGTTTGTAGAAGGCGTGCACACTGGTCATGGTCTGGCGGGTCTCCGGCCTCGAACGAAGTCAACTGGAACTGAAGAGTCGTAGTGAGTGCGTCGCGGCGCGCAGCGCGCCATGAGCTGAACAGGTGTGTCGGCTGGTGCAGCAGTGGAAGACAAGGCATTACACGCGAGCGACGAATCGCCGTTGAATCCCCCGCGGCCGTTGCCCTCCGGTGAGGAGGCACGGAATGCCGAAGCCCTGCTGGCTCTCGACATCGAGGCTGGTTCCGATTATTTGCTGGAATTGATTGTGCACAATCTGCAGCAACTCGGCCAAGCCCCTCACGAAGCCTTTTTGCAGAGGCTTCTGAGGGGTCTTACCAGCATCGAGGTCAGTGAGAAGGAAAGCATCGTCCATTGGGAAAGGATCTTGGCGCGCCGAAATGAGCTGGCGGAAAAACTCGGCCGTCAAGTCTTTCTCAGGACAGCGGCGGTGGATTACTTCGGTGAATTGCACCTCTTGCGCAAGCCCATCCTGTTGGAGTACGAAGAGCTCGAAAAGCTGCGCCATAACGCCGCCACCGACCCGTTGACAGGCCTCAAGAACCGGCGCACCTTCGAAGAGCACCTGGGTCGCGAGATTAACCGCGCCCGGCGTTACGGGGCTTCGTTTGCGATGCTCCTCTTGGATCTGCGCAGGTTCAAGCGCGCCAACGATACGTATGGGCATGCCGTCGGCGATGAGATTCTGCGCAGCGTGGCTCGCGCCAGCGCAGAGACCATCCGTGGTTCTGATATTTCATGCCGGATTGGCGGCGATGAGTTTGCGATCCTTCTCCCACAAGCCGATCGGTCGAGCGCCGAAGCCTTTGCCGAGCGGATCGCGCGGAGGTTCGAATCTTATGCCAGACCTCTGGCGCCCGAAACGCCGGTGGGCGTTGACTACGGCATCGCCATCTTCCCTGAAGACGGTGAAGACGCGGCAAAACTGTTCCAAAGCGCGGACAAGGACCTTTATGAAAGTAAACAGAAGGCCTCTCGAGTGAGCGAGCAGATCGCTCCCGCAGCTTCGAGTTCCTCGGTCGAATCTGGCGGGCCGTTGCCTCAACCTGCCGGCGCGGCACACCCGGCGGGTGAGGATCTTGCAGCGCGCTCCCACTGGCTTCCGAGCTACGTGGTCGCGCCTCAGGGCACCCCACTCCCCCAAGGCCTTCCGAACCGCCGCCGGCACGAACGAATTCAAGTGGAAGGAGCGCGCCGGGTGGGCCTGATCCGTCTTCAGGAAAGGTCCAGATTCGTCACCGTCCTGGACATGAGCCGCGGAGGTGTCGGCTTACTGATGGAGGACTTAGAAGTGCCTGAGAGTTTTTCGGCCCTGATCCAGCTTCCATTCCTGCCGGATTCGGAGCTTACCTTGTATCGAGTTTACAGCGGCCCGGTTCTGAATGGGAAAAAGCGTGTCGGCTGTTCGTTCACACCGCTTGCCCGGCAGGCTGCCGCATAGTCTTCCGGCGCCAATCGACGGTGCGTTCCAGTCCAACTTGAAAACTCACTTTGGGCTCAAAGCGCAGGAAACGCTCAGCCTTTTCAATCCCGGCCTGAGAGTGGCGCACGTCGCCCGCCCGGGGGCTCGCGTAGATCGGTTCCATCGTATAGCCGACTATGGAGGAAAGGGAGCGGAGGAGTTCGTGGAGCGTGAAGCGGCGTCCGGTGCCGATGTTGAATGCCATGCCGCACACGCCCTCCGCGAAACAGGCGAGCAGGTTGGCCTCGACCACGTTGTCGACATAAGTAAAGTCGCGCGATTGCTCTCCGTCGCCGTGCACCACCGGGTGGTTGCCCTCGAGCGCCGCCTCGATGAAGCGCGAGATGGCCCCTGAGTACGAGGAGTGAGGGTCCTGACGCGGACCGAACACATTGAAGTAGCGAAGCGAAACGGCAGGCAAGCCGTAAATCTGATGGAAGATCGCGCTGTATTTCTCTCCCGCGAGTTTTGTAACTGCGTAAGGAGAGAGCGGATTCTCCGGCATAGTCTCCAGCTTTGGCAACGTCTCGCTGTTTCCATACACGGAGGACGAACTGGCAAATACAAACCGCTTCACCCGGGCGTCCCGGGCCGCTACCAGCATATTCAGGGTGGCTGTGACATTCGCACGGTGGCTGCTGGCGGGCCGTTCCACGGAGCGCTGGACAGAGGGAATTGCCGCCTGGTGGAGCACGTACTCGACCCCCTGCACGCTGGCCCTGCAAACGGCCAGTTCCGCAAGGTCGCCTTCCATCAGTTCGATGCGATCGAGGCAGTCCTCCAGATTGTGTCGGAACCCCGTACTGAAATCATCCACCACTCTGACGGTGTGGCCGTCCCTCACGAGACGGCTGACCAGCGCTGAGCCGATAAATCCTGCGCCGCCCGTCACCAGAAAGCTTGCCATGCGACCTCGTTTCACTCTTAGTACAGGGCTCTTGGTGTCGACTCGGCTGCCAGCTTGCCCAGCGGATCGAGAACCTGGCGGGCGCCGCGAGCCATCAGGTTCAGCTCCGTTGTCGATTGAAAGAACAGAAAACCCTGCTCCATGTACCTCTGCATGAGGCTGGCGTCCATGGCCGGTGCGCCCAGGATCTTGTTGTGAGCCTGCCCCGCGGCAACGACTTTTTTCAGAGCCTCTTGAACCGTCGGATGGTCAACCTGGCCACGGCAGCCCAACGAGAATGACAGATCGCTGGTGCCTACAAAGATCACATCGACTCCGGGCGTCGCGGCAATCGCGTCGATTCGCTCCAGGGCGCGTGCCTCTTCGACGATCACCACAACCAGAACATTCTGGTCGGCAAAATCAAAGTAATTCTCAGCACCCGACCAACGAAACTTCGCGAGACCGGCGCCGGAACCGCGCCGGCCTTGCGGTGGGTATTTGCATGCGGCCACGGCCTGGCGAGCCAACTCGGGTGTGCTGGTGAAGGGAAACATGACGCCCAGCACGCCGGCGTCAAGCACCCGCTTGGCGGTCCAGATTTCGTTGACGGGAACCCGCGCAAAGGGCAGAGCCTTTAGTCCCCGCGTGGCCAGAACCATGTTGCGCAGGCTCTCCAGGGTGATGGGACTGTGTTCCATCTCGATCCATAAAAAGTCAAACCCAAGGCTAGCTGCCTGCGCAGCGATTTCAGCGCTCCCCACGGTGAGCGTAATTCCCACCGCCGGTTTCCTCTCGCGCAGCAGTTTTTTGACAGGGTTTTCCCAGACCTCTTGCGGGTTCGGGTTCGTGTTGGGCATCAAGGCTCTCCTAAAGGCTGTCGACCGGTATCAAGCGCTCCTAGTTTACAGCAATTGGCCTGTTCCGGCGACCCAGAACCCCTGACACTTCCCCGTGCTTATGCTGCACTGGGCCTGTTATTGAGATCTGAAAGCGCGATCGCAAACCCCTCAGAGGGGTCTTGAGTTAACCGCTAGTCTGATTGGAGCGCAGTTCCGAAGCTCTGCTTGACGATGTTCGCTCTTGCCTTCGCCCGCAGATCTGCCGCGCGGGCAACGGCCATACTCACTTTAGAACAAAGGAAGCCGATTCCTCAGCCGCTTCAGACGCTTGTTTCACTATGAAACGAACGGTGAAGTTGCCCGGCTCAAACCTTTCGAGCGGGGTCATGGCCACGTACTGAATTTTCCCGTCTTTATCCGGGGCGCCGAGCGGAGGCAGGCCCTTTCCCAGAACCTTGCCATTCCTGCTAAATTCCATGGTCAACTGGGGAACCGCCGCAACATTCTTGTCCGTGTAAATGACGAGGTAAACGGGCAAGGTGCTGTTGTTCGCCTTGCTGATTACCGGATTGAGGGTTGGGGAAATGACCTTGGTTCCCAACAAGAAAGGGTCGTCGTCCGCAGTGGATGCCCCACGTTCCTTCGTCGACCGGACGACGCTGACGCCGCTGATGGCGAACCCCGAGGAAGGCGCCATGATCACGGTGCCTTTGCTGGCGCTGATCCGGTCGCCTTCCCCATCCCGCACAGCGGTTTCGAGGGCGTAGCGCCCGGGCGGCAAATCGAAGGTCTCGGTATAGATGAAGTGGTTTGCTTTGAGGGTCTCCAGCCTTTCGGAGGTGGCATTGACGGGGACTTCGTTCTCGAGTTTCTTCACCACTTGGCGTTGGACATCCTTCACGATCACAAGGTAAGAGATGCTGCCTTTGTACTGATCCCCCGCGTCAGCCTTTTTGAAGGTCACATTCGAGAGGGGTACGTCCATCACCACTTCGCACTCAGACTGATTCCTCAGCCCGCGAAAGTACAGACCGGCTGCCCTATATTCGAACGCCTTGGGCAACTCAGGAGAATTCAACGCGGCCAACAGCGGAACCTCATAAGGAACGAGCGAATTTCCGCCAGCAGCCATCGAAAGAGGAAGCGCTTTGTATCCGGATCTTGATTGTACGCGCAAGTCACCAGTCAGCATTTTGACGGCAATCTTGTGAAACGACCCGTCATAGCTGGTGATTTCCGGAATGTAGGAGATCTCGTAGTAATCCTGGATATCTTCAGCCAGCCTGCGGAGCGAGCCTCGCAAATCATTGGTGTTGGCGATGAGGAAGCCACCGGTGGAATCGGCGAGATTGGCTAGCGTCATCTGGTAGTTTGCCCGCGTACTCTGGACTACGGTGTCCATCAAATGCGCTTCACCCTGGCTGACTGGCCCACCCCCCCGGCTGGAAGCCTGCTGCCGGTCCGTTTGTGCGGCCGCGCGTAGTTGGTCAGTGCCGGCAGTATTCGGGTTCAATGCCCCTAGGCCATGCACGTCGACAACATAAAGGCTCACATTGGATCGGTTCGCGGAAGTGATGATGTCATCGAACGCCGCTTCCAACCCTTGCGGAATCGTGAAGCCCTCCGAGAAGTAAAGAACAGTCTTTCGCCCGGGCAGTCGGTACTGCTCTTTCACGGCATCGAGCAAAGCGAAGATTTCGAGCCGGCCGGGCACCGTCATGGCGTTGCTCCGTTCCGTGTTGAGCGTTTGCAGCAGTATTTGGTTCATCACTGCCGTGGCCTGCTCATGGGTGTCCGAAGACTGGTCTGGAGCGGCGGGTTGGTTGCTGGGAGGAGTTGCCGGCGGCGGACCGGCCTGGGGCACGGAGGTGGCGGCCTCCGCCAGTCCCCGGCGCACGCGCTCAGTGTCGGCAGCGAAATCGGTCACCTGAAGCTTCGTTGCCCGCTCAACCGCCCGACGGATGAAATCGCGATCGTTGGTGTACGGCTGTAGAACCTCGAGTTGGTGGTCAATAGTCATCACGGCCACGTAAACATTGGGCGGAAGATCGAGCTTAAGGAAATCCAAGGCGCCGGACTGTGCAAGTCGCTTGGCATCGGCGTCGCTGGCGGCCGTCGGGCCAGGGTTGCCGGCGGGCGAATTCATGGTGCCGCCGCGGCCGCCGCCGCCCCCGCCTTCCTGCCCCGCTCGCCGGGCTGCGCTACGAAACTGAAAGATCATCGTTACCAGTCGAACTTGCTGCAGGGGATCGAGGGGAGTCCGCGTGCCGCCTGCCCCGACCGCCTCTTTGCCCTCGATAAGACGAAATGACTTGATCTCTTTGGGCTCCGCGTTATCAAAGATCCGAAAATCCTCGGACTTCAAATCCTTTGCCGGGTGCCCTTTCTTGTCGCGCACCACGACATCCAGCAGCACTTCCTCGGCGGTAGCTTTGACGACTCCTCCCGCCACAGTAGGCGTCTGAGCCTGCTGGCCAGCAAAGCCCTTCCCGGGCGACATCGCGAGGACAACCGCCCCCAAACCCACAAGATAGGGACTCTTTAACATGATTTGCTCCTCAACGGCCGGCAATCGCCGCGCGCAGTGCCGCTTCCATCGCTTGGGCACTGAAGTCCAATTGAGTCAGTCGGGTGCTGTAACGGACACGGCCGTCGGCGCCGATCACGAAGGCCCGGCTTGGCCAGGCGGCGTATGCGGCCTCCACGCTGCCCTTCAGACCATCCACGAGGGCGGGAAACTTGAGGTGGAGTACTCGTGTGCACAGGGCGGCATGATCTTCTTTATCCTCCATCGTTGAGGCGGGCGCTACTGCTACTCCTTCCCGTACGTTCCGGGTGCTTTGCCAGTCGCCCGCGGCATGCGCCTCCCGGATGTAGACGAGAAAGAAATGCGCTCGCCGTCCGTATTGTTCGAATAATGAGTTGAGCGCCTCGGCTGAAGAACGGAAATTCGGGCACGAGTAACTGCCGAAGACCAGCACGACAGGAATGTTTCCCCGGAACTCGCTCAGGCGCACGTGTTGTCCCGTACCGACCTCCGGCAATTCGAAATCGGGGGCGAAGGAGTTGATTTGTGGCCCGGGGTCCCTCGCATCCGCATCCAGTTGGAGCCCGCGCACCGTGTCACTTTCCAGTGCCGCCTCCGAGCGCAGGTGAAGCCGTGTATATACCGACAGCAACTCGCGGTGGGCCTCCAGCGAGTCCGGGATGGCCAGGATGACAGCCTCCAAACGCTTGCGAGCCTCCTCGAGTTTTCCTGTGCCACTTAGGCATTCGCCCCACGCCAGTCGCGCCTCAATGGATTCGGGACGGCGGCGCAGCGCCGCGCCCACGAAGGGCGTGGCTTCGGAGTATTGTCTCGCGACGATCAAGATTTGGCCGAGCCCCAGGTTGGCAGCGAAATCGTTGGAATCTTCGGCAAGCGCCTGCCGGAAAGCCGCCGCCGCGCCAACCGGATCTCCCGTGTTTAAGAGCGCCAGGCCGTAATAGGACTGAAGTTGAGGCAGCTTGGGATTGAGCTCGACGGCGCGGGACAGTTCCTTAACGGCCTCGGGATAGTTGCCGGACTCAACCAACTGCTTGCCGACACTAAAGTGCGCTTCCGCACTGTCTTCGGTGGGCAGGCCGGGGATTGCTAGGCAAGTCTCAGCGCCACGACACAAAGCCAGCAGGAACAAGGTGAGGGCTAAAGGCAAAAGGCAAAACGCAAAACTCAAAACCTCTATGCGCCGCCGTTCGAAGGTTAGTTTCCGACTTTGCACTGCCCACCTACAGCACTTCTTTTGAAATCTGAAATCTCGAATCTCACGGTGTGCCGTAAACTCGCAAGCAACCCCTCACCCGGACCGCGACGGCTGATGAGTACGCCGTCGCGGTCCACCCTCTCCCCAGGGAGAGGGCTTCAACATGGTAGCGGGCCCGCGACCTGCCCACCTGCCGACCTGCCCATCCGCCGACCTGCCCCTGCCTAGCTCGTGATGCCTTTTCCTTCCACGATCGTGATGTATCGGTCGATCGGCAGGTTCGTGAGGCGGTCTACCCGGTTGCTGGGAGGAGGCCACTTGATTTCAAGCGAATCGATTCTCGTCCTTGCGCCAATTCCTAATACGAGCCTCGGGTCATGGGAGGAGAGATAACCTCCACCCGCTACCTTGTAAATGTGGCGCTTGAAATCCCCTGCCTGCCAGCTCACTTTTGCGCCCACCGCATCGGGATTGGCCACTTTACCCTTAAGCTGGATGCCTAGCCAATGATTGAGCTTGCCAACGTTATTCCGGAGCAAGAGGGGAGCGCCGTCGTTGAGGATCATCAGCACATCCGCTCCGCCATCGTTATTAAAGTCGCCGACCGCCAGGCCGCGCGCCGCAAACTGCCTGGCGAAGACGGGCCCGCTCTGGTCGCTGACGTTTTGAAAAGTCGTCTTGAATCCGGTTCCGAGATTGCGAAAGAGGAGGGGATTCTCCTCGTATTTGATTTCGCTGTGCAGTTGGGACACCTTGTTGTCGGGATGGCCGGAGACGATGAACAAGTCCATGTTGCCGTCGTTGTCGTAGTCCAGGAACTTTACGCCCCAGCCGCTCATAGTCCGCACTTTCATCCCGATGCCGTTCGAAACCGAGAAGTCGTCGAAGGTCTCATCCCGGTTATTGTGATAGAGGGAGAACATCTCCTCATCGACATCGGTCAGGAAGATGTCCATCCAGCCGTCCTGATCGTAGTCGGCGGAGTCCGTGCCCATTCCCGACCGCACCCGGCCGTCGGCGCTGTAGCCCACACCCGCCTGCAGCCCGATTTCCTCGAATTTCCCGTGGCCGCGGTTTGCAAAGAGGAAGCTCGCCACCATATCGTTGGCCACGAACAAATCCATCAGCCCGTCGTTATTGATGTCGGTGGCCACGGCTCCCCAGGCAATCCCCTTGACGCTCGCGATGCCGCAAGGCTGAGGACGAATCGGCGTAGTAATTCTTGGATAATCCATCTAGTCCTGTCCCACCTCGATTACGCCACTGACCATAGCTTGGTGCTTTGCCGCAGAGGTGCGTCGCAACTCCTGGGACCGCGCCAAGGCCTTGCCGGCGAGCTCCGGCTTGCCTAGCCTGCGATAAGCCACGTAGAGCTGGTAATGCACATCTCCGTAGAAATCATTAGGGGCAGCCTTCTCAAGTTCGGGGATAGCCTGCGCATCCTGTCCCAGGCGGACGTACGCCGTCCCCAGCAAGTCACTTGCTTCAGCCATGTCCGGCTGATAGCGCAAGGCCCTTTGCAAATACGGGACCGCTTTTTCCGTCTCATGTGTTCCCACGTATAAGCGGCCCAGCAGGCACAAGGTTCGCGCGCGCGAGGAATCGAGCTTCAGGCTCTTCTCGAGTTCTGCCCGCGCCTCGTCATAGGATTTCTTGGTCAGAAACTGTTCTCCCAGGGCCTCGTGCAGCTCGGCCTCGTCAGGCTTCAAGCGCACAGCGGCTTGATACTCCTGGATGGCGTCGCTCGAAGCCTCTCGAGCGCTGTGGGCCTCCGCGCGTAGCTGGTGCGCACGCCAAGACTGAGGGAAGTCCTCCTCGAGCCGATCGTAACAATCACCCCCCAATGCCTGGTAGGTCCGTGCCAGCCAGTAACTGGCCTCGACATTTTCCTTCTCATTTTCGAGAAGGCTTGCCAACGTGTCAGAAGCGTGGTCGTACTGCTTGAGGGTGAACAGAGTTTTTCCGAGTAATGCCTGCTCCGCACCCGACGCGTTCCGCCGGGATTCGAGCCGGCGCGCGCATTCGACATAGAGGCGAGCACTGCAAGGGTCGCGATCTGCTTCACGTCCGGCAGCGGCGTGCTGGGCACTCTGCCAGGCCCGGAATTCCCCTTGGAAGGCTTTCCAGCCATCATCAGCCTGCGAGGCCTCTGCCGCAGCCGCATTGAGCGCTGCCAGCAGAAAGTCCCTGGCCGCTCCCTCCGGGGCGGCCGGGACGTTCGCGAGCACGGCTTTGGCGGCGCTTTGGGCAAGCTCCGGAAAGCCTCGTTGCAGGGTCAAATACTCAGGCGAGATTCCCCACGCCTTCTGAACAGCATCCAGCGCAGCCGTAACATGGCCGCTTCCGATCTGAGTTTCCGCCAAGCCCAGCCATGCCGATTCACTCTTCTGGTCCAGTTCCAGCTCCAGGTGGAATTCGGCGTCCGCTTTGTCCAACTTGCCTGTTCGCAGGTAGGCTATCCCCAAAGAGGTGTGCAGTCCCGGCTGCTTGGGATCGCCTGCGAGCGCGTGCGTATATTCCTCCGCCGCGTCGTTCCAGCGGTCACGTTGCGCCAGCATGTCACCGAGAAAGCGATTGCCCCACGGCGAGCCGCGATACACCTCCGCCCCCCGGAAGGCCAGATGCGCGGCCAGATTGACGTAATCGTGACCCAGTTGAAACCACGCGTCCGCCTTGTCCGGATTCAACCGGGCAAGTTCACGGTATTCATTTGCCGCTTGCCGAAAGTCTTGCTTGGAGACATAACACAAAGCCAGCGCCCGCCGCCCCTGCAAGTTCGAGGGGTCCATTCGCAGCGCGCGCTGAAGGGCCGGGATGCCTTCTTCAATCTCTCCCAGCCTCAGATAATCGATTCCCAGGATAAATGTCGGCCCTGCCAGATTGGGCTTCTCACTCAAGGCCGTCGTCAGATTGCTCGCGGAGAGGCTGTATTCTCCCAGCGCATGATAAACGAGGCCGAGATTGATTCGCGCTTCGGCTAACTTGGGATCGAGAGCCAAGACTTTCTTGAACTCCTCCTCCGCCTGCAGGAGTTGACCTTGCCGTAAGGCCAGCTGTCCGGCGCGAAAATGTGCGGCGACCTGCTCCTCCGGTGTTTGGCAATTTGCCGCACGCGGAGGAATCAGCGAAAAGGCGAGGAGGAAGCTCAGCGCTGCGACCGCGAACGAAACCCGATTCTCATGTAGCCGACCGATTGTCACTTTCCTGGTTTTGCAAAACGCCGTGCTTTTGCTCCTTTTGGGGGGAGATTGCTGTTAGTTCGCGCGCAAGATACGCAGAACTTGCAGCTTTCAATTTAGCTATGTCATTTATTTTAAATTACTTCTCAGCTTTACTCTCTCAAATCTCATATAACTCACTTGTTTTCAGATGCTTCTTAGCCTCTTTCCTGCACAGTCCGTTTGTCTGGGCCTATTTTCAATAACATACTGGCTTCGATCGTATTATTTTTTGTTTTTTCCCAATCCCACTGTCCCAGAGTCGACGGGACAGTCCTGCCTTTCGCTTCTCGACTAACCACTCCCTTGCTCTCCCTCGACAAAACGTCAATTTCGACAACTACTATAGGCTACCACAGGTTGGCGGGTTTGTCAAGCGGAAAATGCGGCTTCCTGGAAAGTAGGGGCGAGGCGGCGCCTCGCCCCTATAACCGGCACCCCTGCGTGTGACACCGGAGGCGGGCGCGGGGTCATGGCCGTTCCCCATTCCAGTCTCGCCGAACCCGTTTACTTTCCCTGCTGCGACAGGCGCTCGAAGGCTTGCCGGTAAGGGAGGGTGTTGGGATCGAGCTGGTAAGCGGCGCGATATTCCTCGAAGGCGCCCTGGCTGTCGCCTTTTTTCTCGAGCGCCACGCCGAGGTCGTAATGGGCAAGGTGGTTATTGGGGTTCAATTGCAGAGCCTGCCGGTATTCGGAGATAGCACCATCACGATCGCCTATTTGCCCAAGCATGGCGCCAAGGTATACGTGAACTGTCCCGTCCTTCGGAGCCAGGCGCAAGGCTGCCCTTTCCTCAGAGATCGCGCCATCCCAGTCGCCCTTGTTGCCGAGCGCCAAGCCGAGGTTGGAGTGAGCAATTTCGTCATTCGGGTTCAAGCTCACCGCGGCACGATACTCCCCAATCGCTCCGTCCAGGTCGCCCTTTTCCCGCAGCGCCGCGGCGAGGTTGAGGTGGGCCAATTCGTTCTTGGAATTCAAGCGCAATGTTTCTCGATACTCTTTGACAGCACCGTCTCCATCGCCCTTATCTTCGAGCGCCACGCCCAAGGCGAAGTGTGCGTTCGCGTCGTTGGGGTTGATTTCGAGCGACCTGTCGAACTCGGTCTTGGCGTCATCGATGCGGCTCTTGCTGGCCAAGGCAAGGCCCAGGTGGTAGTGGAGGTCTGCGGAATCCGAGTCGTACCTCAGACCCTTATCAAAAGCGCCAATTGCCTGGTCCGTCTGCCCTGCCAGGAGCATGGCGCGGCCCAGGTTGAAATAGACGATGCTGAACCGGGGATGCTTCAACTCCAGCGCTTTCTCGAACTCGGGGACGGCTTCTCCCGGCCGGCCGGCCCGCGTCAGGGCGGTGCCCAGGTTGTTGTGAATGCGGGCATCGTCAGGATAGGTGGCGAGCAGCTTTTTCCACCCCGTGATGGCCTCATCGATCTGGCCCTGATTTTCAAGCTGCGCCACGCGGTCAATTTCCTTGTACATATCGACGGCCGGCGTGCTGATGGCCATGAGTTGGTCTGGCGCGATGTTCACAAACTCCGGAATATTCACGGCGCGATTGGCCGCGGTTGCGTTGTCAATCAGGATCGCGGGACTGTCATTGCCCTGCTCGTCGATGTGGGTGAGATACATTTGCGTATAGGGCGAACGGCTCTTGGAAGAGAAAACCAGCCATCGGCCGTTGGGCGAAAAACTGTGCCATGAGTTCATCAAGGATGTATTGCAGCGCATCCGTCGCGCCACACCTCCTGACGGCGCGGGGACAATAAAAAGCTGGCTGTCGGGGCGCATCAACTGTGCATTGCGGCACTTCACCCAGACGATCCAGCGCCCATCGGGTGAAACCTTGGGGAAACTATTGCTCATGCCGTTGTGGGAAGCGCCCGCGACCGGCGTCGGCCGGCCACCTCTGCCGTCGTTGAAGGGAACCCAATAGAGATCGTATTGGACCTGGGGTTCCTCCGGGTCGTTGGCATGCTCGGGCATCTTCATTCCGGGCGTGTAGGGATCCTTGGCGACGGCCCGGGCAAACACCACGTATTTGCCATCGGGGCTCCAGACGGCGTTCGTCTGCACATAGGCCGGATCATCCGCGCCCGGCAAGGGCTGCTTCTGGCCCGTCGCCCGGTCGTACCAGGCGACGATGCTGCGCGTGGGATAGAACACCTGGAGGAAGCGGTAGTCTTTGAAATTCACCGTGAAGTAGCCGTTGCTCAGGTCCTTCGTCTGACCCCGATAATTGGTCAAAATGTACTTGCCGTCCGGCGAAACCTGAGACATGAAACCGATGCGGGAGGCCGATACGGTCTTATCCCGGATCGAACTCCAGGACATCACGTCCGCGTTGCGGATGGTCATTTGCGGTTTGACGGGAACAATCGCATACAGGCCCTTGTCGTTGGCAGGTCCGTCGAGATCCATCCCCAGGGTCTTACCATCCCTCGAGAACGAATGGCAGTTGGCGCAGGTGGGCATGTCCTTCAGTACTACGCGGCCCTCGGGCTTTGCGATGTCGCGCAGCCGCCATTGGATGAGGTGGAGCGCATCCTGCGCCAGAGGCTTGATGATGCCCTTTTCAGTTTCGGAAGGCATCAGGGGCACGTCACGATAAAAGATGGGGGCGCCGACCGGATCTCTGGATATGCGAATGGTCACGCGCCCGCTCGACACCGCATGCCTTGAGTCTTCCTGGCTGAACCCGTTGATGGTCAACACCGCCGCACCCGCCACGGAGTGCTTCTTGATCGCCTCCCAGACCTCCGCCTTGGGAATCCAGGTGTGCGCCGCAGCCTGCTCCGGCGTCAGCTTCGGCAGTTCATTTGTGGAAGAAACACAGCGCGGGTCAATCTCGCCGATGGCCAGCCGCTCACCGGCGGATTCGGCGTGCATTCGCGGGGAGCCGTCGGCGAAGACGAGGTCGATTTGCCAACGGCTTGCATTCCCGGCGGGGTCGCGCCAGAGGAAGGTTGGCGGCGTGATTTCGGGAGGGAAAATCGAGCCGTCGAGGGGATACTCAACGGTGATCGAGGCCGGGTGCGCCGCCGCCCCTTGCCCGCCCCTCGCCAGCGCCGCCGCGGATCCGCCCAGCAGCGCCACCAGGAAGGCGCCCAGAATGACCAGGTATTTCACGTGTTCTTCGCCCCTCTTACCAAGACCGCAGAGCGCGGGCGCCCGGTCCTAAGGTCCACGGCTTGTCCATGGGCCTTACAGAAAGCCGCGAACCGTAACCCCGACGGTCGGCCGCCCCGGAACCACATTTCTAATTATGACACGAACACAAACATGCAGGGGTTGACAAGAACGGGGCGAACGACCCATCTCCACGCTCAATACCAGGGTAGATCGCTCGCCCCCAAGAACCGACCCAAGACCCGAACGAAGACGTAGGGGCGGTTCGAGAACCGCCCCTACGTTTGCCAACTCGAGATCTAGAAAGTGAACCTCAAAGCGAACTGGATAAGGCGCGGCAAGTTGTATTGCCCACTCACCACGCCGAATTGGCCGCTGCCCAGACTCGTGTTTGGAGCGTCGAACTGGGGGTGGTTGAAGAAGTTGAAGAACTCCGCCCTGAACTGGACAGCCAGTTTCTCATCGGGGCCGAATCGCGTGTTCTTAAAGACGGCAAAGTCCATGTTCTTCTCGCCGTCCTCGCGGAGGTCGGGCTCAGTGCGGGAATCGTTGCCGCGGGTGAAAGAGGTGGTATTGGCGAAATTGGCTGTATTGAACCATTCACCCAGGCGGGAGGTCTTCGAGCCGGAAGTGTAAGTATCGGCACCGAGTCTTGTTACCCGGCAGCCGCCAATTTCCGGGATCCCGGCGGTGCACAGAGCGTTGGTGCCGCCGCCGATGTTGAGCGGGAAGCCGCGCTGAAGTGTAACGATCCCATTGATGCCCCAGCCTCCGACAAGTTTATCGGCCACCGGTGACAAGCTGTTTCCGTACTTCTTGCCATGCCCCACCGGCAAATCCAACGCGTAGCCGAGCACGAAGCGCTGGGGAACATCGAACCCATCCAGGCTTCGCTCGTTGTGGAGGTTATAGGCATCCACGTCGCCCCAGGAGGGCGCCGCGTCTCCCAGCCAGTTGATTTCGTTGTTGGTGTCACTGATGAGTTTAGAAATCGTGTAGCTGGCCAGAATCGTGCCGCCGTGGTTCATCCGCTTTTCGATTTTCATTTGGAAGGAGTGATAGATCGAATCGCGGTCGTCGGGCTCGGCGATCGAGACATCCGAATACTGGGGATAAGGCAACAGCAACTGCGCCGCGCTGACCGTGGGTTGCGTCAAGTTTCCTTGAACCAGCCCATAGTACGGATTGGGAACTGAAGCTGTGAGGGCGCCGGCGGCCGCGGCGTTGGTGGGCAGGTACGCGTCGGGTAACTGGTCCTCATCCTGACTATGCATGGGCAAGTGCGTGCCTTTTGACCCCGCATACGCGACGTCGATCAAGGTCCCGTCAGGAAGCTCGCGCTGGAGATCGAGGTTCCACTGTTGTGCGTAACCCCCCGGGTTGTTGTAAACCGGCGCGCTGGGCCCATTTGCCTGCGCGTTAATGAACGCCTGGTTGCGCCCCGGGGGCTGGATAATCCCAGTGGGGAAGGGATTGTCAAACGTGTTGAGGGGCAGCACTCCCGCGTTGTTGACAGTGGTTAGCCACGCTTGGCTGTAAGTGTTGATGAAGAGGTTGTGGGGAGCGTTGTTCCAGGAGACGTCGTCAGGCAGGTAGAAGATCCCGTATCCGCTCCTGATGATCGTCTTCTCAGTGAGCCGGTAGGCGAAGCCAATGCGGGGATTCCATTCGTTCAAAGGCATCTGCTGCTCGGTGCGGCCGGGGCGCGCCGGGGTGTTCACCAGAGCAAAGGCGCCCTTGAGTGAGCTTGGAATGGTCAGTCCGTTGGTCGGGTTGGTTTGACCCGCGAGGGGGCTGGCCAAAGTGGGCTCCCAGTCCACTATTCTGTTAAAGCGCTCCGACCAGTTCCCCTGCAAGTCGTAGCGAACTCCCAGATTGAGAGTCAGCTTCCGGGTGGCTCGCAAGGTGTCGCCAATGTACACAGCGTTGTAGAAGATCTGGTTCGCCATCTGCGAGGGTGTCACTACGTCGCCGCCGTTATTGCTGTTCGAGCCGAAACCCATCAGGAAGGAAGCAAAACCGTCGCCTTGCGTCGAGCCTCCTCCGGACAAGGTGGAAGCCAAGGGGTTGGCAGAAGTCATTTCACGGTCGAACGCGTACAGCCCCGTCGGCTGGTTGGTCTGGTAATAGTTGTTGCGCAGGAGGCGGAATTCGTAGCCCATCTTGATATTGTGGCGCCCTTTGATGATCGTAAGGCTTGGAGTGGCGCTCCACGTGTCGTCGCCGGCGCCGATCTCGCTCCCCGTTCCTGCCGAGCAGAAGCCTTCCCCTAACGTGTTATCGCCCGGGTTATTGGATATGCAAGGGATGGGGAGGGGGGTGGAGTTGAACTGATACGTACCCCACGCCGAGCCCAGCGAGGACATATTAAACCCTGCGGTGAGCGGAGTGCGCACGTAATGGTAACGCGTGTAGCCAAGGTGCAAGTCCAGAATCGTGGTGGGCGAGAGTGTAACCGTATCACCCAAAGCGATCTGCTTGGTTAGCACGTTTTCCGTGCAGCGGTCCGTGCAAATATCATGGAACGGGGTGTCGGGCAGGTTCAGGAGCTTGTAGTAAGTGAACCGGGCCATGACTCGCTGCTTCTCGCTCAGGTTGTAATCAACGCGTTCATTGAACTGGTTGGTGTCGCCGCCGGTACCATAGGACGTAACGAAATTGTACGGGCTCGACGCGGTAGGAACGGTGTTCGGCGTTGGGTAGTAACCCATCAGGACTTTAGCCGCCGGGCTGATTTGGCTCGGGGCAATCAGGTTGGGTGTGCCGCTGCCGCCGGCCTCAAGGCCAACTTGCGTCCTGCAGATGCCACCCCCAGCCGAGCAGGCGGTGCTGGTGGTCGGGTTGTAGATGTTCACGCCGCTCGCGGTAAAGTCACCGCCTCTCTCCGCTAGAGTGGGCACGATTCCATTGGAGAATGTTGCGGAGGATCGCACCCGGTATCCCTCATAGCTCGAGAATGTAAACAACTTGTCGGTGATGATTTTCCCGCCGATGTCGGCGCCAAACTGGTTCTGGGTCCAGGGACCAACGGGAATGTTGTTGGCGTTGTTGAAGTAGTTGTTGGAGTCCAGAACTTTATTTCGCAGGAATTCCCAGCCGCCGCCGTGCCAGGAGTTGCTGCCCGACTTGGTGGACATGTTGATGATTCCGCCGGCGGTGCGGCCAAAATCGGGGGTCATGGCGTTGGTCTGGATTTTGAATTCCTGAATAGCGTCTTGCGTCGGGATGACGGTGATGACGTTCAGGTACGAGCCGTTTGAGGGGACGCCATCCACATCAACGGCACTCTGGCCAGCCTGGGCGCCCCCGACCTGGAAGTCGCCCGCCGCAAACGGATTGGCGCCCACAGGGTTGCTCATCGAGGAATTGCCTCCCGATGGCGGGCCTTGCGGTTGAACTCCCGGTGAGAGCCCCGCCAGAGCAAGAACGTTGCGCCCGTTCAAGGGCATTTCAGTAACCGCGCGGTTCGCCACCACCTGCCCCAAGTCAGAACTCTGCGCCTGAAGCAAGGGCGAAGCCGCTTTGACCTCGAGGGTTTGAGTTACCGACCCAACTTCCATGGGGAGATCGACTCTTAGCGCGCTACCCACCTGCACCACAATGGGCTCGCGCGTAAAGTGCTTGAAGCCGCTTTTCTCCGCTTCAATCCGGTATTGGCCGGGCACGAGGTTGACAAATGTGTACGACCCCGAAGCCTCTGCCTCCATCGTCCGCTTCTCGGAGGTCTCCAGGTTGGTAAGTGTGACGGCAGCGCCGGGAATGGCCGCCCCGGTAGCGTCCAAGATGCTTCCGGTGATGGATCCGTAGACAGTTTGCCCCTGCAGTGGTGCGCACCAAATAAGAAACGCAACTAACGCGAGCAGGGTTGAACCACTCCTTTTTAATGACATGCATGCCTCCTCTGTTAATTTCAAGCAACTCGTTTCTCGCGGAATACCTATCGGAGCGGAGGCCATCGTGAGGCCTGTCAGAGTTCCTCTAACGCTCGCTCCAGGACTTGTCGCGTGAGTTGCCTCTTTTGTTGGCGAGCCCATCGTCACAAGTTTGAGCGTTCCGCGTTTCCGCCTTTGAATAGCCCCCCCGGCTTTGGCTCGTTGTGTGCTTTTTGAAAGCCGTAAAGTGGGGACCAATAATCTTAGTTAGGGATCGGATAGACGAAGATGACCCACGTAGACGCACGGAAGACAGCCCTGCCCATGCCAGGGTAAAATAGCAACTGAAACGCCAACGGACAGAAACTCAGCATACGCGTCCGCGCCGTCGCGGTAGTAGCCTTCGGTGTTAGTCACCGCATCGCGCGCCGAAGCCGATCCCTCGTTGATGAGCTTCACCGACGCGTTTGGCGCCACCGCGTTCGTAGCGCCGCCAACTACGCCCGTCAAGGGTGGCAAATATCGACTGGGCCGACAGGCGTGTAGCCGGTACTGCCAGGAGCGCGAGTGCGACAAGGAGCTTAGTCCATTGCTTCATGATAGGTTGCCTTGTCTCCTTTCTCCTCTCAGAAGAATCACAAGTGAGGAAACTCTTAAGTTGATTTGGATGATTTGCCTGCCCGTGCCCTCAAGGGAGCGCACCACAGGCAGGTTCCGAAGCCATTAACCCGACGCGCGTTGAGCATCCTCGATTCCTTTCCTAAAGACAAGGCTAAAGCCGTTAAATCACCGTTACAATCGGCGAACCCCTTGTAGTTTGTTCGGGATGACTCGGACATAAAGTAACGTCAACCTTTACGTTACCTCCCTTGTAGTAGCGCGCTATTACGTCTCGGATGCACGCGGAGTCTCTTTTATCTTGTTGAAAAATAATGTCTTACTTAACGTTCGTCCTCCGCAGCGCCAGTGGCGGGATAGTATGGCGATTTGCCTTCTCGCTCTGGGATTCACGGGCCCGTTACACGATTTTAAGGTCAGCGCTAATCGACTTGCAGGAACCGCCCTCCAGCTCGTGGCTTTTGCAGCAAAACCGCGACGGTGGTATAATTTAGCGCCAAGAGGGGTGAAGTAAAGATGAGTCAGGCGACCACCCGTCAACAGGAAAAAGCGGAGCTGGACACAGTTTGCGCTTCGGGAACCTTCGCCAAGTCGCAAAACCTGGCGAGACTGCTGAAGTATCTATGCCGCAAATACTTCGAAGGCCAAGCGGGCGATCTGAAGGAGTTCAATATTGGCGTCGAAGCGCTGGGACGCCTCGCTGACTTTGATCCCACGAGTAACTCGATAGTGCGGGTTGAGCTTTTCCGGCTTCGCGAGAGGTTAAAGAAGTACTACGAGACCGAAGGCCTTCATGATCCGGTCGTCATCGTCCTAAAGCCGGGCAACTACACGCCGCAATTCCTGACTCGCTCCGAATATGAGGCACAACTCGCGCCGCAGCCGACCGAAGCGGCTGGCGAAACCGAAGCGCCTCCAGACATAGAGACGAAGGTCGCAGAACCCACAATTGTTGACGCCTCTGGAACACCCGGGCCAATCGCTGCCGGAACCTCCCATAGGCTCGCGGGTCGACGGCCCCGTAGCTGGACTTGGTTACTACTCCCTGCCGTCGCGATCGTCCTCTTGGCTGCAATTGTGAGCTTGGTTGCATGGAAGTCCAAGGTTGTCAATTCAACGAGCCCCAGCTTGGCTGCCCCTCCCATTGAAGGCCGAGAGGCGGCGGCCGGCACCGACGCACGGTCGCAAGTCCGAATACTGGCGGGATATTCGAAAAACAACTATACGGACCATAGCGGGCAGGCTTGGGGCCCGGACCGTTATTACACTGGGGGGCTCACACGGAACTCGCCTCCCCAGTTTATCGACCGCACCTCGGATGCCACGCTGTATCAGAACTGGCGCGAGGGAGAATTCAGCTACGACATTCCTCTCAAGCCGGGCGTGTATGAACTCGGGCTGTATTTCGCGGAAACTATTTACGGCTCAAACACCTTGGCGGGAGGGGGTGAGGGCAGCCGCACTTTCAATGTGGCATTAAACGGCAAGCCGCTCCTGACCGAATTCGACCCAATCGCGGATGCGGGCGCCAATAATACGGCGGACAAGCGTGTTTTCGTTGACGTGACCCCAGCCGCCGACGGCAAACTCCATTTGCAATTTTCCAAGTTCGTGGGTCCCACGCCCCCGCAAGATACGGCCATTCTGAACGCCATCGAAATCGTACCGGGAATACCTGGGAAAATGCGGCCTGTCCGCATCATTGCTCAAACTAACTCTTACACGGACCGCAGCGGCCAAGTATGGATTCCCGATCTTTACGCGAGCCAAGGCCGCCTGGCCCTTCACAACCGGCCAGTGGAACAGACGCCGGACCCCGGCCTTTACTACGGAGAGCGCTACGGGCATTTCAGCTACGCCATCCCAGTCGCGACGGGGCGGCAGTACGGCTTGACGCTCCACTTTGCCGAAACGTACTTTGGACCGCAGAACTCTGCCCAAGGAGGCGTCGGCAGCCGGCTGTTTGACGTTTACTGCAACGGGGTCGCGCTGCTCCGCAACTTTGACATTTTCAAGGAAGCCGGAGGCGCCGACCGCGCTGTGCAGAAGACCTTTCACGCCTTGCCGGCCAGCCCAGCGGGGAAGCTGTTCCTCACCTTCGTTCCAGTCAAGAATTACGCCTGCGTCAATGCCATCGAGGTGGTGGACGAGTCGAAGTAAAGGCAGAAAGCAGAAAGCAGAAAGCTGAAGCCCTGCCCTCGCTGCAAAACACCTGCGCGAGCCTGCGCGGCCGCCCGCCAATGATCGGGATCACACTCCGGAGTTGCCCGAAGGCCGCAGTCAAAACGGGCTCATCGCTAGAGAAGCACCAGTTGTGCTACTTTTCCGCCAGCTTCTTTCGCCGGCGGTCTTGGTGCACGATCCTGGCTCCGGGCTTTGAAATCTGAAATCTGGAATCTGAGATTTTCCCGCCTGCCCACCTGCCGACCTGCCCATCTCCTAACAGCCCAGTTGCAGTAAGTCCGCTTCCCTTGATAGATTAACTAGACTAAGCGATGGCGGTGTGCAGTACTCCGACTGCCTCGGACAGGAGTGGCTCTGGCCGGCGAGAAACTTTCCAAGCTTGTCGAACTGATGGCGCACTTGCGAGGGCCGGAAGGCTGCCCCTGGGACCGGGCGCAGGACTACGACACCCTCAAGGGTTTAATGATCGAAGAAGTTTATGAAGTCATCGACGCGGTGAACGAGCGCGATTTCAAGGGCCTTGAAGATGAACTGGGCGACCTGCTCTTCCAGGTGGTGTTCTACTCCCGTTTAGCGGAAGAGGAGGGGCGCTTCAACATTGACGGCGTTATCGAGGCGGTGCGTGCAAAACTCATCCGGCGGCATCCGCACGTTTTCGGCGAAGTGCGCGCCCGCGATGCCGGCGAAGCCCTGAAGAGCTGGCTGAAGGTAAAAGAGCAGGAGCGTGTTGCGACGGCTCAGGAGAAGCACGCCGAAAAATCCATCTTGGACGGAATTGCCGGGTCCATGCCCGCGACCCTCGTCGCTTACGAACTGGGACTGCGAGCCGCGGAGGTCGGTTTCGATTGGAAAAGGGCCGAGGACGTGCTCGAGAAGGTCGAGGAGGAGATTCGAGAGATACGACACGAATTGGGAGCTTCGACCGAAGCCGACGCGACGCTCGCGCTGCGATCCCGGCTCGAGGAAGAAGTCGGCGACCTGCTCTTTTCGGTTGCCAACCTGGCGCGATTCGTCCGGTCTGACCCGGAAACTTGCCTTCGGAAAGCGAATCAAAAATTCATGCGCCGGTTCCAGGCGCTCGAAAGGGAAGTGGCGGCGCAGGGGAAAAAGCTGCAGGAGTGTTCTCTGGAGGAGATGGAGTCGCTTTGGAACGAGTTGAAGTCGAAAGAGTGAAATACACCATCCGGGCTTGCGAAACGCTCGAGGAGCTTGCGGCCCTCGTCAAGATTCAGCGAGAGATCTGGGGATACGCGGAATCCGAAGTCTATCCTCTTAGGCTGTTCGTAACCTTGAGGAAGATCGGGGGGCAGGTGCTGGGGGCATTCACGCCGCGCGGCGCTCTGGTGGGCTTCGTTGCTTCCTTGCCTGCGTGGCACGGAGCCGACCGCTATTATCATTCGCTTTCCCTTGGCGTCTTGCGCGTACACGAGAACCGGGGACTGGGTCGAGCGCTTAAAATGGTGCAAAGGCGTGAGGCGCTGCGTGCGGGAATCGGGCTTATCGAGTGGACGTTCGATCCCCTGCGAGCTAAGAATGCCTTTCTCAACATCGTCCGTCTGGGCGCTATCGCCCGATGTTACCAGCCGGACTATTACGGTGAAGTTGAGAGCCGTTTTCAACGTGGACTGCCAAGTGACCGCCTGATTGCGGAATGGCATCTGAGTTCCGTCCGCGTCAAACGGGCGATGGCGGGAAAACCGCCCCGGCCCGGCACAGCGGATCCTGCGGCGACGCTCGAGATTCCAGCCGATATCGATGGTTTAAGGCAGTCAAACCCTGCGGAGGCGCGTCGGCGCCAGTTGGCGGTTCGCAAGCAACTGCAAGAGTTTTTCGCTCAGAAGCTGGCCATCACGGGGTTCGAATACGACGTGAGGTCGGCCCGCTACCTATTGGACCCTTATGAAGATTAATCGCGTGGAGCTTCGGGAAATTCAGATGCCGCTCGTCCATTCATTCGAGACGAGTTTTGGCAAGACAACCCTGCGCAGGATCGTGCTGGTGCGGGTGGATGCGGAGGGCCTTACGGGATGGGGCGAAGTGACGGCGGGTGAAGCGCCGCTGTACAGCCACGAGACTTTCGAAACAGCCTGGCATGTGTTGCGAGAGTTCCTCATTCCTTGGGCTCTGGAACTTGCTTGGGCATCGCCTTCGGAGCTGGCGGCGCGATTCCGCCCCATCCGCGGTCACAACATGGCCAAGGCGGCCCTTGAGAACGCGCTCTGGGTGATCGAGGCGCAACAGAAAGGCATTTCCTTGGCAAAAGCCGTAGGCGGGACGCTGGAGGAGATTCCGTGCGGCGTATCCATCGGCATTCAAAGTAATGTCGAGGTACTGCTGGAAAAGATCGCTCGAGAAGTCTCAGCCGGCTATCAGCGGATCAAGGTAAAGGTCAAGCCGGGTTGGGATGTCAACGTCCTGGAGCGCATCCGCACCGAATTCCCTCGCATTTCCCTGATGGCGGACGCGAATTCAGCCTACACGTTAGCCGACCTGGAACATTTGAAGCAATTCGACCGATTCTATCTCATGATGATCGAGCAGCCGCTCGGTTGGGACGACATTATCGATCACGCCAGGCTGCAAAGGGAAATCTCCACGCCGATTTGCCTCGATGAGTCGATTCACAGCGCCGACGACGCGCGCAAGGCCATTGAGTTGGGCGCATGCAAAATCATTAACGTGAAACTGGGCCGCGTGGGGGGCTTTACCTCGGCCCGACGGCTTCACGAAGTTTGCCGGACAAGAAACATTCCGGTTTGGTGCGGGGGGATGCTCGAGTCCGGCATCGGGCGCGCCCACAATGTCGCCATGTCCTCGCTCCCTGGCTTTACTCTTCCGGGTGACGTTTCAGCCAGCCGGCGGTACTGGGCGGAGGACATTATCTCCCCGGAAGTAACCGTCAGCCCTCACGGAACTATCCGGGTGCCCCAGACCCCCGGGCTGGGTTATGAGCCCGACCTCGATCGAATCGAAAAAGTGACCACACGGAAGGAACAGTTTAGTTAGCGTGGCGCTCGCCGCCATTCTCGGGGTGGTCGTTGTTGCCGCCCTAGTGCAACCACAAGGGTTGCCTCTACAGAGGCGGGACGCCACCCTAGCACGCGCGGAGGCACGTGTCGCACGGGTCAATCCAACATCCTCGCCACAGCCATGCCCTGATGCACGTTCTGATGTTCTTGGGGACGGTGTTTTGGGCTGCGAACATTGTGGCTGGAAAAGAGGCTGTGAACGGTTTTGGCGCCATGGGGTTGGCGCAATTGCGCCTGGCAGGCGCCGCCATTCTTTTTGCTGTTTTGTTCTTGGCGTGGCGCGGCCGGCCGGAGTTGCACTTGGGCGGCCGCCAATGGCTTGTTCTCCTGGGTGTTGCATTCAACGGTCTAACTCTAAACCAGATATGTTTTATCAATGGCCTGGCCAGGACTTCAGTGGCGCACACCGGCCTCATCGTAGCGATCGGCCCGGTGATGACGCTGGCGCTCGCATGCTTAATGAGGCTCGAGCCGTTCACCCTTCCCAAGCTGCTCGGCATGCTGATGTCCATCGTGGGAGTGGCTATGCTTACTCTTGGGGGGCAGGAACCGGGGAGTACAGCGCACTGGCAAGGGGACCTGATCGTGCTCGCCGGCAGCGCGTCCTTCGCTTACTATACAATTCAGGTCAAGGAAATCGCGAATCAGTACGATTCTCTTACCCTGAACACCGTGACCTTTGCCTTGGGTTGCCTGCTGATGATTCCATTTGCGGTTCGATCGGTGATGCATATCCGCTGGGCCAAGGTAACCCTGGGCGCTTGGGGCGGCCTGGCGTTTATGATCGTCTTAGGTACAGTTGTGGCCTACCTCTTCTACGCCTTCGCGCTGACGGAGCTTGCGGCGTCCCGCGTGGCGGCATTCAATTACCTGCAGCCAGTGGTGGCGGCGCTGCTGGGGGCGTGGCTGCTCGGCGAAAGTGTGACGCGGCGCGTGATCGTCTGCGGCATGATGATCCTTCTGGGCGTGTACCTGGCCGAACGCGAGCGGGGGGAAGAAGGGTAGTAGGCAGGTTGGCAGTAGGCAGGTCGGCAGATGGGCAGATGGGCAGGTCGGCAGGTGGGGAGTGGATATTTGACTTTCTCTGAAGCTGGGGACTAAGTCGCATGGATTCTTCTTCGAGGCACCGAAGCTGTCAAGCTTTTCGACAAGTAGTCAAACTGATAGTTGGAGTGGCATTGACGTGCGCGCTCTTGAATCTGGAATCCGGAATCTGGAATGCGGCTTGGCTGCCCGATGGGGCGGACTCAACGTCTAAGCCCGCATCTTCGACGGCGGACGCCGGTTCTCAGAAGACTGCCTTCCGTCCGGACGTGCACTCCAACATTGCTGCGATCGCCGATGCCGAGACGTCGACGCTGCTCTATGAGAAAAATGCGAGCAGAGTCACCCCGATCGCCTCGATTACTAAATTGATGACGGCAATCGTCATGCTCGATGCGAGGTTCCCGCTCACCGATCTGGTAACCGTTAGCGATGCGGACATCGACGATTTGAAGGGCACGCGGTCTTTCTTAAGCCTTGGCACCACCTTGCCGCGCGAAGCCATGCTGCACCTTGCTTTGATGGCGTCGGAGAATCGGGCCGCGGCGTGTCTGAGCCGCTACTACCCAGGAGGGCGGCCGGCTTTCATTGCCGCGATGAACCGCAGAGCGCAGGAACTCGGCATGGACAACAGCCACTTTGTGAGTCCGAATGGGCTCTCGCCTGAGGATGTTTCGACGGCCCGCGACCTGGTAAAGCTCGTAAAAGCCGCCTGCCAGTATCCGCTGATCCGGCAATTCTCCACCGATAGCCGATTCGAAGTTTACGTGGGCAAATTGGGCAGAGTGAGGCTGCAATACGGCAACACGGACCGGTTGGTCGGACGCGAGGACTGGGATATCGAGCTTCAAAAAACGGGCTTCATCAATGAATCCGGCAGATGCCTCGTAATGGACGCGCAGGTGGATGGCAGGAACCTCATCATGGTGTTCTTGGATGCCTATGGCCGATTGACCTGTTTTGCCGACGCTCGTCGCGTACGCAGGCAATTGGCTGTGGTTGAACGGCGACGCTAGCGGCTTTGCTACACTCCTGCCCGATTTGCCGTCCCACGAATGCTCCTGCCGTGTATACTTGTTACGATGAAGATCAAGGTGCTCTTCTTTGGGCTGACGCACGACTTGGCGGGGCTTCAACAAGAGGAGGCGGAGATTCCGGACGGGGCGAACCTGGATGGCCTTTGGCAGCGGTACGCGGCGCGTTTTCCTCGGTTAAATGACCTCTCGCGAGCGGTTTTGCTCTCCGTGAATCAGGAGATTGCGAACCGGACCCGAGTTCTACAGGATGGAGATGAAGTGGCGTTTCTTCCTCCGGTTAGCGGTGGCTCGAACCAGGACTATTATTTGCTGACCCGCTCTTCTATCCCCACCGCGGAGCTAGTACATCAACAAAAGGCTGCCCAAGATGGCGCTGTCGTAGTGTTCGAAGGTGTCGTGCGGAACAATTCCCATGGGCGACGAACGCTCTACCTCGAGTACGAGGCATACGAGCCGATGGCCATCCGCAAGATGCAGGAAATCGGGCTAGAGGCAAGAGGAAAATTCGAAATCGACCACATCGGAATGATACACAGGCTGGGGCGGTTGGAAATCGGCGAGACCAGTGTGGCTATTATTGTAACTTCTGCCCACCGGCGCGCCGCCTTTGGCGCCTGTCAATTCGGCATCGACCGGCTAAAGCAAATCGTTCCGATCTGGAAGAAGGAATATTTTGAGGACGGCTCGGTCTGGGCGGAAGGCGAGGGCCAGGGAAGCGTTCTGAGCCCAAATAACAACCCCACCTAAGGCTCCCGGAAACGCTATGGAGAATACCCTGAAAGTCGCGATTGATATTGCCCGCGAAGCAGGTGACCTGCTTCTGGAACATTTTCGCCAGCCTCTCGAGATCACTTACAAGCGGCGCTCGGACCTGGTGACCGAGGCGGACCGGAAATCGGAAACTCTAATCGTGGAACGGCTGTTAAGCCACTTTCCGGAGTACGCGATCGTGGCGGAAGAAGGAGGAGGACAAAGGACCGGCTCGGATTATTGCTGGTACGTCGATCCGCTCGATGGGACAACCAATTTTGCGCATGGGTTTCCTATATTCTGCGTCACGCTGGGGCTCGCTTATCGCGGCGAAGTGGTGGCAGGGGTAGTTTATGATCCCACCCGCGACGAGCTGTTTACGGTGGAACGGGGAGCGGGGGCTTTCCTCAATGGGCAGCGCCTCTCGGTGTCAAAGAACGTAAACTTGTCGGATTGCCTGGTGGCGACCGGTTTCCCGCCTTTCGCTTCGAATCACGATTTAAATGTCGAGTTCTATTTTCGGTTTACACAGCTCACTCACGGCATTCGGCGCGCCGGCTCCGCCGCTTTGGACCTCTGCTGTGTCGCGGCCGGCCGATTCGACGGCTTTTGGGAGTTGAAGCTTAATCCCTGGGACAAGGCGGCGGGCACCTTGCTCGTTACGGAAGCCGGCGGCCGCGTGAGCGACATTACCGGCAAACCGTTCCAAGTACTCGGGGACGATATCTTCGTCTCGAACGGCCTCGTTCACGATCAGATGGTCGCCGTGTTCAAAGAGGTCCTGGAGCGGCGCGGCGACTCGGGCGGGCGCTTCTGAGGGTCGCGGCGTTCTTTCACCTGTCATTCTGAACGTAGCGAAGAATCTCTGCAGTTTCCTGATTCCCCTCCGCGGAAATTCTCCGCTTCGCTGAAAACGCGTAGGGGTAGGGCTTGCCCTACCCGGTTCACGAGGGGACGGCAAGCCGTCCCCCTACAAGCAGGTAAGGCGATTTCGAGAGGTAAATTTGGTGAGACCCGCACGACCGCGGCGATTCCTCCGGCGAAGGGGACTGATTACGTTATCGCTGAGCGGCCGCGATGCACCGCCCCTCGCATCGCCTCTTTCACCTGATCCCGAGATTACCGAAACCGACATCTGGCTGCACCGGCTTGCCCCCGCCCACGATGGGTTAAAGATCGCGCAACTGACGGACCTACATCACAGTCTCTTTACTCCCCTGGAAGAGATCCAACGAGCTGTCCAACTGGTCAATCATTTGCGGCCGGACGTGGTGGCGTTGACGGGCGATTACGTGACCCTTTCCCCAACCTATATCTGGCCGGTCGCGAGAGCGTTGGGGAAATTACGCGCCCGGCTGGGGGTGTTTGCCGTGCTGGGCAACCACGATTTTCGGGTGGATGCGGAGGAGATCACCCAGGCGCTTCGTTCGCAGCGCATCCGCGTGCTTCGCAATTCGCACTGCGCTTTGAGGTCTGGTTCGGCCAAGCTTTGGGTGGTGGGCGTGGATGATCTTTGGTGGGAAGCGGCGGACATTCGCGCCGCCCTGCGGCTGGTTCCGGCCCGCGACCCCAAAATTCTCCTCTGCCATAATCCCCTGGGCATCCACATGGCAGCGGCGCACGGGATTGATCTGATGCTTTCGGGGCACACTCATGGAGGCCAGGTCCGGCTTCCCATGGTCGGCTCGGTGTATGGGAGGTCAAAGTTGGGTGAGCGGTTTGTGGAAGGCTGGAATCGGCTGGATGGAACCCAAATCTACGTGAGCAGAGGTATCGGCAAAGTCCTGGTCCCGTTGCGCTACGGTTGTCCGCCGGAAATCACCCTGCTGCGCCTGCGGCGGGCATGAAAGTCCTATGAAAATACGGACAGCAGTCATCCTGAGCGAAGCGAAGGATCCCTGCAGTTCTTTTCAAGGTTGAATATTTACGAACAACTGCTGAGATCCTTCGCTTCGCTCAGAGTCTGTGATTTTTTTGGATTTTTGGCCATTTTCGAGCACTTAACTCATTTGTTATCAATGGCACTTTTCGGCAACATTCAAAAAAATCACGCTCTCTCAGGATGACAGGATCTCCGGTGCTTTGGCATATTCCATCACCAGCGCAAACTTTGATCTTTGTCTTTTGACTGGTTTCTCTTGCACGGCCACAGGAGCCTGCTTATCGGGTATAGTAGCTGATTGCTGAAGCTGGGAGCTGAAAACTGATTGCTGTAAGCTGACTCAGGACTGAACACTGAAACTATGCTGACGCATTTCGTACCTCTGCTGGGCATCGCGACGATTCTGCTCGTCGCATTCCTGCTATCGAAGAAGCGGAGCGCGATAAGCTGGCGGATTGTGGCCTGGGGCCTAGGGCTACAGATCCTGGTGGCGCTTTTTGTGCTTCGCACGCATGCAGGGTACTGGCTGCTGGAGAAAGTCTCGGGTGGATTCGTCACGCTGCTGAATTACTCTTTTGCCGGCTCGTCTTTTGTGTTCGGCCCGCTGGGTGAGAAGGCGGGGCCGTTCGGAGTGGTGTTTGCGTTCCAGGCCCTGCCTATGATCATCTTCATCGCCTCCCTCTCATCGATCCTCTATTACCTCCGCGTGCTTCCGATGTTGGTGTTTCTGACGGGAAAACTGATGTTCAAACTCATGGGAACGAGCGGGGCGGAGTCGTTGGAGGTGGCGGCGAGCATCGTGATGGGCCAGACGGAGGCGCCGCTGGTGATCCGGCCCTATCTTGATGAGCTGACCGATTCCGAACTCATGACAATCATGACCGCCGGCATGGCGCACATAGCCGGCTCGGTGTTCGGGGCCTATGTGCTGTTTGGTGCGGAAGCCCGCCATCTGTTGACGGCGGTGGTCATGACGGCGCCAGGGACGATTCTGATTTCCAAGATGCTGGTTCCCGAACTGGGAACTCCCAAGACAGCGGGAAAGATTGAGATGGCAGCCGGACAAAAATCTGCCAACATCCTCGATGCCGCGTCGCGCGGCGTAACGGACGGCCTGTATCTTGCCCTGAACGTGGCGGCCATGCTGATCGCCTTCATCGCTCTTGTGTATCTGGTCAACGGCATCCTTAGTCTAGTGCATACCAATCTCCAAACCTTGTTCGGGTCGCTGCTGTCGCCCGTGGCATGGGTCATCGGCGTGCCTTGGCGGGATGCCAGGGCCGTGGGCAACCTGATGGGAACGAAACTGGTCTTAAACGAGTTTGTCGCGTTCTCCATGCTCGGCCCGCTGAAGGGGCACATCGCGGAGCGATCGTTCACCATCGCCACCTACGCGTTGTGCGGCTTTGCGAACTTCTCCTCCATCGGCATCCAGATCGGAGGCATTGGCGCCCTGGCTCCGTCTCGCAAGCAGGACTTGGCGAGATTGGGTTTTCGCGCAGTCCTGGCAGGAACGATGGCGAACTACCTCGCTGCTGCTGTCGCAGGCCTCCTCTTGACGTGAGTTGTGGAGTAGGGGCAATTCGCGAACCACCCTTACCGGCGTGATCGAGATAACGCACATGGTACCGAGCGGACGGAAAGGCACTCCAGGATATTCCGAAGCGTTGCGAGCCGTGAGATTTCTCGCCGCGCGCTGGCCTGCGGCCCCACGCGTCGGAATCGTGCTCGGCTCAGGCTTAGGCGGGGCTTTGCCGGAACTGCGCGGGGCGCGAAGGTTTGAGTGGTCTTCAATTCCGGGTTTCCCACAGCCCTCCGTCGCAGGCCACAGCGGCGGGTTGCATCTCGGTGTCTGTCGTGACGTGCCAGTGGCGGTACTCGCCGGCCGCGTTCACCTCTACGAAGGTTACGAGCCCGGCGAGGTGGTTTTCCCGGTCCGAGTATTGGCGTTAGCTGGGATTCGCTGCCTCATCACCACCTGCGCCGCGGGCGGCATTGCCCCGCGCGCTGCGCCGGGGAGTTTCATGGTCTTTTCCGACCATCTCAACCTCCAAGGGGCTAACCCGCTGGCAGGATCGCACGACCCACGTTGGGGAGAGAGATTTGTGGACATGAGTGAGGCGTACGATACGCGGTTGCGTCGGGAGGTGCTCAAAGTGGCCCGTGGACTGGGGCTGAAGTGCTTCGCGGGCGTCTACGCAGCGCTGTTGGGTCCCAGCTACGAGACGCCGGCGGAGATCCGAGTCTTGAGAGCGCTGGGCGCCAGTGCGGTGGGTATGTCCAGCGTGCCGGAGGTTATCGCCATGCGGCAAATGGGAGTGCGCGTGCTCTCCGTGGCCACAATCACCAACCGCGCCGCCGGGTTGAGCCGAAAGCCCCTGAGCCATCAAGAAGTCATCACCACCGGCCAGGCTGCAGGGCGGAATTTGGCCCGCCTGATCGGCGCAACTTTGCCGGCCATCGCGAAAACTTCGTAACCCCGCAGTTTCCCCTCCTTGTTAAAGAGGGGCTAGGGGTGGTTGGCTGTCTGCTTGATACTGTGGGCTCACCACCGCCACCCCCTCCTCAACCGAGGAGGGGAGTCGAGAAGGTGAATAACCGATGACGTCGGAAGAATTGCTCCAGCACGCGATGAAGGCCAGAGAAAACGCCGTTGCAACCTTCTCCCGGTTCAAAGTCGGCGCCGCGCTTCTCACTGCGGAGGGCAGAGTCTTTACGGGTTGCAACATCGAGAACGCCACCTACGGGCTGACAGTTTGCGCAGAGCGGGTGGCGTTGTGGAAGGCTCTCTCGGAAGGCGAGCGGTTCTTCACTCGAATTGCGGTAGCCTCGGGCGGAGAACGGCCGGCAGCGCCTTGCGGAGCCTGCCGGCAACTGCTTTGGGAGTTCTGCGGTGATCTTGAGGTCGTCTTAGGCAATGCCGCAGGCGTGAAGGAATCACACCATCTTGCCGAACTCTTTCCGCGGCCTTTCGATCAGCGCTCGCTCTAATTCTAGAATTTGCTGCCCTGGTATTTCGGCTTGCGGGCGTCTTCTTTTCGCTGGACGATCTTTTCGGCGGTGTGCCGGATGACGTCAGCGACGTTCCGGTTGAAAGCCAACCGCTTCAGATCGAATTCGTTGACTCGAGGGAGCAAGTGTAAACCTACATCAATAGGGGTTCGAGGATTGTTGACCAGAGCCTTGACAACCACGTAGAGCTTCATGAATCTGCGGTTCAGAGTAATGATCCGCAAGGCGTCCTCGCAGACATCCTTCATGGAGGCATATTTCTCGACTTCGTCCTCGCTGAGTTTGGGCGATTGCATCACGGCGCGGGCCACCAGTTTGTTGCTATCCCGGATCAGGATCATTCGCTCTTCCTTAGTACCGGTCAAAGCGGCCTTGACCTTTTGCACTACCGACATGCGTTGGGCTCGCTGAATCGCCGTGGTGGGCTTCGGCTTTTCCGGCTCAGGCCTTGAGTCCCCAGCCGCATCTTCTGAGGGAGCGGGATCGGGAGTGGAAGGTTCGGAAACGTCGCCGGATTTGGCCTCGTCGATGAGAGAGAGCGCGCCTTCCAGCCAGCCACGAACGTGGTCGGTCAAGTTGGGGTTTTGAAGGAGAGCCTCTCCTAACTCTTCGCGGTGGGGCGCGAGGTTGGTGGCAACAAACTCCAGGACGGCGACCGGAGTGGCAGGTTCCCGGAGCACTTGCTGAAGCTCCGCGGGGGGCCAGGATTGCAGGACCTGGAGGGCGGTGCTCTGGTCGTCGCCCTCGCCTCCGGAAGCGAGTAATACCAGGATTTCGATCTTTTCCTGCAAAGAAACAGGCAGCTCACCCCGGCACGCCTTGCGGCGCACCACTTCCGGTACAGTGCCGGCGCGGATTGTGTCGACGAGTCGCTCGGAAATAGACTATCTCTCAGGGCTGGGGTTTTTCATGTCCTCGCGAGTCAGATGAACGGACTTCACCTCGCCTCGCCGCCCCAGGGGTTTCAGAGTTTCGCCATTCAGAGTCAACACGATGCCCGAAGCATTTCCTACCGTGACATCGAAGGTGTCGTGAGCTTTCAGGTTTTCGACCTCGTTGGGGTTCAATACCTTCTGTAGAACCGTCTTGCCGTCAGCATCCACGGCTACCCAGGCGCGTTCCGTCGCGGTCACTTGCAGGGACAAGTCGGAAAGGCCCGGAACCGCGGGAGGAGTCTGGGAGGCGGCGCTCTGACCCGCCAGCTTTGCTTTTGCTCCAGGGGAGGAAGGAGCACCCTGTGGCGCGGCAGGCGCAGTTGTGCTGCCGGGTGAAGCGGCGGAGGCTGTCTGTGCCGGGTTGCTTTCAGGCGCAGTGGAGGCAGGGGGTTGGACCGCCGGCGCATTAGCAAGTGGGTTTGTGCCGGTTGAAGAATTTGTAGGCGGATTGGTCGTTGTAGTCGCAGGGGTGCTCGGCGGAACGACGATGGGTGCGCTGACACGCTGCTCCCGGACGCGGCGCGAATGGCGGAAAAGGGCATAGCCGCCTGCCAGCAGCACCGCTGCTACCGCAAGTCCGATCACCCGCGTCCGCAAAGCCGCGCCGTTCTGGTGCGCCCGGTTGGCCGCTATGCGACGGATGTCGACTTCCGGCTTTTGCCTGCCGGCAAGCTGGCAATCCGTCAGCACGCGTTCTTCGTCCAAGCCCAAATATCGTGCGTAGGTCCGCACGAAACTGCGAGTAAAGATTCCCCCCGGAAGTTTTGAGAGTTCCTCGCCTTCAATCGCTTCCAGAAAGCGAATGCTAATCCGTGTGGCGGCGGATATTTCCTCCAAAGTGACGCCGCGCATTTCGCGCTCCCGGCGTAAGTAATCGCCGAATCCCGTTAACTGTGGTTCTTCGCTACGCGTCACCAAGGTATCACCACGCCTATCTTATTGACCTGCCTCAGGGGTGTCAATTGATTTGCTTCGTAGTGCCCTGATTTGATCTGGTAGCGCCGACCTTTAGAGCCTGCACTGAGCGAAGCGAAGGGTCGGCGGATGCTGGCCTAAAGGCCAGCGCTACGCCGAAACTAGGACACTCCCATTTGCTGGGGTTGCATCTTGGCCCCCCAACGGTACTTGGGTACCATTGAGGTTAGGGCAGGAAATGTATATGCTAAGTACGGTGGGAGACATTGTCAGGACTCCCCAGGGATAAGTATGGACCTGCAGGAAGAGGTCATCGAACTTCGGCAGCAAGTCCAGCGCCTCGCCCTCTTCCATGAGGTTGGGAAAGCCCTCTTTTCAACCCTCGACCTCCAAAAGATCCTCCAGACGGTTATGGAGAAGATCAGTGACCTCTTACAACCGGACACATGGTCACTTCTGATGGTCGACGAGAAGGCTCGCGAACTGTATTTCGAAATCGCCATGGGACAGGGCGCGGAGAAGCTTAAGGACGTTCGCCTTAAGTTGGGAGAAGGCATCGCCGGCTGGGTGGCTGAACACGGGGAACCTGTCCTGGTGGAAGACGCCCAGACCGACCAGCGATTCAAGCCCCGGTGCGACGAGTTCCCGCAACCGGGTACCCATTCGGTGGTTTGCGTTCCCATTAAAGGCCGCGAGCCGGTCCAGGGTGTTATAGAACTGGCAAACTGCTTCGGTAAGCAGAGCTTTACGCAAGAGCACATCCCCATTCTCAAGAGCCTTGCTGACTATGCGGCGATCGCTCTCGAAAACGCGCGGTACGTGCAGCGCATGCATGAACTCACGATCATGGATGACTGCACGGCCCTCTTTAACGCGCGGCACCTCAATTTCGTTCTGGATGCGGAAATCTACCGTTCCACCCGGTACGGATATCAGTTTTCTGTAATCTTCTTCGATCTCGATTACTTCAAACAGGTCAACGACCGGTACGGCCACCTCGTGGGATCGAGGCTGCTTTGGAGAATCGGCGACGTTCTCAAAAGCAACCTGCGCTTGATTGATTACGCGTTTCGATATGGGGGCGACGAATTCGTCGTGATCCTGCCCCAGACCTCGAAAGAGAATGCCCTCACCGTCGTGCGGCGGCTCAAAGACCTGCTGAATTCAAAAGTCTTCTTCCATTCGGAGAATCTGAACATCAAGGTCACCGCCAGCTTCGGCATTGCGACGTTCCCGACCGACGGCCGCACCCACCGCGAGATTCTGCGCCTGGCCGACGAGGCCATGTACCTCGTGAAGAGATCCACGCGCAATAACATCGCCTTGGCCGGCGAAGGCGTAATGCCTCGTGACCCCTTCCTCGAAGAGCACGCTGAAGCCAACCCAGGAGCGTGAGCTGACCAGTACCTAATGACGTAAGTCGGCATGATAACGTGGCGCTTTGGAAGGGCGGGGCTTCAGCCCCGCCGCCTCCGGGAGCCCAACGAGTTGGGCCTTTAGGCCCTGAAGCCACGCTCCTTCAGGGGCTAAAGCCCCAATGACGAGCCGTCTTCCGTGGCGGGGCTGAAGCCCCGCCCTTCCCACCGCTCAGTAATATGACGCAGCATTGCGGCTTTCTTGCTCCTGTGCTAAAAATAGAACGTATGGATGACGCGCCGATCATACGCAAGTACACCGGCCTCGATGAGATGAAGGCGGACGAGTACCGCTATTGGCAAAGTCGGCCCGGGCATGAACGGCTGGATGCGATTGAGGAATTGATCGAAACCGCCTATGCGCTTAAGGGGTGGGAGATCGAGCCTGATGTACCAAGACTACAAAGACCTTTTGTTCGCCTTCCAGTCCCATGGCGTTAAGTACCTCGTGGTCGGCGGCTTCGCGGTGAGCTATCATTCGCAGCCGCGTTTTACCAAGGACATCGACATTTTCATAAGTGCAGATCTTGAAAATGCCAAGGCGGCCTACGCCGCGCTGGCTAGCTTCGGCACGGCGCTCAGAGGCATCACCCCGGAAGATTTCACCGACCGCAACAGCTTCTTTCGCTTTGGGCGCGAGCCGAAAGGCTTCGATATCCTTCCCGGTATTCCCGGCGTTGATTTTGACGCCGCATGGGAAAGGCGTGTAGAAACCGTGGTTGACCCGGCCACGGCATTGAAGGCGAATATCATATCCGCCGAAGACCTCATCGCCTCGAAACTCGCGTCAGGGCGTGCCCGCGACCTTGCGGACGTTGAGGACATCCGCAAAGCGGCGGAGAGCCAAGGCCCGAAGCCCGCAAAAAAAGAGCCTCCCGAACCAACCGGCGGTAGTCCTCGTCCGTGACACCTCTCTGACACCATTTTTCCACCCTGACAGCATTCTTCCCCTGACTGGCTGAGCCGAATACTGCGTAGTATAAGAGGTCGGGTGCGTAGTGGTGTGCTCCTGCTCGGACCGATTCAAGAACCGTGGATACCACACTAAACAAGGTCACGTTTCCCACTTGAAAGCCTCCGCACCCTATGGTATACATGACGCCGTTTGTCGGTCGTTGGTGGCGAATCAGTTGAGGAGGCTCGTATGTTTCTCCTCTCTCTCGGCTCCATCCGTTGTCCAGGCTGGACGCTTCCTGGCATCCTTCGTTCCTCGCGATTTGAACCCTTCGAGCTACCTAGATGGCCAGTCTGCTGGCTATCCCTAAGGAGACCTTCATGAAACATCGGAGAATTCTCTGGGAATCATGCGTTCTCATCCTGTGCCTCTGTGGGGGATACATCCTCCAGGGAGGACGAGTTAGCTATCAATCTCGGAACCCGGGCGTCGACGTCGTGCCGGCCAAGAAGCCTGCGGTGTCCTTCGCTAGGTTGCCTTTGAGCTTTGAAGCGAACCAAGGGCAGACTGACGCGCGGGTCAATTACATCTCGCGAGGGCCGGGTTACACATTGTTCCTGGCCAGAGGCGAGGTGACGCTGGAACTGACAGGATCGAAACCCGGAATTCGAAACTCGAAATTCGACCTTCGAGATTCGAAACTCCAAAGTGCAACTGCCCTTCTTCGGCCCCTAATCCCAAATCCGGAGTCGCCTGTCCGCGTCTATCAACCCCGCATGCCTACCTCACAAGAGGGTGCCTCGGCAGTCCTGCGAATGAGGCTCGTGGGTGCGAACCCGGTTGCAAAGGGGAAGGGAGAACAGGAACTGCCCGGCAAGAGCAACTACTTCATCGGCAACGATCCACACAAATGGCGGACCAACGTGCCCACCTACGCCAAGGTGAAATACCAAAGCGTCTACCCCGGCATTGATTTGGTCTTCTATGGCAACCAACGGCAACTCGAGCACGACTTCGTGGTTGCACCCGCCAGGGACGCCAGTACTATTGCATTGCGGCTTGAAGGCTCAAGGAATGTGTTTCTCGACGCCGAGGGAGACTTAGTCATAGCGGTTGATGCCGGCGAAGTTCGCCTTCAGAGGCCGCTTATTTACCAGGACGGCAGCGGGGGACGGCGAGAAATCCCCGGCGGGTACGTCCTGAAGGGCGCTCGAGAAGTGGCCTTCAAGGTGGGGGCCTACGATCACAACAGGCCGCTCGTGATTGACCCGGTGCTGGCCTACTCCACGTATCTTGGCGGGAGCAGCAGCGATTACGGCGTTAGCATCGCCGTAGACAGCTTGCGCAACGCCTACGTGACTGGCGCTACCCAATCCCCCAATTTCCCGACGACCCTGGGGGCATTCCAGACCTCACTCGCAGGCCATGATAACGCGTTCGTGACCAAGCTGAATCCCAGCGGCACGGGGGTTGTCTATTCCACCTATCTTGGCGGGAGCAGCAACGATTCCGGCTCTGCGATTGCCGTGGATTCCTCCGGCAACGCCCATGTGACCGGCGGGACAGGTTCCACTGACTTCCCGACCACGGTGGGGGCATTCCAGACCTCACTGGCAGGTACTTATAACGCCTTCGTCACCACGCTGTATCCTAGCGGTTCTGCGCTTGTCTATTCCACCTATCTTGGCGGGAGCAGCAACGATTCCGGCTCCGGGATTGCCGTGGATTTTTCCGGCAACGCCTATGTGACCGGCGGGACAGGTTCCACTGACTTCCCGACGACGGTGGGGGCATTCCAGACCTCACTGGCAGGTTATAATAACGCGTTCGTGACCAAGCTGAATCCCAGCGGCACGGGGGTTGTCTATTCCACCTATCTTGGCGGGAGCGGCGGCGATGGCGGCGTAGGCATCGCCGTGGACACCATGAGCAACGCCTACGTGGCCGGCTACGCCAGTTCCAGCACCTTTCCGACGACCCCAGGAGCGTTCCAAACCTCACTCGCGGGAAGTGAGAGTGCCTTCGTCGCCAAGCTGAATCCCACCGGCACGGGGCTTGTCTACTCCACTTATCTTGGTAGCATGGGAACCAACATCAGCAACGATTTCTTCTCCTTCGGCATAGCCATAGACTCCTCGCGCAACGCTTACGTGACCGGAACTACCTTTTCCGGCAACTTCCCGACCACCGCGGGGGCATTCCAGACCTCACTGGCAGGTTATAACAACGCGTTCGTGACCAAGCTGAATCCCAGCGGCACGGGGGTTGTCTATTCCACCTATCTTGGCGGGAGCAGCAGCGATTACGGCGTGAGCATCGCCGTAGACGGCTTGCGCAACGCCTACGTGGCCGGTGACACCGATTCTAGCAACTTCCCAACGACGGCGGGGGCATTCCAGACCTCGCCGCCGGTCGGTGCCGCCTTCACCACTAGTGCCTTCGTCAGTAAGCTCAACCCGACTGGCTCGGCCCTTATCTACTCCACCTATCTTGACGGCGGCTGCAACAGTTGCTTCATCGCCGGGAATGGTGCCTCGGGCATCGCCGTGGACTCTTCGGGCCACGCCTACGTGACCGGCTCTACCAATTCCAGCAACTTCCCGACCACCGCGGGGGCGTTCCAGACCTCACTCGCAGGTACTTATAACGCCTTCGTGGCCAAGCTGGCTGTGCCTGCGCTTCCTTGCACTTTTACAATCAGCCCGGCGTTTGCCGACCTCGAGGATACCGGCCGCAACTTTGACGTGTCCGTGAGGACGCAGAGCGATTGTTCCTGGACGGCTGTCAGCGATGCCAACTGGGTGACCGTCGAGTCTGGCAGCCCTGGTTCGGGCGACGGCGTGGTCGTTCTTAACGCCGCCCCGAACACCGGCAGTTCCCGCTCCGGAACTGTGACGATTGGCAGTCAGACGCTCTCTGTGACCCAAAGCGCCGGAGCCTGCGGCGCCCTTGACGTGACTTTTGAAATGATAGTGAGGCCCGGTTTCCCTGAATATATTTACCCTTCCACTTACGACTACTCTGAGACGATCTCGGTGGCCAATGGTTCGGGCACAGTTATGCCGGGTCCGATTTATCTTGTGCTTGTCGGGATGCCGAATCATGAACCATATCCGAACGGTAATGGCTTAGTCGGATCCCAGTTACTCACCACTTGCTTCTCGAAGCAAGGCGATTACTTGTTGCCCGTGGCTGAAACCATGCAGCGAAACCAAATTGTTGAACTTCCCTTGCTTTTTTTCACTCAAAGTCTCGGCGGAAGCCTACGCTATACAACTAAAGTGCTCAGTGGGACGCCTACCCACTAACGGAGGGAACGAGCTTATTGAATACTGGTTGTATTGCCTGCGCTCTATCGGTGAGTGCTTGGCGTCAGGTCGTTTTCCGGGCGCTGACGGCATCGGAGGGCCAGACGTTGATTAACGCGGCCAATAGCCTCATCACGGAGCTTCTCGGCTAGGCGCATAGGAAGCATCGCAGAGTCTCGCCACTCGGGGACTCTGCGGACCTTCCTTCCATGGCCGAAGGCCCGACAGACTCCAAAAGGCGCCAGCCTGTCTGAAAAGGCACCTGACAACGATTCCGTTTGCATTTTCCGCTTGACAAGCCGCAGCCGGTGTGATAGCCTATAATCGTGGTCGTGATGTGGACATATTGTCGTAGGTGAGGGCCAGGAAGCGACGCGGCGCGAGGCAAGGCGGGAATGTTCCGGCGCGAAGGGAACCAGGGAAATCCAAAAAATGGAAAATAGTGGGAACGAAGCTAAGAAGTACCTGAAAACAAAGGAAAATCACTTTTTTGAATGCTGCAAATTGCGCGCGTTTTGGGCGCAAATTAGCACAAATCGGACGCTAAAAGGAGCAAAAATCGCGCAACTTGCGCAAAACGAGCAGAAGCTCCGGCGTCAGATTGAAAGCCTAACAACGACACATTGTCGGCTAGAAGACATCGGGAGTAGCGCGGGCGTCCCGCCCGCGCTACGATTGCCCCCGGGCCTGACCTTCGAGTCCTGATGGGCCTGCGGCTCACCCACGGAGATGAAAGTCGGTGTCATCCTGAGAGAGCGTGATTTTTTTGAATGTTGCCGAAAAGTGCCATTGATAACAAATGAGTTAAGTGCTCGAAAATGGCCAAAAATCCAAAAAAATCACAGACTCTGAGCGAAGCGAAGGATCTGCATTTCCGGCGCGAGGCGAACTAATGCAGATTCTTCGCTGCGCTCAGAATGACAGACCTTCGTGAGCGATGCGAACGGGCTCAGAATGACAGGCTTTCGGTTCGGTCCGAATGACGAACTTTCGAGACAAGTGCCCGCGAGACAAGGGCACGCTTGCAACCCTGGGCGTCTTCTGTCACGATGGCTGTCCGGTATGCGTTGGCAAATCTCTGAGGTGGATGAAGACGCGGTCGCCTGCTTGCGCCGCGAACTGAACATCCCGAGTATCGTCGCCCGGCTTCTGATCCTGCGGGGAGTCACCGATCCGGAAACAGCCCAGCGATTCCTCCATCCCGCACTCGACCAGCTTCACAATCCCTTCTTACTGGCCGACATGAAGACCGCCGTAGACCGCCTGCGCCGCGCGCTGGAGCAGAAAGAGAAGATCCTGGTCTATGGCGACTACGACGTGGATGGCACCATGTCGGTGATCATCCTGTTGGCGGCGCTGCGGGGACTCGGTGGGGAGGTTGAGGCGTACATCCCGCATCGCTTGCACGATGGTTACGGGATGCGCGCGGCCGTCATTGAGGAGGCGGCAGCCAAGGGTATTCGAGTAGTGGTCAGCGTGGACACGGGCATCCGGGAACACGAAGCGCTGAATCGAGCGCGTGAGTTGGGCTTGGATTGCATTCTGACGGATCATCACCTGCCGGACGGCCATCTGCCTCCGGCCTGTGCTATTCTGAACCCACAGCGGGCCGACTCCGGCTATCCCGAAAAGGTCCTGGCCGGCGTAGGGGTGGCTTTCAAGCTGGTGCAAGCCCTGCTGGGCGAGAAGCTCTCCGGCCGGCTTCTCCAGTCCTACCTGAAAGTTGTCGCGCTAGGGACGATTGCCGACGTCGTCCCGTTGCTGGGTGAGAATCGGGTCATTGCGCACTTCGGGCTCGAGGCTTTCCGGCAACCTTCGCAGGCCGGTTTGCAGGCGCTGCTGGAGGTTTGCGGGCTCCATCGCTTCGACATTTCGGCCGGGGACTTGGGATTCCGTCTGGCGCCGCGCCTGAACGCGGCAGGGCGCATGGAGGATGCACGGGACGTGATTGACCTCTTCACGTGCTCGGACCTGGAGAAGGCGCGTGAGATCGCCGGGCGCCTGGATAGATTCAACCGCGAGCGGCAGCGAATTGAAGAGGGGATTCTGCGTGAGGTCACGGAGGAGATGGATGGCCACCCTGAGAAGAGGGATCGCCACTCCCTGGTGCTGGCCGGAGAGGCGTGGCATCGGGGAGTGATCGGGATTGTGGCGCAGCGCGTGGTGGAGCGGTACCACCGTCCGGCGTTGGTGGTGAGCGTGGAGGATGGGGTAGGAGTCGGCTCCGGGAGATCGATTCGAGCCTTTCACCTCCTCGATGCACTGGTCGCCATGCAGGAACTGTTTCTACGTTATGGCGGCCATGCCCGGGCAGCGGGTTTCGCATTGCCCGCGGAGCGGATCGCGGAACTGGAAGCGCGTTTCGAGCAATACGCGCGAGAGAATCTGAAGCCGGAGGATTTCGAGCCAACCCTGCGCGTCGATGCCGAGGTGAGCGGGCACGAAATCGACTGGACTCTGTACGAAGCGCTGCAGACGCTGGCGCCCTTCGGTTGCGCAAATCCCGCCCCGGTCCTGGCGGCTCGCGATCTGCGTCTCGTGGCGGGACCTCGAATCCTCCAGGAGAAGCATCTAAAACTACGAGTGGCACGCGGGCCTAGGTCGTTTGACGCCATCGGTTGGGGAATGGCGGAACGGGGCGCGACGCTGGTTGCCGGGCAAACGCTCGACCTGGCTTTCACCTTGGACCAGAATGTGTTTCAGGACACCACAACCCTACAGTTGGTGTTGAGTGAAATCAGGGGATGAATGGTGCAGCACAACGCGCAACCCGGCACCGGGATTGGATGACTTGGCTCGTGGCCGGTGCAATGACCGTCACCGCCTTGGCGGTAACCGGGACCTACTGGCTTGCAACACGCCACAAAGAAAAGCCGGCGGTATTGCCGCAGAATGTCCCCGTTGATATTCATCAACAGGTCTCCGGCTATACCGTCACCCACTCGGATGGTGATCGGCGCGTCTACACCATTCATGCCGCGAGGACGGTCTCCTTCAAACAGGGAGGAGCAACAGTTCTGGAGGACGTGTTGGTGGAGTTGTTCGGCAAAACGGGCAAGCGCCGCGACCTCCTGCGCACGCAGCAATGCCAGTACAACAGCCAGACCAGCGATCTGTTCAGCTCCGGCCCTGTACACATTGAGCTCAATTCCGAAGCTGAGAATACCCAGCCTTCAAACTCGAGAGGCAGCCGGACGGTCTACTTGGATACTTCCAAGGTCTCTTATCAGCACGAAAAGTCGCTGGTAACCAGCGACGAGGTTGTGCACTTCCGTGTCGGGCCGGCCTCCGGATCATCCCGGGGAATGATTTACGCCACGAAAGATGGCTCGTTGGATCTCGAGAAAGGTGTGGCCATGGAATTGCCACCCCGCGCGGGTCATGCCTCCAGTCCTCCCATGGAGCTTACCGCCAGCCATCTTCGCTATGAAAAGCCTGGCAGGCAAATAGTCCTTTGGGGCCCAGTGCGGGTAACGCAAGGCGACCAGAACGTCTCGGCCGGCGGCGGCAAGGTGTTTCTGGACGAAGCGAATCGTGTCACTCGAGTCGAGATGGAAGGCAGCGTCAAAGCCTCGGAATCGTCGCCGGAGAGGCAGGTAGAGCTTTCGGCGGATCGCGCGCAGGGCGAGTTCGAGCCGGCGATGCGGGCCCTGCGCCATCTGACCGCCGAAGGAAATGTGGCCGGGCAATCTCGCGGTAAAGGGAGTACTAGTCGCTTGCGGGCGGAACGAGTTGAACTGAATCTTGCCGGTGCTCCCGCAAAGCTGCAGAGTGGGGATGCTTTGGAAAACGTGCAGCTTGTGGTCGAGTCTTCGCCAACCCTGGGCGAGGGAAAGTCGGCAAAACCGGCGACCATAGAAAAGCGATCGCTCTCCGCCTCGGAGCTGAAGTTCAGCTTTCGGCCGAACGGCAAGAGCCTTAGAGACGCGCAGACGGTCGGCAGCGGCAGACTCGTAATCGACCCATCGGATTCCAAGTCAGGGCAGCGCATCATAACCGCCGGGCAGTTCCTGATGACTTTCAGCGAGCGCAGCGACCTGGAAACGCTGCGAGGCGTAAAACCGACCCAAATCGTTTTTCAGCCGCCCCTTGACGCCCCACCGGGCAGTGTCGCCCAGGAGAGCACTGCGGATCAGCTATTGGCCACATTTGACGAGGCGACGCACGCCCTTAAGCAGGTAACCCAGTCAGGGAATTACACCTTCCGTGACGGTGACCGAAACGCCAGTGCGGAGGAGTCCGTCTACGTGGCAGCCGCGCAGGATGTGACCCTGACCGGCCATGCTCGCCTGTGGGATGCTGAGAGCCAGTCAAAGTGCGAGCGCGTTCGCGTCGATCTTGCGACTGACACTGCCGAGGGGAACGGCAAGGTACAGAGCACTCACTTCGGAAGTGGGGACCAGACGGCGAACGATCAAGCTCCAGACCCCACAAACGTCTTAGCGGACCGCATGGTGGCCCATCGGCGCAGCCAAATCGCACATTACGAGGGTCATGTGCGCGCCTGGCGCGGCGCGGACGTCGTGGAGTCCAACAGCCTGGACGTTTACCGGAAGGGGAAGCGGATGAGTTCCGGCGCCCAGGTGTTGACCTCCCATCTCCAACCCGCTTCCGATGGGGTGGGAACGCCGCCCGCCACCGGAACCGCCCGTCGCGAAACGCGCCCGCTCACTGTACGCGCCGATTTCCTGGAGGCTTTCGACGGGGGCAGCAAAGCGACCTACCGTGGTCACGTGAAGCTCCAGACAGGGCTGACCACCATGGAAGGCGACAGGATGGATGTTTATTTCTCGCGCATCGGCACAAATCAAGACTCAGAGGTGGACCGTGCCAATGCTGATGGGCACGTCGTGGTTGTCCAACCGGGTAGACGAGCCACGTCAGAGCACGGTGAGTACTCCGCCAGCACGGGGCAAATCGTGCTCACCGGTGGGCCCCCCAGTATCCGTGACGATAAGAAGGGCTTCACAACCGGCCGTCGTTTGACACTGTTTGTCCACGATGATAGGCTTCTTGTGGAGGGAGGTGATGGGACACCCTCTTTATCGCAGCACCGCGTCGCGCCATGAGCGACCATGCAGATTCTCTCTACAGTTGAGCTGACGAAATCGTACAAGGGACGCAAAGTCGTTGATAATATTAGCCTGAGGATTACTCAGGGAGAGGTGGTAGGGCTGCTGGGGCCCAATGGAGCGGGTAAGACCACGACGTTCTACATCATCGTCGGCCTTACCAGCCCGGATTCCGGCCAAGTGATGCTCGACGGAGCGGACATAACGGCCTACCCCATGTACATCCGGGCAAGAAACGGGATCAGCTACTTGCCCCAAGAGCCTTCCATCTTCAGAAAGCTCAGTGTGGAAGAGAACATCATGGCGGTTCTCGAAACCTTGCCGCTAACCGCGCACCAGCGTCGTGAGCGGCTGGAAGAGTTGGTCGAGGATTTAGGGTTGCAACAGGTGCGGCGGAGCGAAGGATACATGTTGTCAGGAGGGGAGCGAAGGCGCGTGGAGATCGCAAGGTCTTTGGTGATTTCACCCTCCTTCATTCTTCTGGACGAGCCGTTCTCGGGAATCGATCCGCTTACGGTCCAAGACATACAGAAGATCATTGTGCGCTTGAAAGGGACAGGGATCGGGGTGCTGGTGACCGACCACAACGTGCCCTACACCTTGCAGGTGACAGATCGGGCCTATATTATTAACAATGGGCGGATATTCCGTGCCGGGTCGCCGGAAGAACTGGGACAGGATGCCGAGGTGAGAAGAGTTTACCTGGGCGATAGTTTCCGGTTGACAATGTAACCGGATCGCGCCAGTCTCTAATGCTGGATAAGTGGTGTGTCAGTTTGGCGTAGCGGCCGCCTAACGCCGCCAAAGGGCGACCCGCGGGTGCGGGACCGCTCTTACAAGGAATATAGAACCGTATGGGTGGTGGGCCTGCTCCTAGAATCGGACTGAACCTCAAGGTGGCGCAGAAGCAGATTCTGACGCCCGGTTTGGTGCAAATGGTCAGTGTTCTCGCGCTCAACAAACTCGAGCTGCGGGAGATGATTAACCGGGAGATGGTTGCCAACCCTGTTTTGGAAGAGGTTCCGGAGGACGTTCCGAGCATCGACGAGGTCGACAAACGTACCGAGACGGAAAACGCCGAACACACTCCGCCGGCGACCAATCATGTGGTGGCCCGAAACGACGACCACCAGGATTCATTCCAAGAGATTGATTTCGGTTCATTCTTCGATGATTACCTCGATCCCGGATACCGGTCTCCGGAAGCCGAGGTGGTTGACCGGCCCTCCTTCGAGAACTTCCTTTCTCAGCCAACTTCTCTGGCTGCTCACCTGGAATGGCAATTGAGTCTTTCCGTCTGCTCGGATTCGGTGCGCGAAGCCGGTAATTCCATCATTGGCAACCTGAATGAGGATGGGTACGTCACCGCGCCGCTGGAGGAGATTGCGCAAACCGGCGGGCATTCGTTGGCCGACGTCCAGGAAGCCCTGAGCCTGATCCAGGTATTCGATCCGGTAGGCGTGGCGGCTCGGGACGTGCGTGAATGCCTGTTGATCCAACTGCACACCCTGGCTCCCGAGAATACGCTGGCCCAACAGATCGTTTCCGGCTACCTCAAGCAGCTTCAGAACAAGCAGTATCGTGACATCGCCCGCGCCCTGGACCGGCCGGTGAAGACCGTGGAACGTTGCGTGG
>Ga0326727_10003375_pt1 | contig 51212 bp, 55 predicted proteins | sample MB2enrmetagenome_FD_207643 | JGI IMG/M metagenome (GOLD analysis project Ga0326727, IMG submission 207643) | Lab enriched peat soil microbial communities from McLean, Ithaca, NY, United States - MB29MY | ecosystem: Environmental > Terrestrial > Soil > Wetlands > Peat | place: USA: New York...
GTCTGGGAGACCGGCCGCGCGCTCCGACGCATGTTCGCCCGCGGGCGGTTCCCGCGCTCGTTCGTCGTCGCGACGACCTCGATCGTCGGGGTGGGGCTGGTGAGCTACGGGATCGTCTTCCTCGTGCGGTACCTGCAGGGGCTAGCGCCGGTCGCCCAGGTGCCGTTCCTCGCGGGCCTGATCGTGACGGGGCTGGGGCTGGTGATCGGGGCCGGGATGATCCACCAACACTTCCGCGCGCTCGCCCGGGCGTCGCCGCCGCCCACGACGGTCGGCTAACGCTGGGCGAGGGCGCGGACCACGTCCTGGACGGGAACGTCCAGGCCGCATCGCTCGTGGAGCGTGGTCCGGACTGCGTCGGCCCCCGGGGAGATCGCCGCTGCACGTGCCGCGAGCGCCGCCAGGTCCTCCCAGTAGTTCCACGGGAAGACGACCCAGACCCAGGCGGACTGGGGGATCTTCTCGCCGAAGTACGTCGGGAGGAACTTCGAGTGGGCGATATGGACGAGGGCGGCGGTCTCGACCGACCGGGGACCGGAGGCCTTCACGTGCTCGCACGCGAGGCGGAGGCTCTCGCCCGTGTCCGTGATGTCGTCGACGACCAGGACCGCCGCGTCCGCGACGCTCCCGGACAGCCCCTCGGTCAGCTTCGCCGCCCCGTCGCGGGCGGCCGTCACGCCCCAATGCTGGACGCGGAGCGAGACGAGCCGGCGTACCCCGAGCCGGTCGGTCAGCAACCGGGCCGGGACCCACCCTCCCCGCGTCAGGCCGACGATCGCGTCGGGCAGCCTACCGGCGGAGCGGACCTGCCCGGCGACCGCGTCGGCCCATCGGTCGACCTCCGGCCAGGTGGCCCGCCGGCACCTGGGGAGGTCGGCCATCCCGAGAGCGGCCGCCTGTCTACGGGTAGAGCCCGCGGGTGCGCATGGCGTCGACGACCCGCTGGATCGCAAGGACGTAGGCGGCGGTGCGGTTGTGGACCTTCCTCTCGACGGCGACCTTGTGCACGTCGGCGTACGACCGGACCATCACGCGCTCGAGGCGCTGGTTGACCTCCTCGAGGGGCCAGAAGAACCCTTGGATGTCCTGCGCCCACTCGAAGTAGCTCACGGTGACCCCGCCAGCGTTCGCGAGGATGTCCGGCAGCACGGTGATCTTCTTCTGGAAGAGCACGGTGTCCGCCTCGGGGAGGGTCGGGCCGTTCGCGGCCTCGGCCACGATCTTCGCCTGGATGCGGTCGGCGTTCTTCCCCGTGATCACGTTCTCGAGGGCGGCGGGGACCAGGATGTCGACCTTGGCCTCCAGGAGCTCCTCGTTGGACATCGACTTCGCGCCGGGGAAGCCGACGACCGAGCCGTGCTTCTGCTTGTACTCCTCGACGGCGTGCGGGTTGAACCCGTCCGCCTTGTAGATCCCGCCCTTCGAGTCCGACGCGGCGACGATGACCGCTCCCTGCTCATCGTGGAGCAGGTTCGCCGCGACGCTTCCTGCGTTCCCGAACCCTTGGACCGCGACCGTCCCGCCCTTCACGCGGACCCCCGCGTCCTTCGCGGCCTCGCGGATGGTATAGGCGCATCCGCGGCCGGTCGCCTCGCCCCGGCCCTCGCTCCCACCGAGCGAGATCGGCTTGCCCGTGACGACGCCCGGGACCGAGTAGCCCTTCTGCATCGAGTAGGTGTCCATGATCCAGCTCATCGTCTGGCTGTCGGTGTAGACGTCCGGCGCCGGGATGTCGATCTCCGGCCCGATGATCAGGCTGATCTCGCTTGCGTAGCGGCGGGTCAGGTGCTCGAGCTCGGTCTTGCTCATCGCCTTCGGGTCGCAGATGACCCCGCCCTTGGCCCCCCCGTACGGGATGTTGACCACGGCGCACTTCCAGGTCATCCAAGCCGCGAGCGCGCGCACCTCGTCCAGCGTGACTTGGGGGTGGTAGCGGATACCGCCCTTGCACGGGCCGCGGGCCATGTTGTACTGGACCCGGTGGCCGGTGTACACCCGCAAGGACCCATCGTCCATCTTCACCGGGAAGTTCACGGTGAGCTCGCGCTTGGGATGCTTGAGCATCTCTCGGAACCCTCCGTCCAGGCCGATGAGGTCGGCCACGATGTCCACCTGTCGCTTCGCCGTCTCGAATGGGTTAGCGGGTGAGCTTGCTTGCGGCATCGCTACCTCGAACCGAAACGCCCAGCGGGGCGGGATTACTTGAACGTGCCGTGGGGCCCGCGAAACCCCTGCGTCCCCTCTCGGCGGGCGTGCGTCAGTGTAGGTCGGTCCTACCTCGACCCTCGTGGGAAAGGGCGCCAGCCGGCCTCGGGCATCGGCTCCGTTCCCCGATCCGTGAGCAGGACCGCCCCGCTCCCCCGGGCGACCGAGCCGATGCGGGTCAACCGCCCCCCGAGCTCCCGGACCGCCCGCGCCGCGACCCTAAGCCGTCCGGGGGGAACCGCCGCGAGGAGCTCGTAGTCTCCGCCGTAGAACGCGGCGGCCCGACGCCGAGCGACCGAACGGATCCTCCGGACCGGAACGGCGAGGGGCAAGGCTCCCTCGACCACGACGACGCGAACGCCGCTGGCCGACGCAAGGAGGCGGGCGCTTTCCGCGATCCCGTCGGAGGTGTCGAGCATCGCATGGGCGTAGCGTGCTAGGACCAGGCCCTCCCGGACCCGGGGTCTCACCTGGAGGAGGCCGGCCACGGCGCGTCGGCGGGGCGTCCCGGTGGCATGGAGGGCGAGCGCCGCCGCGCCTCCGCGACCGACCTCGCCGGTGGTGACGAGCGCATCGCCGGGCCGAGCTCCCATCCGACCGACCAGACGGGAGCGCGGAGCCGCCCCGACGACCGTGCTCACGACCGTGCGCCTCGGACCGGGCTTGGTGTCGCCCCCGAGCACGTGGGCGCCGAACCTCGCGGCTTCGGCCTCGGCCGCGAGGACGAGCCGCTCCGCCCATGCTCGGGGAGAGCCCCGCGGGACGACGAGGGCTAGGAAGACCGCGAGCGGCGTCGCGCCCTTGGCCGCCACGTCGGAGAGGCTGACCGCGCTCGCGGCGCGCCCGACTAGGCGCGGCGGCGACGATCGGAGGAAGTGGGTGCCCTCGACCAGCGCGTCGGTCGAGACGACGGCGACCGACCCGCGCGGGAGCTCGAGGGCCGCCGCGTCGTCCCCGAGCGGCAGGAGACCGCCGGAGCCGGCCGGAAGCGCCCGGGCCAGCCATGCGTGGAACGCCCGCTCGTCCACCGGGCTCGAGGCGGGCCCGCTCGGTCGAGAGGCGGCCGTCACTTGTAGGGGATGAACTCCTTGCCGAGGAGCTCCCGCCCGAGGATGATCCGCATGATGTTGAGGCCGCCCTCCGCCCCCACGAGATAGCTCATCGTCCCGCGGAACGCGAGGTCGAGGCCGGCCTCCTTCGTGTAGCCCGCCGCGCCGAACCACATCATCACCCGCTTGACGCACTCGAAGGCGATCTGCGGGGCGGTGAGCTTGACCGAGGCGACCGCGAGGTTCACCTCCGAGCGGTGGGACGTGTCGCCCTTGAGGGCATACTCGTCGAGCAGCCAGGCGGCGCGACGGCACTGCCACTTCACCGCCTCCACCTGGGTGTAGAGGTCGGCCAGCTCGAACTGGATCCCCTCGAACTTGCCGAGCGGCTGGCCGAAGGCCCGGCGCTCGCGGACGTAGGCGATGCCGGCCTCGAGGGCGCGCTCGGCCGCCCCCACGCACGCCGCGCTGACGAAGGTCCGGGCGACGTTGAACCCTTCCATCGCGTAATCGAACCCGCGGTGCTCCGCACCCATCAGGTACCGTTCCGGGACGGCCGTGTTGGCGTAGGTCAGCCCCCCGGTCGAGATCCCCATCCGGCCCATGTTCTCGAACTTCTGGGTCGAGATCCCCTCGGAGCGCGTCGGCACGTACAAGAAGTCGAATCCCCCGCCGTCGGCCTTCGCGAGCGTGAGGTGACCCCCGCCCAGCCGGCGAGCCTCCTCGACGCCCGAGATGAACGCCTTCTCGCCCCGGAGGACGAAGTGGTCCCCGTCGCGGCGCACCGACGTGTGCATCCCCGCGAGGTCGCTGCCGCCGGTCGGCTCGGTCGACGCGATCCCGAGGAACGCCTTGCCCGCGGTGACCGCGGGGAGGACCTCGCGCTTCGCGGCCTCCGTGCCGTAACGCGCGAAGATGTGCGCCCAGCCCGCCTCGAGGAGGAAAAAGACGGCGGTCGCCATCGACGAGTCCCCACGGCCGATCTCCTCGGCCGCGAGCTCGGTGAGGACCGCGGAGGCGCCCATCCCGCCGTACTCCTCGGGGACGGTCATGGCGAGCAGTCCGAGCTCTGCCATCGCTGCGAGGACCTCGGGAGGGATCGTTCCCGCCGTGTCGATCTGGCGCTCGTGCGTCCTCAGGACACGGTCGCCGAACCGGCGCACCGCCTCTTGGAAAGCCCGCTCCTCGTCCGAGAGCCGAAACTCCATAGGCCGCGGCGGACGGGGGCCCGAGGATTTAGCCTCGTCCAGCCGTGACCGCGCACGGTGCGCGGAGCGCATGGGCCCCTGCGCCGGTCGTACCGCCGGCCGGGTTCCTCATGGGCGTGTCTTCCACGCCACGACTCCCTGACCTCGCGACGATAACCGGCAACCAGCGCGCCCGTCCTCGTTACGCCTCGACCGTCTTCCATCGTTGCCCGCGCACGAGTCCCGGCAAGGCCCCGTGCGACCACACAAGCGGGCTCGTGTTCCTCGGCTCTCAGGTCGAAGAGAAAATCGGCAGGCAATCCCTATATACGGCGAGCGATGGAGAACTCAGGAACGAGTCCGAATGGCAGTCCGGGTCGCTGTCAACGGTTACGGGACCATCGGGAAGCGGGTGGTCGACGCCGTCGCGCGGCAGTCGGATCTGCGGCTCGTCGGGGTCGCGGATGTCCGGCCGAACTACGAGATCCGTACGGCCCGGGCCAAGGGCTACCCGATCTTCCTCGCCGGCACCGGGGGCACCGAGGAGTTCCGGGCAGAGGGCATCGAGGTCGCCGGCCGAATGGACGATTTGATCCGGACATCGGACGTCGTCGTCGACTGCACTCCGGAGGGGGTGGGCCGAGAGAACGCCAAGCTGTACCGGCAGGCCGGGGTCTCGGCGATCTTCCAGGGCGGGGAGAAGGCCGACGTGGCCGACGTCTCCTTTTCCGCCCTCGCTAACTACGAAGCCGCCCGGGGCAAGAAGCAGGTGCGTGTCGTTTCCTGCAATACGACCGGGCTTTCCCGTGCTGCCGCAGTGCTCCTCCCGGCGTTCGGGGTCGAGCACTGGGAAGCGACCCTGGCGAGGCGGGCGGCGGACCCGCGCGAGAGCGGCAAGGGACCGATCGACGGGATCCTCCCCTCGTTCAAGATCCCATCCCACCACGGTCCGGACGTGCGGACGATCTTCCCGGACCTCTCGATCGTCACTACGGCACTGGTCGTTTCCACGACCCTGATGCATGTCCACACCAATCACGTGCGCCTGTCGAGGCCTCCTCCTTCGGTTCGGGAGGTCATCGACCGGTTCCGTGCGTCTCCCCGGTTCCACATCTTCCGGGAAGGGGATCGGGTGGTCGGGACGCCGCAGATTTTGGAGTATGGCCGGGACCGCAGTCCGGGCGGCCGGCCCGATGTGGTGGAGAACGTCCTCTGGGAGCACGGGATCCATCTCATGGGAAAGGACCTGTACTTCTTCCAGGCGATTCACCAGGAATCGATCGTCGTTCCGGAGAACGTCGACGCGATCCGCGCGATGTTCAACCTCGCCGACGGCCCGACGTCGATCGCGATGACCGACCGCGCCCTGGGCATCGACCGGTCGTCTCCTCCGGTGACCGCTCGCCCGTAGGCGACGGGCCCGCCCGCCTTGGGAACGTGGGTGTCGGCCCCCGAATCACCTTCTTATAGGAGGCCTTTCTCGCGCGCCCCGGATGTACTACCTAGACCATCGACGCGATGTCGTGCGCATCCCCCCGGCGCGGCTCGGGCCCGAGCTCGCGGGGGTCCTGGTCGAACTCGCCCAGCAGCAGTTCGAGGGAAAGCTCGTGGACGGCCAGAACCTGGCGGTGACGATCCGCGATGTGAAGCCGGTCGGCGAAGGGCACATCATCCACGGCGACGGCGGGGTCTATCAGGAGGTCGAGTACGAGGCGCTCCTGTTCCGGCCCGAGATCCAGGAGATCGTCGAGGGCTCGGTCGTCGAGATCCGCAAGTTCGGCGCCTTCGTTCGGTTCGGCCCGCTGGACGGGCTCCTGCACGTCTCGCAGATCATGGACGACCGGGTGAACATCGACGAGCACAACCAGCGCCTGGTCGGGGTCGAATCGAAGCGCGACCTCAAGGTGGGCTACAAGGTCCGCGCCCGCGTCGTCTCGCTCTCGCTCTCGGAGATCTCCCCCCGCGACAGCCGCATCGGGCTGACGATGCGCCAGCCCGCGCTGGGCCGGTTCGAGTGGGTCACCGAGGCGCACCGCAAGGCGGACGAGCGGGGCGGCAAGAAGGGGGCGCCGGCGGCTACGACGAAGAAGGGCCCGGCCAAGCCGGCCACGAAGGGTCCGGCCGTCGCGAGCTAGGGGCGGGGCCGATGATCAACCTCCGGGCGTGCAAGAACTGCCGCGCGATCACCGACCAGGCGAAATGCCCCCGCTGCAGCGGCGAGGTTTCACGGGAATGGCAGGGGTACCTGGTCGTGATCGACCCCGAGCGCAGCGAGATCGCGAAGAAGATGGGGATCCATGACGCGGGCCGGTATGCGCTCCGCGTCAAGTAACGGCCGCGTCTGGCTCGTGCCGGACGCCCTGCGGCCGACGCTGGCTGAGAAGTACGGCCCGGTCTATTCGGGCGAGGAGGCCGACCGGCGCATCCGGGCCCTACGGGTCTTCGGAGCCTGCGGCGACCGCGTCGTCGGGCGGGCCCTCGAGCTCGGGCACCCCCCCCTGGTCGGGATCGTCGACTACAAGACACGTCGCCACGAGCCGATCGCCCGTGACGCCTACCGCGTCCTCGGAGCGCGCCGGACGGTCCGCGTCGCGAACCCCGCCGGCCAGCTGACCGAGAGGTTGCGCTCGGCGGTCCGTGAGCTCATCGCCGACGGCGGCGGCCTGCTCGAGGTCGAGGGCGAGGAGGACCTCGGCTCGCTCGCGCTCATCGAGTCGCTCCCTCTCGGAGCGACCGTTATATACGGCATCCCGGCTGAGGGGGTCTCCTTCGTCCTCGTGGACGACGTCGCCAAGGACCACGTTCGGAACCTCGTCGCCCACATGGAACTGAGAAGGACCAACAATGGAGATTAGGATCCTCGAGGAGCGGACGAACCCGCTGCTCAAGCGGCACGAGTTCCGGTTCGAGGTCGCCCACGCGACCGCCGCCACCCCCACGCGGGACAGCGTCCGGACCGAGCTGGCCAAGGCGGTCCACGCGCCGAAGGACCGTGTCGTGATCGAGCGGATGATACCCCGGTTCGGCACGGCCGTGACCCGGGGCGAGGCGAACGTCTACGACTCGGCCGACGCGGCCAAGTCGATCACCCGGGAGCACATCCTCGTCCGCAACGGGCTCAAGGAGAAGGAGGCGAAGGCCGCGGCACCGGCGTCGGTTCCCACCCCGCCGACTGAGGCTCCCAAGGCGGAGGCCCCTGCCGCCGCACCGGAGCCCGCGGCCACCCCCGCCCCTCCCCCCGCGAAGCCGGAGCACGGCGCACCGGCGTCGCATCCCAAGGAGACCCCCGCCCCTCCCCCCGCGAAGCCGGAGCACGCCGCACCGGCGCCGCATCCCAAGGAGACCCCCGCCGGGGAGGCGACCGAGTCCTCCGAGACGCACAAGCGGGCCAAGGCCCACCCCAAGAAGGAGTGAGCCGACGTGGCGAAGGCTAGGGTAGGCCTATACGACGTCACGTCCGAGAATCTGCGGCGGACCCACCTGACGTGCCCGAAGTGCGGCGCCGGCACGTTCCTCGCCGAGCATGCGAACCGGCGCTCGTGCGGCCGGTGCGGCTACTCGGAGTCGAAGTCCGCGCCCGCTGCCAAGGGCAAGTCGCCGAAGGCGTAGGGCTGCCCGCCGCGTTCAATTGCGCCCGTTGCCTGGGACCGGCCGGTCCATGCCGTACGCGAGCGACAGGTCCGCCCGCCTGTACTACGACGATTTGTGCGGCACCTGCCGGTTCATGGCGCGCGCCACGGAGGCGGTGAGCCGCCAGCGCGTCGTCGCGACCCCGCTCGCCGCTCCGGCCGCGGACCGCGATCTCGAGCACCTTCCGCCCGAGGAACGCTACGGGGCCGCCCACCTCGCCCGCGGCGGGGCCCTCCGCACCGGGGAGGCCCTCCTCGAACCGTTGGTCGGCCTGGCCCTAGGACCGACGTGGGAGCGCGTGGTCCGGCGGGTCCCTCCTCTCCAGCGGGCCCTGACGTGGGCGTACGTCCGCCTGGGAGAGCAGGGACGTGGGCACGGCAACGCCGCGTCTGCCCTCGATTAAGGGTCCCGTCCGCGACTCGGCACCCAGGACAATGACGCCGCCTCCGAGGATGCTGCGGGAGCGCGCGACCGGCGGCGGGCGCGAAAGAACTTAAGGGCCCGTGTCGGAAGCGGCACTGCCCCTCATGGGCCCGTAGTATAGCTTGGACATCACGGAGGCCTCCGGAGCCTCAAACCCGGGTTCGAATCCCGGCGGGCCCGCTCCCACCAGCTCTCGCTCCCTCTCGGTCGGACCGGCGGTCCGGTCACGTTGCGGTGGGCCCTCCCCTCGGGAAAGGCCGGGCCGCCGGGCGCGACAACCCTCAAGTAAGGCCGGTCCCGTCACGGCCGGGAGCCCGTGCCCGAACCGGAGGACGTTCCAGAGGTCGACGGCGAACCCCTCGAGGGCGAGCCGGTGCATCTCGCCGACCGGATCGAGCAGGAGCTGGAGCTCCTCGCCCGCAACGTCGACATCCTAGAAAAGCTCGCGAAGAGCCCCCCGATCGGGATCATCCGCCTGAGCGAGGCGCTCGAGCTTCCGATCCACAAGACGCGCTACTCGTTGCATCTTCTCGAGCGCGAAGGGGTGGTACAGCCGAGCGCGGACGGCGCCGTCGTGACGGACCGGGCGGTGGAGTTCTGGAGCTCGCTGAACCGTTCCCTCGACCGCATGACCGAGCTCATCCAGCACCTGAGGTCGAGAGCGGCCGAGCACCAGGGCCGCCCGCCCTCGAGCCGGAAAGGCTATTAGACCGATGCCGGCTCGCGCGAATCGGTGCCGCCGTAGCTCAGCGGCAGAGCGATCGGCTGTTAACCGAAAGGTCAGCGGTTCGAAAGGTCCGCGGCGGCACGCCGCGTGCCCCAAACTCCGCTCGGCGGCGCCTCTCCGTCATCGGTTGCGGGCCCGTAGCTTAGCCCGGCTCAGAGCGCCCGGCTCATAACCGGTCGACCGACGGTTCAAATCCGTCCGGGCCCATCCCGTCAGTGAAAGTGCCCTTTTCCGGGCAACACCCCCCGCCTGCCCCATCCTGCACGACGACCTGGGTCAGCTCAACCGCGACTACGCTTCGAGGCTCCGCTCTACCCACCTCCATCCCGCGGAGCTAGGGCCGGCGCAAGCCGGCCCAACCATTTCCCCCTCCTTTTCCCACTCCTCGCCACCCGCGAGGCCGAGCCAGGCTCGGACGCGGGATGGGTCAAGGGGAGCGGTCGGGTCGCATGATCCGGCCGACTCCCCTGATCGAGACCATGAGCCGCGGTTCATCTGCGCCCGGTGCCGCAGCCCTGTCCGAAGGAACCCGACTCTCCGAATCTCATTCTGCGACGTCTGCGGGCTCACTCAGGGGTTCATCGAGCTCCGTGCCAAGCCGCGGTCGCGGTCGCTCTGGGCCATGCATCCGTTCCCTGCCCCGACCCCTCCCGCGACCGCCCTCCGACCCGTTCCGTCCCGTCCCGGGTCCGGCCCGGTCGTACGACCGTCTCGTCCGTCCCTACCCGCCCCATGCGCCCAGGCCGTGGGACCCCCCGTCCGTCTGAACGGCTGTGGCCACCGCCCCCAACCCGGGTCGAAGCCGAGTCCTCGGACCCGGGTTCCAACCCGGGTTCACGCCGAGGTAGGGTCCTAGATGGAGGCCATCACGGCCGTTCCAACCCGGGTTGACCCCGGGTCTCCCAGGGCCCTCTCCGCGACCGTCGCCCACGGCCCGCAGCGCCGCTGGGAGAAGGTCGGCGAGACCGTTGTCGTCTCCGTTACCATTCCAGTAACTCTACTGCGTTGGGCGCGCGAGACCGACGTCGTCCTCAGCCGGGTCCTGCGGGAGTCGCTCGATCGACTCCGCGGGGGCTCTGACCTTACCAGGATCGAGGCCGAACTGCGGTCGCACAAGGAACAGGTCCGTATCCTCGAGGCCGCGAGAGACCGTATGCTCGAGACCCAGCGCCTCGAGGAAGCGGCTCGGGCGACCGAGCAGGCCCGCCTCAACGCCCTGCGGGTCATCGCAGACGCGTTCTACGCCAACGCGAGGGACGACCCGAGGCAGTTCGGGAAGGTCCACAACCTGAACTGGCTGAAGGCGCGGCTCGCGGACACCCCGCCCCTACGGGGCTCACGTCCCGAGGAGGTACTCGGCCTGATCCTCGCCCTTCACGGGGACTACAGGGCCGAAGCGGGGGCGGCCTGATGCCCGCCTACCTGAACCTCTCCGACCTCTCTCGCCGCGAGCTGGAGAACCTCCTGCTCACGGTCCAGGGCGCCTACCTGAGAACACTTGAAGCCGTCCGCACGCACGCCGAACCCAACTGGAAGGTCCGGCGTGAGGTCGAGCGGATCGCTCAGGAGACGGTCGACCGTCGTCCGTTTGCCCGTGCGTTCGTCCGGTTCACGGAAATTCGCCTGGAGCGGTCCCGGGGGGCCGCCAACGCCGCGTGGTGGGACCGCTGGCAGGAGGTGGCACCCTGATTCCGCGGAGTCTACGGCCGGCGATTCTCCAGGGACACGTACTCCAGGTACTCCCGACCCTACCCGACGAGTCGGTCCACTGCGTTGTCACTTCGCCTCCGTACTGGGGTCTCCGGACCTACGGGACCCCTCCCCAAGTGTGGGGTGGGCGCCCCGGGTGCATCCATGAGTGGGAGACGGCCACGATCCCGTCGGGGAACGGCCAAGCCACTCACCCTGTGGTCGCCAAGACACTCAACGAAGCATCCGCGACACGCTCCCCGCGTCTGTCGACATCCTGCCCCCAGTGTGGGGCGTGGAAGGGCGAACTCGGTCTCGAGCCGACGCCCGACCGCTACGTCGACCACCTTGCCCACGTCTTCGACGCAGTTCACCGCGTCCTTCGTTCGGATGGAACCCTCTGGCTGAACCTCGGGGACACGTACTGCACACACCAGGCAGGCCTGATTGGAACGAAGCGATGGAAGTCGTCTTCTCTCGTCGTTGGTGACCACACGGGCGCCGAACAGGCGGGGTCGATCGACAAGCGGACCCCTGGTCTGAAGGAGAAGGACCTGGTTGGGATCCCGTGGAAGGTCGCCTTTGAGCTCCAGCGGCGGGGTTGGTACCTCCGCGAGGACTGCATCTGGGCGAAGAGGAACCCAATGCCCGAGCCGGTCCGGGACCGCCCGACCCGATCCCACGAGTATGTCTTCCTGTTCTCGAAGTCGCGTCGGTACTTCTATGACGCCGAGGCGGTGAGGGAACCGCTCCAGGGGAGCTCGCTACGACGGCTTCGCCATCACCTCCCGAATCCGAGGGACAACCCGCGGTACAATTCCAAGCACCCGAGGGGCGACTACCGCCGATTCCCGATGCTCGGGAACACCGACCCAGCGGGCCGCAACCTGCGTTCGGTCTGGCAGATCGCTACGCAGCCGTACCCTGGGGCTCACTTCGCAACCTTCCCCGAGGCACTGCCCGAAGTGTGCATTCGGGCCGGCACGTCGGCGGAAGGAGCGTGCGCGGCCTGCGGCACGCCTTGGGTTCACAAGGTCCGTGCGGAGGGAGGGGGCATCGGCCACGACTGGCACCCGAACAAGTCGCTCGCGCTAGGGCGGGGTCAGGGGATTGCCGCACCGGGCATCCACGATGGCACCTACCGCCGCATCGACATGGGGTTCCGCAAGGCGTGCGCCTGCCAGACCCGTGAAATCGTCCCTTGCGTGGTGCTCGACCCCTTCGTCGGGAGTGGGACGACCCTCGCGGTTGCTCGACGTCTACACCGACGGGCGATTGGCATCGACCTGAATCCTTCCTACGCGACGCTCGCGCGGGAACGAATCGCGGCCGCTCTGTCCACGACCTCTCAAGCAGTGGAGGCGATCACGTGACCCGTGTGGCGATCTACGCTCGCGTCTCGACCAAGGAGCAGACGACCGAGACCCAGGTCGCACAGCTCGAGGCGTACTGCCAGTCCCGAGGTTGGGCCGACGTCGCGGTATTCCGGGACGACGGGATCTCAGGGGTTCGAGACAACCGTCCCGAGCTCGACAAACTTCGACAGAGGATGATGGCGGGAGAGTTCAGCGCAATCGTCGTCTCGAAGATGGACCGACTCGGTCGCTCTTTGGGAATGATCCTCCGTCTGTGGGACGAAGCCGACGCCGCAGGAGTTCGCGTTATCGTGATCGACCAAGGCATCGACACGTCAACCCCGACTGGGCGACTCCAACGCAACATGCTCGCCGCGCTGGCGGAGTTCGAGCGTGAACTCATCTTGGAGCGGACGCGGACGGGGGTCGCCCGAGCCCGGGCGCTCGGCAAGAAGTTCGGCGCGCCGAGGAGAATCCACGAATCCGTTGCAAGGGAGGTCCGGACCCGGCGGGAGCGGGGAGAAAGTCTGCGGCTAATCTCCCAGCGCATGAACCTGAAGCTCGGGGGGGTGCGATCTGTCCTGAGGCGTGACCCGATGGTTGCCGGGCCGTCCGATCCGTAGCCCACGGACGGGTCACATCCGAGTCACACTGCGACTCCATCCTGACGGTGGCGCGTACGGCGTACCGTTGCAGGCCGGGTTCAAGTCCTCACCGCAGGAGAAAACTAGCCAGCCCTAGACGCCTCGCATCGCGAATCGACCCCGCGAACTGGTGGCAGTTCGCACGCGCAATGGCCGAGTCGAGACTTCATCCTCAAGTAGTGGCGGGAGACTCTCGCGTTGATGCCTGAGGGGGATGGCCAAGCCGTGGGATCTCCTGCGAAGTCCCGACGGGAGTTCTTCGAGTTCGTCGAGAGGCGCTTGGGAGCTAACCAAGAGCTACTTGAAACGACTGGCAAACCTTCGTTTCATCAGCTGAAGGTATTCTGGTTGGAAGCCAACCTGAAGCACTCGCCCTCCCCACTCCGGGCAGAGGGGTGGCGAGTCTTAGAACCCCGGTTCTTCCTTAGGGAGGACCCCGTTGCGGGCGGACACAACCACCTGTGGCTCGATACGTCCCACGAGCGAATCTGGTACGTCTATACATTTGGGAAGCGTGATGAAGTCGAGTCGATTATTCGGCGAGATCTGTTGGGTCAGCGGGGACTTGATCAAGTCTGGCTCGCGGAACGGTTCCTCGAGTCAGTACGCCACCGAATGGGTTACACCGACCGCGGTTTCCGTTTCTCATTTAGGGGAGCTCTCTACCGCGACAGAGGTGAAGAGGACATGCCTCGCTTCTCGGGTAAGTTTTGGCTTGGAAACGAGGTTTCGCCTGAACAGCATGAGTTCCTACGGTCAGCCGAGCGCACCTTCTCGAAGTCGTCCCTTCGGATGGGACGACTGACTCAACGACCGGACGCCGCGGGTACGGGCGTACTGTTGGAGGTCTACGCGCGTGGCCACATGACGGTCACCACGAGTGAAGATACAGACGAGGTGTTGGGCCTCATCAATCAGGTCGGAACGTCGTACGCCGGCGAGCTGAAGGAGCTTGAGGTGCGCCGTTCGAAGTTCCCAAGGCCGGTCGAGTACAAGTTTGGCATGAAAGTTGATCGTGAGCGGTTCAGGGCGCAAGTCGAATCGGGGGTCGGCCCCACCAAACTCTGGATGCAGAAGTACTCAGAGGAGGATGGACTTGACCGTTATACCGGTGTGGACCTGCACACCAACGAGTTGGTTAACCTGGATCTTGCGGAGAGCTACGGGTACCTCGTGGGTCAGCGGAACGGCTGCATGAATGCCGCACCCCGAATCATGACTCTGTCCGCCGAGTTCCTCAGCGGGAAGACGGACATGTACTACGAGGGGGCTCCCCTCTTTGCCTGACCCGATAAAGAACCTCCTCGAGCGCCGCCTCTCTGTATGGCGGAAGGCATACGCACTGTTTGACTCGGGCAAGGTAGGTGCTGCTGGCGAGTGGGTTGGCCCATTTCTTCAAGCCGGTTATCGCGACGTGGTTCTCGAGCCTGTCTTGGATAACGACACTAACCCAGACATGCTTGCCGTAACAGCGGACTGGAGGGTGGTCCTCGAGGTTTCCTGCTCTCCGAACAAGGAGTTCGGGAATCTTCGATCATATGCCGTCGGCGATCTGACCCCCGCACTCAAGGCGAGGCTCGGTGACCGACCGCGTAAGCCCGGCGCCGAGCCGTTCTTCGTTACTGAAGAAAGTGGGATTCGCTCATTTCCGCCAGAATTGAATGCAGTCAACCTCTACCCCCCGTTTGACAGGCACCTCAAGCGGGTTTACGACCCTGCTCTACTGTCAGCACTGGAATCCTGGAAGGGGTTTCCCGGACCCGTCTCGAGCTACGGACTCAAGGCGTTGCCGGAATCAGGCATTGAGGAAGTTAAGTTCCAGTTGGCAGGAATCCTCAGACAGGTCGTTTTCGATGGCGGCACGGTCACTGCCGAGGCACTGGCCGACAATCTGCTTGGAGAGTTCGCCCCCGTGGTCTCAGGACACAGGAAAAGCGACCTGGTTCGAAACGTTGCGACCCTCCTGGAGCGCGCTTCATCGCAGATTGGCGGCTTGACTTGGGACAGCCGTACTCAGAGTGTCAAGGCTGAGAAGGCCGACTCCCCGCAGACACGGAAGGCCTTCTCGAAACAGGTCGCGGCTTGGCTGAATATCCGGTTCTTGGAGAGCTTCTCCTCTGATCTAGGTGACGACGAAATCGAAGAGGACATTGACGATGGAGTGGCAGGCTAGGTTTGTAGTCCTGATCACATCCGAGCCCGTTTCGTACGCGGGGGCATTGGCGAGGCAAACGTGAGCGTGGTCAACCACTACCGTAGAGAGCGATGGATCGAGCCCCGAGCAACCCGTCCGTGAACAGGGCGCTAGTTTGCTACACCGCCGGGCGAATCTCCTAAGGGAGCCTCGGCGTTCCAGGCGCCAATTTCGAGTATCCGAGCAAGAATGGTTCGAGTGGCCCATCGCAGTTTCTGGACGATCCCGGTGAGGTCAGGGTACGGTTGGGCGTGCAAGAGACGATTCCTAGCTGCGAACCCGTCCTCTATCGCATCCATAAGTCCCTCCCGCGAGCTTCCTAAGAGGTGGGTCGCTCGTCTCGCGATCTTCCCTCCCTTCCCCGACTCACGTGGACTCGACATGCACGCCTCCAGGCAGACACAGAGATCGACAAGCTGGTCCTGGACAACTGCTCGTCCATAGCTCATGTTGAATCGGAGAAGAGAGGTGTCCCACCACCCAGTGGGGTGGTGGAAAGCGACGCGGGCGGAACGATTCCACAACCTCGCCATCTGGTGCAGCTGATCGGCAGAGACTCGATAGGGCATCCTGAAGGGCGAACTCGGCACACGCGGTTGACTTTGGCACATCTTGCCTGGGTACAGCCAGGAAACCGGAGCACCGGTAACTAGCCCGATGTATGGAAACCCCTCCCCGGTTAGCCGGAAGAGTGTCACGACTGAACCAAAAGGTGGACCGGAGAAGATTTCGTAGTGGGGTGTGGGCTCTCCTTCCAGAACGATCTGGGAGGGATAGGGGGCTCGAGACTCCAAGACCCACCCGATGTTCATCATCCTGAGTGCAAACGAATCGAACGTGAGTGCCGGAGCGCCGGTCTGGTAGGACCCGCTCTGTTCAGTAGCTATGACCGATCTCTCATGTTCCGTGAGTTTCCTCAGTTTCATGCCAAGCCCAAAATCAAATGGACCGCCATCTTCGGCGTCGAAATTCTCTAGATATGCACGGTAATCATGCAGGAGAATCGTCTTGCCTGCACATGCCGCCAGGTCTTCCACCGTATCTCGGGCGAACACATCAGGTTCGACTCCAGACTCTTGGTAAGCAAGCCCGAGGCCAATCATCGCGCATGCGATCGATTCGGGAGACTTGACGTCGAATCGTGGCGGGCTTGGGAACACCACACCGTCGGGTGGGCTGACCCAAGGTCTTCGTGGATCGCTTGCGACGAACTGGACGAGCCCGGTGAGTCTCTGAACCTCCGGCAGTCGAACCAGGAGAGGCCATCGATCCACGAACGCGTCCAGGTCCGGCCACTCCTCGGTCACAGAGCCGACCGACCCCGAAATCGTTCCGGAATATCGGTACCCTATCGCGGCTCGCTTCGGGACGAGCGGTCCTGGTGGCATCCTGTTGACCAGCAGGGCTCTTGCGGCAGCAACCGCGGCATCAATAGCAACGTGCAGAGCGGTCGGCTGAGAATCCTCGACCATGGGGTATCTCCGCACTCCACGTTCGGCTCGAGACCAGTGTCTACTCCGCAGAACAGGCTTCCGTATCAGGTGCGTCGACTTGGAGAGGAGTGTGGGTGAGGGTGTGGGCACCTACTCACGACTCGCACGCCTTGGCGGCGTGACCGAACTCTCCCCCGCCGATGGGTCGATTCCGTGCCGATAGAGGCCGTCAGGGTGTGCTCGATGGGCTGAGATCAGCCCCGACGCTCAGTCCACCCTAGGGTCGACCACCCAGTCGTGGGCGCCAGTGACGTTGCGACTCAGAGACGGGACATGAGGGTCGTTGCGGCTGCGGCCCCCGACAGACCTGACGACCAACGCACACCACCGGCCCGCAAAGGTGACGCCCCCATGATCTGAAGGTCTCAGGAACTCTCATCTCCGTTCAGGACTAACCCGCGTCCGCCCTTCTCAAAGATACTGTAGGCGACAGGCGACTAAGTATGCCAGAAGCAACTCGACCAGCGACTTTGGCGAACCTTTTCGGCGGAGCGACGGCAGAACCAGAAGGTACGGTTAGAGTCGAGATTAGCTACGATATCATTCGACAGTTCTCGAAGCAACTCTATACGAATCCTCGGAAGGCCGTCGAAGAGCTTGTCTGCAACAGTTATGACGCAGGCGCCACCGAATGTTTCGTCCGAATCCCACAAGACCACGGTGACCCCCTTGCCATCCTAGACAACGGCGTCGGAATGGACCTTGCGGGGTTGCAAGACCTGTGGCATGTGGCCGTCAGCCCGAAGGCACTGGCCGCCGGAGATCGAGTGGCAAACAATCGCTTCCAAATTGGGAAGTTCGGGGTCGGTAAGCTCGCTGCCTTTGCGCTTGGGGCCCGATTGACACACATCACGTCTCGGAATGGTCAGACCCGCGTAGTCTCAGTTAGCCAAGGTCAACTGCAGGATCGGGCGGGAGGCGTGATTCCCCAATTCGAGGTCCGTAAGCTAGCCGACGCGAGTGCCCGCCCGATTCTGTCGCCATTCATGTCCGGTTTGCCCCTGCCTTGGGAAAAGGGCTGGGGAAGCTGGACACTTGCCATCGTAGAGGAGATTGAGGATTCCAACCTCGCCCGGTCTCTGAAGGTTGGATACCTACGCAAGATGATCAGCCATGCGCTACCTGTCTCGGCGAACTTTCAAACCTTCCTTGACGGAGAACTCGTACCCAAACGGCGCATTGATCCAGCGCACATCGTAGTCCGGTTTGACGTCGTAGACGTTGAGTTCCGGCGCCGACTTTCCGAGGCGTTGAAGTACTACTGGGAGGGCCGATTGTCGGCAGACAATGTATCTCCCGTACCGAGAGACCTGTACGAAGTACGCCTCTGTGAGATGACCGATCCAGAGCACGCGGATCGCACCATCCCTGCCATTGAGGTCCCGAAGCTTGGGAAAGTCTCGGGGTCGGCCATAATGACAGACGAGACTCTAACCACCGACCGATTGGCTGAGCGTGGATACTCGGAGAACGGATTCGCAATCTACGTCCATGGGAAGCAGGTAAACCCGGAGGACGAGCTCTTCGGAGTGACTCAACGTACTCATCAGTACTGGCGTAGGTTCTTGGCGGTCGTGGAGATTCCAGGGTTGGATCATGCGCTCCTTGTCCAGCGGAACTCAGTTTCCGAAAGCTTCGACGAGACTCTAGTGGCCAGGGAGCTACTCCGAGAACTATTCAACGAGGCACGGGCAAAGACTGAGCAAGTTGAGGAGTCCGGGGATTACGTCCCGAAGCGATTTGGTTCAAGGCTTCGAACGCTGGCACCCATCCTTGGTCCCTCTGCTCTCAGAGGGTTGACTCGTGGTGGAATGCCCGAGGGCGGACTCGAGGGTGTCAACGTTGAGTACCGTTCGCTGGGAGAGAGTAGTCCTCCCGTCGCCTATGATGAGTCGACTAACACCATCGCCATAAACGAACAGCACCCCACCATCGTTGCTCTCGATGATCTAGGACCGAGTGCGAAGCAACTTAGGACGGTACTGGGCGAAGTTCTAGCTGGCACCGTGTTGTCGCAGGGCTACCTGAGGGCGCGGTCGGTGGCCGCGGATGTGCTTGCCGATGCGTTCCAGCTCACGTACGACGCGCTGCTCGGTGCGTCGGGGTATCTCAAGGACCCGGTCGAGTCCCACGTTCAAGAGATCGACGAAGCTTCGTTCGAGGGGGGAAAGCGGTTCGAGGACGCCGTAGTCCGAGCCTTCAGGGATCTTCGGTTGTCGGCAACTAGGTATGGCGCTGCAGATGCACCCGATGGAGTCATTGAGATACCCCGGGCTGGTCAGCCCAATCTTAAGATCTCAGTAGAAGCGAAGGGATCGCGAGGAGTGATCACGCACACGGAGCTCTCCAGCGCAACCGTGAATCGGCACCGTGCCGAAGCCGGGTGTACTCACGCAATTGCCATTGCCCGAGAGTTTCAGGCACAGGGGATTGGAGAGGAGGCAAGCGCCCTCGAACGAGAGGCTCGAACGGGACAAGTCCCTCTCCTGAATACTGAAGCAATCGCCCTCATCCTGCGAAAGAATTCTATTCGCCCGTTTACCCACGACAAGCTAGTGACAATCCTCACAACCTGGGTCAGACCAAATGAGGAGGCGGCGTTCATCCAAAGTGTATGGGAAACGCTTCCGGATCCCGGACTCATGAGGGACATTCTTGAGGCCGCATACTCAGCCCAAGATGTCGACGCACGCAACTTCCCTGATCCTGGTATGATTCTTACTGATGCGAGAGTACGGGCCAGGGGTTTGACACGTGAACAGTTGATTCACGTTTTGGAAGCGATCGCGATTACCACTGAGATGCTCGTTATCAGGAATCCAAGCACCCACGAATTCGAGCTCATCGCCCACCCAGATACAATCCTATCGTCAATGCAACGGCCATCGACTGAGGTGTAGGTAGGAGAGAACTGTGGGCTGTTCATGCTCAGGTCTTCGCCATAGGTCCGAAAGCCTATTGGCATTCACCGTCACCCTGGCGGATAGTAGCGGGTTCAACAAACATTGCACCTCCCTTTGGGTGGTCGAACTTACGGCGGACCGAGCGTCGGGTCTGATCCCAGCCAGCCGTTCGCGCACCCGGGGACGGTCGGAGCTCTGAAGGGGGGCCGACTCGGGGGCGGACCCGAAGTCCGCGGATTGGTCCCTTATCTGCGCGTGGAGAGTCTGGAGACCGGTGGGGCGGATGAATCGGCCGCTATCGCTGGGCATCTCCCTGAGTGTCATAGCAACCTTCGCAGCTATCATTCTCCTTTGGTTCCTGCCCTCCCAGAGGGTCCCGACCGTTGTCTCCCTGACTGCGGGCGTTCCGCTGACGCTCTTCACGACATTCATCGTCTATCTCCTCCAATCTCCCGACTTCGCCGCGACGATTCAGCCCAGCGAGACAAAGGGCAAGCTACCGGGTCAACGCCCGGACGTCGCCACCACGCGCTGGGTCCATGTGCTCGTCCGGAATCTGTCGATTGGCTTCCTAGGAGGCGGGACGGCAGCGAACGTCGGGGGCGTGATTTCGTTAACCCGAGGCATGGAGGTCAGGGAGTTTCGGCCGAAGTGGGAAACGAAGCCAAACCCCCTGAGTGTGAACCAGTTCGTCGTTCGGGGCGAGACTGTCATAAACGTGGTCACTGACGAGACCCAAATGGAGGCCGCGAAGCGGGAGACCCTCGAACCAGGCGAGGTCAAGAGCCTCGATATCGCCTTCAAGACCCGGGGAGACGCGGCATGTTACATCTCCATCCCCGAGAACTTCCGTTACCCCGGCCTTCGAAACGAAGCCGCCGCCTATCCTCCCGGTACCTACTCCTTCGACCTCTTTATCGAGTATAAGCGACGCCGAAGGAAGGCCGGAACCTTCTTGTTGCACAACGAGGAGGGCGCAGAGCCAGAGAACCTATGGCTTGAGCTGGCCGAGTCCAGGTCGGTCAAGACCTGAAGTCGAAGGTGAGCTTCCCGCGAACGTCGATCTCAGCTCCCTTCAGATTAACCGGAACCGTTGCCTCGCCGGCTCGAAACGGCACGAGCCCATCGTACGAGGGGGGCAGTACCAATTGTCGCTTTCTTGCACTAGGGGGGATGTCCGCTCGGGGTCGCGGAGTCCTCCGTCCAATCGGTCTTTCCAGTAAGTACCAGCTCTAGAATGTGGGCCCTGCCTGTCTCCGTATAGCCGTATTCCACAATCCCCCCAGCGAATGGAAAGACTCCGTTGGCCAGGCCCCGCAGGAGACGGTGGTCGGTTCGTGCGTTGCGGCGTGGGGATTGGCTTGGCCCCCCTCGAAGGTCGATGTCCACGTAGAATCCGGCCTGCTTGGTCTCTTCGAGGGAATGTAGTAACTTCGAGACGCGCCGGAGGTCTCGCGCGATTCGCCAGAGCTCCTTGTGCTGAGCCTTCCGGTACGTTGCCGCAGGGGGAAGCTTAGTTGCGATTTCGAGTATGCGCGGGAGGAGAAGGTCGACCTCGGTGTCTGTAGGCTCTCTACCTTCGAACTTGAGGAAGAGCATATTGAGCCTTGCACGCACATAGACTCCCGTCACGAGTGCTCCGATCGCCTTTTGTTTCAGCCAGTGAAGCCTGAGATCGCGGTTCTTTAGCCGACCCAGTGGAGCAGGGGTCTCGGGTGCTGTAGAGACGAGCCCTTCGACTACCAGCCGCAAGAAGATCGCCTTTCCGAGCTCTTCGAGCCCAAGGATGAGGATAGACAGGGCTTGGCCGTACCTTCGTGAGGCCGCCAGTTCATCCGACGCCTTGAGGTGCCGTCGCGCCCGGCGGAGTGCGGCCCTGGCCGCCCTGAGCTGGTGGTCGCCGTCCTCTCCCATCGTTCTGCCTGCGCGTGGATTGGAGCATGAACCCATGAGCCCACCCAGCGCTTGCCGGGCCCCCATGCCGAGCCGGCCGTAGGGGAGCCTAGCCCGATAGTTTCCCCGATTCGCGGACTCCGCTACGCTTCGGGGATGGCAGCCAGCTTGGCGTTTTCAGGGTCAGCCGCCTTGGCCGCGCGGAGCCGCTCGTTCCAGACGTCAAGGGCTCCCTGAAGTCGGTAATCTAGCATTCGCGCCGTTGTCGAATGGAGATAGTGGACCTGCCCGTGAATTTCTACTGCGATGCACTCCTTGACCTCGGGGGTGGTCAAGAAGACCGCGATCTGAGGGAAGCTACCGTCACCCGGTGCGATCTCGGGTTCGTGGGTAGGGGTCCGCTCTTCGTCGGGCAAAGGGTCTGCGGCTCCTCCGGTTCCGCCGCTATTCATCGTCCTCGTCGTCGGCCGCTCCGTCGTCGAACGGGTAGAAGTCCCCCTCGGCGAAGTACCCGTGGGCCCCCTCATGCGGCCCCGTGTTTTCGCAGAGCTCGCACCCCGGCCGCGCCTTCCAATCCAGGGGAGGAGCAGGGCTGCCGCCTCCGGAGGGACCGCCACCGCCCGATCCCGCACGAGAGGAGTAGTACGCGGGATTGTTCGGGTTCGCTTGGTTGCTCCGGTTGTCGGCTGAGGCGTGATGAGCAGGGTTGTTCGGGTTCATCGAGTTCGACCGGTTGTTTGCCGCTTGCTTGCCTCCCCCGCTCTTGCCCCCTTTCCCCATCGCCGCCTCGCGCCCCGCCCGACTAAGATGACTTGCGGATATTTACGGGGCGGCGCTCCCGCTCGCGAGTCCGGGACGACTCGCGCCTCCGGGGCTGGCTTCGATTTCCGCAGCGGCTGCTTTCAGCGTGTCCAAAAGCTCCCCCTTATGGGCCGACAAGTCAGCTAGCATCAGTCCTGCTGCATGGGCACGATCCCTCTCTGCCCGCGTAAGGAGGAGACCGTTGTCCGAGAGTCCCTGAATCACCCTCTGCGCCGCCTGGACCGAGCCGTCGAGGATGTCGCCGAGGGTGGGGTTGCGGAGTATCTTGGCAACTGCTGTCTTGAACCCCGTCTCGACCTGCGCCCGTACCCATGGGTCTTGCAAGCAAGACCTGGCTCCGTCGAGGATTCCGAGGAGGAATGGCTGCAGGTCGCCAATCGGGTCCGGCCACTCCTTGGTCAGCAGGTTGTCATAGTCGACCGTCAGTCGCGCCTTGCGGTTATCGACTCCGCTCAGGTCCCGGTGGATTCCGGTCTGGGGCTTTGGGTCGGCAGGCTTGTAGATAAGCCTGAGTCCCTTCCGCATCACTCGGTACAGTTGGGGTGGGTTGAGCCCGGCCACCGCAGCCAACTCCGGGACCGAGAGTCCACGCCCAGTCAGGCCGACTGAGACCATAGGTGCAAAGAGAATCGCTTGGAAAGCGTGGGTATCCTCGTCGGGGTCGAGAGGGAAGATTTCTGCAAAGTTCGCTAGGGCAGATTCAGCGAGGTAGTCGTAGACCTCCTGTCTCACCGGCAGAAGCTCTCTCAGCTCAGCCCCAAATCTGAATCCCGTATCACGCGTAAGCTGCTCAGGGGGAGTATCCTCCAAGAGCCCCGATTCTGCCGCGATCCGGTCTAGCTGGTCGTCAATCCACCCTTCAATCCAAGCCTGGTCGGTCATGTCGCACCGACAGTCCGCTCTCCCCGGGACGGTAGATAACAGAGTCGTTTACGTTCTTTCTCTCGAACCGTGAGGCTCCGAGGGAGGACGCCCCTTCTCTCTCATGTGGAAAACAGTCCTCCGACTCACTCCGAGCCTCCCCGCGACCTCCGTCGCACTCCCCCTGAACGGGTCTTGTTAGCCGTACCACTAGCAGCGCCAACGTCGCCGTGGCCCCAATCCGACGGCTTGTCGGGCAAGGGAGTCCGCGGTGGGCGTCCCTGCTCGCCGCTCCACCGCATGTGAAGCGGTTGTGTACCTGGCCTCGACGAAGTCGAAAGACAACAGAAGGTCCGAGAGTTCGGGGAAGAACGGAAGTGCCCAGCCGGTTTCGAGCGTCTTCTCGCCCGTGAGGTGCCGGACCACCGCGAGGCAGTCCGACCTGACCCTGAGGCGTTCGACCTTGCGTTCCTTGGCGCGGCGGAGGCCGACCAAGACTGCCCTGAGCTCCGCTTCGGGTCCACAACTCACCGGGCCGAGATTGACGCCCTCCGCAAAGACTACCCGAAGGGCGGGATCGTAGAGCACGATCCCGGCTCCACCGACTGAGGGCGAAGCCCCCCACTTGTGCTTCTCTCCCGGTCGAACGGAACCGTCCGTTTCGAGATAGTACTTCGAGTCAGTCATAGGCTGGTCTATGGACCACTCGGTTTCGGAGGTCGAATACCATCCTCCCGCTAACTCCCAACCTCCTCACGGCCTCCCTCGCACTCCTCTTGAAAGGGTCCGGGTCCACGTATCGTTTCGGGCATCCACGATGTTAGCCTTTCGAGCACGACCCCACGGCCCTCGGTGTAGCCGGCTGGGGAGAATTGATGGGGCGGGTTGGGTCACGACCGCGAGCCGTTCTCTTTTCTCTCTCACGCGCGTGCCCGAGTGGTGACCGGCCATTCGTGGTTGGGCCCTCCGGGATCAGACCCTCGCGACACGGTGATGTCCCTTCTCACTCGAGCGCGCTCCCTAAGACAAGAGTACGATGAAGCGCTTCGGACCTTCATACGCCTGGGTCACTGGGCGGAAATCATCGACGCGTTCGCGGACCTCGACGGACTCCCCCAGGACATCTTAGGGGAGTGGGAAAGGACCGCGCAGTACGGGGGCTTCGTCGCGCGATTCGGCTCCCTTTTCGATGAGTGCTCGAACTCGTTGAGCCCTCTCGTAGGATCTCGGGGCAGTCCAGTTGCAACGCGACTGCGATCAGTGGCGGAAGCCGTCCAACTCGAGACCAAACTCCGAAGGCTCATTCAGTGTCTCGAGAGCACATCCACCGAGAACCTTCGATTTCGGACCGAAAGGAGAGCCCAACGACGGGCCCGAAAGCGGTCCCGCGCCCCGCAGGAACCCCCCGGTGTTCACGAGGGGTTCGCCTATGGAGTTCTCGGCGTGATGATCGCGGTCGTAGCGCTCAGCTTGACTGCTGCCATCGCTACGCTCGGCGTATCCGTCGGATTCGAGGTTGGCGGAGTATTCGGCGTGGCTTGTGTTGTAGTCCTCTGGGCTACTCGACGGTGGTGGGTGACTGGGCTGGAACAGGCCTTCTCAAAGAGGCAGCGTTAGGAACAGGTGTTTTGGCTAGGCAAGGTCCCAAGGGGCGGTGACGAAGTGGGCGGGCAAGATATCTCCCTCGGGGTCGATGGCCGGCCATGCCAGGCCCGACCGATGCCATTACCACGTTCCGGGACTTGTCCCTCCCACTGGTCGACGCTTACCCCACGGTCGATCTGAAGAGCTTTGCATTCGTCGGCGAGACAGTCACTTACAATCTTTTCACAAGGCTCGAACTCTCGCCGCGTCCGTTCCTTCCGCGGCGGCCACGGCTGCTCCGGGCTGAGCCTAGATTCCAGATCGTGTCAGAACAGTTGGAATCACGGTCTCTCGGCAGTCTGCTGAATGACCTAGTGGTTCACCGAATCACGGTCGCAGGAAAGACTGTCGAACTCGCGACTCCGTCGAAGAACGCTCCATCTGGTGGTCAACCACCCCCGTTCTGGCATTTCTATCGTGACCGAGCTGACCTGCTGTACTGGGACGGACAGAATCCTACCGGCGAACCGGCTCGGCGCTACAAACTGGAGACCTATGGAGGGGAGGGCGACGCACTCGCGACCCCCGAGGCGATAGCAGCTCTGGACGAAGGGCTTCTGTGCCTCCGGCCCCGATGGCTCGGCCTTCCCGATATGATGAAGCGATTCCTGGGTCTTGAGCCCGCATACAGGATAGCCAATAACACGAACATCTCAGTGGAGCTGCCCCTTCGATGCGACCTTCGCCAGCCTCGGTTCGAGGCCCCGGGCCTTCTATCCGTCCCTATTTCCGCGCCCGCAGCCTTCCCAAGCGGTAGGTTGAGAGTAAACGCGCTTCTTAGGGACGCCAAGGGCGAGAGCTGGACGCGCGAAACGAAGATCACTGGTCCCACAGAAGCCGGCAGGGACGGCATCGGCTTGTTTCACGCTGAGGTCCGGACCACCCGAGGCAGATCGGTAGTTCTGCATCTTCTCCTGAACAACCAAATCGTCGACAAGCAGGCCTATGACCTGTGGGACCCGAGATCGCCCAACCCGCGAATGCGTGCGTTACGCGCTCTCGATCGTGCCCTCCAGCAGCTAGACGAAGTCCTTGCAGACCCGGAAGCGAAGGGGAGAGACGCTGAAACCTTTGAGATTGCCGTCTCGAATCTGATGTCGGCGAGCGGGTTTATCACCCTCAACCCGGGCAGGAAGCACGCGAAGGCCGGCGAGACCGTAGACGTCGTGGCAATTCACCCGTTGGCCCCGGTCGTGTTCTGTATCGAGTGCACTTGGAAGGTCGCTACGCACCAGGGAAAGCTGGGCAAGCTGCACCAGCGCGCGGCAGACTTGGCCAAGGCCCTCCCACACCACTCTGTACGGGCATTACTCTTCAGTTCAAAGACTGAATTCACGAGACCCGAGTCCGAGGAAGCGGCGTCACTGGGGATCACCCTTCTCAATAGGACCCACCTACAGATACTCCGGACCAAGGCGGAGTGGGACCTCGGACCCTCGGACGTTGCCCAATGGCTCAGCGGTGGGAAGTCTGCCAGACTGACCCCGCCCTGAGGCAGGCGGGCCTTGCGCGCTCATCTCGGTCCTCCATCGACTGCGCATCGTTCTTCCACAGGCGAGTAGAAAGTATGGGCGAGCCGATGTCTATCCGTGCCGGCGCTGGACCTCAGTCTGCAAGGCAGCCCAGTAAGAGCCCATGTCCCACCCCGGTCTCGACGTCGCCTTGCCACTCCTTGAGCGGGCATAATCCTGGACCAGATCACAGATGGCGCACCCGTCACACTCCTGTGATCGTGGGTCGAGTTCGAAGTGGCGGTTGACGGCATAGGACTCACGGACGAGCCTAACTGCCGCCTGATGCAGCGTACAGTTCGGCAATGGCTCAGGTCCGAATCCCCGGTCCAATGACCCGGCCGCTGGAGGTCTTCGGCGTTTCAACTCCGCGATAATCGGGAGTCCCTTCTTAGGACCGGTCGCGGCTCTGTCGAGCACGATAATCAGTTCGCGCCCGTCCTCCACCTTCAGGTCATTCTTCCGATGCCGGTAATCGTTCTTCAGCCGATGAGAGAGAACGATGCACGGCGCATGAGAGAAGTTCGCTCCCAGGAGATCGAGTTCCATGATGTGCCCGTCACGGACTCGTTCCTCGACGATTTGGTACTCGTTCCGCATACCAACGTTATCGAGTGAGGGTTCCACATCCCACAATGTCTCGCTGCAGTGAGGGCACGGATGGCGCGGCTCGGACGGTTCGCGCGACCACGCACCGCCGCATCGTACGCACGATTCTTTCAGGGGCACGACCAGCTCACCGATGTGGTTGGCATAAGTGGTGTGTGCAGCGGAAACCCGGGGATTTGTCGCTCCAAGCACGTAGGACCTAAATGTGACCGAGCCGGTGACACGTGGTAGATTCCCACCCCGTTACGACCAACGAATGGGCCCAGGCGGGGAGGGGTCGAAGTGGCCCCTGGGAGCCACCAATCCTCGTCAGAAGTGGCGTCGGTCCCGCCCCTTAGCGCTTGAGCTTAGCTTAGTCTCGGGATCGTTCCGAGAGGCCTTTCCACGGATTCGTCGTATGCGCCTTCGGCTCACTCCCAAGTTCCGAGCGATCCACCGATCGGATTGACCTTCCCGAAGAGTTCGGCGTATCTCTTCCTCAGGAACAGGGCCGCGGGCCTTTTCGTGCCTCTCAAGCTCCTCGGCCTTCCGCAGGGCGAACTCCCGGGCGGCTTGCTCCGCGCGCGCCACGTACTTGGCCCACTCTGGGTTCCCGCGGGGATCGCCCCATCGAAGAGGATTCCAATCACGGTCGAGGTACAATCCTCGGCGGTCGGATCGGGAGTAGCGCGGGGCGAAGTGGCGAACATGTACCCAAGCGGAACCACGTTCCCCCTCCTCTCGGCGCTCGACCGTGATACGATACTTGAGGATCGACTCGCGGAACGCCACGTCCAGAATCATCAGGTCTGGAATCGCGAGCACGGAAACGATGCCCAGCTTGCGCCCAATCAGGGCTGCTTGGACCAGCGCGATCGCCTCCTCGCTCATGAACCCCCGCGAGAGCAGACCCAATGCCGACTCGTCGTAGACCGCGACCTGACCGCGGCCCAACGTCCCGTAGAGGCGCAGCATCTCTCGCGCGCTGAGGGCGACCTGGTCGACCGAGAACTTTGGGTCCATGCGTCTGCCGATCTCTTGGGCAAGTGCGGATTTGCCCGATCCCCGTTCTCCGTCGATAACGATCATGACGTCCCAATCGTCAGCGAGCCGCCGTCGCCACTCGCCCATCCAGTGCTTCCAGACCTCGGCCGCAGTGCGGATCGGCTCGGGCTCGACCGGGTTGTAGACCCGAAGAGCTAGCCCGAGGTCCACTACGGGTTCGTCGGAAGCGTCTCCGCGCTCCTCTCGTGGATCGCCCATACCGACGACCTCAGGAAGTGTCGAGCCACCCCCGCCGCGAGCTGCGACCGCAGCAGGTCGAACTCGGGACCTTCCATCGCTAGGACATCCGCGAAGGCCGGATCGGCGAGCATCACCTCAACGAGGTCCCGGTCCTCTGCTTCCTCGACTGAGACAGGCGGGCCGACCTGTAACATCTCGAGGTCCGCAAGCAGACTCGTCTGGGCGGTCATGATCGCCGTCAGCACCCCGTGCTCACGCGCGATCTTCGGTAGGTCCTTCAGGTGCCGAACCCAACGGGCGTAGTTCACGTTCCGATACTGGTCGAGCGCGGGATGCCCTGCGATCCCACCCTGGGTCACGTCGGTCGTTGACCCGGGGGTGGTGATATCCCGCAAGGCGGCCTCGGCTCTCTCGGCGCGCGCTCGTTCGGCTGCGAGCCGGGTCTCGAGCTCCTTCAGCCGGGGTTCTTCTCGCGTCGTTCGCTTCGTCGTCCCACCTCCTCGTGGCGGTCCTTCCTGCGCGCTCTCTGGGCGCTGGAGACCTCTTGGTCAAGCCTTTGGGACGCCTTCGGTCGGAACGTACCTTGGAACCCTCGCAGGAACGCCTCAAGCCGCGTCCGGGCCTCCTCCCGCGAGATTCGGCCGACGTACCCCCGGAGTAGCTCCAGTTTGATTCGCGTCCGCGCGTGGTCCTCCTCGTTGGTCTCGAGTCCGCGCATCCCGGCCACGAACCGCACGATCTCGCGGGCCTCCCGGGCTGCGAACTTCGCTGACAGGGAGCCGACGACCACGTGTGGGCGGAACCGACGTCGGCTGACCGTCACGGTCCCGATTGAGGTCGAGCCCGTCTCCGGATCGCGCACCGGCTGCTCGACCGTGCGGGTCTCGTCCGTCCACCACTCAAGGTGCGTGTAGGCGCGGCGCGGCTGCCGGGTCGCGTCATACCAGTAGATTCGGTCGATCCGCACGCCCAGGCGGCTCCGGAGGGCCCGGAGCGCGTCCATGCCGAACGGGTGGACCGCCAGCTCCTGTCCGTCCACCCGGACCAGCTCCAGGTCGATTGCGGGCAGCGACTTGCCCCAGAGAACCCACCACGCCTCCCGGACCGTTTCTGGCGCGAGCTTGGGGCCCCCGGGCTCGTCCACGACGGGCATCGCGAAGTACGGGAACCGGCCCGACTCGATCCCGGTCGGTTCGAACCCGATCGCCACCGACCGCACCGAACGATCCCAGAGCCGCGGCAGGTAGGGGAAGAAGGCGAGGCCGATCGCCAACGGATAGAGCAGGGGCGAGACGACTCCGAGGAGCTGGTTCACTGGGACGTACCAACCCAGGAACGCCGCGGTAGGGGCACCGATGACCAGGAGGGGCCACCAGAGCGGCCACCGAGGCACTCCCTTGATGCGAGCGACCAGCGCCTTCGCGACGAACAGCAGGCCCATCACGACCAGGATGGAGAGAAGTGACTCGACGGCGAGCGCGAAGTAGGCGCTCCCGGTCGTCAGCAGGTCCGAAAGAGAGCTCGTGGCGGGGGTCAGATGGGTCAGCTGCCAGGACGCCGTCCCGATCGAGACGACGAGGTCCTTCTGGGAACCTGTCGATGGCAGGTCGACGGTCGCTGCAGTCACCGTTCCTGCTAGTGCGGTCACGCTGAGGTTCGACCATTGGACATCCACGCGGACCGGGATGGTCACCGGTTCGAGGATCGTGGAGTTGCCTCGCGTGATGTTCTCCTCGACCGTCTCGCTGCCCCAGACGAACTGCTCGGTGGTGATCTCGACCGGGACGGGGTAGGGTTCCCCGTTGAGCAGGAAGACCTGGAGCGAAGTGTCGTAGACGAGGTTCCCGTCGGTGAAGTACTGCTGCGAGAACGCGGTCGAGCCCTGGCCGTAGAGGTAGCCCCAGACCCCGGGCGCCACCGTCTTGCCCGGGGCTAGCCCCGGCTGAGCCGCGGCGGTCCCCGGGACCACGGAGGCCAGCAGGACGATCGAGACCGCCAGCAGGGCGGCGGCGAGGGGCGACCGCATCAGCGTCAGCGCCTTCGGGGGTGCTGGTGGGTCACTCGGCCAGCGCGACAGTCTCGGGAACACGGACCGGGGTGGTGTCCGCGGGAATGGCGATGCGCCCGGCCCTCTCGCTCCCGCTTGACCTTCCCTACCGTGGCTCCGTAGATGTAGTCGGCCCGCTGCTTCGAGTACCCCCGGGCGCCGTACTCCCGTTCGAACTGACGGCGTTCCTTCTCGGAGGCGCCCAACCGGTAGAGGTGCTGCTCGGGATCGGCCATGGGTCCCTCACCGATCCTCGAGGTACGCGAACGTCAGGGCGCCGAAGACGAACAGCGCACCCAGGATGAACAAGCCCAGCGACGTCCCGGTCAGCCGCTCCTCCGACAGGTAGAACGCGTAGACACCCGCGCCAGCGAACACCACGCCGAGAGCGAGGACGATGGCGTGGTGCACCTCCAGTGCTCCTCGCGAGTTTCGCTGTCGGAATCGACGCGGTCGAGATCCCGCGGCTCGGCCCAGGAAGAGCGGGGCCGCCACCCCTCGACTGCGACCCCCGCCCGAGGAGGCGAGGCGGTAGAGCACGTAGAGGACGAGTCCCACTACCACGACCGCCACCACGAGCAGGAGAAGCTCGCCGATCGTCGCAAAGATCCCGGTGCAGGGGAGACCGAAGAACCCGAGGAACCCACAGACGACCCCGCCGACGGTTAGGCCGCCGCCGCCCGACGGCGGAGTCGGACAGGCGCTCGAGTTGGCGGAGCAGAGCAGCTGGACCGCAGTGACGTTCACCGTGTAAACGCCGGCCGAGCAGGTCTTCGAGGCTACGCCGTTCTCGGCGCACGAATTCACGAAGATCGCGTTGCCGGCGTGACCGTGGGCTGCCGGTGTGCCGTTGGCTGTTCCGTTCCCATTCAGCTGGAGCAGCACGAGAGATCCGTTGCCGACCCCAACGACTCCCACCATGAGTGGCGCATCGGTCGGAACCTCCCACGTCGAGTTGACCGGGATGGTCACCGGGTTCAGTTGGGGGAAGAGGAGCAACTGCTTGCCGACGTACGACCAGGTCGTGGGCGATGCGAACGATTCCGTATGATCCGAGCTATTCTGGGGCGTACCGTTCGGGATGTAGACATCCCCGACCGCGATGGTCTGCAGATTCCCCCAGAACGTGCAGTTCGCGGTGCAAGGCACCGGACCCTTCTGGTAGGTCGTGGAGTTGAAGAACCGCGCCATGCTCTGCAGCTCGGCGAGGTAGAGGCTCATCGCCTCCGTCGAGTTCAGGTTCGCACACGTGCCCTTGTAGGTCGTTCCGCCGTAGATGCTCGCGTTGTCGATGCAGAGGCCGTCGGGGAGCGCCAAAGCGGGAGGCAGGATCGCGAACTGAGCAGGGATGGCCGACGGATTGGTGTAGCCCAGGTCTCGGAGGTAGGACCAGTACGTTTCCCCGGTCTGAACTGCATTGAACTCGAGCCCTGCCGTTTCGTTGTAGAGGGCCGAGACGTTGGCCGTGCAGACGTACTCGCCCGGATAGCACCCCGCCTGCATGCTCGCGCCGCCGACCGCATCGTAGATGTCCTCGCCGAGCAGCGAGACGGTGAACGCGCACGTCGAGACGGCCGGACAGAACGCCGCGCCCGCAGAGAGCCACGTGTGGTCCTCTTGAGCGTTCGCCTGAAGACTCGTGACGACTGCCGGCCCTCCAGAGACCGAGAACACTGTGTAATTCGCGTCCTCTTGGGAGTCGGAAGAGCAGCCCGCCCACGTGGGGGTGGTCGTGGGCGTCGAAGCCCATCCCGAGAGCGAGAACGGCGAACCCGAGCACGCTCCGCCTCCGACAGTGCCGGGGTAGTAGGCGTTGAGCGCGAACCCTGAGGACGGGACGACGAGGTAGGTGTTCGCTGTCGTGGGTCTCACCCCGAAGGGGACGAACGTCGCCGGGATGGTGCCGCCGTTCAGGAACTTGAGCGGGTGGCCGTTCGCCTGGGCGAACTGGATCCACAGCTGGACGACCGAGTCGAGCTCGGCGAGCGCGGTGTAAGCGATGGTCCCGAGCTGGGAGGCGATGGTCGAGACGTTCAGGTCGAGGTAGGGGTTGAACGTGCTGTTGCCGATCTGCTGCTCCGCCGCTACGTCGGCGAGACGTCCCCAGAAGTAGTTGGTCGCCGGAAGGATCGCGTTGACCGCAGCGACCTCACCGAGGACCAGTCGGATCTCGTTGAAGGCCTCCGCGTCCGCGACCTGGAACGACTCGGTGTTGGTCGCGTGGTTGAACGACTGCCCAAGGGCGTCTCCGAGGGCTCCGGCCGCCGCCCCCGCCACGCACCCGATGCCGGCACCCGGGAGGGCTCCAATCCCAGCCGCCGCGGCGCCTATCAAGCCCCCGACAACGGCGCCCGCGACGCACCCCCCGACGGCGGCTCCGAGGAGCTGACCCCAGTCGAACGCGGGGGCAACCGTGAACGCGGCCAAGTCGGCCGACCAGACGTCACCGGTGGACGAGTTCGGATTTGCGTTCACCTCGAGGAATCGCTCGACCGTCGCGAGCGGGAGAGACTGCACCCGCTGCGCGTCGGCCGGGTGGCCCCCAGCGAGCAGGCTCGATCGGAGCTGAGCGGCCAGCGAGGGATCGGAGGCAACGGTCGGCGTCGCACTGACGTCTGGGCTCGCAGCCGGACCGTGGTTCGAGCCACTCGCTGTTCCGAACGCGCTCGGCAGCGGCGACAAGAACAACGCGGCCAGAACCACTACCGCGAGTACCGTCGCGGCCCCGGTGATCGTCTCGTGTCTCGCACCCTTGTGGACCCTCGTTGCGTTCATCTCTGGGAGGGTGCGCGGGCGAGCTGCACTCGGTGCCACTGGCCCGCCCGCGAAACCCACCTGAGAGTGGAGGCGTCCGGTATTTGGGTAAATCGTAAACGATAGTTACGACAGCAACGGAACACCTCCCGCTCGGCCAACGCAGCAACTCACTGTCAGACGCAACGGGTCCGATTGTCCGGCACCGGCGAGGCCGGACGGGATCTTCCAAGGAACCGTTTCAGGAACCCCGGGCGGGGTTGATAGGTGCCCGAGCGGAGTTGGGTGGTCCCAGAAGGGAGGTCCACGATGAATCGCTTCGACAGGGAGTACTGGGATGGTGCCCGAGAGATGGCCCTGATGTTCTACGAGTCGATCAAGGGAAGGAAGGACGTCCCGGACGACCTCAAGAAGCTCGCTGAGACCGCTCTACGTGAGACCGGCGAGCGTAGGAACCGCGACTTCCGAGAAGCGATCGGCGTCTCCACTCCCATACCCCGGGCCCTCCCGGCAAGGTAGCGGAACCGGCTCGAGGCAGTTCGAGTCGACTTGATCTGATGCCTTACAAGGTCCGGCTGGGGAGATTGCTTGTGTGCTTCGGAGCACCAGGGACGTCTGTTACCCCCCGCCGAGCATTGCTGATCCAGGCATAGGCTCGCATGCGAACTCTCACGCGCCGATTCCAAAACACTCGGGTTCGGAGAGGGTCCAGCATGGCCCCTTGGGGAGAGAACATAGAAGGCGCTTATGAGGCAAAGGCATCTCCGCTCAGACGTTGAGGCGAGGAGGATGCTAAGGGAGGTCCGTCGAGACCGGCTCCCCCGAAACCTTCGACAAAGGGAGATTGACTCGACCATCGTCAGCCTTCAAGGGTCCGTCGCGGTTTCGCTGAGCGGGCGTATCTTCGCGTCTCGAGTGGTTGAGCTTCCCATCGATCAGGAAGTACTGCGAGACAGGCTTGATGGGAAAGCGCGCTACATAGCGGCCTCGAATCCGTGGACCACGGTTGCCTTCACAGAGGCCGTTGCCCGCGGGGTGATCAGAACGCTTCTCCACGCGGCAGCCCGACGCTGCGGCTCAACGGCTATGGCGAAGCGGTTGATCTCCGTCGACTCTGGCGCGGAGCGCAATACTGAAACGCCCTTCCAGGCGATATCCCCTATCGGAACCTGGGACCGCAATCTGATTCCTGAAGGGGATTACCCCGGCGAATTTGCGAGCACCTTTGAAACGGCTGAGATACTGTCCGCCGTTGGCTATGCTCGCTCACGGGGGAATTGGGAGTTTCTTACTCCGACCCCGGACGGAGTCTCCCGCAGTGTGAACCTCAGGTTCACCAACCAGCTGGGCTCGTTCGCGACCCCGTACTCTATAGCTCAGCTCATGGCCAGCGGATTGGCAGCCCCCCCCTCCGTCACTGACACGGGCTCTCACAACACAGCAAGGATCTGCGACCCGGCGTGCGGAGCCGGGGTCCTTCTCTTGGCTGCTGGGGAGGAGCTCCTCTCTCGCGAGGCCCGGCAGGCCGGTTCAGAAGGGTGGACTCCAGATGATTCAAAGAAAGGACGCGAAACGATTGCGCGGGTCTCGCTCTACGGTGCTGACACCGACCGGGAGAGTGTGTCGCTGTGCCAGCTCACGATAGGTACCTGGGGGGGAATCGAGCCGGAATCGGTTGATGAACTACCAATCGTGTTGGGGGACAGTCTCCAAGAAGGAAGCGGCGGACGGCAACTAGCGCTTGACGGAGCTTCGGGTCCACTTGATCAATCCCAATACGGGGCGTCGGCACCTGTCAGGTGGCACCAAATTGTACGGGGCCGGTCGACAGCGGGGGCCTTCGACGGATTCGATGCGGTCATCATGAACCCGCCGTACGGTCGCCTCAAAACGCACTCAACGGATTACACAAACGGCGAAAACAGGTCTTCCCTGACATTACCCGCGATTAAGGAATTACATGCCAAGGAACGGGAGAGCCTCGCACAGACTGTCCGACGCTTCCGAAGGTCTCCTTCATTCGCAAACAGCACGCTTGGTGAACTTGATTGGTATCGTCTCTTCCTAGAGCGCGCGATCGGTCTTCTGAGGACCGGCGGCTCCCTTTCAGCCATCGTCCCTGCCTCTTTCCTCTCGGATAGGAACTCCACCCTTCTTCGGCGAGTCTACCTAGAATCGTTCGATGTCAGGAAGATCGTCCACTTTGTGGAAACAGCCAACCTATTCCCAACGGTGGGACAACCAACGTGCATCATACTCGCAACCAAAGGGAACAGGAGTCACGAGATCCAGTTAATCCCGAACTGCCGCGATGTTCTTGACGTGGCCCACGCTGGAGCCCGGATTCCGGTCCGGGGCATTGAGGGTCTCAGCGATACTCTAGCTATCCCTGCTCTCGAGAAGGAGGGTTGGACAGTCCTGAACCAGCTTCGGAGTGTTCCGAGGATCCGCGACGATGAACGCATCCGAAACCTCCGAGGCGAGCTGGAGCTAACCCTACACAAACGATTCGTGCGCGAATCTGGTCGCTATGCCCCCTTGGTTCGAGGGGACTCCATCGAGCGTTTCCGCTCGAGATCGAGGGCCGAAACTCGCAAAGCATCTCTGGTTGACGTGACCCATTTCTTGCCATTCCTCGGCGGATCCGAGAAGGTCTATCATCACAAGCTCCCCCGACTTGCTGGCCGCCAATGCGCTTACCTCGAGAAGAGGCGCCGACTCTCCTTTGCGCTCGTACCGCCGGGCTCCGTCGTTGCGAACTCTTGTAACTACCTCATGGTTCCAGCCGACGAAGCCTTCCCGCTACCGGCGCTCCTAGGGCTCATGAATTCTACGCTCTACGATTGGAGAATCCGCATAACGGGTGCCACAAACCATGTCAACAACTACGAAGTCGGCAACCTACCTGCGCCTTTTCGTGGAAGAGGCACAACGCTCCGCCGGATCGGCAGGCTGGCTCAGGAACTGCAGGTGATTTACTCAAGGATGCCGTTCGGGGAATCCAAGGAACCCACCGTGCCTGAGGAGGACGCGCTAGACGTCGAGGTATTCCAGCTCTTCGGGATTGACGCCGAACAGGCAAGGCACGTTGTCATGCAAGAGGGGGACTCCGTTGAAAGGGCCTGTCGGATCAGGGAACTCATGCGCCGCTGAGAGCAACATGACCTTTAACGGAAGTCTCCGTCAACCGGCGTCCTTGTGGAATCACGTAACTGCTAATCTATCTGCCAGGGATCGTCAGATGATTGGCTTCGTTCCGCCGGGAGGAAACTGGACGAACATCCCAGCGAACTTCCCTTCAGAACGACTGAAGCAGATCCGTCGTATGACGGCAGAGCGAGGTGGTGTCGTCCGCACGACGTACTACGGTCGGCTTGCTTGGGACAAGCCCGCGTACACTGTATCCACATACTTCAGTCGAGTCGGAAACGGTTGCTTTATCCACCCATCACAGCAACGCCTGATCAGTCTGCGTGAGGGTGCTAGGCTCCAGTCCTTCCCAGATTCGTTCCGATTCCTGGGAAGTCGCACTTCGCAATACAAGCAGATTGGAAACGCAGTCCCCCCATTCCTTGCCCTGGCTGTAGCGAAGACGCTTCACAACGGTCGGGGGGTTGCACTCTTCGCAGGTGCGGGAGGGATGTCGCTCGGTTTTCACTGGGCCGGCACCGAGTCAGTCGTCGCAAACGACATCGACGCTAATGCGCTTGCGACCTACAGACATAATTTTCCCGCGGCTTGTGCGGTCCCCGGTAGCATAGACGAGCCCCAGGTGAAGGAACGGGTCCTCGTCGAAGCGCAGCGATTCAATCATATCGACGTGGTCTACGGAGGTCCGCCTTGTCAAGGGTTCTCCATGGCAGGCTGGCATCGAGAGGAGGACCCAAGGAATCGACTCTTCGAACACTTTGTGGAGGTGATTGAAGAGCTGAGGCCTAGCTGCTTTGTCATGGAGAATGTCCAAGGGTTGACCTGGATGAAGGCCGGAAAGGTCCTCCAGCAGGTGCTCCGCCGATTCAGGCGAACGGGGTACGCCGTGACCTTCTACGTCTTACGAGCTGAGGAGTTTGGCGTGCCTCAGCGACGGCGCAGGGTGTTCATCGCCGGGGCACTCGAGAGGCCGCCGTCAATCCCTACGAAGCTTCTGGGTGACCACGCACTCACAATCGGCCCGGTCTTCACAGTCCGGGAGGCCATCGCGGACCTTCCCGCGCTCGAGGTTGGAGGAGGGAGGGATGAGGTGCCGTATCCTGATTCGAATGCCGAGTCAGAATACCAACGCTGGGCGCGCGGGCTCATCGGTGCGGCCGATCTCTTTGACTCTCGTGTTCCTGACTGGGTGCAAGCGAAAGACGACGACACCACGCGCAAGATCCCCACAGCGAGTAGTCAATAGTCCGCCCTCCTTCCCAGCATCACCCGGGGGGCAGGGGGACCTTGCGGAAGTGTCCCAACCCATCGTGCGAATCAAACCGTCAGGGCTCGGCGCCCCGCATCATCCGCTGGGGGCATTACGGCAAACCCGGAAAGCAACGGTTCCGGTGCATGTACTGCGGTGTTACGCTCAGCGAAACGGTGAACGGTCGCGGTTACAGGTCACGACTTTCCGAAGAAAAGATTGCCAGGGTTACCGCCCTCCTTTCCAAGGGCGTGAGCTACCGAACGATTGCACGTCTTGAAAGCGTAGACAAGAACACCATAATGAACCTACGGCGACACACTCTTCCCGGGTCAAGACGGTAATGAGCCTCCCGGACCGACGAAGATCTCGCTAAAACGGCGGATAACGCGATGTGAGCATCCTTAGGCCGGCTGCCAACGACTTTCGCACCCGTTCATCGCAAGGCAACCGATAGTCGTTCCGGAGTAACGCCACCATTCCTCCCTCACGGACGTCCTCGGGCTTGGAGGGGTCAAATGCAGCTGCCCAAGCCGCATCGAGGGCCGGGTCTCCGCATGCATCAAGTTCAGGGCGAATCTGACGAACAATCTCATCCTCAAGTTCAAGGAGCGTTCGCTCGGGGACCTCCAACCTACGTGGCGCTTCCTCGTCGAAGTACTCCTCCAAGGCATCCAATGATCTTCGGATGATTGTCCCCGGCTGATTGTGTCTGAGCTTCGTGTCCTTTGGAATCTTGCGATAGCCGGAAAACTCGAGCGTAGACGGCCTCGGCTCTATCAGCTCAACACGATAGGTTGAAGGCTCAAGATTGAGCAGCGTTACGAGAAACCTAACCTTTCCTTCATTCAGGAGCCTGCGAAGGACCCGGAGGTAGACGTCCTCGACTACCCTTAGGAAGTCGCTAAACAGCTTTGCCTCAGCGTCAGTGGATACCTTGAGCTTGTTGTAGTCCCAGTAGTCACGCACCTGCCAGCTTGCCACAGACTCCCCATTGGATTCCTCCCATGCGACCAGTGCTCTGACGTCCCGTAACGACATACGACGATTCTTCGCAGATTGGTGCCGTTTACAGAGGGGAATGAACCACGGCAGATGTTTGAATCCGCAGGAAAGGGGGCCGACGTGGTCGGGGCTGACCTTCCGTAACTTCGCCCCACAGATGGCGCATACACCTGCCCCCGCGATGTTGTAGACCGTGTTTGCCAACTCCCAGTCCCCTTCTACCCACCACTCGAAGACGCGTCTATCCTGGTTGTACCGCGCCATTCTCTCAGGGTGCCGGGCTGGGTCCTTCTCCCTGCGGCAGAAAACGCAGTAATCGTGGAGGCCATCGAAACGGTCTGGCGGGTCTCCCATGTAGCCCGGGCTCAACAGGGGTGATGAGATCTCCCGCGTGTTGTCGAAGACCTTGGGTGACCGCCCAACCCTCTTCACTACGTCTGCCCGCTCAGGAAAGAGAGCCCAAAACTCATCCTGAAGTCGCTCTGAGTCGGGAGCCCGTGAGATTCCATCCAGAATGGAGGCGACTCCGTCGAGGTAATTCACTTGAGGGAACCCACGTATTCCGCGGAGGCGCTTAACGAGGATTCTATTCGCGTAGTAATAACCAATTTTCCTGTCCTGTCCGCAGTGCAAACACGGTCTCACGCCCGTGGGATGAATGCGGCGAGCCGCAATCGTAAATCTACCCTGTTCGTCGCCGGTTCCTGGGATCCCAAGCCTGTCAGCGGTTGCGGTCCACCACTTTCGCCTAGGTTCGTAGAAAGTGTTGAAGCTGGTCGCCTTACCTGAGCTAACCTGCCATTGGATCCGACCGTTGAACCTTGCGCCGGGCATCCCCGCGTAGTTCGCGTGACCAACGATCATCTCCTTGTAAGCCAAGTATCGGGGGTCATGTTCGAAGACCCCACGGCCGTGAGCAGGTCTGGGCGCCACGTGTACTGTACTTCGAAGGCGAGCCAAGAGCTAGTGTCTGACCCGGGTGTTGGTGAACCGTACCGGTCGAGTACCGACCGGAGTGCGAGAATGTTGGGGGTTTCCCTCGATAACCAGGCAGTTGGGACACAAGTCCGGCGGCACATCCCAGCAGGATGAGTCGGCTCTGGCAATCGAGACCATGGGAGACCATCTGACGACGTAACTCCGGGGGCAGGCACGATTGGCGGACTGCCGCCATCAAGCTGCCGCGCGAAGTCGCTTGATCCTGTTCAAACGGCCTCTCCGTGCCAGTTCAATAGCCGGCTGGGGACATCTACCCCTCTGGAGTTTAGGTCCTGTCTTCTAGGCGACTCCCTTCAGACCCGATGCAAGCTACATGCTCGAGGGCGCTCGCTGGCGTGCCATCACGAGAATCGCATCCACTGTAGTTTGCATCTCTAGCGCAGTTCGGGAATCCCTTGTGGGAGCCACCTGCCATTGTCCACGAGGGAAGTTCACTCGTAGAGGAGTACTGGCCACCGACGCGCACGGCCGATTCAAGGGGGGTAGGATAACCAACGCTCGGTGTCGTCATACAGGTGCCAGAGTCGTCGAGCATGGGCATCCTGAACTGCTCTCACCACGTGAACTTCCAGCCCCATGCCGCCGAGCGACGAAAGGAGTTGAATCTGTGCTTGCGAGGGATTGTCGTGGTGCGCCACCCCCTCTGACCCGGACCTACTCGACTTGACCTCGGCAAGAACCAGTCGCCCGGCACAGCTGAGGAAGTAATCTGGCCATCCATTCGTCACGGCGGCTCCCTGGGAAACGATGCTCAATCCCGAACGTTCGATCTCCGATGCGGCTTCCGCGTTCGAAATCCCATCGAGGATTGTCACAAATCTCCCTTGGGACTCGAACCGGTTCATCACGTCGCGTTGCCAGCTTGAGGGCTTGTCAGCGCCGTCTTTTGCCTCGAAGAAGAAGGGCCGCCCATTTGGAGCAAGCGCGAGGATGTCAGGAGCCCCCCGATGCACCGGGGAGTAATGCTGTCTCGTTGCCCAAGTCTCGAACGCATCCTGCCCAGAGGCACCTTCGGCGGTGTAATCCTTCCCTTCGATAGGAGGCCGACGTACCGGCATTGCGTGTCGTGAGTCGATGATGCTAACGAGTGCTTCCGCATCCGACACCATCATCCCAGTTAGCCCGTTCCTGATGGATTCGCGCGGCTTTCTCAAGAGGACCCTTGAGAGATGTCGGTCCGCAAGCTTACGGAGCGTCCTCGTGGGTACAAGGAGCGGTGCGGCGAGCATGCGATCTGACCTGATACCTAGGCTGCCATCATCGTCTACTATGGAGCCGTATCCCCAGATGCCCCTGAGATAACGTGGTTGACCTGTCTGAATGAACACCACGCGGTCTCCTCCTGAATACCGGCCTCCATCCGATAGCGAGTCCCATCGTTCGGGCTGGGGAGTCGGATGTCCCTGCCCGTTCGTGAAACAGTATGGTCGTAGTCGAAGTGAGTCCCTTGCAAAGGACTGGTGAGGAAAGAGGAAGTACCCGTTATCGGCGTTGGCGTTGGCGAGATACCAGTTGGCCATAGGATGTTACGACCGCAGCTGCGCATTCCGGCAAGGCCGAATGCTCGGCAGAGGGGTTGTTTCCTTCAACACGTCGACTTCACCCACAGATGAGCCGAGGAATCTGCTCAGTCTCTCTTGGCCTGATGACAGACTGGAACCCAATCCCCTGCCCGGCTCGTTTGGGGGTGCGGTGGTGCTACTGGCAGGCATCGAACAGGTACTCGGCGACCGCAAACGGTGGACCAGCCGCCCCGATGGATTGGAGGATGTTAGCTCGGAGTCTACGGTTGGCTGCCGAATCTGGGGAGTAGGCAATCTCGTCGATGAGCTTCGGCAGCGGACAGGGAAAGCCCGCGTCCTCGACGTGCTCACGCGATAGCGAAGAGAGTACGGTCCGGCCTTCCTTGTCAGCCAAGTACCTCAAGATACGTCTTCCGAAATTCTGGTAACCGACGAACGAATAAACGTCACAACCGAGGCCGTACGCGTCGCGCACGTACTCCAGGTCCCATAGGACGACACAGTGAGGCAACAAAAAGTGGAGCGACTTGCCGATCATCGTTGGGGGCCATCCTTGCTCGAAGGCGCTTCCCGCCAGATAGAGAATGGTCTGTAAATCTTGGGGAGAGAGCTCGGCCAGCCTTTTCCGCTGGAGCGAGTCTATGAGCCGGCAGTTACGTCCCACCCAGGCAGTGAACGGAGCCTCTATCGTCGTCCGTCCGCCACCCTTCCACCTAAGTGCCTTCCACCGGGAGAGAGTGTCGAGCACATGCGAAACCTTTGCTTGGGCCGGTTGTTCGGCGTTACTCACCAGCCACAGATACGAATCCTCCAAACCCTGAGTGACCGACGTTCGATCCCATTTGTGGGAGGACCTTCCCGTGTCCAAGAGTTGACGACTGCTGAACACAGCGTTATCCACCACCGGCAAGCCGGCGAGCCTAGTTAAGCGCAAAGAAACAGGCACAGGTCACTGGCAAGCAGATCTGCCGGGCTCGTGAAACGTTCGCGGGCCAGCCGCTGTCACCTACGGCCCCCTCTTCCTGGCGGAAACTCAAGCATGAGTCAGCTGGGGTGCAGGACCGCGTGCAGCTACTGCCCCGCCGCGGTCTGGCGCGGTATGTACCCCGGGCGTTCATCCCTCAGTCGTGTCAACCTGCGGACGACGTCCGTACGGCGAATTGGATCCAGCTGGCGCACGCCTGGCCATGAGACTGGGACGTACGCAGTCCTTGCCGGGGAAGTGCCATGGGGCCCACGATATCCGAACAGCTCGAACGCTTTCCACTTCAGAAGAGAACGGATCGGCTCCCATTCAGTGAACGACTCAAGGGCCTTTGGGACGGCAGTAAGATTTGCGAGGTTCGTGAAGTGCTGTGGATCGTGAGTTGAGTCCTCGTACAGGTGGCAGACCACCCCGTGTTTAATCGATCGAGGAGAGCTTCCTCCGGTCGAGACTTCGCACGCCTTCCAGAAGGCGAAGGCGGCCGGTTCGTTTCGCCAGACTGCCAGCCCATCCAGACCTACCGACCGGAATTTCTCCTTTGGGCGGAGTCGCCGTGTCCTCGGAAAAACAACTTGAACCTCGCGGTAGACCTCTGGGTCCACCCAGATCGAACTTCTGGCTAACCAGTCGGAGATGATTCGTACTCCATCCTGACCGGCTGACTCCTGCCACTCGCGATCCAGGTCTATAGCATCCTTACGTTTCGCCATCGAAGAAGCTGAGCAGGTCATGAGTGGTCGACGTGTCTTTAGGTTGGCCCGCCATCGAATTGTACCTGGAATCCCCCAGCTGCGGCAGAGATGGCAGATTGTGGTGCGGTCCGGAGTCCATAGCGAACCCACGAAGTTGCTTAGCCCGCACCTGACACTTCGAGTTCGCGAGGTCCCCCGACGCCGAAAACAAGAAGCATGACAACGACGTGAACGGACCGGCGGGCTTAGGCGAACGAACTCGAAGGGAACCTCATGGCTAGCCTCGAGTAGTCGGGTTGCGTCTAGAATGAAGGTCTCGCGCGTTTCCCCGGCGAATAATGAGATTCGCCGCATTGTGCTCCAATACTTTTATGACCGGAACAAGAATGCAACAAGTGCCAGAGGGAAGAAGGGCTCCGCTGTCAAGATTAGCGATGTCAAGAGGGAACTGAAAGCCGCGCAGGGCTTGACTCAACAGGAAGTCCAGAGCAACTTGACCTATCTCATAAGTCAAGGCTGGGTCGAAGAGGATGCTGTCGAGAAGTCATTCACAGCGCCCGGCGGGACAGTGATCCCTGCAACCACGAGCTTCTACAAGATTACGGCAGCCGGGATTGACAAAATCGAAGGTCCGGGAGAGTTCACACTCGCCAAGTTTCACGGAATTAGAATTGAGGCGACTGGCCAGAACATCATCACCGTCGGCGACGGGAATCAAGTCAACGCGAGGTTTGCTCCGTTAGGAGAGTCTTTGGCCGAGCTGCGCGAGGCCGTTATCCGGTCCGACGCACCAGAAGGCGACAAGATGGCGGTTGTAGCGGACATCGAAACTATCCAGTCGCAGCTGGCTAAGCTGGAACCAACCAAAAGCATCATCAGGTCGGCTTGGGAAGCAGTGAAGGCAGCTGCGGCCGTTAGTGGCTTTGGGGTTCTGGTGGCCAAGGTTGCTGGCCTGATCGGGACGTTCCTCTGACTGTAAACCTCGTTGTGAAGGCGAGTCGGATCCGGGTGTAGTTGTGTGACCCGGCCCGCTCGGAGGCCGGCCCTTCCGATCGCGCCTCGGGTCACTTCCTCGCCGACGGCCCACCGAGCGGATGGTCCTTCTTCCACCGGTCGATCTTCTCCAGCACGGCCTCGCGGACGAAGTCTCCCAATCGGTTGTAGTGGTCATCGGCGTCGATGACCCGTACGAGGTCCTCGTAGTACCCTCGTTCGATCCGACCGGCGACCGACACCTTCGGCAGGACCCTCTTCTTCGGTTTGGGAAGGGGAGGGGTGGGCGTCACTAGAGTAACGTCAGTGCGCGAAGGAGCCATATACTTTGTGCCATTTCGTTACGTTCGATACGAAAGGTGCGGTCGATGCGCGCGAAGGGGGTCGGCGAGGTCGTCACGTCACGGAGCGTAAGGTCGGGTGCCCGGGTCACCCTCGACTCCGCCAAGGAGGCCGTGCGCGTCCAGCGGGAGACCTGGAAGCAGCTGGCGGCGCTTCGCCGACCCCTCACAGACTCGGAAGGAAACCTGGTCGCCTTCGAGTCGTTCGACCGCGTGGTTCGAAGGCTGATCGCGGAGAGGAAGGCAGACGCCGCGCCTCACGGGACGGCTCGGGAGGCTCTGCCGTGAGCGCGGCGGCTCTTGGCGAGTCGGCCTATCACGGCCTTACGCCGGCCCGGGCGCTTGAGCCGGCCGACATCGAAAGCGGCTCCTGTGCCATCTGTGGCCATGCCGAGGAAGCTCACGAACTGCTCCTGACCTCGACGATCTCCTGGGTCATCTGCCACGAGCCAACCGACCAGGGGGAGTGCTTCCGTGTCCGCCACGCTCGTGGGATCGCGTTCGGAGCTTGTCGGAGGGATCCAGCGTGAGGTGTAGACAACCAACTGGGAGGCGCAACGTGACGGCACAATCAGTGGAAGACGTTCCATCCTTCCGAACCGCAGCCCAGCTCAGAGACGAGGAACGCCGACTCAAGGCAAAGGCGCGAGGATCGTCGATCGAGGGGCCGGCGCCGCCGTCTCTATCGAACGTTCACGACCTAGTGGTATCGCCTGTCATCGGGATTGAGCAGGCGAAGCAGATCTGGAACACCTTCCTCGAGTTCCGCGACACCATCCTGGGCGACCCCGCCTGCTACGACGAGATCGAGGGTGTCCGCGAGATGAACCGGACGGGGGCGACTCGCCTCGCCGTACCCTTCGGCCTTTCTATCGAGGACCGGGGCATCGACGAGGGACGCGTCGAGCTTGCGGATGAGGGGGCATGGGACTACCGGTTCCGAGTACGGGTTCGGGTCAGCAAGGGCGGCCGCTTCGTCGACGGCGTGGGCTCCTGTCGCCTCTCGGAGATCAGCGAGAAGGCCGGCGACATCTCGCGCCGCGAACACTACGCGTTGACCAAGGCGTGGACCCGCGCGACGAAGCGGGCCATCGCCGACATCCTCGGCGGAACCGAGGCGGAGCATCCGTCCTCCGGGGACGCCGAGCTCGTTGTCGAGGTCTCCAAGTAGATGTTCGAGCCTCCCGCTCCCTCGGAGGTACTTCCCCTGCCCGAAACGGCAAGGGGATGGAAGGAACAGGTAGAGCGGTATGTCGAGAAGCGGAGCCGAGAGAGTCTGTCCCGCAGGTACGCCGTCCTCGAAACGCGGCGAATCCTCGTGGGTATCGGGGGGGCGCTGAACAGCGCTGGGTTGGCATGTCTCCCTGCGCGCCTGGGCGACGCCCAGCTGGACCACCTGCTGAACGTCGTCTGGCGACCCTCGTTGGACGGGGCCCGGGGCTTGGCCTCAAAGACGCGGCGGTACTACACCTGCGTCTTGAACGGGTTCCTGAAGGACTCCGGCAACCTCGCTCTGGAGCGAAGGAAGCTGAAGTTTCCCAAGGGGTCGGTGCGGCCCAAGAAGGCCCTTACCGAGGAGGAGTCCGGGCGACTTCTCCGGGTCGCCTCAGCGATGGGCATCGTTCCCCACGCGGTCGTCGCCCTCGAGATGACCATGGGCCTGCGCCGCTGCGAGGTCCTTCGAGTGTCCCTGGACGACTTGGAGGATGGCGAGCTGCTGGTCCACGGCAAGGGTCGCGGAGGAGAGAAGCTTCGGAGGGTCCCATACCACCCCGAGGTCCAACGGATCCTTCCCGAGCTACTTGCCCACCGAACCCAGGTGCTCCAGGGTTACCGCGGGCCAGACGATGGCAGGGTGTTCGTCCACCGCACGGAGAGGGGCGTTCGGGTCTGGAGCCGCAGCTGGGTCGACTCCCGGGTGCTGGAACCAGCGTTCTCCGAAACGGGAATCCGCTGGGCCTGGAACCTCAATCACTGCCTGCGCCGCACGTTCGGCCGAACGATGTGGAAGAACGGGGTCCCCCTCGAGGTCGTCAGCCTGCTGATGGGCCACGAGGACATCCGGCAGACCCGAGGCTACCTCGCGATCGACCAGGCGGACATGGCTTCCGCCATGTCGGTCCTCGGACGCGCGATTCCACCGCTCGCAGTGGCAGGAGCCTGATCGAGCCATGCGGCCGGAAAAGGGCACTTTCTCCTATCGAGGCGGGCAAGAATCCGTCCGGGCCCACTCCGCCGCTCTCGGAGGGGCGGGCCGTCGGTCAGGGCCGGCTGCGGCGGCGCACGAAGAGCGGCCGGAAGGGGGTTCAAGGGCCTCGCCGGCCGCTGTCGAGAGGATCGCGGACCACGTCGTACGACTCGGGATCGGCGATGGCGCATGATCCATCGGCTAGCGGCGGCACCCGCTCGCCGGCCCTTCCCCACGACCCGAGACCGGGGCGCACGCCGGCGAGCTCCGATTCGAACGCTCACAAGGGCAGCAAGAGCGGTGGGCGGCGGGATCCATCTCGACCCCGCGCGAGGTGACGCGCCCCGTCGACGCCCGGAACGTCCGCTGGGTCGGGGAGAAAGAGAAGGAAAAGGTTGGAAGGCGCGGTGACTAACCGCACCCACACCCGCCGGAGCCGCAACCGCACCCGCCGCCCTCGGCATCCGTCGGGGGTGCCGGGACGTTCGGGGCGGTAATCTTGAACCCGGAGGCGTTCAGGTCCTGGACGTAGTCGATCGTGGCGCCCTGGAGAAGCTCGGCGCTCATGTCGTCGACCACGATCGAGAAGCCATCGACCGGGACCACCTTGTCGCCGTTGCGGGGCCGGTCGAAGGCCATGCCGAACGAGGGGCCTCCACTACCCGCGCCGCATCCGCACCCGCCACCGGCGGAACCGCAGCCGCAGCCCCCGCCACCTCCGCCGGTCTGGAGGTAGACGCGCACGGCGGTCCCGGGCTTCTGATCCTTGATCAGCTCCCGGACCTGCTCCTTGGCTTCCTGGGTCACACTGAGTTGGATTCCACCGTTTTCGCTCATGCTTGGGGCCCTCCTCTCCGACCCCTGCTGCTCCACCATGCCCCTAGTATAAAGCCCCAATTCCCGTCGATCATGCGGAGAACGACTTTCCGCACGAGCAGGTCGCCTTCGCGTTGGGGTTGACGATCTTGAAGCCGGACTGCTCCAGGCCGAGCAGGAAGTCGACCTTCAGTCCGTCCAGGAGCGGGGCGCTCGCGCGGTCGACGACCACCGTGAGCCCGCCCTCGTGGAAGGCCACCTCGTCGCCGGTCTCCTGGTGGTCGAACGACATGCCGTAGGTCAGCCCCGAGCAGCCGCCACCCTGGACGTATAACCGCAGGGCCGCGCCCGGTTTCTGCTGTCGGTCCATGATCTTGAGGACCTGGTCGCGCGCCGCCGGGGTCACTTCGATCGAGACCATCGTTGCCTTCGGGCTCAACAGGTCCGGAAGGGGGTAAAAGCGGTAGCTTACCCGGGGGCCAGCCCGCGCCCGCGTACGAAGGTCGTTATCTACCGCCCGGGAGTCTGCAGGTCATGTGCCGGCTCTTGGGCCTTCTCACGGGCCAGGACGACGACGCGGAGACCTGGCTCGTGCGGTCGGAACGTTCGCTCCTGGCCCAGTCGCACGCCTCGCCGGAGACGGCCCAGCGGGACGGCTGGGGGATCGCCTGGTATACCGAGGGCGGCCGGACGCACGTCGAGAAAGGGCCCCGGGGGGCGTTCGAGCCGTCCGAGCAGGAGCGGTTCCTCGCCGCCGCCAGGGCGAGCTCACCTCCTCTGGTCATGGGCCACCTCCGGCACGCGAGCAACCCGCTGGGCCTCCCGCCGGAACAGCTCCTCGGGACGGAGAACTCGCAGCCGTTCGACACCCACACCAGACTCTTCGCCCACAACGGGGCGATCCCGTTCCCCCGCGAGACGCGTCCGCTCCTGGGGGTCCACGAGCGTGAGATCCGGGGGGTCAACGACAGCGAGGTCCTCTTCTGGCTCCTCATGCGCAACACCGACGAGACGAACGACCCCCTTCGCGGCTACGTCCAGAGCGTCGAGGACCTGGTCCGCGTCTGGCAGGGCCTGGGGCGGCCCAAGGTCGCCGCGTTCAGCGGCCTCAACCTCCTGTACACGCCGAACCCGCGGGAGCTCTGGGCGTTCTGCCTGTGGACCGGGGACCACGGCCATGCCCTCCTCGACCCGTCGCGCCGGTACTACGAGATGACCTACCGCGCCGGCCCCCGCCGCCTCCTGGTCGGGAGCGAGCCGTTCGACGGGGACCGCTCGGGCTGGGTCCCGATGCCGAGCGGCAGCTACGTGCACGGCGTCCGCGAGGGCAGCAGCGTCGAGGTCACCCACGGCACGATCCCGCTCCCCGCGGGGCTCGCGGTCGGGCCGGCCCCCACGTAGGCCCCGAGCGGATGGTCGCGGCTCGCCGGTCGCCGAGCGAGATGGTCTCGGGACCGGACCTCGGCGGAGGGTATCTCCACCAGCTCTCGTTCGACCGGCTCGAGGGGGCGACGACGTTCACCCACCACGCCCAGGAGGGTGGTCAGGATGCAGGAGGCCCCCCGCTCGGAGTGCTCGACGCGCTGGGCTTCGCGCATCCGCCGTCGCCGTGCATGTTCGGCGGCCCGCGGTGCTGGCACCGCCGCTACCTGCTCCCGGCCACCGCTGCCCCGAAGGTGCGTTTCGCCTACCAGCGATACCGCCTCGTTCTCGAGCCGATGCTGAGGCAGGTCCACGGGCTCGCCCCCGTCCCCTTCGAGGCGGCGCTGGCCGAGCTCCTGGACAGGGTCGCCGGCCCGCTCCGGGACGAGGGGATCGAATGGTACGTCGCGGGTTCGGGGGCGGTGCGGCTCGCCGGGGGCACGACCGCGCCCCACGACATCGACCTCGGGACGACGCGGGCCGGCGTCGACCGGCTGGGCGAGCTGCTCGCCGAGTACATGATCGAGCCGGTGGCGCCTACGGACCGGCCCGGGGAGCGCCTGGTCGTCGGGGGCCGAGCGTTCGTCGGAAGCCCGCGCGCCGGCGCGCGCGTGGAGTGGGCGGTCCCGCTCGACGGCGAGGAACCCCCCCCGTGGGAGGAGCTCGTGGGCGTCGCCGGGGTCACTCGGACGATCGAGGCACCCTTCGGCGGGCGAGCGGTCCCGATCAGCCGGCCGGAGTACGCTCTCGTCCGCGCCGCGACGCGGGGGCGCGCGCCGGCGATCGACGCCGCGCTCGCGGCGATCACCCGTGTCGGGGTCGACCGGGAGCTTCTCTCCGTCCTCCTCGACCGCTCCCAGATCCCGGAGGCGGCGCGCGGAGCGCTCCGGGACCGCGTTCTCGGCTAGCTTTCGGGATCCTGCCGCCCGAGGGTTCCCGTCGAGCCCTAGCTTCATAGCCCATCGCCACGGACGCCCGCGGCGATGCTCGCCCCCCCGATCGCCGCGCCCCTCGAGCACCTGACCCCGCACGACCTGGTCGCCTACTTCCGGTGCCCGCACGAGATGGAGCTCGAGAAGTCGCGCAAGGCGAAGGTCACGACGGGCCTCCTGGGCCCCGTCCGCACCCCCGAGGACGTCGTGCCGCTCCGCCACTCCCCACTGATCTCCCCTCCCCTGGGCACGGTCCGGGTCAACCCGGGACGCCTCGCGTTCGGTCCGGGCGACCGCCTCGTCTACCGCGATGACGGGGAGGACGACCTGCCGGTGCTGTTCCCCCCCGAACAGGTCTGCCTCGATCCGAGGTTCCGCATCGGGGCCGAGAACCTGGTCGACCCCACGCTCGGCCTTGCGGGACGCCCGGACCTGGTCGTGGCGCTCGGGGAGCGCGACCTCGTCCCGCTCGAGTACAAGGCCACGCACCTGTTCATCGGCTACCACGAGGCGCATGGCCGCCTGTTCGACACGGTGCAGGCGATCGCCCAATGCCAGCTGGTCGAATCCGCGTTCGGCAGGAAACCCCCCTACGGGATCGTCCTCTACGGAGACGCCGCCGGGGACGGGCAGAACGAGGGCTGGGTCGAGGTCCCGTACGGGAACGCCGAGAAGGCCTGGCTGCACTACGCGCTCGTACAGGTCCGCTCGGACGCCGTCCGAGCGCCGGTGCCGGCCGAGCGGAACTGCGGGGGCTGCGAGCCGAACGCGGAGGGCCTGTGCCGCTACGCCGCCAGCCGGTACGAGGGACCCCACCACCGGGCCTGGGCGGCGGGGCTGCGCCGGTAGGGCAGCCCGGCCCCGGGCTCGCGGGCCCGGCACTTGTCCGGTCGGCTTTGCCCGAAAACGAGGGCGCGCACAGAAACAAGGTCCCGTGCACAAAGACTCGCCGCAAGGCGAGGAAAGCTCAGGAAATGCGTACCTCTGACGGAACGACCGCTTCTGTTGTGAGGCGGGGAGGGGGAGCCGGTCAACGCAGGCCAGGGGTCTAGACCTGGTTAGAGAGGGGCAGTTGCGGCGCAAGTACTGAATTGCGATACGATTAAGTCAAGTCGTTAACTACCCACCGCCATGGGAGTTCCGGTCGAACCGGTAACACGGGTCAAAATCTGTGAGATCTCCTCAGCCGGCGGCAAACAGTTCTGCATTCCGCTTCCGGAAGACATAATCAAAGGTCTCTATGGCACGGGCTTTCCCGCGAACGCTCCCGCGTACGTGAACCTACAACTCGAGCCTAGTACCGCCACATCGGGACCGTTGCTACACGTCTATGTGGGCAAGGGCACGGGAACAAACGTCGAATTGATCTTACATCCCGATTCCCTTGGCGCCGCGTCTGGCCGTCGGCCCCTCATTCCCATTCCGAATGAAAAGATGTTCAAGGCTCTCCGCCTCAGCCCTGCCTCCTCCTTCGACCTGCACGTCAATCCTGGGGTGTACGAGATCTTCGGAGGCACGGAGCACGAGGACCGGCCACCGTCGCTCCTCGTGATACCAATCCCTGCCTAGGGTCCTGTCACATGTCGTGGCTTCCCGGTGCGCGACGGGTCGGCAGGCCGCGAGGATCCAGCTCACGAATCCCGGCCGAGCTACCGTCTCCTGCTCGGGCTCCTCAACCCAGAAGCCCCTGACGCCGCACAGGAACCCCAGAACAGAAACTAGTCCTCGGGCAAACCCGGGCCGGTCGAAAGGCCTTAATAGCCAGGTCCCCTAAAGACCGAAGCCGCGCCACGGCGTTGCTGTTCGGTCGGCACATGCACCCGCAGAGGCCGGGGCCTCTCCGGGGAAGGGCGAGGGTCCCTTCGCCGTGCCGGCAAGGGACCGATGACGCCGATCACACGCGTTCTGGACGCTTGTCAAGCGTAATTAGTGTAGCTGACTCCTGTCAGTTGGGGAATGGCTAGGCTCGGGCGCCGATGAAGGTCGTGCCAAGCTGCGATAAGCGGTGGGTAGGCGCAAGGAACCTGTGATCCACCGATCACCGAATCGGAAC
>Ga0326727_10003376_pt1 | contig 51192 bp, 56 predicted proteins | sample MB2enrmetagenome_FD_207643 | JGI IMG/M metagenome (GOLD analysis project Ga0326727, IMG submission 207643) | Lab enriched peat soil microbial communities from McLean, Ithaca, NY, United States - MB29MY | ecosystem: Environmental > Terrestrial > Soil > Wetlands > Peat | place: USA: New York...
GGGATAAAGTTGAAGATCAAGGTTCTGTTGACACCAAGCTTCCTGCTAAATGCGACGAGGGCATCCAGTTCGCGGTAGTTCTCATTCGTGATCGTATTGGCGATGCACGAGTACGCGCCTTCTTGAGCCACGACGTTTTGGATGCCTGCTACGGTACGTTCCCAAGCGCCATTAACTCCCCGAAATGCGTCGTGTTTTAATGGATCGACTGAATCAAGGCTTATCTCGAAGTACTCGACGCCAACGTCCGTAAGCCGGCGGACGACGTCTTTCGTCAGCAAAGTGCCATTGGTCGCTAGTGAGAGGTACAACCCCTTGTTTGAGGCATAACGAGCGACTTCCCAGAAGTCGTCTCGCAGGAGCGCCTCGCCCCCGGAGAACGCAATGGCGACAACGTCGTTGTCAGCGAGCTGATCGACAATGTTGAGCCGCTCGTTGAGGCTGAGCTCATCCTTTGACATTTTGCCTGCACCTTGGTAGCAATGCTTGCAGTGCAGATTGCATGCATCCGTGTAGTTCCAAACGACCAAAAAGGGCGCTTGAAGTTTGAGTGGCTTGCTGATGCCGTACTCTGCTATGCTCTTGACGATATTCGATAGGCCGCGCCGCGTCACCTGCTGACTGAAGTAATCTTGCATCTTGGACCTCTTCACGTGGAAGGACAGTCGTCCGAGTTCGACGAACGCACAGATCGGCAGCAGCTTGAGCTTCTTTAAGAGAGCGAGGTCGTTTTGGCCACTGTACAAGCTCAAAGCTTCGTAGATCGCCTGCCTATCGTCGGCACAGAGGCCACGAATGACCTTGCGAACGATGGCATTGCCCAAAAAGACGTTCACTGAGTTGAGGACCGAATACAGCGGTTCTGAGTCGTTTGAGCTTTTTTGTCGACTCCTTGCAGACCGCACGCTACGTGCTCTCGACATCGTGAGTAGTTATTCTGCCGCTGAAGCTTAATAAGACTTGTTCCCGAATAAATGAAAGATCCGGGCGCAGACGAGCAAAAAAACCCGATTTTACAAACGTACTGAATCGGAACCTCACCTCGACAAGTGCAACCAGAGGAGGTGAAACTAGGCGAAACAAAGATAAGCCGTTCTTGGAAATACTCTGATCGTTGGCGTTAATCGTGGATTTGTCGGAACGCGAAAATGATTTTATCCTCTGCCTGTCAACCCACGCAGAAGAAAACCCCACCAGACTTATTGAACGCGGTGAGCTGTACGCGCTTGCGAAGGCCAACGGCTTCGGTGAACGAGAAGTGTACCGGTACGCGATGGACTTTGACCTGTTGGGATACCTAAAAGCACAGCCCATTCTTGGCGGAAAGATAGCATCTTTGAAGCTTACTGCTCGGGGAGTTGACTACGTTCGAGGGTTGAGAGATCGACACAAATCGCTATGAAGGCCAGTTTGGCTCATGTTTGAACCGCTCGTGAAACAGTTTATCTAAAGTGCGCGCGGTTGTTTCCGAAGGGCTAACCATGACGACCGATAAATCGACAGCATACCTCTCCGAGACGGGCTCTAAACGGGGAGTTTCCGCTGACTTCGTCATCAAATGGGAAAAAATCGCTGCAGCGTTCAGCCATCACGTGCTAATTGCAACGGTGACGTATTCCTGTGCTGACGCGGGGGGGCGGACTCGCAAGGCAACTCTTGTCCTGGGCAGAGTAATCGAAGAGTGCATAGAGGACCCGTTTAGTCGTTTCGTCTTTTGGCTCACCGCTGACTCGAACATCGAGAGCACCCGTTTGGGTGCAGAAACACGCCACGCGATACGTGCAGAACTTGCAAAGACCATAACGCCGCCGACGGAGTTGCAGGTCAAGGACATGAACATGCGCATGAATTCATTGCCTGACTATCTTCGCGTATTTTATCTAGAGGACTATTTTGACAGTATGATAAAAAAACTAGAACAGCGCTACTGAGCTGCTGTTCAGGCGACTGCAGGACCTTCCCTTATGCTCACCTCGTTTGCGGACTGAAGGCGCTATCGCGGTCTCTGCCACAATCTAAAATGTTAGGCAATGAAGCCCCTTATCTTATTATTGACTACGACGGCGGCTCCCGTCACACTCCCCGCCCTGGACTGCACCGTAGGCTCACACTCCGCAACCTCCTTACCGATCTGAACCTGAATGGAGTGGGACTTCTCCGTCACAAGACCTGCGACGGATAGATGCTGCGGTGACCGGACATCACGTAGCTGACAATGGCTCCAATTTCGAAAAGGAACCTTCACACGGCGGAGGTCGCCGGTTCGAATCCGGCCGAGCCCATTGGTTTTTAGGGGATCAAGACCCGTTAAGCTCTTTTTTGATTTCCGAGTTGTCTACTCAGTTGTCTACTCCACGACAAACATCGGTCACACAGTCGTTGACAACCCTAGTGCTTGACTTTGAACTCGACGAACTACGTAGCTACACTGAAGCCCGTTCGATTGGTTTGGCTCGAAAATCTGTTGATTGGATCAAGCGAGCTTCAACGGCTTTCTGGCGAGCTACACACAGTCACAAGCCGAAGCGAAGCAGTTGTATGACCGAACGGTGGCACAAAAGCTGAGCGAGGGGTTTACACCCCAGCCTGATGCTGCGGCAAGTGTCAAGGCAGAATCTCCTTTCTATACTGAAGTAAGGGCCGGTGTGAGCCAGCAAACCGGGCAGCAGTTTTGGGTCGACTACTACCACGATTCCAATGTCTCTCCGTCATGGTTGTTTGAGACGGACGCGGGAGGCGCGGGAGGCTGAAAAATTACGCGTTCTAGCGCTATTTTGAGCCTCTAATCCGAGGGAATGTGGCCAGTGCAGCGCTCCTTTTGCTGGCTGCTTAAAATGCTTGTGGGTTGGGTTGTACACGCAACCGAAGTCATAACTTTGAACTTCGCCCTTCTCGACCGCCCTCTTAGCAGATTTCGAGCACAGAAATAGCAAGCTTCTCAGCGCCATGTGTGCACATCACCTGCTGTAACACGTCAATGATCTGGCGAAGGGGTGGCTCCGCACTTTTTCCCTATCTAGGCGCCTACGCGGCCCTGTTAGAATAGACGTGACCATTGCTGTGAGGGTCTGAGCAAGCTGTTCTTTCAACTCAAGCGCAAAGGTTCGCAAATACGATCCTTCAAGTCTCTTGGCTTTGCCGAGGCAGTAGCTACAGGCTGCTCCGTATATCACGACATACCTTAGTTTAGCGTCTAGCTGGGCCCTTTCGACACACTCTAGCAGCTCTTCTAGCGGCACTGTGTGCAAGTAGGCAGCTAAGAGATTGTAGATGGCCTGTTTCTTATCGCCTGTATCAGGATGGCGATGGATTGCTTGCACAAAGGCGCGTATACCCGACAGGTGATAAGGGAGCTGCAAGAACGTGTTGAAAGTGAAAGGTGAAAGAGGAAGGGGAGACCTAGGTCAGCAGACTGATACCACCTAATGAAGGATCTCGAAATTTCACAATGAAACCTTCGCTATCTGGTTACCGTGTTATTACTGCTTTGAACCCTCCGAGACGACGTATGACACCATATTTCTTCAAGGCATCCGTTAGATCCGATACCAAAAGATAACGCTTAAGCTACATTGCCCTCTTCTTAGGTTTTGTATCATTTTTTTCGAAAAGCAACTGCATAAAGACCTATCATGCCAAACGCAAACGTAAATGTGCCAGTACCCCCTACAGCGTTGGCCAAGGCGCCGTTAGCTCCCACCATTGAAGTAAAAAGCCTTTCAATTTTTCTGCTTGATGCAGCTATATGTCTTGTTCGTGAGAGCGTAAGGATACAACAGAACTATGACGAAAATGCTGAGCAAGATACAAAAAACACTCAAATATCTACTTATCGCGCTTGCGTCATAGGGGCGCTGTTTAGTAGCATGGCATTTTTTGAGGCGGCAATTAACGAAGTATTCTTAGACGCTGTCGACTGTTTGCCAAAAAAGGCCAGAAAGAGTGCTAGTAAAAAAAAGCGCAGAAAGAAGAACGTTACCAGCATCCCAGTCGCGGCTAATAAGATCGCTTCTTATCGCAACGGTGAGTTAAATTCCAACATTGTCAAAAATATGGCACAGACGTGGCTGGAACAGCAAACATTCAAATCGTGGATTGATCAAAATCCAAAATTCAACATTCATTTTATCAAAAAAGATCACGGTAACAACATCCCATATTGGCGGCCAGCTTTGGATAAATATCAGTTGGCGCTCGGTTTGAATAAGAAAAGAGCTATTGGTCAGCGTAATCCGAAAAGGGAGAATGTTGAGACTTTAAGAAGATTCCGTAATACCTTGATTCATTTTAAGCCCGCAGCGAGTGTAAGCGCACCGGGTAGAGGGCTAGAGCTTGTAGAGTACGACGTAAGAATCACAAAACGTCGAGTAGAAGCATTGGTCAATTCAGACATAAACAGACCAGCTGCTGGGTACGCGCACGAACAAGACTTCCTAGCTTCAAATTTTCCCTACGACTGTCTAAGCGCCGCATTTGCCAAAATGGCACTTCAATCGATCCTACAGTTTGACGATGAATTCTCTAAGAGGATGGGCATAAAAAGCGTTACAACGAGATTTGACCTTGAGCCACGACTTTCTAGTATACCTCCTCTCTAAGACGACGTGGAGAGTCAGAAAGGAACGCAGTTCGCTTGACATGTTCCTTTCGACCTCTAAGTAGCTCCTAGCAAATTATCTCTTTCTCCGATTCCTTCGATCCTTGAGGCCCGCTCACAACCGTGGTGGCAAAAGCACGGTGGTATGCCTTAAAAGGCCCTTGAAACGTAGCTGCTGCGCGAATCACAACGGTTATGCTCGGATGGCACCTCCAGTGATATATGCAACCGATCTGCACGCATAAGATTAGCATTCAAAGCTCAAAGCCGTCTCACGCCTACCCCATTATCAGACTCCCACGCAAGTTCCGTGCACTGGCTGGCGCAAGCGCGGAGATCTATCAAACAAGCTATGACGATGGGATTGCTTTTCTAGTGAAGATCGTTGATCGTTCTAAAAATAAGCACAGCAATGGCTCCAATTTCGAAAAGGAGCCTTCACACGGCGGAGGTCGCCGGTCCGAATCCGGCCGAGCCCATTTGCGCGGGGTGCTTTTATTGATCAGATCACATTTTGGCCGTGAATCTGCTTAAGCGTCACGCAGGTAGCTCCTCATCGACTTTCTCGGCTTAGCCGGGCTACTATGGGTAGTGTTGGCGCGAGTTGTCGTATGGGAACCACAGCGACGAATCACCGAAATCTAAGTGAAAAGATAACCAGCGATCTATACCTGGACTGCATACCGTCGGGGATACTAATCGGCGACGAAACGTGTGATCAATGGAGAGGTGAGGGAAGCTGAGAAGCCCGCCCTATTTTGACAACGGAGACCGCTGAGCACTGGTGCATAAAACACGATTTTGCACCGGCTCCTTGAGCAGGATAATATGAATAGTAACGCCCCCAATACCACCAGCAGTATAATCCTGATTACCAGATTATCTGCAATCAATGCCGCGGAGCACCCTAGTGTAAGCCACGGCAGGCTGTGCGTCCATAGCTTCATCCTCTCGGACATGCCCCTACCTTGCACATAATTCATCACATAGCTCGGGCAAGGGACTCCATCCTCGATCTAGACAGGACTGGGTTCGGGGGCAATCGTCCGGCGGAACCTCTCCGGTATCAGGTCTCCAATGCAAGCAGTGGCCGCACAGATCACCGAATCCGCAGCGCCATAGTAGACGATCAGTTCATCATCCGCATCGAGGATGCCCCTCTCCCCGTCTCTTGGTACAGCTCCACACGTGTACACGACGCCGGGAACCCATGACCGCTCAACCTTGCCCAGCTCCCATTCGTCTTCCGGCTCCAGAATGAAGTTGGGGGAACGATAGAGCAGTTTGGCGGGATTTTCCAGGTCTAATAGCATAACCCCCAGCCGATAGATATGCGCATAATCGACTCCGTGGGTGATGTGCAACCAGCCGAACCTGGTTTTGATCGGCTGGGAGCCGCCACCGATCTTGGTCGCATCCCACATCATCCCAGAGGTGGCTCCCGCCAGTATTTTATGCATCTTTCTGGGCCAGGGACAGCTCAGGTGGGGAGAGAAGGTCACCCACATATGCGGATCCACGCGATGAAGCAAGGCGAACTTCCCGTTGAACTGCTCGGGAAACAAGGTGGCATCTTTGTTGGTGATTCCGGGGAAAACTATGCCGTGTCTCTTCCAGGCTTTCCAGCGTCTACGCAGGAAAGCATCCACTGGAATTGACGCTAGGGCGATTTGGGCTGTTATGCCATCGTAGGCAGTGTAGGTCATGTAAATATGATCACCTATCCGTGTCAGACGAGGATCCTCGCACCCTTGAGCTTCCGCTTTTTCCTCCGGCTCGAAGATGGGATGATCGAGCCGGTATTTGAATTTGAATCCATCGTCGCTGACGGCGAGGCCTAGCCGCGAGACTTTGTCTTCGCCGAATGCGCGGTAAACCAGATAGATCTCGCCATCCAATTTGATAGCGCCCGCATTGAGCACATATCTGGATTCCCAGGGATGGTTTTTTACGGGCTCAAGCACTGGATTATGCGCATACCGCTTCAGCATTCCGGCCGGAGGCTGCCCTTCGACGGGGCCTGCTGTTGCTTTGGGCATAATTTCGCTGGCTTCCTCTTCCGTTCCCAGCACCAGTTGAGCCAAATCTTCCCGTGCCCTTCCCTGCCCCATCAACTCGGTTACCTTCCCTCCCATGTCTTCGATGTTCCCTCCGATAGCCTTGAAGTATTCGAGGAGGAACTCCCGGGATGTCCAGTTCGTCTCAACGTGCGCTGAGAGGGGTGGGGGAGAAGTCCTGCCCCCTTTGAAGCTGTAGCTCGCCCAAGACCATGCGGAGCACGTCACAAAGCCGCCATCGGGGAGCGACAAAGCCAGATGATAAGAATCGGCTACGGATCTGAGATCATCGGCTAGCGTCAATCGATCCTTATTGCCCGGATTCTTCGTGGCGATGGCCTCAGCCATCTGGCGCAGGCGCGTGGCCACTGATCGGTGGATGGCGGCTTCGAATATACTGTACGCCGAGAGAGGTTTTATCCCCCAGTGGCCCTCAATCGACTCGATGACCTTCCGGCCAAAGTCCTTTCGCTCCGAAGCAAATCTCTGCCACACCTGACCGAACATTTCAGCCTCGACGATATTCTTGACAATGGTCGTCAGGTATCGTAGCCGGGGGAATTCACCACCCATCCCCTTATGAAGGCTAGTCACCAAAATGCCGGAGCCCAGTTTATCCAGGGCGGAAGAATCTTTCATCTCCACCAGCGACGGGAAATCATCGCCATTGACCACGAGCGACTTGATATCGCAGGGGCCAGAATGTTCGGGACGAATGGTCTCCCGAATGATGCCCCAGAGACCCTCGACGTAGTGTCGATCCTCAACCCAGCTAACCAGGGCCAGAACGTCCCGGGGATCGTATTTTTGCAGGAGTTCATCCAGAGTATCAAAACCGAGTTTGATCGGCAGAACCGTCGGCGGCGTCTGCGCCAATATCGCAGAGATCTTTTCGGGAACAAGGGAGAAGGCCTCCTGATGGGGGAAGTCAGCAAAAATGGCGTCGACCACCTTTTGGGTGCCTTCGATGGTCGAGATATCGATATCGGGGAAAAGGCGGTTCTCCACCGAGAGAAGGAATTGCTGGACAGCCAGAGACGTTTCCTGAGAGCTGGCTTCGCGCCGGACCCCCAGCCGCCCATAGACGAAATGCTCGAATTCTTGGCGGCGTCTGGCAAACACCGAATCATAAACACCGTTCGCCGTGACGATCCCGCCGTCGGGGGCGGGTAACTGCGACGGAACCACCAGAGGCACGCCGGGAATGAACTCCCGATAGGTCACCTGGGGCACCGGGGGTTTGAGCACTTCAGCCTGCTCCTGCCATGCCGCCATGAATGTCGGCCTCTGCACGAGGAACTCATTCACCAGCTCTTCGATCCGCGACTCGGCTTCGATGGAAATGAGATGGTCGGCGTTCACAGGAGCGATCGACTCCAGTTCGGTTCTCAGCGCTTCGATTTCGATCAAGTTGCTGCCGGTGAACCCGTCGTACAGGGGGATGAGGGAATCGAACAGGTCATCCTGGGTAAAGTCTCGATTGAAGGCATAGGCCAAAAGCAGATTATACAGGATGGTTGTCCATAAGCCGGCTGAGAATTTGAACTCCCTCGCTTGGACGTCAGCCATATTCTCTAGTTGCTGGCAGATCTCAGCCGGGAATATCTTATCGTACAGCCAATGGAATCGGTTAAAACCCCCCTGGTATTTGGCCATGAGCACATCCGGAGCTATCTCTGCCGCCATAGGCCGGTGCGGTTTCCGAACGCCGACTGTCGGCAATCGTTTCAGAATGGGCGGCTCTTCAGTTATTTGAGTCGATTGCCACCAATCGTGGTCTTTGAGAATTTGATCGAACAGCGATCGGGTCACCTGCCGGAACACCAGTTCCCACTTCCCGCCTGGTTCTTTATCGATTTTCACTCCGAGGTTGGCTTCGCCGATCCGAGCGTTGGTGACGATAGCGTTGGTGACAATCCAGGCGTCTATCCCAGGTCCGCTGGTTGTTGTGTTCCAGTTGCGGCGCGCTTCATCCCGATAAACCCGAAGCAGTTGGTGGGCGATGCCCCGGAGGCCGCCCACGAGGGAATAGACCGGAGAGTTGTACACCGAACTCAGCAGTGGATATGTCAGATTGGCGTGGGCGATGACATCAGGATAATGCAGATTGAACCGGGAGACCACCAGATCCATCTGACCACGCTTAACGGGATCGAGCAAAAACCGAATCCACTCGGGGGCCATCCCCACTACCTCTTTTTTGCTTCTTCGGCTGGTCAGATCGGCCTCCAGCAGGACCAGATCGCCCCCCAGTTGATCCGCGATCTCCATGATCGCCCGGGTGCTCCAGCCCTTTCCATCCAGTAGGTCGTCATCGAATTTGAAGGCGATCCGCTCCACAAGGGATTTCTTCCTCAGACGCGTGGAGTTGATGGCCTGGAGCGCTTTTCCGCCTGCCGGCGACCCGGCGGCTACGATCACCGATTTCGCATCGGGATAGTATTGATCCAGTCCCTGGACGGCCGTCCTCAACACGTGGCCAATCGAGTCCGCTTCATTGTAGAAGGGAATCCCCACAACGATATCCGCTGCGCCTATTTGCCGTGCCTGACCGAGAGGGTCGCTTATCGCCTGCCTAAAACGGTCCTGCAGTTGGTTGCGGCTGACGATTCCATTTACAGGGATTGACACCTTATTCTCCTTTGGGAATCTCTGGTCAAGACCTGGTAACCCCCCGGCCCGGTATGTAGAATTTCAAGGGGCATGACCACCTTCCATGTCTAAGCAATATTTCTCTTTCTGCCTTGACTGCTGTGTGGCAGACTATCACGAGTCCGCAGGGTTGTCAAGCCCGGTCGCGCGTTCACTTATGATCGTAACCCTGACCTTTCATTCATCAGGTTTAACTAGCCCTTCTCCATACCCTGACGCGAACAGCGTTTCCATAACTCCAGTCATAAGCTCACTCGCAAAGTTAGAAACATAAGGCTGAATATTAAGGTTTGGATGCTTCGCAGATCTCGAGCACAGCAATCGCAAGCTTTTCTGCGTCGTGCGTGCACATCACCTGCTGCAACACGGTAATGATCTGGCGGAGAGGTGGCTCAGCAGCCTCTTCCGCGTCTAGGCGCCGACGCGGCCCTGCTAGAATCGATGTGACTAACGCAGCGAGGGGCCTACTCTCCTCCGCTCTCAGCGCCTAACTCATGGGGTGCTGTTTTTCAACAGGTGTAGATTCGTAAGCATCACTTCAAAAAACTCGCAGAGCGTTAGAAACAGCAAAAACCCGACAGAGAGGATCAATGAACCCTCTCTCCGCACGAAGTCAACGATATATACCATATTTTTCACCTCACAAATAGGACTAGACCGTAAAACGAAGGCAAGAGCAAACGAGCCTCGTCTATGACACATCGGTTGCCTAGCTTATCTTCTATGAGTGTGAAACTAGTTTCAAACACAAATCGCGCCTATTTTTTGGTAGCGCGCTTCTTAAATACTATGGTCAGCGGTTTGCAACACGAGAAGGGACTCTCAGAATAGAAGGTTGCGAATCTGGAAACGTCGTTACAACTGAACGTGGTCTAAATTCAGACCTACGTCGTTACACAGAAATAATACAAAAGCAGTTAGAAGTCGTAACTCTGTGGTTACCTGCGCCTAAGGTCAGTTTTTGGGCACGATTATTTGGCGGTGGAGGAGGGAAGAAAGGATAAGCCGTTTGCTGCGATGAGCACCGTGATTGCTTCTGAAGTTATATTGACAGGTATATTAAAAAGAAATGTCATCGGAGATCTCAAATCTCTCTAATTTGCTGTTTGTTCTCTCGTTTCACGTTGGTCTGCTTTGCCTTGCTTTTTTTGCCGTGTCCCGTTCTGCGGAAGCCTCGGCCATGAGTTTCCGAGCTTCTGATAGCCCCTGAGCAATTTCCATGAGATCGGTCTCTTTTCCCTCTATTGAAGGGGGATTATACGCAAGTGCGCCGGCGGGGGAAAAATCATCTTCGGAAACTAGCAGTCCAAATTCACGTCCTATCTCCGGTTCAATTACGGCGTCGAGCGGATTCTCAAGCCGTTCTTTGACGTCAATTCTTAATATCGATCGAACATCCTGGCCGGGGTCTACGTCAACAAAGCCGATGACGATAATCTCCCGCGGATCAAATGCGTTGATCACGGTATACAGTGTACTGGCCGTCCCGAATCCCACGGTATGATACCAGGCCCTCCGGAAGTCTTCATACGTCTTGCCCTCTTTCAATCTCCTCCGAATAATCGAAACCGCTTTCACGATACCACCAACGATACGTTGGTCAGCGCGCGTGGATGCGATAAAGGCTCCGATCTGAAACTGATGGCGAGAGGCAGGCACTCACCACTCTAAAGCCTCGAAATCGACCACAGAAATAACAAGTGCGAGCTAAGGAACGGGAAAAAGAAACACGCTGAGCTATCCTGGTTCGGGCATCCTGGGAAAAAGGAGAAGAAAGAAGTGCGCTAGGTCGTCGCCTGCCCTCTTCAATTCGTGAACACGTGGGTAGCGGTGCCCGTAGTCGCTTACAGGGCTCAAGAAGGTCGGCCAAGCTAAGCTACTCTTATATCAAATGTGGGCAGAGATGCACGAGTGTAGGCCCAACGCCTATCGTGTAGATCCGCGATCAGCATTAATACGGGTGTCGTTATTCAGCAGATCTATACTCGATGAGTACTGAGAAATCTCTATGAAAGTTATTTTTAACGACGATCAATTCTCTTTTCAGTTGCTCAGGGTCCTTGGAGACGCGGTGAACGGTGCCGCGGATATCGGCGAATGCCTGTCCACAGCGAATCGGATAAAGGAGGGAGATTTCGAAAGCTGGCACGACGAATGGTTAAAAACTGCCAGGCGTATCCACGCAGTCGCTGATGCGAACCTTGCCGCCGGTCACCGCGTGAGTGCGCGTGAGGCGTACCACCGGGCTTCGAACTACTATCGCGCCGCAGAGTTCTACCTGCACGGTGATCCGACCGATCCGCGCATCAAGGAGCTCTCCGGCACGAGCGCGGCGTGCTTTCGTCAGGTCGCCCAACTTCAGGTGCCCCCCATCGAGATGATGGAGGTACCATACAACGGCACGACGCTCCCGGCGCACTTTTACAGGGTCGACGAATCAGAGGCGCCGCGACCGGCGCTTATCCTGCACTCGGGATTTGACGGCACTATTGAAGAGCTCCACGGCACGGCGATGGCCGCAGCGAGACGTGGCATCAACTGTCTCACATTCGAAGGGCCCGGGCAGGGCAGGGTCATCCGTGAACAGGGACTGCCATTCAGGCCCGACTGGGAGCACGTAGTAACGCCGGTTGTGGACCACGTGCAGACGCTGCCGGGCGTCGACCCGACCAAAATAGCGCTCATGGGGCTCAGTTTCGGCGGCTACCTCGCACCGCGTGCGGCGGCGTTCGAACACCGGCTGGCCGCGTGTATAGCTAATGGCGGTGTTTTTGATTTTTCGGCAAACCAGGTTCCGCCTGGGATGTCGAGGCAGGAACTCCTTGGGTTTATTCGCCAGGACGCAGCTGTCGCCGACAACGAGATATGGAAAATGGCAGAGACAAACACCGTGATCCGGTGGGGCATTCAAAACGGCATGTTCACCTTCAAGGCCGCGACCCCCAGTGAATATTTGCTAAAAGCATCTGAATTCGAGCTCACCGGTGTGGCTGAAAAGATCACGTGCCCAACACTAGTCGTTGACGCAGAGGCCGAGCATTCATTCCCCGGTGAAGCGAAGAAGCTCTATGACGCGCTCACGTGTCCGAAGGAATTTATGCTGTTCACGGCTGACGAAGGCGCAGAAGAGCACTGCCAGATCGGTGCAGCAATGATATCGGGGGAGCGCATCTTTGGATGGCTCGAGGATGTGCTCACGAAGATCTGATAAATGCGTGGAAGCAATTATTGACGACGCAGAGCGATCAGCAGGCACTCGATAGTTTCGCGTGCTTTCCCATATGAACGGAAGAAGTCTCCACGTTTGTTCCGCGTACGCTGTGTACTGTTCTGCAAACGACGCTACGAGCATACGAGCTTCGGCATTAATGCGATAACGATGCGCCGCGACGAAGGTTAACGTTACGAGTGCCGCGACAATCCAGTTGACAGTCGCCAATCCTGCTCCTACCCACAACAGAATAACTCCCAAATAACCGGGGTGACGCACGTACTTGTACGGCCCTTCCTGAACGACGTGCTGACCCGCTGATATATGTAACGTGCGCGTGTACAACCTACCGAGCGTCTGACTTGCCCACACCCGAAGCGTGGTACCAAAGAGCATGACGACGACACCGATCCAACCGATGAGGTCGGCCATAACGCCTATCTGGAGGTAGTTAAGCGCGTTCGCGACTATGACTAGAGTAATGCTTATTGCGACTGCTAAACTCATGAGCCGCGTGCTTGCATGACCGAACGGGCCTCCCGTGAGCGTTGCAGCTGCTTGGCCCTTTCGTCGACTTTCGGTGATCGCGTAGTACACGATCAAGATGATGTAAGCAGCAAATATCGAATACATAGAACCGCGATTTTTATAGTGTCAGTGATTGAACGACGTGCATTTACGTTATTCTGTTTGAAGTTGTCTTCCAGAATATGTGATGGAAAGCTGTTCGGGTACGCACGATAGCAGAACAGGATAAGCGCATGGACGTCGTAGCTCAGTTTTCTGTTCAAAAACAGCGAGTTGCGTGTGTATGAGACTGCGAATTTTTGTTTATTGCAAAATCTCGAAAAGTTTATTTAGTTGTATCGACTATTCGATATTGATATCAACTATTCGATATCGGATCGGCGATAGGAATGTATAAAAAAAATGGTCATGAGCAGCATCCAGAACGTGAGCAGCATCCATGGTTTGGGCATCATCCGTGGTTTGGACAGCATCCAGAACGTGAGCAGCATCCATGGTTTGGGCATCGCCACAGACGAGGAAGTCTCAGAACATGGGTGCTCTCAATACTTCAACAGGCACCAAAAAATGGCGTTGAAATAAGGGATCAGATAGAACTAGCGAGTCAAGGCGATTGGAGACCATCGCCAGGCTCAGTCTACCCGTTGCTAGGCGAACTCTATAAAGAAGGAAGCATCAGCAAACGGGAAGACGGACGATATGAAATTACGGAAAAAGGTAAACTTGAATTTGGATGGTCATCCGGCATGCCTACACGACAACCACGATCTATAGATGATATGATAGAGGAAATACTCAGCTACATTTCATATCTTGAAGACGTAAAACGAATGGACACCTCCAAGATTGCTCACAACGCCGATAAACTGAAAAATGTCAGGGACCGATTAACAACGCTCGTAGACGACCTAGATGGCCAAGAGAGTCGAGGAGCTAAAACTGACGGAGGTGTATAGTGTCAGATATCATCAACGTCGAAAACCTCGTCAAAGTGTATCCAGGGGGTACACGGACTGTCGATGGGATCTCATTCAGTGTGAGCGAAGGTGAGTTCTTCGGGTTCCTCGGCCCGAACGGTGCGGGAAAGAGCACCACGATCCAGGTTCTCAGGACACTGCTGAAGAAGACCTCTGGTTCTGTGACCGTTGCTGGCTACGACATTGATACCGACGCTCGCAAGAGAGAGATAAGCCAAGCTTCCTTCTATTTACAAAAAAATGGCACGTTCCAACGTTAAACGTCGAGGATCTTACGGATTCGACGGCCCCTATTCGTTGCCAATTCTGGGGTTGTTGATTGCGGCAGGGGTAGTCAGTGGAGTTCTCTCCGAAACTGTCTGGCCATTCATTGGGGCTGTTGCGATCTTTGCATGTGCGGGGCTCGATTTCTATGCAACGCGTCGGGGCAAGTTCGTTGTTTGGGGAAATGTTCTTGATCAGCTTCGGCTCCAAGGCGACGAAGAGATTCTGGACGTAGGCTGTGGACGTGGAGCAATATTGTTAATGGCGGCTCAACATTTGACGACCGGTCATGCCGTAGGCATTGACCTCTGGAAGCGTCGAGATCAATCTGGAAATTCGATCCAGGAAGCAGAACGGAACGCCCAACTGGAAGGAGTTGCCGACCGGGTGGAGCTTAGAACTGCCGACATGACCGCCCTACCTTTTGAGGACGAAAGCTTTGACCTCGTAATCTCAAATCTTGCGATTCATAACGTCAAGAGAGACAAGCGTTACAAGGCAATTGGAGAGGCAATTCGCGTTTTACGTCCAGGAGGTCGTTTAATGATTGCAGATATTATGGGTGCAACCCAATACGCGAGGCACCTTGAGAGACTCGGCATAAACGACGTTTCACGACGAGACCTTGGATGGAGAATGTGGTTGAGTGGACCGTGGGAGCGAACTATGCTTGTCAGTTGCACTAAACCGCTCGCTCCAAATCATTAAGTGAAAGTTGGCAGGAAGCTGTCGACCCACAACCAGAAGACGAGAACGAAGACGGCCCAGAGATCTACTACTCTGTGGATGAAGGCGGAAACATCCATTCGCGCGAGTTCATTTCGGAAGAGCTTATCCTCAACGACGCAGAAGATTTGGCGAATGTGCTAAAAAGAGAATCAAGTCACGTTAAAGTCGAAAGACTGAAGTCTGGCACCACTGACGTAGTCAACCTCATTCCACGATCTGATCAAACGCCGCGGGAGACAGTCTTACCCGTGCCCAAGTCTGGGGCACGACCTCTCGATATTCGAATCTCGAGCGAAGTAGCTCACGATCTGCTCACTAAAGAACAACCAATTCAGCTTAGCGATATCGTTCACGATGACAAACGCATAATCGTCCATATTCACGACGTCGGTGCGATCATCTCGAGGCGTGGTGCAAAGCTGCCGCTCTTCATCGGTGCGGCAATTCTCGCTGCAAGCTTCTACTACTTGTACGTATTCCGAGCAACGCAGCTGCAAATCGCGCTTGGAGTTATCGTAGCGTTTATCGGCGTAGGCTTTATGTTTGTTGCAATGATTAACGTCATCATACAATCCGTTCAACAATCGCAAACGGGAGAGGCAACCGGAATGAACACCCTCTTCAGGACGATAGGCGGCACCGTAGGGCCCATTATTACAGGTGTCTATCTCGCGCAATACGTTTCACCACTTGTTATTTAGACGCCTCGGGGCCCTGTAATTGGCCCGCTCCTCCCTGATGCAATAGCATTCAATTACATATTTCTCACTGGCATTGGCATTGCCGTTATAGCAATGCTCGTCACTCTCCTGATCAAAGGTCCGGTAAAAGTAGAGCAGCCAGAGGAGTTGTTGGTCACGGAGGAATCGTGACCAGTAGCGCTTTGAACAGTGCAGCACAAGGACGGGAGGAAGAACAGCCGGGGGAACGTCACGCAGTGATCCCGGTCCCGGCGTAGTAGAGCGAAAGTGTGGTAAAACTCGGAGGCCCTAGTGCAGCACGACGTTTTTAAGGCAGTCACTCGTGACGTTGTGCGGCGGTGTGAAAAAGGGGAGTTCCACGCGTCAGAAACGCGAAAAAGAGATTATACGGCTTGTGCTAGATACGCCGACCATAGAGCTTTTTTTGCATTTCGATGACCCGTTCGAAAGGCACAACAGGATGCGATTCGACCACAAAGTTGTCGAGTACGGCCGACCCTAACAGGTCGAGGTTCACCTCCTTTTGTGTTTGCAGTATTCCTTTTTAAGCGCCTTCGACTACTTTGTCGAAAAAAAACGTGATTTTTCCAAACCTTTCTTTGCCGCGTTTCGCAAAATCGAAAAGGGCCGCCTCCCCAGCAGGCGTAATTTCAATGAGAATTTTCCTTCTGCGGCCTCCAGCCTCTTTACGGGCGGCCTTGGACTTTTTTGCTTTTACGAATCCACGTTGCTCTAGGCTCCCCAGCACCGGGTAGATGTTTCCTGGTGTCGGGGAAAAGTAACCCTCGGTTATCTCGGTGATTATCTTGGCAATCCTATATCCGCTGAGCTCTCCCTGTTGGTGCAGAACGTATAGCACAAAGAACGCATACAGCTTCTCCGCCATGAGGAGCACTATACAGAAAGATACTTATATATATATATCGCTGACCAATATATCGTTGACAAGTATATCGGCGACCGATGTTAAACAATTGGAGGATGGGACGTGCAACAGGATAAGGTAAAGGTTAAGTTAAGCGGCATGCCGCAGTCGATGCTCCTATGTTTATGGGGACGGGCACAGGTGAGTAAGGAGTACAGCTCGCTATTTTACGACGCCAAAGCGGCTGAACTCGTTGAAAAAATTGACTACGACAACCTTGCAGCAGATGAGCCGCTGCAGGATCTTGTGCTGAGTTTCCTTCGTATTCTTACCAAGCTGCCAGAATTTTGTCTCATGATGCTGAGAGCCTGGCAGTTCGACGAAAAGGCAAGGAAGTACATCGCAGCGCACCCGCGTGCATCCGTCGTGAACCTCGGGGCGGGACTGGACACGACCTTTTACCGCGTCGACAACGGGCTCATTCACTGGTACGACCTCGACCTCCCTGCGGTCATCGACGTCAGGAGGGAGCTGCTGCCAGAACCCGACAGGGTGACGTACATCGGTAAATCCATTTTCGATCCGAGCTGGTGCAAGGACATCAACACCGAGGGGGGGTATTTATGATGGCCGGGGGGGTGCTCTCTTGGTTTGAAGAGCCTCAAGTGAGGCAGTTCTTTTTGATGCTCGCGGACAACTTTCCGGACGGAGAGATTGTGTTCAACGTCTCGCGACCAGAGCACCTTGGCAGGTGGGCGGACATCCTGTCTTCGGAACAACGGGAGGCGATAAAAGCCGCGATGCTCGACACGATAAGGAGGTGGTGGAAAAATGCGCCGCAAGACCAGAAACAGAAGCTCAATGACACGATAGCCACGCTCGACCTGCCGACAAAGCCGAAAGGCGAGACGTGGCCCGACCTTGAAGCGTGGTTGAATCAGCTCAGCGGTAAGGAGCTGATGGAGATGGTGCGTGGCTTCATGAACTCCTGCGGCGGCGCTGACGCGTTGGCGTTAGGAGACGCCCGTGAAATCGAAAAGTGGGATCGCCGCATCACCGTGATAGAGCAGTTTCCGATGTTCAAAGACATCCCGCGGGATTCCCTGGACGCAGACGTGCGACGGTTCATGGACTACAGTGACGAACGTGGAACGTCACGTATTGTTCGCGTGCGGGTTTGAACAATCAGGCAACAGGAGAGATAAGCGTGCAACAGGATAAGGTAAAGGTTAAGTTAAGCGACGTATCGGCGTCTATGTTGGGCCCATTATTGGGACGGGCACAGGTGAGCAAGGAGTACAGTTCGCTATTTTACGACGCCAAAGCGGTTGAACTCGTTGAAAAAATTGACTACGATTTTTCAACGATCGATATGCCGTTCGTAACAATAGCGCTCAATATGATTCGCAAAGGCAATCTGCTGCCAATGTTCGGTTTAGTTGCGCTAATGGCAAAGCAATTCGACGACAAGATAAAGGCGTACATCGCTCAGCACCCCCGTGCCTCGGTGGTGAATCTTGGCGCAGGGCTTGATGCAACGTTTTACCGCGTCGACAACGGGCTGATCCACTGGTATGACCTTGACCTCCCCGCCGCGATCGACGTCAGAAGACAGTTTTTCCCCGAACCTGGCAGGGTGACGTATATCGCAAAATCCCTTCTTGATCCGAGCTGGTGCAAGGACGTCAACGCCAAAAACGGGGTATTCATGATAGCCGAGGCGGTGTTCCAGTTCTTTGATGAGGCACAGATGAAGCACTTCTTTTTGATGCTCGCGGACAACTTCCCCGGCGGAGAGATCGTATTTACTACTATGCCCCGGTCAGACGGTTGTAGAGGGTGGGTTGATATGTTTCCACCAGAGAAGCGAGATGCGATGAAAGCAGCGTGGATGGAAGCAATGAAAGAGTGGTGGGAAAAAGTGCCAAAGGACCAGAAAGACAAAGCGGTAACCGCTCTCAAAAACCCGACAAAACCCAAGGGTATGGAATGGTCCGATCTCGAAGAGTGGTGGAATCAGCTCAGCGATGAGGAAAATGTGGAGGCAATGGGTGACCTTATGTCGTCCATCTCTCCCCTCCCGGGTGGCGGGGTTGGCATGTGGGCGCCAAAACACGCGAACGACATCACAAAGTGGGATGAACGCATAACTGTCGTAGATCAGTCCCCGCCGTCCAAAAATATTCCACAAGACTTGTTAAGCGCAGATATGCGAAAATTCATGGAAAACTTTGATAAACGCGGAGGATGGAATATTTTTCACGTGCGAGTATAGCAGCGATGAAGTTTCTGCGGGCTATTGTTTGGCGCGCGGCACGGTCCTATCTCGAAACGTGGTGGAATCAGCTCAGTTTTAAGGAGGCGGTGACGGTAATACGTGGCTTCAGCGAGTCCTTCCACAGCGCGTTGGGCGTTAGGAGACGCCCGTGAAATCGAAAAGTGGGATCGCCGTACCCTCGATTGCGCTTCACGAGCCAACGCTGGAGGACATCTTCATCAAGTACACGGGACGGGAGATTCGGGCGCAGGAGGCCGCGAGCGGGTTCGCAGGTTTCCGTGGACCTGGGAGACGCTAGCGCTGCCAAACGCAAGAACGAGCCTCCTAACTGACGTTTATTCGATCTGGCTCCGGGAGATGACTCGGTACGTAAGAGCCCGGTCGCGAGTCGTTATCTCGTTCGTCCAACCGATGGCGTGGCTCATCATATTCGGAGTAGGATTCAGCGCCTCACTCGGCTCATCGGTGCAATTCGCCGGGTCGACAGGCACGACGAATTACCTCGACTTCCTGGTCCCGGGTTTTTGGCAATTCTTAACAGTCTTACCTCGTCCTCAGGGATGAGCTTCATGTTCCACAAGCAGTTCGGCTTTCTCAAGGAGATCCTCGTTGCTCCAGTCTCACGATCCTCGATACTCCTCGGGAAGGCCCTCGGCGGAACAACGACAACATTGATCCAGGGAATCGTCATCGTCATCGTCGTCGTTGGAGCCTTGCTCGGGGTAAGACTATCCGGCCCTCTGGGGCTTCCCGCTGCTTTCGCACTCGTTGTGGTGACCATGTTCTTCATCACCATGGGTTTTAGCGAGCTGGGGATGAGCTTCGCGTCCCAGGTCGAGAGCGTCGAGGGTTTTCAGGTGGTGGTGGTCTTCCTCACCTTGCCGCTCTCTTTCCTGAGCGGCGCGCTTTTCCCCGTCACGTCGCTGCCCGGCTGGATGGAAGTGCTGGTTGATATCAATCCGCTCACGTACGCCGTTGACGCATTGCGGTACGCCATTACCGGACTGCACGCGTACCCTCTCACGCTCGACTTCGGCGTCGTTGTTGGATTCTTCATTCTGATGACCATCATCAGCACCCTCCTGTTTAGGGACGTGCATTGATATTAGTACGCACTCGCGGGGGGGAATGTTGCAGAGCTCGTGCGAATATTACGCTTGCAACTGTTCATTGAGTGCTAGACCTGCTATCTAAACGTCGTGGGTGCAAATACGGGATATATTGGAACAAGCATATCACAGATTCGTAAAAAAAAAAACGACCGGGAATAGGAGATCGTTAGTGATGTGGATCGCAGATAACGTATATGAAGTCAAATCGAGGGTAGTCAGTATGTTTGTGTACACGACGGATGATTCGCCAATCTGCTTCGACACGGGCAATAGTGAGGGGCCCGCCAAACGAGAGTTTGATGCGCTTGGTTTCAAGCCTGAGCACGTGAAGTATGTGTTTCTCACGCATACCGATAGCGACCACGTGGGCGGCCTGAATCTTTTCAAAAATGCCAACGTGTACTTGTCGATCGATGAAGAGCAGATGATTAATAGATCAACGCCGCGGGGCTTAGGGTTCGTGCATAATCCACCGCTTAAAAAACCCTACACACTGCTCAAAGATGGAGATATTGTGCAGGCGGGAGAGACGAGAATAGAGGCGCTAGCAACGCCAGGCCACACTCCAGGCTCGATGTCGTATTTGGTGAATGATTCGATTCTGTTCGTTGGAGACACGCTGGCCCTAAAAGGCGGCAAGGTTCGTCCCTTCTCAAGGCTACACCTGAGAGACATGATGAGCATGGACATCGCCACACAAACCGAATCAGTAAAAAAGTTGGCACAACTCAAGAACATATCTCTGATGGTCACTGCGCACACTGGTTTCACAGCGGATTTTCAATCCGCGATGAGCAACTGGGTATAGAGTCCTATTTCTAAGATGTGAAACTGAACAGGGTGCCTGCGCAGCACGCTGACACGCAACGCGGGCTGGTCGAGGTCTGTGAGCGGCAGTAGCGCGCGGCTCAATAACTCCGCGTCGCCGCCCGTTAAGATTAGCCCATTTTCGATCATATTTCGCCTCCTGGTCGGTGCTTTTTACATGAACTGCATCTCATAATGCATGATCGCTTTTTTCTGACGCCGCTATTAGCGTTAAAATGGCGGTAGTTCCTAGCGACGAGTGTTAGCCGAGTTTTAATGCGCTTATGAATACTCATACGCCCACCCGTATTCCCGACTTTGATGTATCCGCACTTGTATCCGCTTGATAATTCGTCGCAACTGCTGACGTGCACTATCGGGTAGCCAGCTATCGTGCACGCGATCCCGCAGGTATTGGTAAGCGTCCCAACTGGTCGAGCACTTCCTAAAAAGTTTTTCGGCGGCCATGTCGGCGTAGTCGTTTTTGTAGTCCGCGATTTCAAGGATGAGTTCGTCGACCTCTGCCCGATCGTTGTTCATGGGGTAAAGTGGCGGGTCCATCCTGGATAATTGTTAGCTAACCGTAGACTGAAAGTGTGGTGAAACTCAGATGGCCCTCGTGCATGACGTTTTTTGTGCCGTCACTCCAGATGTTTTTCTTCGACCCTGAACGGAGCGCAAAAATTAAAGGAAATCGAAAGGGAAATGATGAGTCAGGAGCTAGGGAAATGGTGACACAAATACGCGGCGCAAAGCGGCTTTCAGCTGGAACGGATTGTTAAAATCAAAGTTTTTTGCATTTGCAGAATCTCAAGAATTTCCTCTCGATTAAACTTCGAGAGTTTCACCGAAGACAAATCTTCAAGAACATTTGAGTACGGATATTCTTCGATCGTAAATCCAGCATTGGTGAAAAACTGTCGCACATCATTTTCATCTTCAAATGAGTTCTTTTCCATGTCACGCCCGGTCGCGCCGGATACATTCTGCATCCGTTGCTGCATAGTGTCATCTGCTTGAGAGACAAACTTCCATAATTGTTTGGGTGGCACATCCGATGTAATCCATATTCCGTCGTGTTGCTTAAGAAGATCACGAATGTTGCCTGCCAAAGTTTCTTTTTCGTCGCGGGTGAGGTACGGAAGTAACCCCTCCGTGATAATCGCAACAGGCTTGTCTGATCGAAAAGGAGTGGCCGCTTGCAACAAACTCTCTCGATCAAGTGCATTTGCAATCCGGTAATAGAGGTTTGAACGATGTATGTTCGATTTTGCTAGTATGGATTCGGCAATTGCTTTTTCTTGTTCTAAAATCTCTGGCAAATCAGTGGCCACATAAACTACATTTGGATCTTCAGTCATTGCGAGGCCACGCGGAGAAAGTCCAGCGGCGATTTCCAAAACTTGTGTAATATGGTAACGTGCAATGATCTGATCAGTAGTTTTGTAGCGTGCCTCCCAATTGAAAGCAGACTGAGTCATGAATTCCGCGCTCTTGCCTGCTAGTGTTTGAAAGTCTGTCTCTGCTCCGCTTGCCGCAGCTATCTCCTTAGTGAACGGAATATCGGTAAAGCTCCTTATGTGCGCTACTAGCTTAGCAGTGGAGCTAATTTTTTCATAGGCTCCTTTTTGTACCATAATCGATTATCACTCTCCTGTTCCCATAAATATTTTGTAACTTGTATAGGGTAATAAGTGACCTTTTATAAGGTAGTACGTGCAACGTACCTTCATGTTCCTAGACACGCAAATTCTCGCCACACTGCAGAAGTTGGGCCTCACCCGTTATGAAGCCCAAGTGTACGCAACCCTTGTGGCGACCGGGCCCGCGACGGCAACGGTGCTCTCCTCCGAGTCAGAGGTTCCCAGGACGAAAATCTATGGCGTGCTAAGTCGGTTGGAAGCGGCAAAATGGGTCACCGTTGAAAAAGGCAGGCCCTCCACATACACCCCCCGTTACCCCAAAGAAGTCGTCGAAGAGAGGAGAACCTCTCTCTGTTCGGAGCTCGATCACTTGTCGAATAAGTTGACGGGGATGTACGATCGACAGATCGAAAATGAAGCGCTCAATGCCATGCTTGTCCGGGGTATGGATAGCATTTCGGCGAAGATGATGGAGATGATGGATCGGGCCCGGCGAAGCGTAATGATCTTGGGCTCGTTCTTGTCGCCCGTTGAAATCGCCCAGCTTAACAAGAAGATCATAAAAGCGAAGAAGAAGGACGTTACGGTGCGCATAATCACCATGTCGCTTTCGAGAAAGGAGGAGACCATACGGGCTTTCCAGCCTGTGAAAACCGATGTCCGGCGGTTTGTCTCCCCATTTGAGGACCTCCAAAAACGTGACGACCGGTGGGGTGATCGCCCTGGATTTGCGAGGTGGGTAATTATCGATCGCAGGGAGCTGCTTCTTGGGATCGCGAGGACCGACGATGGAGCGCCTGATTTGGAGAGCGCTATTGCGATATGGCTCTCAAATGCGTCTATCGCCCAATATATGACGAGCATACTCAACTTCGATATGCTCTGGGAATTATCAGCGCAGATCGACTAAGCCCATTCGATTGATATCCATAAACTGCGTCGTTTATAGCGTCAAAATGGCCGTTGTTCCTAGAGGCGAGCCGAGAACAAGCTTCAATAGGCAAATGGTCAACTAAAAAAAATAATGTCAAACTAAGTAGTCTTGCGCGCGAACGGATGCGTATCACGTTTACTATTTGCAAAAAGGAGCTCTCAACACCAATCATCTTCCCATGACCGAGGAACCGGTCGATGACACGCGTACCTTGACGACACAGCTTGAGGAGGAGGCGTACGGCGAGGCGCTGCTATACACGGTGCGGCGGTACTAGGTGCCTGGGAATGATTTCGAGAAGGCGTATGTGCCATCTGCTACAGGCGTCGCAGACTTCTTGATATTAAACTCGCAAGTGAATGATATTCCTTCCTCTCTCATCACTGTAGTCTATGAATCGCCGCATATCTGCGTCAAACAAATCTCGTGGGATGTTTTTAAAAATCGAAAACTGGTCTATCACGGTGATGCGACCATCCCACTTTGCAATTTCACCCGCGTCTTTTAACTCCCACGCATCAACGCCGCTGCAGAAGGACGTCGTGAAGCCGCGAATTACCTCCAGCATCTCCTTATCGCTGAGCTGATTCCACCACGCTTCGAGATCGGGCCACGCCTTAACTTTCGGCTTTTTTGGGAGCTTGAGCGTGGCTATCATGTCGTTCAGCTTCTCTTTCTGGCTTTGTGGTGCCCTCATCCACCAATCCTTTATCGCATCCACCAGCGCTGTTCTCATCACGGCCCGTTGCTCCGGCGACAAGATATTCGTCCACGCGCCAAAGCCTGTGGGTGATCGCAATCTGACGTTAAACACGATTTCGCCGCCGTCGAAATTGTCCGCAAGCGCCGAAAAAAACTGTTTCAGCTGAGACTCCGTAAAGAAACGGAACACCCCGCCAGCTATCATAAATACCCCATCCTCGGTGTGCTTGACGTCCTTGCACCAGCTCGGATCGAAAATGGATTTACCGATGTACGTCACCCTGTCGGGTTCCGGCAGCAGCTGCCTTCTGATGTCAATGACCGCAGGGAGGTCGAGGTCGTACCAGTGAATGAGCCCGTTGTCGACGCGGTAAAAGGTCGTGTCCAGTCCTGCTCCGATGTTCACGACGGACGCACGGGGGTGCTCTTTAATGTACGCTTTTACCTTTTCGTCGAACTGCCGTGCTCTTAGCGTAATGAGACCAAATTCTGGCAGGTCGAGCTTGCTAAAAATACGAAAGAAACTCAGCTCAAGACCCTGTAACGGTCCATCATCACTTGTTGAAAGGTCGTCGTAGTCAATTTTTTCAACGAGTTCAATCGCTTTCTCATCGTAAAATAGCGAGCTGTACTTCTTGCTCAACTGTGCCCGGCCCCATAAACAGCCGAGCATCGTCTGCGAGATGCCGCTTAACTGAACCTTTATTTTATCCTGTTGCACGTTTGCTTCTCCCGTTGTCTAACTACTCGATGCGTCGTGTGGAAGAGGTGCGCCACCACAACAGCTACATCCGTGAGATGTCACACCAGTGGTGTACACTCTTCTTGTATGTTTAGCATATTAAGTATGTTCAGCGTAATATAGCTTTAGTCCGGTAACTTGATTCTTTGTTATAATGCAGCAATCGATTGAAGAGTCTGTAACATTCGACAAGGACGTAAATTAGAATTGCAATTCGCACCGCGTTGCGGTGTTTCGGTACGTTGGAAATGCGCGCTTCTCAGCGCAAAGAAGTTTTACAAGGGGCGCCAGAGGCGAATTAGCCTCGTCGCTAGCAACATGTTCTCCTTGCCAGGGAGTAAGGCGCGGGAACGCCACCACCCCTAGAGGCCCCCCGACGATAATACTTAACGTCACGAGTTTTATGTCCACAAATACAATGTGCGTCAAAGGGTTGCGACTAAATATAGGCGTTTGCAATGCGCAAATGTTACGCCAATATCTATCCCATCAACCCTTTTTTTAACACCCTAAAATTAGCAACTCTTGGTTTAACAGCACCGCGAACCATAATGACTAAACGGCAGCGCCGGCTTTGCACTTATCACGTTAACTACCCACTGACCACTACGCGTATTTTTATCCTGACCCAGTCCAGCCTTTGCAAGTCCATCGCAGCAAAATCTCGCTCACCCGGGCCAAGACCGGATATGATTACCCGACGATACGCCTTCCCTTCGCGTTTGCGGCGCTCATAGGGCTGTCGACGCGTGTCTACCAGACGGTTCACGACGGGGCACTTGCATTTCTCGTAGTTGTCTCGCCCACTTCAGAGAGCAGCCAAAATGAGTACGGAAACTCCTTTTCAGGCGCCGATGCTCCTCGCCTTCACACGGAGGAGGTCGCCGGTTCGAATACGGCCGAGCCCATTGATTTGCGTCGTCGTTTGGGCTGAAGCTTTAGTCAAAAAAAGTTGCACAAATAACCGATCACGATATTATGAGTCGTGATTCATGTATCAAGTACCGAACATGGAGAGGTAAAGGTCTTCATTTATGATTACGCTCTTCGTCTTTGATCTCGGCAACGTCATCCTTCCCTTTGAACACAGACAAATTGCGGTGAAACTCCACGAAGTCTCCCGGATACAGAACCGCTTTACATCTGATGATCTTTTCAGGTTTCTCTTTGATAGAGACTGGGGTTTCGTAAATCCCTACGAAGAAGGCCGCATATCGTCAAGGGATTTTTTCGCGAAGCTCAGGGAGAGATACAAATTGGAACTGGAATTTGAAGAATTCAAAGACATATGGAACAACATTTTTGAGGAGGATCCCGAAGTTAACGCGATTATTACACATCTGAAGAATAAAGGCTACCCGGTTTTTCTCCTCAGCAACACCAACGAACTCCATTTTTCCTACGTTATAGAACGTTATCCCATTGTCCATTCTCTCGACGAGTGGATACTCTCTTATGAGGTAGGCGCAAGAAAACCTAAAAAAAGATCTTTGATGCCGTCTTCGAGAAGACAGATATCGTACGGGATGAAACGCTTTATATTGAGGATATTAAGGCATACGTGGAGGCCGCAAAAACGTATGGTCTTCAGGGCATGCATTTCAAAAACCCAAAAGATTTGTGGGAATTGCTGAAAGAAAAATGTATATAAGTAACAGATTTAAGTGCTATTTTTCGGTATCAAGCATTGAATGCGTGCGATATTAAACAACTAAATCCTTAAGCGCGTCTAAAAATGCTTTCCGCTCAACTGAGTCAATCGGGTATATGTAAAAATCGACGCCTTCGCCCCTACCGCGTCCTTTTCGTTCTACCTCATGTAGCCGTATAATTCCAACTCAGCAATGAGTGGCACGCACTCGCTTAAATAAGCGGGTTCGCCAAGATGCTTTCGTCGAAGATAGATAGCGAGATACGATTAGAAAATGCCTCTAACAACGGCAAATCCTCCGTCTATATCAGGCGAAGGTAAAGGGTGTTGCAATCTGAATGATGCGCGTCGGAGCTGGTCGAGCACTTCCGAAAAAGTTTTTCGGCGGCTACCTGCGAAGTCGTACAAAAGTGCCAAATCTGTCGCTACTGTCCGCAAAGCTTGTTGAAAAAGTGGACAAGACTTATCCGCCATATACCCCGTTTTTTTTAGCGATAAAACAAAGTGAATCGTCTTGAAACAGTTAAGAGGCAACTCATGAAAAACACAAAGAAAGAAACAACGATCAATCAACAAAAGCCCGACCAGCGCGCGGACAAGGCGGACGGGGGAAGCGTCGCGCTCGCGGCGATCGCCGCGATGCCCGGACCGGATCGCGCCATGGGCGAGCGGCTCCATGCAGTCATCAAAGCCAGCGCGCCAGCTCTCTCGCCGAAACTCTGGTACGGAATGCCCGCGTATGCCAAGGACGGCAAGGTCGTTTTCTTCTTCCGCAGCGGACAGAAGTTTAAAGAGAGGTACATGACGCTTGGCTTCAACTCCGAGGCGAACCTCGACGAAGGCCACATGTGGCCGATCGCCTTTGCGCTGAAGGAGTTGACTGCCGCTGAAGAAGCAATGATCGGCGCGCTCGTGAAGAAAGCGGTAAGCTGAGGACTGGGCTCGCCACTGGGCAAGTTCTTGGGCACAACGCTCTGCGTTTGGCTGCTGAGCGCGCGAGATCTCAACCGCATGCATCTTCGATAACGCAACCCACTTTAAATATGGCGTCAAAAAAAACGAACACACTATGTCGCTTGAATACAACAAAGCGGTCATTCGGCGCCTTTACGACGCCTTCAACACTGTAGATTTGAAGGCGATAGACGAAGCGCTCGCTGCCGACGTTGTTGACCTCCTCCCCCTTCAGGGGCAAGCCTCCGGCGTTGAGGGATTTAAGGAACGCCTTATCAGGCTTCGCAAGAGCTTTCCGGACCTCAGCTTCACGATCGAGACTGTGATTGCCGAAGGAGACATGGTCGCAGAGCGATCGACGTTGCGTGGCACACACTCTGGCACGTTTATGGGCGTCCCAGCGACAGGCAAACGGGTTAGAGGCACTATGATGGCCTTCAACAAGTTCGCCAACGGCAAGGTCGTGGAGAGAGGGCGCATCATTAATGTGTTTGGTCTGGTGCGACAAATCCAGAGCTAACAAAAAAAGTTTGTGCAGCGCGATGGAAGACGGGTCGAATTTTGTTTGGACAATCCCGACAGCGTGCGCAACTTGACATGCGCTTCAATTAAGGGCAACTCTAGCAGCATTAGAGGATTTAGGTGAGCAACCGAAAATACGAGATGGGTTCAGTCGTCTCTAAGGACTGGACTGCGATAGGGTATCGCCAGATGCTGTACGCGACATCGAGAATTAATAGGTAGATGAGGAACCAGAGCCAGCCCGCGAACAGGTAGCCTATGCCGGCCGCGGCAAGGACGATAAACCACAACACCGCGCTGCCGACAAGCGGGATTCCGATGCGCACCAAGCGGTCTTTGAGGAATTTTGCCCGCCCCTTCCGGTCAAACGAGCCCACAAGGAGGTACGCCGAGATGAAGAAGAAGAGCGCCATCGCAAACGCCCCGGCAACTGTTCAACCGTCCCAACGACGAGCACGTCCGCGAAGGGCAGCGGTCCGAGGTAGCTCGGCGTCCACCCCTCGGCGTTTGGATGTACGCTAAGCCGGAATGGATCAGGATCACGAAAATAATCAGAACGATCTTGATGTTATCAAAGTAATAAAGGCGCTGCATGCGTACCTCACAGCACCTAGGTTCAATGGGCGGTCTTACCTTAAAATTTCCGTAGTCGTCTGGTGCTCTCCCTTATATCACCGGCTGTTCCGCGGACTTCCGTGGCAAGATAAAGTAACATGGGTCGTTAATATGGGGGGATTCAAATAATTTGGCTGTCGGGCAAAAAAAATCACGCGACGTGGAAAGATTTTTGATTATGCGCTCCAAGATTCCTTTGGAAAAAAGGGGAGTTTTATGAGTGCGACCACTCGCGTCGTCAGATCGTCTTGCAGGGGCTGCCATGGCGTCTGCCAGGTCCTTGTCCATCTGGAAGATGATAGGGTCGTCAGAGTTACAGGCGACCCGGACAGTCCAACAAGTCGGGGTTACATCTGCCCTAAGGGGGTATCGGCCCCGGAGATACTCTACCATAAGGATCGGCTCACCCATCCGTTGAAACGGGTGGGGATGAGAGGCGATAATAGATGGAAAAAGATCTCTTGGGATGAGGCGATCGCAGAGATAACGGAACGACTCGACCGCGTACGCCGGGAATCGGGGACCGAGTATGTCGCGCTGGCCCAGGGCACGGGGAGGCCCTATACCGAGTTTACCACCCGCTTCGCTAACGCCTTCGGCACGCCCAATTTTGTATCGCCCGGCCACAATTGCTTCCTCCCGAGGATGATAGCCAGCGGCATCACCGTCGGCGACCGTCCCATCACCGACATTTACGGCTTTGGGGGCGCGATGCCCGCGTGCGTCATGAACTGGGGCTGCAACCACACAGAGACGGGGGCGTCCGACGGCATGTGCGGCGCGATGTTCAAGCAGGCGCTCAAGCAGGCAAAAAAGGTGATCGTCGTGGACCCAAGGCGCATCGGGCCGGCAGAGACTGCCGATTACTGGCTTCAGCTGAGGCCGGGCAGTGAATGCGCGCTGGCCCTTTCCATGATTAATGTCATCATCAGTGAAGGCCTCTATGACCACGAATTTGTTGAAAAATATGGGTTTGGTTTCGACCGCCTGACCGAGCACGTCCGGTCCTTTACACCGGAGTGGGCAGCGCCCATAACGTGCGTCAACGAGTCCTTGATCCACGAAGCGGCGAGGACCTTTGCAACGACGAAGCCCGCGTGCATCCAGTGGGGGAACGGGATCGACATGAGCACGAACGCCTTCCAGACTGCCCGAGCGCTTCTCATCCTGATGGGGATGACGGGCAACATCGATGTGCCGGGAGGGAATGTGTTCTGGGTGCCGCCGAAGGGGATTAGGTCAAAGGGGGGCAAACTCGCCCCCGGCGGGGGAGACCAGTTCATGTCAGCCGAAAAAAAGGCGACTGTCATCAGCGGCAACAGGTTCCCGTTCACGCCGGACTGCCATACGCCAACGTTCTGGAAATCGGTTATCACAGGGGAGCCGTACCGAGTGCGGGCCATCTGGATCGTGGGCTCCAACCCGCTGCTTACTGCCACGCAAGGGCTCATGATCGAACGAGCGCTGAAGGACTATATGGAATACACGGTCGTCTCTGATCTCTTCATGACGCCGACTGCCCAGCTTGCCGATCTCGTGCTACCGGCTGCTCACTGGCTTGAACAGGATGATGTGGTCTTTATGCACGAAGTATGGTGCGCTCAGACCCGAAAGAAGCTCGCACAGATTGGTGAGGCCAGGGACGATAGGGACGTGATCCTCGAGGTTGCTCACCGGCTCGGCCTCAACGATGCCTTCCCCTGGCCGGATCGCTATGCCTACCTCGATTGGATCTGCGAGGGGACAGGCATGCGCTTCCAAGAGTTCAAAGAAAAGGATTTCGTCATGGGCGAGATGCGCTACAGAAAGCATGAGGAGCACGGATTCGGCACGCCCTCTCGCAAGTTCGAGTTCTACTCCACCGTCATGGAGCACATGGGCCGCCCCCCCATGCCTGTGTATGTTGAGCCCCCTATATCTCCTGTCTCCACGCCCGAGCTCGCGCGGGACTATCCGCTGATTCTCATGACGGGCACGAAAGTGTTACACTATTTCCATTCGGAACTGCACCAAGTCGACTCCCTGCGCAAGCGGCACCCCGATCCTCTCGTCGAGATCAATCCTGAAACGGCGGCCCGTTTAGGCATATCAGACGGGGACTGGGTATCGGTCGAAACGCCACAGGCAAAGGTCCGCCTCAAGGCAAAGCTCTTCGAAGGCATCGCACCCGACGTCGTCAATGCCGAGCACGCGTGGTGGTACCCGGAGGCGGCTCCGTCAGATTATCGTTGGAAGGAATCGTGTATCGGCCTGCTCTTCGGAGATGACCACTTTGACCCGGACTCAGGGGCGGAGCCGTTGAAGAGCTACCTATGCAGGATCGCTCCTGTATAGCGGTCCGATCGCGTCGCCTTCGCTCGACAAGCAGCCACTGTAGCTAATCACAACGATTAAACGTTCGACACGCACCTGAGTTTCATTATATTAGCGCAGAAAATTACTCAGAGTTTTTCGCTGATGTTATGCTCTCTAAGCTTGATTTGTTCGAGGTTCATCGCAGTAAAATCTCGCTCCACGGCGCAAAAGTAGGTTACAGCTATCCAACGATTCGGTTGCCTCATGCTTTAGTAAAACTTGCAGGATTGCCAACGCGCATTTATCAGACCGTACATGAAGGTGCTCTCGCATTTCTCGTCGTTGTATCAGCAGGCGCAGGATCAACAGACAGTCCTGAGCTATCGGAAAATGTCGAAATAAACGCTAAATCCTCCGCCTTCACACGGCGGAGGTCGCCGGTTCGAATCCGGCCGAGCCCATCGTTCTTTTTTGAATTGGCCACGCTGTAGACGTCTGATAACGCTTTCTCTCCCCGAGATGTTTTACCCGTTTGATCGTAGTCTACTACTGAAACGTGGACACAAAAAAGTTACCAAATAGAGTCAAAGTAAATAAAATTCTAAGAGATTAATAAAAATGATATCGCTTTTAATAGGGAGACCTGACGCATGGACACACTGGACTGAATGATGGAGCACGATTGAATCGATTGCACATAATTTATCACATAGCTCGGGCAAGAGACTCCACCCTCGATCTAGAGGGACTTGGTTCGGGAGCAATCGTCCGGCGGAACCTCTCCGGTATCAGGTCTCCAATGCAAGCAGTGGCCGCACAGATCACCGAATCCGCAGCGCCATAGTAGACGATCAGTTCATCATCCGCATCGAGGATGCCCTTCTCCCCGTCTCTTGGAACAGCTCCACACGTGAACACGACGCCGGGAACCCATGACCGCTCATCCTTGCCCTGCTCGCATTCGTCTTCCGGCTCCAGAATGAAGTTGGGGGAACGATAGAGCAGTTTGGCGGGATTGTCCAGGTCCAATAGCATAACCCCCAGCCGATAGATATGCGCACAGTCGACTCCGTGGGTGATGAGCAACCAGCCGAACCTGGTTTTGATCGGCTGAGAGCCGCTACCGATCTTGGTCGCATCCCACGTCATCCCGGAGGTGGCTCCCGCTAGTATTTTCTTCACGATATATGGCGTACCCTGCGCCAACGAATCATGCATCTTTATGGACCAGGGACAGCTCAGGTGGGGAGAGAAGGTCACCCACATATGCGGATCCACGCGATGAAGCATGGCGAACTTCCCGTTGAACTGCTCGGGAAACAAGGCGGCATCTTTGTTGATGATTCCGGGGAAAACTATGCCGTGTCTCTTCCAGGCTTTCCAGCGTCTACGCAGGAAAGCATCCACTGGAATTGACGCTAGGGCGATTTGGGCGATTATGCCATCGTAGGCAGTGTAGGTCATGTAAATACGATCCCTTATCCGCGTCAGACGAGGATCCTCGCACCCTTGCGCTTCCGCTTTTTCCTCCGGCTCGAAGATGGGATGATCGAGGCGGTGTTTGAATCTGAATCCATCGTCGCTAACGGCGAGACCTAGCCGCGAGACTTTGTCTTCGCCGACTGCGCGGTAAACCAGATAGACTTTACCATCTAATCTGATAGCGCCCGCGTTGAGCACATATCTGGATTCCCAGGGGTGGTTTTTGACGGACTCGAGCGCCGGATTATGCACATACCGCTTCAGCATTCTGGCCGGAGGCTGCCCTTCGATGGGACCTGCTGTTGTTTTAGGCATAATTTCGCTGGCTTCCTCTTCTGATCCCCGCACCAGTTGAGCCAAATCTTCCCGTGCCCTTCCCTGCCCCATCAACTCGGTCACCTTCTCACCCAAGTCTTCGATGTCCCCTCGCACAGCCTTGAAGTATTCGAGGAGGAACTTCCGGGATGTCCAGTCCAGCTTAACGTGGGCTGATAAATGGTGGTTCGTGTAACCCGCAACATCTTCGCAACTTCTTGTGGTGTGTAGAGTACATCTATCATTTTGTGGGTTCTTAATGCTTTTTATAATATATAAGTATTGTCAATCTTATCAATTATATACTGCTAGATCAATTCTTTAGTATTTTATTTGCGTTAACCTAATTGTTGACTTTTTATTTGGGTTATATTCAATTCATCGCGGACGATTAATGTGTGGCAACACCGATCGCGTGACGTACTAGAACAAAAAAGCAAGAAGCAGCCCTAAATCCATAACATTTTTGTTAAAGCTGCCCTACTAAAGCAGGAGCTGTTAGAGATCCATCGCAGCAAAATCTTGCTCCACCGCGCAAAAGCAGGTTACAGCTATCCCACGATTCGGTTGCCCCATACATTCTTTATGCTTGCAGGATTGACAACTAAAATCTATTAGATAGTTCACGAAGGAGCGCTAGGCCACTATTAGCTTGCGGATGCTGAGTCCACCACTTTTGTAGTGTTGTCTCTTCTGTTGTCGCATCAATTGTAGTAATAGCTCGCTTCTGAATCACGTTCGTCTGCCAGTTCGAAAAAATAAATTAGAATAACGCTTAGAAAAAATCGTATGACTCAAGAAACAGACATACCAGAAGGGGTTACACTCCCGCACAGGCTTACCCGGGACGAGGGGTTTATTGGCTGCGATGCTCGAGTAAGTGATTTTTGGGCGTGGGCATACTCTGACCTCCTTCTCAATATCGATCGCGCTGTGCTTGCGGAGTTCATCGTCGGCTATGCGTTAGGCACGACGGAAGGAGATGCAACGCGGCGCACGTGGGACTGCTTTGACCACAAATTCAAAGGCAAGAAAATCGAAGTCAAAGCAACAGGCTGCGCTCAACGATGGAGAAAAGGCAAAAAAAGAAGTCCGCCGTCGTTCGATATAGCGAAACGCGTGGGCGTCCCATGGGGAGAACCCGCTGCTGCGCCAGATGCTGAAGTCAAACGTCACGCTGATTGTTACGTCTTTTGTATCCATACTGAAAAGGACGCTGCTACTGCTAACGCGCTTGATTTGAGCAAGTGGCAGTTTCTCGTTATTTCAAAGAAGAAGCTGGATCAGATATTCGGAGACCAAAAAAGCGTGAGTTGCAGCGAGCGTGAAAAGCATTGCGTAGAGACGAGTTTCGATGAACTACGCATAGAAGTTCTTGCTTGCATCTCCTCGTGAAACTCGTTTCGTTTGCTATTAGGCTCTCTGCATACACTGTCTCGGCTAAAATGCTCTAACGTGTTTAAGAATGCACACTGTTTCTAAAACAGCCCTTTTCGAAAGTGAAGCCTGTTATTTTGAGCGCAGCCAACGATTTGCACTCAATCTTCAACGATTTCACACGCGAGGGAGCGTGCGAAAATATGAAAAAAGAGAGATTACAGATGAGATCATTGAGAAACTCCTCTCGGCGGCAATGAGTGCGCCGTCTGCTGTGAACCAACAGAGTGGAAGTTTATCGTCATAAAAGACCGGGACATCTTCGACGCTGTTCCGGCGTTTAGCCCGTTTGCGATGATGACGGCACACGCACCCCTCGGCGTACTTATCTGCGGCGATACGCGGAACCTTATCTCCCCCGATTCTGGGTGCAAGACTGCGCAGCGGCTACGCAGACCCTCTTGATTGCCGCCCACGCGCTTGGACTGGGAGCACATTAAAAGCACATCTTTCGTATAAATGATATCGGCACAATATCGCTCCAATCTCCACTATCGTTTTTTGCAATAATAATAGCTCTTTAAACCACACACAATACTTGATGAATGCGGTATATACAGCGATTACGTGAACCGGATAACAACAACCCGTGATCGCCTATATCAGGCGGAGGTCAATAAGAGGCATCGCGGCCTCAATAGGGCTCCGACGCGGGCGTTCCCTCGGTGCAAAATAGGGGGCCAAGGTGTCGATTTTTACTTATGTCCGACTGACTCAATTGAACGGAAAGCACTGATAGACGCGCTTATTTTGACACTCTCTAAATAATAGGGTCGTTCTCGTCGCGCGGTACGAGAGTTATCTCATCATCCCAGGCGTCTTTTATCACATAGGATTTGGCGACCGCATCGCAAAAATAGGTATGTCCATTTAGCGCCCCCCGGAGCGTATTATACTTAGCGACGACGTAACCCGTATTTTTATCAATAAGCGCGGTTTCGGGCGCGCCGTTAACCTCTATTGTCGATATAATTATTCCCTTAACGCCATCGCGCGCTATCTGTGTTTGACTTGGCCGGCAGCATCCCATTTTTAACCCTCTATGCCCTCGATGTTTACATCAATCGTGAATTTAAGGCCTTTAGCCTCTCGCGTTGTCATATCGTTTATCCTTTATACGTGTATCTTATCACGCTTTCTTGAATACCTCATATCCCGGGCTTTGAAGTTCGGTAATGTCCTTTTTCAAGCCACAGAAGCTCATTAGCAGCAAGCAGACGTCCTGCTACGTTACGCCCCTTGAGGAATGAATCTGCGTCTCGTCAGTGGGGGCTGCAATTTGTGTAGGGTCGCGCCCCGCGGATATTAGGGGAGCATTAACACCCTCTTTCCTTTATTTGCTCGCAGGCACAGTGCAATAACGCAGTTGGCTGATGATCTGCGATTGCTGGCTCATAAGATCGGCCAGGTCGAATATTCCAGTGACATCCACAACGCCAATGGCGGCCATTGCCGACCCTGAGCTGTCCCGTATTGGGGCAACTATCACGGGTACGTTTATGTATTCTCCCGCTTGCGGTCGCGCCCTTATCACAATGTTCTCGGCAAGAACTTTTTCAAGTATAGGACCCGAATAGTTCTGACTTTTCACTTTGCCGTCTTCAACTTGAACACCCCGATGGTCCTGACTTCGTATCGTGACGGGCAGGCCGCCTAATACGGCGTGAACTGCCAATGCGATTGGGATTAAATCGGTGCTCGTGGAGTCTGATGAAAGCTTATATTGTTCCATTTTTGTCCCCCTCCCCAATGATCTGCTTTCTTATTTTTCGTCAGGTAGCAGCGCACCTAAGCCTATTCGCGGCCGCTTCGTGGTGTCTTCGGTCGGCAGCCGCACCACGAGTCTGAGTTCGGCAGCGATCTGCTCGCGCGTTTCGTGCGGTAACTGCAGTGCGTCAAGGGCGTCGTCGGTTGCCGCGTAAAATGTCTGCCGCAGTTCAACCGAATCAAGGTGGTCGACATCAATGCTGCCGAGCGGTGTTTTTTCGGTCTGTATTCCGCCCGACGGATCGCGAGACTCGTGTATGAGTGTGGCCTGGAGGTACCACTCACCGCGACCCGGACGCAGCTCTGACGGAATGGGCCTGTATTCGACACTGACCGAGTACCAGCCTTGTTTGTTGTCGCCAGTCACGTTCTCTTGCCCCTGAGATGCGTCCTAAATCGTCGATCGCCGTGCTTCGCTCAGCTTTTCTCGCAGCAGCTTGCCAAACCGCACGACGTCGTCCTTATTTCGATGGTCCAGAACTTCGTATCGCTTCCCCAGCCGTTCAAAAAAATCGTCCATCGTCTGCCGGTCGTGTTCGTTGAGGGCGCTCATGTCGAAGTATCCGCCAAAGATCCCCACGGCGAGAACGTCAGGTGGCGCTTGCTCGCGGAGCTCTTCGATGTACGTCTTGCTCTTCAGCGTAAGCAGTTCGTCATAAACGAAGAAAAGCGCTACCTTTTTTTGACTCAGCACTTCCTGGCGATCGTGCAAGAACTGCATTACGCTCGGTAACGGCTCGTCTGTGTAGATCGGTGATCCGATTACGATGAGGTCATAATCTAAGCTCGCGACGTCCGCGACGTTCGAAATGTCGCAGTCACCTGCTATGCCCTCACACAACCAGTGAGCGATTGTGGTGGTGGTCCCGTATCTCGTGTCGTACGCGATCAAGGTCTTCATGCGTTATCTCTTCACGGAGCGCGTCGATAAAAAGGTTCGCACCGGATCCCGGCCACAAAAAAGCCCGGCATTTTAGGAACCGATTACCTCGTCACGGCAAGGTGCCAGTGTCCGCCATGTCGTTTTGACCGGAGACCACCTGCTCGGTAGCGTGGACGTTCCACTTCGAGCTGCTCGTAGTATCCACACGCGGCTTCGTTGCTTCTCAAACCCTCGGCGAAGTAGGGCATCAAAATGTCACTCGAATCGTGCTTCGTTTCGTAGGACTGACAAAGGTGTGTTCCCCACGGTACATCGCCGACAAAATCTGTTCCAAACTTCTGCTCGATGACCATGTAGAAACCCCTAGGAGGTTATTTCGAGTGTTGTTTGCGACAGCATCCTAATGCGAACCGCCATCCTTGTCCAGGACATTTGGCGAGCAAACATTCCTCGAGCAGTTCAGGATCGTAAAAACCTTTATCGATCTGCTCTTGCGTATCACGTCGGATGCCGAAGAGACGACCATCTTCGTGTACTTCGAGCGCTTCAAAGCGGCGCTGGAGATACGGCATCACAATCTCATCGCTCCATAATGCAGACGGATCGTCGCCTCGTTCGCCTTCGGCGCGCCACTCCTCGTACCGCATTCCTTCAACTTCCCATTGTATTGCTTCGACGGCGCATCCTGCAATGAAAAACGGAATCTCATCCTTTTCGATACGTATCGGCAGCGTCATGGTAACGTCTTTTTTTTGTCGCGCGTTTGATGTAAACGAGCGTACCGGGAACGCAGGCCCCACGACTTCACTTTGGAGGTGAAATCAGAAAAGTTGTGCCCTAAGGGCTGCGTCCAGATAGCGCCCTTTTGTTTTTTTGGTGACTCGTTCAATTGGTCTCTCATCAATAAGTGCTTTGCTGACGAAACACGCGAAAAAACGCCGCCAACACGTCAAAAAACGGCGCCCGTTTTCGATATCGCATGCTTGTATACCAAATGTCGGCAAATATCTATAAATTGGGCGAGCTACTAACAGCCATAATAATTCTGATCGAGCTCTTTTTGCTCAGCATTTGTATCACACGAGGAAACCATGATTCGCATTATTCTGGTCGAAGCTGATCCAACCAATGCTCAGGATATCCAGAGCCGATTGCAGCGCGTGAGCTACGACGTCGTCGCAACAACTGCGACACTCGGCGACGTGATAGAGCGCGCGAACGATTTGCAACCCGATATTATCCTCATGGATATCAGGATGAAGGGCGAGAGGGACAATATCGAGGTGGCGCGAGAGATTAAGAAACGTCACAACGTTCCGATCATCTTCATCGCCCCGGACACGGACATTGGGACGGTTCGCAAAGCAATTGCAGCGGAACCCGACGGGTTTCTTATCGAGCCGTTGGATGAGCATGAACTCTTCGCTGCTATCGAGGTAGCGATCCACAAGCACCAGAAGGAGCAAGACGCGCTCGCGAGCGAAAGGCGAATTCGCGAACTTACCGATGCACTGCCAGAGGTCGTGTACGAAACGGATGCACGCGGCGCCTTCGCCTTCGTGAACGCGATGTGCCTACACATGTTCGGCTACACGAAAGAGGAATTGCAGGCGGGGATGACCGTGTTCGACGTGCTTGTGCCCGAAGACCGCGACCGAGGTCGGAGTGTCTTCCGCCAGAGGATGAACGCTCAGCAACTCGGGTGGGTTGAGTACACGGGCTTACGGAAGGACGGCAGTACGTTCTCCATTTCACTTCGCGCCGTTCCCATCAGGAAAGATGGTGCTCCGGTCGGGGTGCGTGGCATCATCGTTGACTCAACCGCGCGAAAGCAAGCAGAAAAAGCGCTTAAAACCGCGCACAATGGGCTAGAACAGCGGGTACATGCGCGGACGTACGAACTTGACGCAACAAACAAGGAGCTTTTTAGCACCAATGAACGCCTGCGCGCCGCCTTACTCTATGCACGAAGCCTCATCGAGGCGAGCCTTGATCCTCTCGTTACTATAAATGCCCAAGGAACGATCACCGATGTCAACAAGGCTACTGAGGATGTGACCGGCCGCTCTCGCAATGACCTTATCGGCAGTGACTTCAGCGATTACTTCACTGAACCAGCCAAAGCAGACGCTGGCTATAAGCTGGTCTTCACCGACGGTTTTGTAAGAGACTATCCGCTCGCTCTTCGGCATACGTCAGGGAGAATAACAGAGGTGCTATACAACGCGACCCTCTTTAGGAACGAAACGGGTGAGATTCAGGGCGTCTTTGCTGCTGCGCGAGACGTCACTGAGCGGAAGCGGGCTGAAGATGAGCTCCAGCGCTACTCCGAACACCTCGAAGAGCTCGTCCAAGAGCGCACGTCACAGCTCAAAGACGCAGAACGCATGGCGGGCATCGGTGAGACTGCCGCCATGATTGGCCACGACCTTCGCAACCCGCTTCAGGGACTTCGATATATGATCGATCTGGAAAAGATGCGTGAAGAGCGCATCACTGCCGACAAGCGCGGTGTCGACGACTGGGAGAAAGTGGCGGAACTCTTTGATAAGATCGGCGACGCGATCTTCTACATGGACAAGATCGTCGGCGATCTACAGGACTATGCCCGGCCCCTCAGACCAGAGCGCGAGGCGGTGGCAGTAAGCGTTCTCATTAGTGACGTTCTCCACTCGCTCCCGCACGCCGAGGACGTGAAGATCGTCACCGAGCTAAGCGATTTCACGGTTAACGCTGATCCTCACCTGCTGCATCGCGTATTCGCCAACCTTATCTTGAATGCTCAGCAGGCGATGCCTAAAGGCGGAACGCTCACCGTCAGCGCTTCAACTGCCGACGGTTCCATTGCGGTGAGTGTCCACGACACAGGCGTCGGCATCCCCGCTGACATGCGCGATAAGCTCTTTTCACCGCTCACCACGGGCAAGGCCAAAGGAACGGGGTTGGGATTAGCTGTCGCAAAACGGATCGTAGAGGCACACAGCGGCACGATTGCGTTTGAGAGCAAGGAAGGAAAAGGGACGACATTTACGGTGACACTCCCTCAGACGGCAGATTGATTTTTTTTGTCTTTCATTTGAGAGCCAAATCACAACGATTAAGGTGCTTAGTATTGATGGCACGCTATTTTGCTAGCTTCTGGACGTTATCCATACCTTTTCGCTCCAAGTCCGCTGCAAAAAACGAGCTTCTTGAAGTCCATCGCAGCAAAATCTCACTCCACCACGCAAAAACCGATTACAGCTATCCAACGATACGGCTGCCCCACAGGTTCTCCGTGCTTGCGGGGCTGTCAACGCAGATTTATCAAACGGTGCATGATGGAATGCTTGCATTTCTCGTGGTTATTTCATCTGCAACTGCCACTTCAGCAGGCGGGTCCGAAGAAGAAGAAAAAGCCTTAGAAAGCCCCGAATCCTCCGCCTTCACACGGCGGAGGTCGATTCAAATCCAGCCGAGCCCATTGGTAGTAAGGATATTGGACCCATTCGACACACGTAAGAAAGATCGAGCAGGGCTTTAACGGTTGCCCTTAAGATGCTTGTTGCGGTGAGCCATCGTGTTCACCGCGTTGAATCGCGCGCTGCGCGATCTCGCTGCCGACTTTTAGCCCCTGATCGCAGTCCACGGGGTAGTGAATGCCTGCATAAACACGAGACAGAGACGCTTGTTGCGCCTGGGCTTCTAACTGGCTCTGTTCCTTCGGGAAAATGTAACCCAATACCCCGGCCGCCGCGCCGGAAAAATCGGAGTGACCTGAGGTGTATGAGGGAAAGTTCGGCGTGGCGAAGGCCGTTTTTATAGTCGGATCGGCAGTAATGGGCCTTAGCTCCCAATACTGGTACTTAGCTTTCCAACAGCAGATCCCCGCATCCTCTGTCGCAATATTCATTAGCGCGAGCGACCGTGCCGCGCGCAGCTCATCGAGCGAATAGTTTTGGATGAGATTACACGCAATCGCGTTCCAGTGGCCCGTTGGCGTTGCGGTCCCGGTGCCATCGTCCCAAAACTGGGCGATCTGCAGTTGTTCCGCCGTCCGATTGTTGGCGATCTGTTTGACCTCGCTGAGATTAGCTTCGAATTGCGCGGAGCCAAATGCAGGTGGCGCTGGTGGCATGATCAGATTCGAGGAATTAAACAGCCATGGGGTGACATTGCCCCAATTTGGCAAGAGGGGGGGCGTCGCTGGCGACGTCGTGCTGACCCATTTTCCTGGTCCGGTGGGCAGTGTCCCATTCCAAGCGATGTTCGAGCCATCGTTCTTGGCATATTTGATGACGTTCTGTGCGACACTGAGGCCGATGACATTGCCAGCAGTAATATCGCTACGGAAGTTCACTCCGGCCTCAAGCCGTGATTCGTCGTCTGCAGCAGCTTGTTTGGCTAACCAAGCGGTTTCATTAGGGTACAAGTACGAGAGCACCGCCTCGGATGCTCCTGCGACAGCGGCGTGATCAGACGGGTACGCGGGGTCGCTGGTTGTTTGCACAGCAGGCTGTATGCTTTGGTCGATGTCGTGTGGGCTCGACCGGTTGTACGTGTACTTGTTATTCCACGTTGAGACGAGCGCATCGTACTGCGCCACACTCAACAGCGCATAGACGCGCGAGGCCATGGGCGCTGAGGTGCCGTATTTTATGACCAAGCTGCGCGCGATCGCGTTCCACTGCACAACGGAACCGTTATTCCAATAATCGATGCTTTCGTTGACCGCAGCCGTCCGGTTTAGCTGAAGCGCCTCCAGCTCATTGACATCCTGAGTGAACTGTGGCGAGCCTTGCGATGGTGGAGGGAGAGACCGTATCGCAGCGCTTGAACTTAAGACAAACGTCTTCCAGGTTCCGCCCGTTGGCTCTGCGGCAAGCACGGCGCCTCCTGAGCTTGTCGAGTTATTTGTCGACGTAAGACACCCGCTGGCGCTGACGGCGACGAGCACCACAACAAGAACGATCGCTATCAGTGAGTGTTTCAGCCTCACATATTTTTCACGACCAGTTGAGTATAAATAACTCCTCTTTGTGCTACCAAGCTTTCCTACCCACGTTTCTGCGCGCGCGCACGAGGATTATCAGCAATTTCGCCGCAACCCCGGTCTCCGAAAACCCGACGACTGTCGGTTTGCCAACCTTACTGGTGTTTACAAGAGTGATTGCAGAAGCACCCAAGCCCCCGCGAAATATCGTCAAATCGAGCGCTAGTTTGGAAAACGTGCTGGATAAGGCATTTTTCGCTTGTGCAAATGCTTAGTAGCCTAAAGATTCGTCGATGAGAATTAGGGTCACCCTGCCCTCAATTTCCTCATTCGCGAGAATTACACATTTTCCGATCTGACTCGGTGCTCCGTATGCCCTTTTTGCGCGGACGTTTTCTAGAGGGTAAGCGTACTCCCAGACGCGGCGCACGGCGTCGTCAAGCGTGGGGGCGAGCTTGTTAGTGCCGCTCACGAGTATGAGGTGAGCTGCAGCATAGGGCCACGCGCCGACACGGCTCCCTGACCTGTCGCACGCAACAATTTCGCCTGACCGCGCGATGGCATTGACTCCCGAGATGAAATAATCAGCCGTCACAGATTTCCTTCTTAGCGCACGTCTCTTTTCTTCGTCATTTTCTGCAATGATAGCGCGATGAAGATCTTTCCACCGTGATTCATCACTATTCACGTACGCTTCGTAGCCAATCTCGACCAACGTAGTTGACGAGCCGTGCATCACTTCTGCCTCTGGCGGAATCAAGTCTTTTAGTATTTCGAGGGCGATTTTTCCATTTCTTGCACGAACTACCGCTATCCCGCGCCGCGCTATTCCTTCGATCGTCTGGGCCACTTCGTTGTCGGGCGGCAGCTGATTCCACTTTTCCGAGTCAACGTGAGCTTCGGCGAAGAGGTTTGCTGCGCTATATTGAGTGAGGTTAACCATTCGTTCACCGCACAGATGTTCTTCTTCGACCTATATACAGCATGCTAGCCCAGCTCGGCTTCCCTACCGGCCCATTCTTCAAAGCGCACGACCACGTCCCTGAAATTGACGCTCGCGACGCTGGAGGGATTGCGATACCTCTTCGTCACCTTGCGAGTTGGCATCTTGGAGTTCTGGATTCTTACTGCCTTTTTGCAGCGCGAACTTACGCAAATGCCGGTGTCAGGTCCGCGGCGGTTTCCGCACGTGCATCTCGCGAGGGCTTTCAGCGAAAAGAAACAGCTTATGAAGGTCATCGTCTCACTCTCTTCGCCGCAACAAGATCGTCGCTAGTGCAAGAAAGACACCAGCGAAGATAAGTAATGCGACAACGTCGGGGTATATCTTATCGAGCCCCCACCCCCGCAAAATCACCGAACGCACGGCTTCCACCGCGTAGGTTGTTGGAAGGATGTACGACACTGGTCGCAGCCACGTTGGAATTGCTTGTATAGGCCAAAAAACGCCAGAGAGGAGAAATGCGGGCAACACAACAACAGGCAAAAACTGAATTGCCTGCGCCTCCCGGCGGGCAAAGCTCGAGAGCAGAATACCCAACCCTTCAGAAACGATTGCAAGCAGGGCGATGACCCCGAACGTGAGAAGTACATCGCCAACGATGCTAACATTAAACAGGATTACGGCCACTGAGAGCAACACGGCTGATTGCGTGGTCCCGATAACGCCGAACGCAACTGCGTACCCGGCAACCAGTTCGCTTTCCTTCAGTGGAGAGGCAAGCAGCCGAAACAGCGTTCCAGACGTTCGTTCACCCACAAACGAAATGAGCGTGAGAAGCGTTGTGAGCTGCCACACGGCTATGCAGATAATACCAGGCGCAAAGAAGTCGATGAACTGCGCGTTAGCACCGTAAATGGCGTTACTTGAGTCCACGGAGACAGGCGTTTGACGACCGAGGCCCTGTATCGTTTGCGCGACCGCGCTGTTGACCGCTGCAATGATGGGGTCCGAAACGTTTGGGTTGCTTTTGTCCGCGAGAATTTGAACCGTGGTATTTTCTTGCGGGATAGATGTCTGACCCGACGCCCGCGCCGCTACGGATTGGGTAAAGTGCGAAGGGAAGACTATCACGGCAGATGCACTGCCGTTTTGCACCTGGCCGACAGCATCTGCCTCAGTATTCGCGTAAGCTACATTAAGCACGCTCGTGTCAAAATTGGAGATGATCTTGCCTGAGAGCGAGCTGTTTCCGACTGCCGTATCATTGTTGACCACAACCACGCGCACGTCCTTCACGTTCCCGGTAAATGCAACACCAAAGAGGCTTATAACGAGCAGGGGGGCTATAAAAATCAGCGCGAGCTGCCGGCGATCGTTCTTGAGGTCTCGCAAGACGCGCTTCGTCACCGCAAACGCTCGCGAAGCTTTCATTGCGATCCCTCGGTTTGGGAATAGACCAAAAATGCATCCTCGAGCGAATCAGTGTGTGTCAATTCGAGAAGCTCACGTGGTGAGCCTTCGGCGATAAGAGACCCCCCGCGCATGAAGCCGATGCGATCACAGTGGCGCGCCTCATCCATATAGTGCGTCGTGATGAGCATTGTGATTCCGGCATCGCGCAGCTCCTCAAAGTAGCGCCAAAACGAGGCACGTAGGTCGGGATCCACGCCGACGGTCGGTTCATCGAGAAACAGGACTTGCGGTTGGTGCAGCAGCGTACAGGCGAGCGAGATGCGATGTTGCATGCCCCCACTCAGTTCGTCGATAAGCAGATTCTTCGAAGTCTCGAGATCGACAAGCTTGAGAAGCGCCTGTTCGCGCGTCTCTATTTGCCGTTTGCTGAGGCCAAACACCTCGCCATAAAACGTGAGGTTTTCGTGCACCGTCAAATTCCGGTATAGTGCGAGCTCCTGCGGCATATAGCCGACATTTGACGCCACGCCGGGATCTGGAACCTTCGTGCCAAGCACGTACGCTTCTCCCGATGATGGGAGCAGCAGTCCGCAAAGGATTCTGATGGCTGTCGTCTTCCCAGCGCCGTTTGGACCGAGCAATCCGTAGATTTCGCCATGCTTTACGCGAAGCGACAAATTGTTGACAGCTTTGAATCCGTCAAAGTCCTTTTCGAGGTTGCGAATGCAGACATCATCCTTCATGTGAACTTCCGCCTGAACCACCTCATCCGCCTGAACCACCCCATCCGCCTGAACCACCCCATTTTTCAGCTTAACCCGCTGCGATAGCGTGTTTACGGCTTTGGAGCCACCAATGTCTTTTTCGAGGTTGCGAATGCTGACATCATCCTTCATGTGAACTTCCGCCTGAACCACCCCATTTTTCATCGGCAATCTCTGAGACTTGTCTGACCCACGATGCTTCTCGCAGACTCACCGTGCCGACTAATTGATTTCTTTCTGTGAGGCTTATTTTATATATCTGCTTTCTTCGGATAAGCCGTTTAAGGCAAAAGCACCAGTCAGATGACTTTGAATTTGACGGCGAAGATCATCTCGAGCTCGGTGCGATTATAACGTTACGTTCGGCTGCCTTTGCCTTTATCAGGCGGCGGTAATACGATTGACCTATCTCAGACCTAAAACAGCTTCCATTTTATCTGTCACATTACCGGAATGTCAGAGCCGGACTGCGCATCGAGTGTGAGATTATGCACATCCCGCTAACCGAAGCGACTTTTACGGAGCTGAAGCGTGCTTTCAGAGTTAGTCGATCCATTTGGTTACTTCGCGAGCAGCGGGGCGTTCGGCAGGCGGGAGACGCTCCATTGGATAGCCGATTGCACATCCGTTGGTTCCAAATTCGCCGTGAGGTATGCCTAATACTGAACAGAACTCCCTATCCTGTCCCATCTGAGCAGTCACTGAAACGAGCTGAAATCCCAGCCCCAGGGCGGTTGCCTTTAGCCACATGTTCTCCAGACAGTGAGCGAGTGATTGCTGCTCGGCAGGCGGAATCCCTCTCCATTCTGCCACGACGATGTAATAGGGGGCGCTGCCGATGCCTGGTACGCCCCTCTCTGCCAGTTGCTCCAGTCTTTTTACGAACCCCTTGGCTTGGTCTTCCAACGATGGATTAGCCGCCAGTTCGTCGCGCAGCTGTTCCGCCGTGCGCTTCGCCTGACGCCTCCCAAGCGCCGCGACGAGTGCAAGTTTAGGTGTCTCCTCTTGGAGCACGAAAAATCGACGGAAGTCCTGTCCAGCAACAGCCTGCGCCGCATAGGGAGCGAGCAACCCCACCCGTATGATTCTAATGATATCCCCTTTTGGCGGAATATCTGGCGCGAACGACCTCACTGAACGCCGTGATTCGAGGATTCGGTCAAGGATCGCATTATCCTGCGGGGTAAAGGGTGAAACGTGCGTCATGGATGACCGTCTTCATTCACGAGTATTAATACTGTATTATATCCATCACTCGCAAGCGCGTGTCACGATTCAACTCGGATAGAAGCTGACCCTATCCACGCTGAGCTTCTCCGCTTGATATACGATGCGTCGACCCTTCGGACGGTGTCGCCGCGGTGCCTGAATTTCTTCGGGGCCACGTGTGCGTCCATTCAATGGTAGAATAACGAGCCGGCGCCCTTGGACAACGACTACGAGCTTCTCAGCACGAGCTGTAGCGAGCGCAACTACGACAGTTGGATGAGAAGTGAGCCGTTCACGGAGCTGTCATGTCAATATCACGCGTTGCGAAGCGGATGGTTGATTGACTGCTGGACCTCCTTTCCGATCGTTAGTGGGCGCAAATAGGATATATAGGGAGCAATCATCTCACAGATTCGTGCAAGAACGACCGGAAATGCGGATTGGTAGCGGTGTGGATAGCAGATAACGTGTATGAAATCAAATCGAGGGCGGTCAGCATGTTCGTATACACAGCAGGGGAATCACCAATCTGCTTCGACACCGGCATTAGTGAGGCCCCCATCAAGCAAGGCTTTGATGCGCTAGGTTTCAAGCCTGAACACGTCAAGTACGTGTTTCTCACGCATACCGACCGCGACCACGTGGGCGGCCTGAATCTTTTCAAAAATGCCGAAGTTTACTTGTCGACCGATGAAGAGCAGATGGTTAATAAAACAACGCCGCGGTTCTTAGGGTTCGTGCATAATCCCCCATTTAAGAGAACCTACGGACTGCTCAACAACGGGGACACTGTCCAGGCGGGACAGACGAGGATAGAGGCGCTAGCGACCCCCGGCCACACTCCCGGCTCCATGTCCTACTTGGTCAACGAATCCATTCTGTTTACTGGCGATACGCTGACCCTAAGAGAAGGGAAGGTACGTCCCTTCTCAAAGCTGCGTCTCAGAGATATGATCAGCATGGACATAGTGACACAAACCGAATCAGTAAGAAAGTTGGCAAAATTGAAGAACATATCTCTGCTGGTCACTGCGCACACTGGTTTCACAACGGATTTTCAATCCGCGATAAGCGACTGGGTATAGCCCCCTATCTTCTAAGCTGCGTCTTAATCAAGTTGTCCATCGCCGCGAACCGCATCTCGTTTCACTTCGCATACTCATCTAGGTCGGTAGGCCACGCCGTCGTCTGCCACAGGCGGCACACCCTTCTTCACATTAACCTCGCAAGTGAATAATACTCGACATTCGTCTCTCATCATTGTAGTCCATGAATCGCCGCATATCTGCGTCCAACGAATCTCGTGGGATGTTTTTAAAAATTGAAAACTGGTCTATAACGGTGATGCGGCCGTCTCACTTTGTAATTTCACGCGCGTCTTCAGACCGTGCCTTACCTTTCGGCGTCCGAACTTTTATATGCCTGTCAGTCTTGCGCTTAAATCCTTCAGTTACGTACTCCCTCCAGCTCTCCTTAGTTGACCCCGTCTCTATCGCTTTCAGGCTTACACCCTCCTTGGCTGTGTTTGAGGAGAGACGCGAATGTAGCCTGTAACGTCTATGTTTTTTCAGCCTCTTACTTGTGCCGTTCCAACTACAAACTAGAGCCGACGATTAACGTCGCTCAGCCAACGGCCCAATACGAACTAAGTTGCGGATATTGTCATGCTGGTAAACATCGCCGCCCTTCTCACTAAGTCCGCACCTCTCTAAATAGTACCAGAGCTGGTAGGCGCTCGGCGTCCCAAGCGCACGAATGGCCGTCGATATGGCCGAGTCATTTAGCTGGATGGCAACGTGTCTGTATGGCCTGCCTTGCTGACGTCACGCCGTTATCCGCGCTATGCTGCCGCATTCGGTACCGCCTGCTTCATGGCGCTAGGAGGACCTTACGTCACGCTCAGCTTTAAAGCTCATTTTTTTGCCACCGTTCGTCGTATTTCTTCATCCTCGCTCTGCGCGTGCGAATCCACCACGCCCATAATATCAGGCGCGCGGCGCTGAAGGCCACGAGCAGAATGAGAAGAAGAACCACTGAGTTCACTGCGTTCATAATTCGCTCACATTTTGACCGTGCTTCTTAGCTTGTTTGCTTATAACCTCATATCTTAGCTGTGGAGAATCGCGCCGTAGGCGGCACCGCTGGAAAAGTGAGCTTATCAAGTAAAAAACAGAATCAAGGCCTGCGCCTAAAAAAGAAAAGAAGAACCAAGCCAACCAAAACGAGAGAACCCCTTCCGGTCAGGGAGCTTATAACGAGCAACGCCAAAATAGCAAGCGTAGCGAAGCCGAATGCACAAGTGCCAGCAGCGCGAGCGCGGCAATGAGCAGCCAACCAAATAAGCCGCGCTTCTTCGCTAGTTGCTTCTGCAGATCATCCCGCCTTCTGTGCAGTTCAGTAAGCCAGAAGTTATTGTTGTTTATGCGCACAAAAATCCCCCATAGAAGGCGTGGAAAATACCCCTGTGCCCGCAGAAAGGTCGTTTGCATAGAGCGACAATATGACAAAAAAGATAGTTATATGAAAGTACTCTTTAGCTTGCACAATAGCATAAGTGTTTTTACGTATGAGAGGAAAGACTTGGAGGCATCGATGGAAATTAAGGGCCAAATCGAAAAATTAAATGAACGCTTAGCCCGATACATTCCGCCTCGCGAGACTTGGACGCCTGCCGAAGAGGCCTTGTTCAATCCTTCTGACATTCTTCGTGTGCCCGTTGACCAAGCGCGGGCAACGCAGCTCAAGTCGATTAAATACGCGTTTTCACGCCACTACAACTTAAATGACTTCTACCACAAGTACTGCGAGGAGGAAGGCGTCACACCTGACGACATAAAGACCTATGACGACTTAGAAAAGATCCCTCTCATCCCCGACCTCACCTTCAAACAGCACCCCTCAGGGAAGGGCTTGGGGTACTGGCTTACAGTCATCTTTACCGGCGACCTTCCCAAAGTAGTTATCAAAGGCGCCAACCCTAGCTTTGACGACGTGGTCAACGCTTTCAACGCAGCAGGTATAATCGTTACTCACAGCAGCGGCACGAGCGGGCGGATCTCAGTGCTACCGAGGGATATGCGGACGCTCCTAAACTATCAGTATTCTATAGCTAAAATGACGGTTTGCCTATCCGATGACTTATCCATCGAGCATACTCTCTCATTATTGCCGAAGGGAACACAAAGCGGCTTGTTTATAGGCAGGGCAACTGCTTATATACCGGACCTGTACAACGACGTGCGCAATCCGCTTGACTTACAAATAAGCGCCGACATGACTCATAAGACAATGACCGCTGAGGAGCAGGAACACGCCCCACCGTCTGCTGGAGAGAGGCTGCAAAAAATGGTCGAGAATACCATAAAGTGGCTCGAGCGGTATGAAAAGACAGCTGATACCATCAGGCTCGCAGCCCCTCCCTTCCTCATTTTCGTAATATTAGATGAGTTAGAGCGACAGGGAAGACGCTTTGAGTTCGGAGAGAGAGGTATGGTAATGACTGGCGGCGGTTGGAAGAAAAGCGAAGACGCGCGCACATCACGAGCGAGCTTCAGCAAGCGGGTTGAGGAAACGTTGGGCATCCCTGAAACGCGCTGTACGGACCTGTACGGGATGACTGAGATGAACACAATGGCCTATACGTGCCCTGATGGGCACTACTTCCATCTCCCCTACACGTGGTTGACTCCTATGGTTCTCGATGAGAGCTTGACGCCCGCAGACTACGGCGAATGGGGTCGCTTCGCCTTCCTCGACGGGCTCCCGGGAAGCTACCCTGGTTTCGTCATCACCGGCGATGAGGTGCGGATGCACGAGCGATGTCCTGTCTGCGACCGACCGGGACCAGTGCTTGAGTCGGAGATAAAGCGCGCGAAAGGTGAGGAGGTGCGCGGCTGCGCTGAGGTAATAAGAAGAGTCCTCGCTGAGGAAGGAAAGACGAGTCTTCGCTGAGAATGTTGCCAATCGATGCAAATGACACAAGTAAGCATCGGGAGTCGATAGAGGGGGAAATGCCGAGGATGTCGGGCGAGAGCTTACAGTGTTAAAAGCAATTGTCCTTCAAGAATGATTTTTTTTGGTGAAACAAAATGGCAAAAGCAGAAGAGATCTCAGATAGCGGATCTATGGCTACGGAGGTTATTACGACGTTTTCGGGGCGAGAGAGTGCTGTGTTGGTCGCCAAAACGGTGCTCAAGAACCCCGCCGCTATCGTAAGGTTCTGGGTCATGAGCCCTGGCGAGGAGCGGTACGTCCGCCCGCCGAGGAGGTACGAGCTTCCCGCTTATCACGACGGCATGCGGCACTGCACCTCTGACGAGAAGTACCTCAGACCAACGCTGTACTGTAACCCCCGTGAGCCCTTAGTCATCGCGATGGCGAACGAGCTGGGCGCCTACGAAAAACCAGACTACGAGTTCGCCGAGGCAGCTAATGAATTCATCACCCACAATATGACGCTTTCGGTTTGCCCATTCACTGACGTCGGGACGACCTTGAAGAGGGGCACGGGGTCTTGTTGGAACCTGATTAACGTGTTTGTCGCCCTCTGCAGGGCAGCCGGGATAAAGGCGCGGATCACGGGTGTTAAGCGGGTCATGACGGAAGAGGATCAGGAGGCTCTGTCAAGTGTAGACCCGTTTTTTGGGGAGATTTACGTGGCTATGGCTGATGTTTTCGCATTGGGTGAAGCATGCATCGACGGCGTATGGATGGGTGCAGACTTACTCGCAAGCCCTGAGCTGCAAGCGGTCCGTGGTTTTCCTATAAAGAAGTTGGGGGAAGGCTTAATGGCCTCTGAGACGGTCAATGATCCCTCTCAAGAATGGCATTCTGAATCCATGCCTCGATTCGCCGCGAGAGGAATGACGATGCTCAGGTGGCTTGCGCCAGCGATGTACGAGCGAATAAACGTCGGCATATTGAGGCAATACGCACTCGGGAGAAAGATCATCGAAGAGGCTGGCGGCAGTGAGGCGTACGATCTGAACGCAAGGAGAAGGAGGGGGCCCTTTTCTGTGGAAAAAATAGCGGAAGAAATAACGAGACTCACACAGGACGCTGAGCGTAAGCAAGTCCTTGAGTTTGAGGAGCGCTGATAACGCCACAAACAATCGTCACATCGGATCGGAGGTGATCAATGCGGAAGCGGACGGTGTAGATCTAACCCTAGC
>Ga0326727_10003378_pt1 | contig 51179 bp, 47 predicted proteins | sample MB2enrmetagenome_FD_207643 | JGI IMG/M metagenome (GOLD analysis project Ga0326727, IMG submission 207643) | Lab enriched peat soil microbial communities from McLean, Ithaca, NY, United States - MB29MY | ecosystem: Environmental > Terrestrial > Soil > Wetlands > Peat | place: USA: New York...
GGGCAGATTGTCAATCTGCGGCCGATTGCCAATCGGCCTGCGGCGCCTGAGAAAATGTGGGAACTTCAGGGCGCGGTTGGCAACCGCGCGCAGGATGACATCCTGCCTCCACAGGCTTTACCGCTTCTTCTTGCGATGGTGCGGCTTAGCCGGCGCCGGCGCGGGGGCGGCTTTTTCGGTATGGGCCGCTTCGGGCTGGAGGCGGAGCAGCACGTGGTCGTGGATCCAGTGCTCGTCCCACCACTCCCGCGGGTTGACCTGGACGCCATCCACCTGCATGCCGAAATGCACGTGAATGCCGCCTGCCAGGCCGGTCTCGCCGGCGACGCCGATTCGCTTGCCCTTATCGACCCAGTCGCCCACCTTGACGCCGATCTCGCTCAAGTGGCCATAGATCGATTGCACCGAGTATCCGTGATCCAGAACGATGCAATTGCCGTAAATTCCCAGATCCCGCGCCCACACCACGCGACCGTTATTGGCGGCGAACACGGGCCCGTGCGCGACATCGGAAAGATCGAAGCCCAGGTGCACCTGCCGGTCCACTTTCTGGCCGTGGTAGATGTAATCGCGCAAATCGGCGAAGTTGGCTTCTTCCTTGCCCCAGTGCACGAAAGCGCCCGTCCAGAGAATCTTCTCCTCCGTCTGGAGGCGCAGGTCGGCAAGCTGCTGGTTGTTCGAGCGGCGCATGGGGCCGTTGATGAAAAGAAAGCGCGCCAGCAGGTCTTTGCCGGGCGCCACGGCGCCGCTCGAATCCACCGAATGCACCAGCTTATCCATCAGCGCGTCGGTCAAATCGAAATCGCGCGCGCGGAATTTCTTCGGCTTGATGGTGACGGTGACGGGGGCGGTCGCTTCCGCGCCGGCCGCATTGCGTGCGTAGACCACCGGCGCCACGTTGCCGGGGAGATCCCAGGGATAGGCGATCATGCTGAACCGCTGCGCGGAGTGGTCGGGCATCGGGAAGCTGCGAAAGGTGTAATTGCCGACGCGCACTCCGGCTTCGTTCCAGGAGCCGCCCGGCGTCAGCACCACCAGTTCCGCGCCACCCTGGTTGATGTAATGCCGAACGCCATCGGCGGCGACGCGCGGCGGTTCGAGCACCACGGTCACGTCGAACGCCACGGAATCGGTGTGGCCGGCGAAATCGTTGGATACGGCTTCCACCATCAGTTGGGCCGGCCCGTCTTTCAAATTCGCCGCCTGGCTCTTGCCCGCGTTGAAAGTCACCATCAGCGGCGCTTCGTGTCTGCGCCAGAGCAGGCGCGTGGCGGCGTTCTTGGATTCGAACACCGGGTACTCGGCGCCTCCCTGCGTCACGGAAGCGCGGACTTCGCGCACGCCGTGCGGATTAACCAGCCGGACCGTCACCGGAGTGCTGACGCCGATGCTCGTCACCGCCGGGATCGCCTGGATCGCCGTGTGGCCGGACATCACCAACAGCAACCCGCCGGTAACCAGCACCACCCCCAGCACTACCAGAAGAGCAGTTCTCATTTTTTCACCCAGCTATCCAGCCAATCGAGGAATGTCTTATACCAGAATAGGCTATTGCGCGGCTTCAATACCCAATGTCCCTCATCGGGAAAAATCACCAGCTTGGAGGGCACCTTTTGCATTTGCAGCGCGGTGAACAGCTCCAGGCCCTGGTCCTCCGGCACACGGAAATCCAGCTCGCCGTGGAAGACGAGCGTGGGCGTATGGAATTCCTTGACGTAGCTGGAGGGCGACCACTTCTGGTAATCTTCCGGCTTGTCCCATGGCGCGCCGCCGTTTTCCCATAGCGGGAACCACAACTCTTCGGTGGCGCCGAATTCGCTGGTCAGATCGTAGACGCCATCGTGACTGATGAGCGCCTTAAAGCGTTGCGTGTGGCCCAGTATCCAGTCGATCATGTAGCCGCCGTAAGACCCTCCAGCCGCGGTCATGCGGCTGCCATCGGCGTACGGGATGTTGCCCACCACGTGATCGGTGACCGCCATGATGTCGTCGAACACCTTGCCGCCCCAGTCGCCGTTGATTTCGTCGACGAACTTCTGCCCGTAGCCGGTCGAGCCGCGGGGGTTGGGCTCGACCACCACATAACCGGCGGCGGCGAACACCTGCGCGTTCCATCGGTACGTCCAGTTGTGCCCCCAGTGCCCCTGCGGGCCGCCGTGAATCAGCATAATCACGGGATATTTGCGCGCCGGGTCGAAGCCATAAGGCTTGATGAGGAAGCTGTGAATATGCGCGCCATCCGGCGCATCAACCCAGAATTCTTCGAGCGGCGTGAGTTGGTGCGCGCTGAGCGCTGCGTCGTTCAAATGGGTGAGCGCCGAAGGAGCGCCGCCGGAGGATGCGGCGCGGTAGATCTCGATCGGCGATTCGCCGGTCTGCTGCGTGTAGACCATGGTCTTGCCGTCGTGCGTCAGCATCATGTCGTCCAATTCGCTGTCGCCGGCCGCGGCCACGTGCATTGCGCCGCCCTTAATCGGGATCCACTGGATGGCCTGCCGCCCGCGGTCTCCGGTGGTGAAGAACAGGCTGTTCGAATCCGGCGCCCAAACGAAGCTGTTCACCCACCGGTCGATGCTTTCGGTCAGGTTGGCGACTTTTCCGGTGGCGCGTTCGAGCAGCATCAACTGCCAGCGGTCGCTCTCGTAACCGGCCCGCGCCTGCGCGCGCCAGGCGAGATACTTGCCGTCGGGAGAATAACGCGGGGTGGCATCGGCGCCCAGGCCGTTGGTGATCTTCACCGGCTGTTGCGGTTCCGCGCCGCCGCCCAGCGGCAGCGCGTACAGATCCGTATTGGTGCTGACTGCGGGCACCGGATCGAGATTCACCGCATAGCAGAGTTCCGCGCCATCGGGTGAAATATCGTAATCGTCCGGGCCCCCCAGCGAAAACGGCGGCACCTCGCGGTCGCCCGGAGTCAGATCGCGCAAGGCGCCGCCGGAAACCGGCGCCATCAGCAGATGGCTGCGGCGGCGCGACGCCCAGGCTTTCCAATGCCGGTAGAGCAGCTCGGTGTAGACACGCGCCTGGACCGGATTGGCGCTATCGGCGTCGAGGTTCTTCTTGTTGCAGGCGTCGTCGGCGCCGCATTCCGGGTAGACGCTGCTCGAGAAAACCAGGTACTTCCCGTCGGGCGAGAAGATCTCGCCGTCGGCTTCGGTCGCGAGACTCGTGATCTCGTTCGCGTTGCCGCCGTCCGCATCCATCAGCCAAATCTGGGAGGAGCCGCCGCGGTCGGAGATATACGCGATCCGTTGGCCGTCGGGCGACCAGCGCGGCCGGGTGTTGTTATCGCCGCTGTGCGTGATCTGGCGTGGCGCGCCGCCTTCGAGCGGCACCGTCCAGACCTGTTGCGGTTTCCGGTTGGCTACCAGGTCGACCGATTGCACGGTGAACGCCACCGTTTTGCCATCGGGCGAAATCTGCGGATCGCCGATCCGCTTCAGTTCCAACAGGGCGTTCGCATCGAACGGCCGCTTCTGGGCGAACAGCATCGCCACCGAAGCAAGCGCGAGAACAAGGCTACGGCGCATACATCACGATTGTAATGCACCGCTTCGCCCAGGGCGGTAAAATCGGGACCGGGCATGCGGCACCGGTGGCACACACTCCGGCGCGCTCTGGAGCGCCAGATTCGCTATCGCGTCACGCGCGGCGGGCTATGGTTTCTGGCCGCGCTGGCCGCGACGGCGATGGCCGCCGTCGTGTCCGCCAACAACCTGTTATTTCTGGTGCTGGCCGCCATGCTCGCCACGCTGCTGGTCTCCGGTCTGCTCGGCAGCCTTTCACTGGCCGGGCTGGAGGTCGACTTCGTGGCGCCGGAGCACGTTTTCGCCGTCCGCGGCTTTCCCGGCCAAATGCGGGTGCGCAATGTGAAGTGGCTGATGCCATCGTTTTCCATCCGCGTGGATGGCATTCCGGACGCGGGCGGGGCGCGCCTGGAATCCGCCGTGTATTTTCCGCTGATCCCGGCCGGCGCCACCCTCGAGAAAACCGTGGAGGCGCGGTTTCCGCGCCGCGGCGTCTACCGCGAAAACGGATTCACGTTCTCCACTTCTTTCCCGTTCGGATTTCTCCGCCGAACGGCGCGCGTCACGCTGCTCCGCGAGACGCTGGTCTATCCCCCGTTCGACCCTCTGCCCGGCTTCGAGGAGATGCTGCCGGCCATCGCCGAAGAAATGGAAGCGTATTATCGCGGCCTGGGGCGCGACTTCTACCGCATCCGCCCTTACGAAGCGCTGGAGAGCTCGCGCCACATGGACTGGAAGGCCAGCGCGCACACCGGCGCCTTGCAGGTGCGGGAATTCGCCCGCGAGCCGGAGCGGACCGTGGAGCTGTTCCTGGACCGCGACGTGCCGCCCAGCCTGGACGCCTGGTTCGAGCGCGCAATTCATTGTTGCGCGTTCCTGGCGTGGCGGCTTTCCGCACAGGGCGCTTCCGTGCATTTCCGCTCCAACGGCTACAGCCTGCGCCAGCCCGAGGATGGCGACATCTATGCCATCCTGCGATACCTGGCGCTGGTCTATCCGCAACCGAGGCCCGCGGTGGAAGGGCCGGTCGAGGAAACCAGCTACAAGCTGGCGTTCACCGCGTCGCCCGCGCGATTGCGCCAAGCCGGCTGGATGGAAGCGCGTATTTTGTCGCCGGAGGACCTGCCCGCGGCGGGGTTGCGGGCAAGCCAGCCGTAACGCCGGCGATCTTGTCGCCGGTTCTTTTTCTTTGAACGGCAAGACACCGGCGGCAAGACCGCCGGCGTTACTGGTTCGGCTTGAGGAGATCGATGCGGGCTCCGCTCGCCGAGCGCTCGATGAGATGGGCCAGGCGGCGGGCGCGCGTCTCCTCTTTCTTCGCGCTCATCACCCAGAAGGTCACGATTTTCCGGTAGCCGGGCGGCTGCGCATCGAAAAACGCTGCTGCCTTCGGGTTGGCGCGCAAGGCCGCATCGAGCGCCGGATGGAGCTCTGCCTGCTCGCGCTCATACGAATATTGCCGCGCCTTCCGCTCATCGCGCTCCTGAAACACGCGCAGCCCCGGCGGCTGCATCAGCCCTCTGGAGGTGAGTTCTCGCACCCGCGCGATGTTCACCGCGCTCCAGGTGCTGCCGGGTTTGCGCGGCGTGAACCGGATCGTGTACGCTTCCGCATCGAGCCGTTTGCGGACGCCGTCGATCCAGCCGAACGAGAGCGCTTCGTCCAGCGCCTCCGGATATGCGATGCCGCCGCGGCCCGACTCTTTCCGGTAGAACCCCACCAGCAGTTCGCCCGCGTCGGCGTGATGCCGATCGAGCCAGTCGCGAAAGTCCGTGGGTGATTTGAAGAATGCCGGTTTCATGCGAAGCTTACGGGCCGGCGCCATTGCGAACACCCCCTTGCGTCGAGACGAATCTCGACGCGGCACGCACGAGTGCGTGCGCCACAAAGAACTACCCATGCTGCCGCGCGAAATCCCAGGCGTGCTGCACGATGGTCTTCAACTCGCTCGATCGAGGCTGCCAGCCCAGCCTGGATTGCAGCTTGCCGGAGCTCGCCACCAGGCGCGGCGGATCGCCCTCGCGCCGCGTTCCCATCACATACGGCACCTTTTGCCCGGTGACTTCTTCCACCGCGCGAATCACTTCCATCACCGAATGGCCGGAGCCGGTCCCCACATTGAACTGGTCGCTCGCGCCTCCGGCCAGCAGGTATTCGAGCGCCAGGATATGCGCTTCCGCCAGATCCTCGACGTGGATGTAATCGCGGATGCAGGTGCCGTCGGGCGTATCGTAATCTTCGCCAAAAACCGTAACCGGCTGGCCGGAGAGCACGGCGCGCAGGATGAGCGGGATGAGGTGCGTCTCCGGTTCGTGCCGCTCGCCCAGCGCGCCATCGGGGGCGCTCCCGGCGGCGTTGAAGTAGCGCAGGCACACGCTGGTGAGATGGTGGATGCGGTCGAACCAGCCGAGCAGGGTCTCCACCATCACCTTCGATTCGCCATACGGGTTCACCGCGTGAATGGGGAAGGTTTCGAGGATCGGAACCGCGTGCGGATTGCCGTATACGGCGGCGGTGGAGGAGAACACGATATGCTTCACGCCCGCAGCCTGCATGGCGGCCGCGAGCGATAGCGAACCACTGACGTTATTGACGAAGTAGCGTTCCGGCTCGGCCATCGATTCGCCCACCGCGATGAATGCCGCAAAATGCACCACCGCCTCGGTCTTCAGTTGCCGCATCAACCCAGTGAGCGCGCGCGTGTCGGCCACATCCATTTCGTAGAGAAGCCCCGGCGGAACGTTTTGCCGGTACCCTTTGGAAAGGTTGTCCACCACCGCCACGTCGTAGCCGCGTTCGAGCAGCAGGCGAACCGTGTGCGAGCCAATGTATCCGGCGCCGCCGGTCACGAGAATTCTTCGAGTAGCCACGAGTTTAAGAGCGCCTGGCGCGAGTTATCCGCTCAGCCGGCAACCGCTCCCGGCCCAGAGGGCACCCGGTCGCGGCTCCGATGCGTATTGTACTTGACGATCCGGCGTCACCGCATGCGCGCGGCTTCGTCCTTCATCACCTGGGCGTTCTTCCAGGCCTGCTGCGTCATCGAGCTTTGAATGCCGGCGCACTGCTCGCTGAACTTGGCGCCCTCGAGAATTCTCGCCTTGTTCATGGTCATCTTGCCATATTGGTAATTGGCGAGACCGAGGTTGAACAGCGCAGTGGCGTATGTCGTGGGATTACCTTTCGCGTAAGGCAGGGCGGCGCGCAGGTACTTGTCGGCATCCACCGGGTGTGAGGTGCCGGCATAGGCCAGGCCCGCCATGTAATATGCGGGGCCGAGCGTCGCGTCGCGCTCGCGGTCCCATTCGGCTTCGCTCACTCCTTCCGGCGGCTTGGGATGCGAGTTCCACAGCGCGATGAGGCGTGTGGAGTAGGCTATGGTGCGGTCGTTCTGTCCATGCGAAGCCGCGCTGCGGGCAAGGGGGTCCAGCAGGTATGGATTCTGCGGGAAGTGCGCCAGGGCTTTCTCGGCCGTCTCCGGAATCTTCGCTGTGGCGCCGGTTTTGGCCAGAGCTGCCAGGTATGGCCCATAGCCAGTATCCAGGTACTTGCTCTTGGGATTCTGCTTCTCCAGCGTGGCAATCAGATCCACCATTACGGGAGCGTCGGACTGCACCGCGGTGGCGTAAAGCGCGTATTCGGTGTACGTGTCGATGGCGTGCAAGTCATCCAGGCGCTTCTTCAATGCATCCGGGTCGGTCTCGCCCGGGTTGGCGATCTCCTGGCGCGCCATGGCGCTGGTTTCAGCGGCCAGTTTTTTGATCGCCGCGACATCCTTCTTGGCTACCGCTTCCTGCAGGTTCTGATAGTTGGTGTCCAAATCCTGGGCCGCGGCGACGGCGGCTCCGGCGATCAGCAAAACCGCCATCGATAGACCACATCGGTACATGGCAATTGTCCTCCCAATAAAATCCGGCTGTGAATCAGTTGGATTATAACCCCCAGCGCGGTTGTTGGGAAGGGAACCGGATCTCAAAATCGGAAGAAGCTACTCGGACTTGGCCCTAACGGAACCGGCCCAGTTCGCTCTCAACCATCCTGATCAGTCGTACGCTTTCGCAATTCTTCCGCATCGCCAAGGTCTTTGGCCCTGCCGGTCTGCTCCTTGTTGCGGAGCAATGCCGCACGGCCAACAAAGTGCGTGGCGATCCCTTCCAATTCCGCATCGCAGCGTGTCGCCCACGCTTCTTCGAAGCTGACCCCAGAGATGGCGGTAAACAGATCGATCCTGTTTGGCTTCACTCCCAGCTGGATCACCATGCCGGGTGAGCGGAGGTCCGCTGCCTGAATCCCCACTGTGCCAAAGCCGAATTCCGACAGCACCCGCAGGACGCGGTCCGCGTTCTCCAGGGTAGGCCGCACCAGCAGGTCCAGATCCGCGGTGTAGCGAGGGAAACCGTGGAAGGCGACTGCGAACGCCCCAACCACCAGGTACTCAACTCCGTTCGAGTTCAACAACTCGAGAAACTCGCGCCAGTCTTTGTTCAGCGGCATCGGGGTGACGGCGGTCGCGGAGTTCAATCAGGATCTTCAGGCGCTCCGCGGAGGACATCGCTGCGTCATCGCGCGCGTCGGCCGCATCGGCGTCCTCGAAACTGGCGAATACCCTGACCCTTTTCTCCACGTTCATAATTATAACCGGTCGGCGCTATCGACCGCCGGCTTTACGAGGCCTTGTATCAGGGCACGGCTTCAGCCGTGCCGCAGAATCGCGAGAAAAGGTTTGGGCTTCAGCCCCTGGTGGACCGGCAAGGCCCCAGCGGCTAAAGCCTCTGACTGCCGAAGTCCTGCGGCACGGATGAATCCGTGCCCTGATACTAAGACCAGCCGCCGAGTTCCACTCCACAGCGTCGCAAGATCTCAAAATCGGAAGAAGCTACTGGGCCTTGGCAGGCGCCAGTTTCAGGATCATGCCCATGTCGGTCGCGATCCACATATTGTCTTCATCCACCGCCGCCAGGATCGCGCGATGGCCTTCGGCACGGTAATCCACCGGCACGTCCTTCCACTGGACGTAATCCGTGCTGGCAAGCACGCGCACTTTGCCGGGGACCACATCGCGCAGCTTCCCCTGCACGCTGGTTCCGGCCAGGTAAGCCGTGCCATTCGAAGCCAGCCAGATGTCGCTGACGGCGAAGTCCGGCGTCTTGTAGATGCTGACGTTCCTGCCGGTGTGCCAGTTGATGCGGAAGACCTCGCTCGGGTAGTGGAAGCCTTGCGAGTATACGGTCAGCCCGAGGCCGCGTCCGTCCGGCAGGAGACGCACTCGTTCCACCTCGCCGAACAACGAGGCTGAACGGGAGGTCCAGGTCTTGCCGCCGTCGTGGGTGGTCAGGGTGTAATTCAGGTGGGGCAGATCGGAGCGCAGCAGCGCCGCCTGCGGGTCCATCCAATCCGGCGCCTGGTCGCCCCAGCGGCGCTCCGGAATGTTCCAGCCGGTGATCAGCGCGGTATCCGGATTGGCGAAAGCAAACCACGTGTAGGCGCTGTAAAGCGGATCGCCCGGCGGAACGGCGGCCGCTGCCACCGGCTTCCAATGTTGCGCCCCGTCGTGCGTTTCCAGAATCGACTTCCGCGCGCCAACCGCCCATCCGTTTTTCTCGTCGAGGAACGAGACGCGAAGGATTTCCGCCGGCGGCTTGGGCAGCTTGACCCAGTTCTTGCCCGCTTCCGTGGTTCGCCAGAGACCTTTGGCGGTCACCAGCCAGCCCAGTTCCTCATTGAGAAAAAACAAGGAAATCGGCATTTCCGCCAGCGGCAGCCGCTGCCAGTGCTCGCCGGAATCCGCGGTCACCAGCGAGACCGGCTCCTCGTGCTTCGCATCGGTGATGAAGCCCACCGCCACGCCGCGTTGCGCGGAGGGGAAGGCCATGTCCGTGAAGACCAGCCCGGACTTGTTCTCATCGTAAAAGTACTTGGTTTCCCAGCGCTGGCCGGCGAGCGGGGCAGCCAGCGCCGCGGACACCGCCACCGCGCTGGCCCATCGAATCAGGCCGAAGCTCACCTTCCTATTGTTTCATCGAAACCGGGCCGGAGGAAAGCACCAGGTCCACATGGTTCGCCGAATCCACCGCGTCCGGCGACATGCGGGCCAGCACCAGCACGCACCCGATCTGTTCGCCGACCGTCGTCAGCACCTCCATCTCGCTCCCGGTGTGCTGGTGCGGCATGCGGTGTTGCACGTTGATGACGCCGACCACGCGATTGCGCGCGATCACCGGGGAGGAAAGAAACGCCTCATACGTGTCTTCGGGCAGTTCCCCGAACTTCTTGAAGCGCGGGTCCTTGTAAGCCTCCCGCGAGATCGCCACCAGGCGCCGCTCGCTGGCCACCCAGCCGGTGAGACCTTCCTTGCGCCGCAGCCGCACTTTGCCGATGGTGGAAGGGTGCGGCGTGTTGGAGGCGCACAGCACCAGGTCCTCGCCATCCGCCAGGTACACCAGGCAGGAATCGCACTGCGTGTACTCCACCACCAGCGAGACCACCCCTTGCAGAACCTCCTGCAGGCTCATTTCCCGCACCATGAACCGGCTGATCTTCTGGAACAGGCGCAGTTGCTGTTCCGTGCGCTCCAGGCGCAGCTCGAGCTCTTTGGGTTTGGCCACGACGTTTCTATTATAGCCGCGCTTTCGCCCCGGCCCGGGCAAGGCGTGGAACTTGCTGTACGGAGCCGCACCTAAGATCGACCGCTCCCTGACGGTCGCGGCTCCGTTAGCGTTTCGGAGCCGGGCCCTGAGGGCACCCCGTCAGGGAGCGGTCGTTACGATTCTTGTGGAACTCGCCGTTACCGTTTGCGGAAAGCCACCACGGCCAGCGGAGGCAGCGTCACCGAGATACTCGACTGGCGGCCGTGCCTCGGAATCGGCCGCGAGGACACTAGCCCGCCGTTGCCCAGGTTCGAGCCGCCGAACAGCTCCGAATCGGTGTTCAGGATCTCCTCGTAAAATCCCTCTTCCGGCACGCCAAACTCATAGCCGGCGCGCGGCACGGGCGTGAAGTTGCAACAGAAGAGGATGAAGTCCGTGGGATCCTCGGCGCGCCGCAGGAAGGCGATCACCGAGTTGGCCGAATCGTGAAAGTCCACCCACTCGAAGCCGCGGTAGTGAAAATCCACCTGATACAGCGCGGGGCTGGAGCGGTAAATGCGGTTCAATTCCCGCACCAGCGCCTGCAGCTTGCGGTGAAAATCGAATTCGAGCAGCTCCCAGCGGATCTGGCCGGAGCTGTTCCACTCTTCCCGCTGCCCGATATCCTGCCCCATAAACAACAGCTTCTTGCCGGGATGTCCCCACATGTACGCCAGGAATGCGCGCACGTTGGCGAACTGGCGCCACTCGTCGCCCGGCATTTTGCTGAACAACGAGCCTTTGCCGTGCACCACTTCGTCGTGCGAAATCGGCAGCACGAAGTTCTCGGTGAACGCGTAGAGCAGGCTGAACGTGATGTGATTGTGCTGGAACTTGCGGTAAACGGGATCCTTGCTGAAATAGTCCAGCATGTCGTGCATCCAGCCCATGTTCCACTTCATGGTGAAGCCGAGCCCGCCCAGGTAGACCGGCTTCGAAACGCCGGGAAACGCGGTGGATTCTTCCGCCGCCGTGAAGACGCCCGGCTCCTGGTGCGCCAGCTCGTTGAAGCGCCGCAGAAAATCGATGGCCTCGAGGTTTTCGTTGCCGCCGAACTGGTTGGGCAGCCATTCGCCGGCCTTGCGGGAATAATCCAGGTACAGCATGGAGGCCACCGCATCCACCCGCAGCCCGTCGATGTGATACTCCTTGAGCCAGAACAGCGCGTTCGAAATCAGGAAGGTGCGCACTTCGTTGCGACCGTAGTTGAAGACCAGGGTGCCCCATTCCTTCTGCTCACCCTGGCGCGGATCGGCGTGTTCGTAGAGCGCGGTGCCGTCGAAAAAGACCAGCCCGTGCGCGTCCTTGGGAAAGTGGCCGGGCACCCAATCCACCAGCACGCCGATGCCCGCCTGGTGGCAGCAATCCACCAGGTACCGGAAATCGTCCGGCGTTCCGAAGCGCGAAGTGGGGGCGAAGTAACCGATCACCTGGTAACCCCACGAGCCCGAGAACGGGTGTTCCATGATGGGCAACAGCTCGATGTGCGTGTAGCCCATCCGAACCACGTATTCGACCAGCTTCACCGCCATCTCTCGGTATGTCAGCGGCTGGCCCTGCGGGTCGCGCATCCACGATTCGGCGTGAACTTCGTAAACCGAGACCGGCGATTTCAGCCAGTCGGTCTTCGCCCGCTGCTCCAGCCAAGCGGCATCGTTCCACTGGTAGTGATCGATGTTCCAGACCACCGACGCCGATTTGGGCGGCGTTTCGCACAAGAACGCGTACGGATCCGCCTTGAGCTGCTGATGGCCGGCGAAGCGCGACCGCACGTTGTACTTATACGCCGTCCCCTCGCCCAGGCCAGGAACAAAGAGCTCCCAAAAGCCGCCGTTGCGGCGCCGCATGGGGTGGCGGCGAATGTCCCAATCGTTGAACTCGCCGGCCACGGTCACGTTCTCCGCGTTGGGCGCCCACACCGCGAAGCGCACGCCGCGCACGCCATCGGATTCCGCCAAGTGCGCGCCCAGCGTGCGGTAGGCTTCGTGCAGCGTGCCTTCTCCGTGCAAGTAGATTTCAGTGTCGGAGATCAACTGACCGAACCGATAAGGATCTTCGATCTCGACGTCGCGCCCGTCCCACAGGTGCGCGCGGAGGGTGTACCGTTTCGGTTCGCCCGCCATTTGGGCGCAGAAGAAGCCGCCGGCGTGCCTCTTTTCCATCGGCCAGACCTGGCCCTCGGACAACACCTCGACGATTTCGGCCTGCGGCAGAAACGCGCGCACTTCCCAGCGCGCCTGCCCGACTTTTCTGCGAACGCTGTGCGGGCCGAGGATCCGGAAGGCATCCCCGTGATACCCGCCCACAATCGATTCAATCTCTGCCGCGGTCATGAGAGCCGACTTGGGTCCCTATCAATATGCGAATCTCAATAATAGCCGAGTATGCAAGTTTTTGCCGCGCAATTGCCCAAGGCCGAGCTGCACCTGCACCTGGAAGGGTCGGTGGATGCCGAAACGCTGCACGAACTGGACCCGGCTACGCCGCTCGAAGAACTGCGCGCGCTCTACCATTACCCGGACTTCAACGCCTTCCTGAAAACCTTCGGTGCGGTGGTGACGCGACTGGCGCGGCCGGAGGATTACGCGCTGGTCACGCGGCGGCTGCTCGAGCGGCTGGCCGCGCAAAACGTCCGCTACGCCGAAATCATCATCGCGGCGGGTGTGGTGCTGTGGAAGAAGCAGGAATTTGGCCCCGTTTTCGACGCCATTCACGATGCCGCGCGCGGCTCGCCGGTGGAAGTCCGCTGGATTCTCGATGCGGTGCGCCAGTTTGGCGTCGAACCCGCGTGGGAAGTGGCCCGCCTGGCGGCCGCGCGCCAGGATCGCGGCGTGGTGGCTATCGGCATCGGCGGCAGCGAGGAACGCGGGCCCGCCGAATGGTTCAAAGAAGTTTTCGCGTTCGCCAAATCCGCCGGCCTGCACCTCACCGCCCACGCCGGGGAGAGCGCCGGACCGGAATCGGTGTGGGAAGCCCTGGTTCTCGGCGCGGAACGCATCGGCCACGGCATCGCCGCCGTGCGCGATCGCGGCCTGCTGCGCCATCTGCGCGACCACGACATCCCGCTCGAAATCTCCATCACCAGCAACCTGGTGACGGGCGTAGTCGCGCGCCTCGAGGACCACCCCATTCGCGCTTTGTACGATGCGCAGGTTCCGATCGTGCTGAACACCGACGATCCCGCCATGTTCGGCTGCACGCTGACAGACGAATACCGCCTGGCCGCGCGCGCCTTCGGTTTCAGCCAAGCCGAGCTGCGGGGAATTGCGGAGAATGGGTTTCGGTATGGGTTTGGTTGGCAAACGGAGCCGCGACCATAGGGAGCGGTCGGGCGTCAGGAAGCGGTCCGCCATCCTAAAATGACATCGTAAGGAGTCTCCATGCATTCCAGAGCTCTCATACTCGCGCTCACCGCCCTGTTTACTTCGTTGGCGGTTGGGCAAACCGTCACTCAACCGCTTACCACTCGCGTGTTTCGTCTCAGCCAGGCGGAGTCGCCACGGGATATGAACGAGATGGTCGTCGTGGTGCGCACGATAGCGGAGGTGAACGTGCCCACGGCGCCGGACGTAGAACGCGGAGCCATCCCGCTTCGCGGAACCCCCGGCCAGGTCGCGCTGGCCGAATGGCTGCTGAACCAACTGGATCAGCCCGTTCCATCGAGCCATCAGCCGGCCGTGTACGATTTCGAGGAAGCCAAACGCGATCCCGCCGTGCGCGTATTTCGCTTGGCCACCATCGAGACACCGCAGGGGCTTAACGAGGTCACCACGGCGCTTCGCACGATTGCGGATGTGCAGCGGGTACTTCCTTACCCCGCGCAGCGGGCCATCATCGTACGCGGAACCCCCGGCCAGGCCGCGCTGGTGGAATGGCTGCTGAACCAACTGGACCAACCCGCTTCACCGGTCCATGGGTCGGCGACGTACCATTTCGATGAGCCCGGAGACGATCCCGCGGTGCTCGTGTTTCGCCTGGCAAATGTCGAGACCGGCCAGGACTTGCAGGAAATCACCAATGCGATGCGGGTGATTGCAGATGTGCACAAGGTGGTTCCCTATGCCGTGCAGGGAGCCGTGATCATGCGCGGCACCGCCGATCAAATGGCGATGGCCGAGTGGCTGGTGGGCGAACTGGATCAGCCCGCCGGCGGGAACTCCGCGCTAAGCCAGGACGCGGCCGGCCACGAGTTTCAGGTGACGGGCACCGACCAGATCGTGCATGTCTTTCACTTCGCTGGCTCGACCACGGCGCAGCAATTTGTCGACATCGCCACCCAGGCCCGCCGCACCCAGAAGCTGGAACAGGTATACATTTGCTACTCGCAAAGAGCCCTGTCCGTGCGCGGAACCCTCGACCAGATCGCGCTCACCGAGCAACTGATTCAGGAAATGATGAAGCCGTAAAGCTTCTCAACAACGTCGGCCGCACGAATGCCGCCTGGCCGCGCGGGAGTTCAATCTCGGCGAAGGGCAGCTGCGGGGAATCGCGGAGAATGGGTTTCGGTATGGTTTGGGTGGAAGGGGAATGTCAGGGACCACACCAATTCTTACTGATATACTGATCGATCATGAAGCAGCCTTCGCCTGCGGAAAACCTCCCCGCACCTTCTTACTGGATCGTAATCTGTCCAGAGCCTTATGTCCGGGGAGGCGGCCTTTGGGCAACCTGGTACCGGGAGGGCTGTGTAGCCGTTGGCTGGTATCCGCCAACCTGGAGCTTTGAGGGTCGGGGCGACAATACCGATCAGGATAACGGGTGGGCATTTGCCCGGAACAACCTCAGGAAGATCCGACCCGGCGACAAGGTGATACCGTTCCTGCTGAAGTGGCGCATTGGCCCTGTTGGAACAGTGACGGAGGTAAGGGTTGCGGATGCCCAATGGAAGCCAACCGTCGAGAAGGGGACCCAGGTCTTCGGAAACATTGAATCACAGTTGGGAAGGCGGATTTTGGTGAAGTGGGAGCGGGCTGAAATGCCTCCCGACGGCAAGTGCGCCGTTGTTCCGCCAGATCAGAGGAGGGGTCCGTGGCTCGCAAAACGTACGATTGAGCAGTTGCCCTCCGAAGCATTTCAGCGGCTGTGCTCCGTGTTGTCCAATCGCTCGAATTGGATCGACGTGGGGAGCCCGCAGCCTGGGACCGAGATCGAAGCCCCTCCGCCACCGCCGGATGCGGAACTGGCGCTGTCGCTGCTGGAGCGGGATCTGCAGAGGTTTCTCTCCAGAAACCTGGGGAGAATCGAAAAGGGACTAGCGCCGGATCCTGATTACCAGTTGGAGGAGTACACCAGCGACGTTGGACGGATGGATTTTCTCTGCAAGGACGCTCAGGGCAATTGGGTCGTCATCGAGCTTAAGGCCGATTGGGCCAGGGACGAAGCAGTTGGTCAGGTTTTGGGCTACATGAGCTGGGTGAGAGACAATCTTCCCAACGGCTCGACAGTACGGGGGATCATCGTCTGCAAGGACGCCGGCGAGCGCGTCAAGGCGGCTATAAAACTGGTGCCTAGCCTATCCGTGAAACGGTTCACTCTTGACTTCTCAATCGGTGAGATGAGCTAGTCTGTCCACCCGACGAACCTCGGCCGACCTCATTCGTACCTTAGCGCCGTCATCGGGTCCAACCGTGCCGCGCGCCGCGCGGGGAGGTAGCATGCGATCAGCGCCACCACGGCCAGCAGTCCGGCGGTGGCAACGAAGATCAGCGGGTCGCCCGGTTTCACCTCGCTCAACAGGCTCGCTAGCACGCGGCCGGCGGCGAATGCGCCGGCAATCCCAACCGCGAGGCCCAGCACAGCCAGGCGCATGCCCTCCCGCAGCACTTCGCCCAGCACGCGGCCGCGGCTGGCGCCCAGCGACATCCGTATGCCGATCTCGCGCGTCCGCTGCCGCACCGCGTAGGAGAGCACGCCGTAGATTCCGATGGCCGCCAGCAGGGCCGCCAGCGCCGCGAAGGAGCCCACCAACAGGCTCAAGAACTGCTGCCCTTCCGCCTGTTCGCCCACCACCTGGTCCATCGAGCGGACGCTGTACAGCGGCAGCGTCGAATCGATCTGCCCCAGCGCGCGCCGCACTTCGGCCGTCACGCTGGATGGCGGCAGGGACGTGTGCAGCACCAGAAACAGGCGCGAGCCGCCGTCGAATGCGTCATACGCCTCCGGCACGGGTCTGTGCGTGAGGCTCCATTGCCGCACGTCGCTCACCACCCCGATCACCTGTTTCCACGGGCCGGTATCGCTGCCCTGCGAAAACATCTTCCCGAGCGGGTTTTGATTCGGCCAAAAGAAGCGGGCCATGCTTTCATTGATCACGCAAGGGTAGACGACGCCGTTGGTGAGATCCGCGGGTGGCGTGGTGCCGGCCTCCCAGAGCGGGTCCAGGCGCATATCGTGCTCGAGGGCCGTCTGGATGTCAGCCTGCGTGAATAACCGTCCCTGGAGCAAACGCACTCCCATGGCGCGGAAATACTCAGGCGAGGCGGAATGACGCTCCACCAGTTGGTTGCTCATCGCGTCTGTCTGCCCGCGCAGCTTGATGTAGTAGTTGCTGCCGCCCTCGAGTGGCAGGTGATCGCTCAGGGCCACCGAATCGACCCCTCCGATGCGCCGCGCCCGATCGAGCAGCGCTTCCGAGAAGTCGTACGCCTGCCGATCGGTCTTGTAGTTGGCCTGGGGCAGTTGGACGGCCGCCGTCCAGACGCCCTCGCGGCGCACGCCGATGTCCAGGCTGCGTAACGCCGCGAAGTCCTTCAGCAGAAGTCCCGCGGAGACCAGCAGCATCAGCGAGAGGGCAATCTCGGCCACCACCAGGGCGTGGCTGGTGAACCGGCGCCGCCGCCCGGGGCTGATCGAGCTGCCGGCCCCGCCTTTCAGCTCCTCGTGCAGATCCGGCCGCGACATCTGCAGCGCCGGGAACATGCCGAACAGCACGCCCGTCGCAATCGCCAGCGCGAACGTGAACGCGAGCACCGCGCCGTTCACCTGTACCACGTTGAAGTCCGGCAGGCCGTAGCTCTTGGTTGTGGAAAACAGGCTGACGCCGCCCCATGCCAGCAGCAGGCCGAGCGCGCCGCCCACCACGGAGAGCAGCAGGCTTTCCGTCAGCAGTTGGCGCACCAGGCGAACCCGGGACGCGCCCAGCGCGCTGCGGATGGCCACTTCCTTGTGCCGTGCCAGGGCTCTGGACAGCAGCAGGTTCGCCACGTTCGCGCAGGCGATCAGCAGCACCACGCCGACCGCCCCCAGCATCAGGAACAGCGTGCTGCGGGTATCGCCGACCATATCGTCGCGGAGCGAGGTTACGGCCGCTCCCACTTTGTCGTTCGAATTCGGGTACTGCTTTTCGAGACGCGCGGCGATGATCTTGAGATCCGCCAGCGCCGCTTTTACCGAGACGCCCGGCTTCATTCTGCCGATAGCGTTTGCCCAGTGGTTTCCGCGCCCGCCGAACAGCTTGGGGTCCATCACCTGCGGAATCCAGAGTTGCGACTTCCATGGGAAGCGGAAGCTCGCCGGCATCACGCCCACGATGGTGTACTTTCGCGCGTTCAGCTCGATCGACTGGCCCACCGCGTGAGGGTCCCCGGCGAAGCGGCTTTGCCAGAGGCCATAGCTCAGGATGGCCACGTCATCTTTGCCCTTTTGGTCCTCGCCGGCGGCCCAGGTTCGGCCCACGAGCGGCGCGACGCCCAGCAGGGAAAAGAAGTTCGCCTCGGTGGGCAGCGCCAGCACATGCTCCGGCCGTCCCCCGGCGGCGAGATTCATGTCGCCCGGCCACGCAAACAGCGTCATGTCCTGAAAGGTGCTGTTTTGCGCCTTCCAGTCCACGAAATCCGGCTCGGCGAACGGGTAGTGCCCCGGCGCCGATTCGGTCTCATTCAAGCGCACTAACTGGCTGGGATTCCGATACGGCAGCGGCCGCAACAGGATGGTGTCTATGATGCTGAAAATAGCCGTGTTAGCGCCGATGCCGATGGCCAGCGTGACAGCCGCAACCAGGGCGAATCCGCGCGCGTTCCCTAGGTTGCGGAGCGCATATCGCAAGTCTTGAAAGAGGGTGGCCATATGTACCTTATACGGTGGCGACGCAAAGGTTAGACGCATTATCGTGGGGGAAGTTTGGTGGGAAAGACGGGTTTTCTTGAAACGTAGCTCAGCGCAACGCCAATAGCACCAAGGTTCGATGGCCATCTTTCGGGCACCGCGAGCGACCCTCCGGAGTACACCTCCGCCGCGTAGCAAACGTGGCGCACGCAGTCATGCCCGCTGTGTCGGCACGCGTGCCGGCATTTCTTGGTTGCCTCGGGTCGAAGAAAGGTCGAGACGAATCTCGACCCTGCACGCAAGACTGCGCGCGCCACGGCCGCACCGGCGCAGCTATTCTTGCGCGGTGCCTTAGAATAGAAGGTCCGCATGAGAAAGGTCATTAACCCCGCTTCTTCGGTCTCCGGCACCATCACGCTGCCGGGCGACAAGTCCATTTCGCACCGGTATGCTCTAATTGCCTCGATTGCCGAGGGCGCGACCCGCATCGGTAATTATTCGACCGGCGCCGATTGCCACTCGACGCTCGGCTGCGTCCGCGCCCTCGGCATCGAAGTCGAAGGCTCCGGCACCGAGTTCGTCATCCATGGCCGGGGGCTGGACGGGCTGCGGCAGGCGGCCGGCGATCTGGATGCCGGCAACTCCGGCTCGACCATCCGCATGATCTCCGGCATTCTGGCCGCGCAGCCCTTCGCGAGCCGTCTGATCGGCGACGAATCGCTGTCGCGCCGGCCCATGCAGCGCATCATGCAGCCGCTCGAGCAGATGGGCGCCAGCATACGCGCGCGCGAAGATAAGTTTCCGCCGCTCGAAATCACCGGCGCGGCGTTGCACTCGATCGACTACGTGCTGCCCGTTCCGAGCGCGCAGGTGAAGACCTGCGTGCTGTTGGCGGGGCTGTACGCGGAGGGGCGAACGACGGTCACCGAGCCGGTACGTTCGCGCGATCACACCGAAATCGCGCTGCGCGAGTTCGGCGCGGACCTCACGGTGGAACGCCGCGCCATCTCGCTCGCCGGCCGCCCCAAGCTCACCGCGCGCGAGCTCGCCGTCCCCGCGGATCTCTCCTCGGCGGCGTTCTTCATTGTTGCCGCGCTGCTGGTGCCCGGCTCGGAGCTGACCATTCGCGGCGTGGGCCTCAACCCGACGCGCTCGGCGCTGCTCGATTTCCTGGTGGGGATGGGCGCCAACATCCGCATTCCCGATCTCGAAAGCCTTAACGGCGAGCTGGTGGGGGATATCGTGGTGCGCCATTCCGAATTGCGCGGCGGCACCGTTGACGGTGCGCTGGCCTCGGCGCTGATCGACGAAATCCCCGTGCTGGCCGTGCTCGGCGCGGCCACGGAGCAGGGGCTCGTCGTGAAAGACGCCTCCGAGCTGCGCATCAAGGAGACCGACCGCATACGCACCGTGGTCGAGAACCTGCGCCGCGCAGGCATCGAAGCCGAAGAGCTTCCCGACGGAATGGCGATTCCCGGCCGGCAGAAGTTCCGCGCCGCCGAATTCGATTCCCATGGCGACCACCGCATCGCGATGGCATTTGCCATTGGCGCGCTGGCCGGCGACGGCGCATCCGTCATCGAAAGCGCCGAAGCCGCCTCGGTTTCCTTCCCGGAATTCTGGGATACGCTTGCGCAATGCATCGCGTAAGGAGGTAGGACAGACCATCGCATTTCGTGGTCTGTCACGCTTTGCGGAGCACGAAAGCCTGACAGACGACAAAAACCGATCGTCTGTCCTACCTCGCCCTACCCGCGCAGACTCACGATCAGCGCATCGAGCGCGATCGATTTCTGAATATTGCGGCGCAGCAGGCGCACGATCTCATCTACCTGCGCCACCGCGCGGCGAATCCAGGCGAACTCCACCTTTCCGGCAAGCGTTTCCAGCTCGCGGCGGATGTCCTGGTTGCGGACTTCGCCGCCGCCCTCGCGCAGAATCAGCAGATCGCGCAACAGGCCGTAGAGCACCTCCAGGTGCAGCTCCAGCTTTTCGCTTTTGCTGCGCGCGATCATTTCGGAGACCGGCAGCCAGGCGCTGTACGGCGCCGCTCCGGCAGCCACTTTCGCCAGCGTTAGCATGGCGGCGCGCCGCTTGTCATAAGCGTCGAGATCGATCGAAACGGCCACGCCCGGACTGCCCGCCGCCAGCGCCACGCGCCGCTCCGGCTGGTCCAGGCCGCGCGCCTGAACGAACTGCTCCATCTCCTCGCGTGATAGCGGCGTGAACTGGAACGGCACCGCTCGCGAGCGGATCGTGGGCAGCAGATCGTAGGCGTTTTCCGCGGTCATGATGAGGATCAGGTACGGCGGAGGCTCCTCGAGCGTCTTTAGCAGCGAATTGGCTGCCTGGTCGTTGGCGCGGTCCACGTGGTCGATCAGGAAGACGCGCCGCGCGCCCTGGTGTGGCAGGAACGGCGCGCGCTCCTTCAGCTCGCGCGCCTGCTGAATGGTGATCTGCCGCAGCGGCCCATCCGGCGCGAAGGTGACGAAATCGGGGTGGCTCGAAAACAGCAGCGGATCTTCGTTGCGTTTGTCGGGCGCCCACTTTTCGCGCGCGGTGACCGTTTCGCGGTTGGCTTCCAGGCTCAGATCGTCCTGCTCGATCAACGCCGGCCGCGGTAGCAGGCGCGCACCGAGGCGCCGCGCCAGCGTGGCTTTGCCCACGCCCTCCGGACCGGCGAAGAGCAGAGTCTGCGCCAGCCGGTCCTGCGCCACCATCTGCTCCAGCGCCTGCGTCACCTGCGGGTTGCCCCAGAAGTTGTCAAACATACGCGCTTACCAGCCGCCAGATGGCGGCTTCGATCTCGTCCATTCCGGCGCGGCCATCCACCAGCTTCACCCGCTCCGGCTCGCGCGCGGCGAGCTCATGGTAAGCGCGATAGACCGCGCGGTGGAACTCGAGCGACTGCTCGTCCATCCGCGTTTCGCTGCTGGTTTCCGCCTGGTTGCGCGCGTGCGCCCGCGCCAGGCTGGTTTCGGCGTCGATATCCACCAGCAACGTGAGGTGCGGCTTCAGGCCGCGGCAGGCAATGCGGTCGAGCGCCATCACGTTCTCCGCGCCCAGCCCGCGCCCGTAGCCCTGGTAGACCAGCGAAGAATCCGTGAACCGGTCGGCCAGCACCACTTCGCCGCGCGCGAGCGCAGGCAGAATCCACTCATCCACGTTCTGCGCGCGCGAAGCGAAGTAAAGCAGCAGCTCGGCGGTGGGGCACAGTTCCTGGTTGGCGCCATCGAGCAGGATGCGGCGGATTTTGGCGCCGATGGGCGTGCCGCCTGGCTCGGCTGTCTCGAGCACGGTGCGCCCCATCCCGCGCAGCCGCGTCGCCAGCCGCCGCATCTGCGTGGTTTTCCCGGAGCCGTCCATGCCCTCGAAAGTGATGAAGATGCCGCGTGGATTCACGTGAGAATATATTGTAACGACGTTCGACGTGGGGCAGCTTGGCAAGCTGCGTGCCGATTGGCAATCGGCCCGCGCGGCGGTTGCCAACCGTCGCGCAGGATATCATCCTGCCCCACAGGCCGAGCAGCGCGGCTATCTGGGTGGGCGATTTGCCCCACTACCGGGCATTGAGACTGTAAACTGTTGAGTATTGCGGCACTTTGTACCGCTCGAGCGTGGCCCCTCAAGTGCAACGTACTATTAAACTGAGGGATGAGGATGAACTTCGATCAAGCGCCGATGCTGGTGATCTGGGAAGTCACGCAGGCCTGCGACCTGGCGTGCGTCCACTGCCGCGCTTCGGCCCAGTCCGAGCGCCACCCGAGCGAGCTGACTACCGAACAGGGGTACCGGCTGCTCGATGAGATCCGCCGCTTCGGCGAACCGCTGATGGTCTTCACCGGCGGCGACCCGCTCAAGCGGCCCGACCTCTTCGACCTGGCGCGCTACGCGGTCAAGATTGGCCTACGCACCAACGTCACGCCCAGCGCCACGCCGCTGCTGACCAACCAGGCCATCGATCAGTTCAAGGAAGCCGGCATTTCGCGCATGGCCATCAGCGTGGACGGCCCCGACGCCGCCACGCACGACGATTTCCGCGGCATTCCCGGCACCTTCGATCGTGCCATGATCGCCCTGCGCCATGCCCGCGACATCGGCCTCGATACCCAGTTCCAGACCACCGTCACCCGCCGCAACATGCACCGGCTTCCGGAGGTGGCGGAGATCGTCAAGGAAGTGCGCTCCAAGATGTGGAGCCTGTTCTTCCTCATTGTCACCGGCCGCGCGCTCGAAAACGACGACCTGGCCGCCGCCGAATACGAAGATGTCTTCGCGTTCATGTACGAGCTTTCGAAGACCGCGTCCTTCGGCATCAAGACCACCGAGGCCATGCACTACCGCCGTTACGTGGCGCAGCGCATCAAGGCCGAGCACGGCGTCACTCCTGAAAGCGAAAATGCCAAGGGCGTGGCCTTCCGCACGGCGGGCGTCAGCGACGGCAAGGGCTTCGTGTTCGTCTCGCACACTGGCGAGATCTTCCCCTCCGGCTTCCTGCCGGTGAGCGGCGGCAACGTGCTGCGCGAACCGCTGACCGACGTCTACCGCAACGCCGATCTGTTCCGCTCGTTGCGCGACACCTCGCAGCGCGGCGGCAAGTGCGGCGTGTGCGAATACCAGAAGATCTGCGGCGGTTCCCGCTCCCGCGCCTATGCCCTGACCGGCGATTACCTGGCCGAAGACCCGCGCTGCACCTATCAACCGCACTTGGCCGACGCCATCGCGGGTTAAGCGCGAATTCCGAAGCTGGACGCCTCGTATCAGGGCACGGCTTCAGCCGTGCCGCCCATAGCGTGCTTTCCGAGGGCTTTTAGCCCCTGCCCGCTTCCCAGGGGCTGAAGCCCATCAGGTTCATCCCGTTCCGGCACGGCTGAAGCCGTGCCCTGATACACGACCTATCGCTTCGTGGTGCTCCGCAATTGGAATGCGACTTCGCCGAAGTTAATTAACTTCGGAATCCGGGTTAAGCGCGGCGTCGGGAAACAGCCAGTTCAATTGCTGAACCTCTCGCCAGCCTGTATCAGGCGTGCCGATAGGCTCCATTGCGAGCCTGTCCAGCCGCCTCTGCGCCACAGCTCACCAGGTCGCTGAACACGCCATAGGCGGTCTGCTCGACGCCGGGCTCGATGGAGACCGTGCCGAACGTGCCCATCAGGTCGGTGTGGAACAGCAGGATGTTCGATGTCCCCTGCGGCGCCGCGAGAATGTCGGCGCGGTCCAGCACCTCCGCGCGTACGCGCGCCGAGACTCCCGCGCCCGTGCGCCGCGCGCGGCTGATCAGCCGCACGGTCTTTCCCTGGCGGTTGATTGCCGCCACTCGCTCCGGCGTGAGGCGCGCGATGCCGCGCGTCGAAACCTGCTGCGGCGTGGTGCGAGCGTCCAGCAGCACGTTGGCCAGCGAGGCGGTCTTGGCGGCGGAGTCCCATCCCTCCACGTCGAACGCGCCGCCGGCTTCGGTGATCCCCATCGCGCGCGCCGCCGCCAGCCCGTCTTCGAACGAGCCGCCACGCTCCATCGTTTCCACCACCACTTTCGACGTCGAATTGAGCGCGCCCGCGAACCCCAGCACTTTCACTCCCGGCATCGTGTGGCGCCACAGGTTAAACACCGGCGCGCCATCCATCACGGCCGATTCGAATCGAAACACGACGCCCGCGCGCGCCGCTGCGTCCCGCAGATCGGCGTAGGCGTGCGCGATGGGCCCTTTGTTGGCGGTGACCACGTGCATGCCGCGGGCGAACGCCGCGCGGATGTGCGAGATCGCCGGCTCTCCGCTAGTAGGCTCGAGCGTGGTCAGCTCGACCGCAACCTCCGCCCCGGCCGCATCCAGAAACTCACCGATCGAGCCCGCGCGCGGGCCGAACTCCGGCTCGGTGCCGAGCCCGTTCGAGTCCACCGCCGTTCCATGCCGCAGCGTGTGAATGCCGGTGATATCGAACGGGAACTCGCGCCGCTTGCTGGCGATCAGCCGCGCAAGCGCCCGCCCCACATTCCCGTACCCGATGAGTGCCAGCTTCAAACTTCGATTGTACCTGTGGGGCAGGTTGCCTAACCTGCGCGCCGATTGTTCAATCGGCGCAGCCGGGCAAAGCCCGGCCATTGCGCCCGCTCCTCGCTTTCTCCCGCGCGCTATACCGTCACCGGAAGTCGTGTCGCGGAACGTCGGCTCTTCAGGCTGGACAGCCTGCGCCACGAGAGCTACACCCTCTTATCCCTCGCGTAGCACAGATCGTTCAACCCGCACTCCGCGCACTTCGGATTGCGCGCAACGCAAACCGCGCGGCCGTGCAGAATGATCTGGTGCGCGAATGAGATCCAGTGATCCTGTGGAATGATCTTCATGAGATCCCGCTCCATTTTCACCGGATCGGCATTCTTCGTCAGGTCGAGCCGTTGCGCGATGCGGCTCACGTGCGTATCCACCACCACGCCGGCGGCGATCCCATAAGCGGTGCCCAGCACCACGTTGGCCGTCTTGCGCGCCGCGCCGGGGATGGTGAGCAGCTCTTCCATCGTCTTCGGCACCTGGCCGCCGAATGCGCTCACCACCCGGCGCGCGGCGCCCACAATCGATTTGGCTTTGTTGTTGAAGAAGCCGGTGCTGCGGATATCCTGCGCCAGCGCCTCCGGGCGAACGGCGGCGAAATCGGCCGGGGTGGGGTACTTGGCGAACAGGCCGGGTGTCACCAGGTTGACCCGCTTGTCCGTGCATTGCGCCGAGAGGATGGTCGCCACCAGCAGCTCCCAGGGGTCACGATGCGTGAGCGCGCAGGTGGCGCCGGGATACATCTGGTCGAGGCGGCGTAGAATTTCCACCACCCGCTCGGCGCGCCCCGCTGCGTTGCGCGGCCGTTTCCCGTAAGCTCGTAGAATACGATGCGCGCTCGCCTTCTTCTTGCCGCCGCCGCGCTGGCCGCCTTTGGCGCTTCCCTTGTCTCCGGTTTTCACTTTGACGATTATGCCATTTTTGACGGCGCAAACCACGCCTCCGCTGCCGGCCTCGGCGCCCTCTTCGCCGTGCGGCAAACGCGCCCGCTCACCTATCTCACCTTCTGGTTGAACCGCGCCCTCGGCGGCCAAAACCCCATTGGTTATCACGCGGTCAACCTGGCGCTGCACCTGGCGGCCGTGCTGCTGGCGTATGCGTGCCTGTTGCGGCTGATGGACCGGCGCGCCGCCTGGCTGGCCGCGGCCCTGTTTGCCGTGCATCCGCTACAGGCCGAGGCGGTCGATTACATCTGGGCGCGCGCCATCGTGCTGGCCGCCGTCTTCGTGTTCGCATCGCTGCTCGCGTGGATGGACGGCCGTCCCTGGCTGGCGGTCGTGCTGTTCGCGTTGGCCCTGCTGGCCAAGGAGGAATGCGCCGCGTTTCCGCTGGCGCTGTGGCTGCTCGATGTGTGGCTCATCAAAAGAGACCGACGCGTAATGACCGGTTCAGCTACCGGCAACCGCTCCCTGACGGTCGCGGCTCCGAATGCGCATCCGAGCCGCTCCACGGCCTGGGCTCCGCTGGCCGCCATGCTCGCGCTATCGCTCGCCGCCGGTCTCCGCACCATTTACGCCGCCGCGGTGACGCCAGGCACGCAGGCGGGCGCACAGGCAGGTATCACGCCCTGGCATTACCTGTTGGCCGAAGGCACCGTGCTCTGGCGTTACACGCACCTGTTCGCGTTCCCTTACGGGTTCACCGTGGATCCGGAGATTCGCGTCCCCGCCGCGTGGCTGGGCATCGCGGCGTGGCTCGCCATCATCGCCGCGCTCGCCGCGTTGTGGCGATGGCGCCGCGATCTCGCCATTTGGCTTACCGCCGCGGCGCTCCTGCTGCTGCCCAGTTCCTCCATCTTCCCCGCCGCGGACCTGGCGGCCGACCGCAGAATGTACCTCGCCCTGTTTCCGCTCGCCGCCGCCGCAGCTCTGCTTCTCGCCCGCCTTCGCATGCGCGCGATCGCTGCGCTGGTGGTCGCTGCGCTGGTGGTAGTGAGCATCGGCCGCACCCAGGTCTGGGCCAGCGACGAATCGCTCTGGCGCGAAGCCGTGCGCCGCGCGCCGCACAAGGTGCGTCCGCGCATCCAGTTGTCCCGCAGCGTGGGAACCGGAGAAGCGCTGGCCCTGCTGGCCGAAGCCAGCCGCATCGCACCGGATGATCCGGACGTTGCCGCCGAAACCGGCCGTGTCCTGCTGGCCGCCGGCCGCCCAGCCGAGGCGCTAGCGCAATTCGGGCGCGCCCTGGCGCTTGCTCCGGGCGATGCCAACAACTACAACAACCGCGGTGTCGCCCTCCAGGCGCTTGGCCAGACTTCAGCCGCGCGCGCCGATTTTAAGCGGGCGATCGAGCTCGATCCCGGCCTGGCCGCCGCGCGCGAAAACCTCAGGAAGCTGGCGCCGTGATCTGCACATCGGTGGTCATGCTATTCCAGTCGGGCAGTTCGTAGATCTTCTTCTTGCTCTCCAGCGGCGCGGTGAGTTCCTTGGCTTCGTTCCCTTTTAGATTGGTTGTGAACTGGAACGTGCCTTGTGCGTCCTCTTCCGAGCGGCCCGTGCTGGCCCAGATGGTGACGTTGCCCGCCAGCCCGTTGAGCTCGGCTTCGGCGTGGTTCGTCAGCACGAACTTCACCAGGACCTTTTCCTTGTTCTTCGGGTCCTCCAGGAAGCGCACCGAGGAAACTTCGATGAACTTCTGTATCGCGCTGGCGACGGTGCCCGGCTTGGCACCGGGGCTCTCCACGGCCGCCGTCGGCCTGGCCGGCTGCCCGCCGTGGAGACTGTTCACGATCCAATACACACCCGCCACCAAACCGACAATCAGCACTGCCGATAACACCGTGGCCAGCCAGATCGGCAGCCCGAAAGACCCCGATCTCTGCGGCTGCTGCGGGAAGGGCGCCGGCGCCGGGGAGGCGAGTGGACGCGCGGGCTCGATCGGCGGAGCCAGAGGCCTGATCTCGGGCGGGGGCGGCGCTGCGACGGCGGCCGCCACCGGTTCCTGGTAGGCCACCGCGGAGGGCGGCGGCGCCGCCGTCGCCACCGTCAGCGGCTTCTTCGTGCAGTCCGGACATTCCGTGTAGGCCGGAGGCACTTCGCGCCCGCATTGCGGGCAGATCCATGTGAACATTGTGGCTTGCCTTAATTCTACTGTAAACGAGTCGATGCAAGCGCCGCCGAACCGGTTTCGAGAATTCCAACGAAAGAATACAGCCGTCCCGCCGCTGCGCCATCGCGCCGAAACGAGTGGAACTCATCCGAGTGGCATTTGGTGCAGAGGCCGGACATGCATATCCGCTGCGCGCCAACGCCCGCCGCTTCCAAGTGGCTGCGCACCGTCTCCGCCAGGTCGATGCGCGCCCGCCCGTTCACGCCGAATTGCGCCGCCACTTCCGCGCCCACTTCGTAGCAGCATTTGCCGATGGCCGGCCCGATGGCTGCGTGCAGATCGCCGGCGCGGCTGCCGAACTGCGCGCCGAGCGCCGCCACCGCGCTCTGCGCGATGCCCGCCACGGTGCCCCGCCATCCGGCGTGAACCGCGGCCACCGCGCGATGGCTCGGGTCCACCAGCAGCAGCGGGATGCAATCGGCCGTCTTCACCGCGACCACCGCGCCCGGCGTGTTTTCGAGCAGCGCATCGCCGGTTCCCAGCACGCCCGAGCGCCCCGCGCCCGCCACGCACTCGGCCGAATGAACCTGCTTCAGCGTCGCCAGCCGCTCGAACCGCCCCGGTATATCCGCCTGCCGCGTCCCGAACCCGTGCACCAGCCACTCGAACTCGTCGAGCTCGCTCACGCGGTAAACGTTGTCTACGTCAAGATGAAACATCGATACCTACCTGCGTTCCCGTTGGGCGCTGCCATTCCGGTGGTCCGGCATTTGACGCTGTGAGCACTACCCGGTCAGCCGATCGTAATCGGCGTGAGTCCCGATCCAGAACCAGAGGACGCCGTCCCTGACCTCAACGCCCAACGCCCGGTAATGGAGACCAACCCGCACCGACCAAAAGCTATCCGCCTTCTTGAAGTGCAGCGATGGGTGGTGCGGATCAGCCTTGAGCAATGTGAATGTCCGGTCCGCGGCACCCTGAACATTTGCCGGAAGAGCGCGGTACGAAATCCAGAAATCCGGAGCGGCGTGGTGGATCACAAAACCGTCGAGCGGCCCGATTCGTGATCCTGCAAAGCGCGCTCAGCGAGGGAACGCAGTTTCCCGTTTTTCGCGTCCGCCTCAATCTGACCGTCCCAAGCTTCGGCATCGAACTGCCCGAACCAATCGCGGAACGCCTTCAGCTCGTCCTGGCTGAGGCTTTTCACTTGTCCCTCTATGCGCTCGACTCGGCTCATCTCAGGCTCCACTCCCAGAATACACCGGCCCGCTACTTCCCCGCGCTCACCAAAAACACCGCAGCTTCCGCAGCAGATTCGGCATCAGGGTCACCTTGCGTTGTGAGGTAGGACGGACGATCGGTTTTTGTCGTCTGTCAACGCGTCGCCATTTGGCGAGAAATGACAGACCACGAAAAACGATGGTCTGTCCTACCTGCTCACCAGGAACACCGCGACTTCCGCCAGCAGATTCGGCATCAGGCTTACTTTGCGGTGTCCGGCGAGGAAGTAACGACGCTCCACGGTGAGACCCTCCAGCGCGGCCAGCGCTTCGAAATCCTCCACCGTGAGGAAGTGAATGTTCGGCGAGTCGTACCATTCGTACGGGAACAGCTTCGTGCGCGGCGCGCGCCCGCTGGCCAGCATGGAAAGCCGGACGCGCCAGTGGCCGAAGTTGGGGAAGGCCACGATTCCTCGCCGCCCCACGCGCAGCATTTCGCGCAGCACCTTGCGCGGCTGCCGCGTTTCCTGCAGGGTCTGGCTGAGAATCACATAATCGAAGGCGCGGTCGGGATAGTCGGCCAGTCCCTCGTCGATATCGCCTTGAAACACCGAGACCCCGCGCGCGATCGCGCGCCGCACTTTCTCGCCGGCGATCTCGACGCCGCGCGCATCCACGTTCTTGTTCGCGGCCAGCCATTGCAGCAGTTCGCCCTCGCCGCAGCCCAGGTCCAGCACGCGCGCGCCGGGCGAGATAATGTCGCCGATGATGGCGTAATCGCTGCGCCCCAGCAGCTCGCGGACGAACGCCTGCTTGGCCACGACCGCGGTCATGCCGCTCGCTCCAGCGTGCTCGCCAGGAAGCCGCGGATCAGCTCGGTCTGCTCCGCCACGTCCACCAGGAAGGAATCGTGCCCGTAGTTGGAAGGCAGCTCGGCGTAGGCTACGTCGCAATTGCGCGCCCGCAGCGCGCGCACGATTTCCTGCGATTGGTAGCTCGGGTACAGCCAGTCCGAGCTGAAGCTGATCACCAGGAAACGCGCCTGGGCCTGCGCCAGCGCCGCCGTCAGCGAGCCCTGCCCGTTCGTCAGGTCGAAATAATCCATCGCCTTGGTGATGTACAGATACGAATTGGCGTCAAAGCGGCCGACGAACTGGCTGCCGCGGTAGCGCAGGTAGCTTTCCACTTCGAAATCCACGTCGAAATCGAAGCCGAAATTCTCCTTGCCGCGCAGCCGGCGGCCGAATTTTTCGCGCATCGAATCGTCGCTCATGTACGTGATGTGGCCCACCATGCGCGCCACCGCCAGGCCGCGCGCGGGCAGTTGCTTGCCGTAATAGTCGCCGCCGTTCCAGTCCGGGTCGGCCATAATCGCCTGCCGCCCCACTTCGTTGAACGCAATCTGCTGCGCGCTGTGCCGCGTCGTGGTGGCGATCGGAATCGCCGAGACCACGCGGTCCGGGTACGCTACCGCCCATTCGAGCGCCTGCATTCCCCCCATCGACCCGCCGGTCACCGTCAGCAGCCGCGGAATCTTCAGCGCATCGATCAGCATCTTCTCCAGGCGCACCATGTCGGAAATCGTGATCACCGGAAACGACATGCCGTATGGGCAGCCGGTCGCCGGATTGATCGAGGACGGCCCCGTCGTGCCGCGGCACCCGCCCAGCACGTTGCTCGAAATCACGAAGTATTTATTGGTGTCGAACGCTTTGCCGGGGCCGATCATGTTGTCCCACCAGCCCGGCTTGCCGGTTTCCGGACTGATCCCGGCCGCGTGCGCATCGCCCGAAAAAGCGTGCAGCACCAGGATAGCGTTGGTCCGCGCAGCGTTCAACTGGCCGTACGTTTCGTAAGCCACGTCCACCGGCGCGAGCGTGGCGCCGCTGTCGAGCGCAATCGAATCGAAGCGGACAACACTGGCCTCAACGATCATGCGGGAGAGTTCTTATGATAGCAGAGCGGGGACGGACCTCTCTGTTCCCAAGGCGCCGCCGTTGCACCGCGTGGACTGAGCGGTCAGTCCCCGGCCCACAGCCCCGGCCCCACACCGCGCAGGTCATTTCCCCCTCCGACCCTTGCCGGAAGATATGAACTTGTAAATTTGCGATCCCGCAGAAGTGTCCCGGCCGCACACCATGACTCTGTCCAAGTGTATGTTTCTACACGGTAGAATCTATACTATTGCGCCGGCGCGATGGGATTTCCTGCGCTGTCAACCCCCTATAAAGAGCCATTGCCGCTGCTTGCCCCTTCGCCGCGAACGACGTATCATCATGGCAGATAACGTGCAATTCCGGTTGAGCTAACTCAGAAAGCTCGACCGGGCCTAACTCGGGTCCAACGGTAATGCAGTCTGATGGAGGGTATTTAAATGGCAACTAGTCCGGCGGTGATGGCGCCATCGCGCCCCATAGAAGATCCCCTGGCGCACTTGGCGCGCACCAATGTTGTAGAGTATCCCAAAGGTCAAACCATCTACAGTCAGCAGCAGCCTTCGCTGTCCGTCTATCTGGTGATCAGCGGCAAGGTCAAGGTCTCGCGATTGGCCGGCGATGGACGGCAGGTGGTGGTGGATATTTACCGGCCGGACGACTTATTCGGCGAATCGGCGCTTCTGGACTCGCCACCGCGGTCCGACCAGGCCGTCGCCATGGAAGACACGCGGCTGATGTCCTGGAGTTGCGCGGAAATCGAGGCGGCCATCGCCAAGCGGCCCCGCCTGGGCATGGCGCTGCTGCAGATTCTGGTGCAGCGCAGCGGCGACCTCACCCGCCGCGTGGAAAGCCTCTCGGTGGACAACATCGCGCGGCGGCTGGCGCGGTCGCTGCTCCGCTTTGCCGAACGCCTGGGAACCCAGGGGCAGGACGGCACGGTGTCCATGCCGCCGTTCACCCACGAGCTGCTGGCGCAGTATGTCGGCACTTCGCGCGAGATCGTCACCCATTACATGAGCCAGTTCCGGCGCGAAGGATTGCTCCGCTACTCGCGCGCCGCCATTACGATCCATCGCGCCGCCCTCATCGCCTGGCTGAACGAAGCCCGCTAGCCTGCCAAGGGACTGACTTCTCTGTCCCAAGGCGCCGCATTTGCGCCGCGCGGGCAGTGCAGTCTGTCCCTTGGTCGTTCGGAGTCGCATGTCTGCGCAAGGAGGCGGCTTGTCCGCCCGCCAGACTGCCTGGTGCCCGCCGCGCGATCAGAAGATGAAAGCGAGGCCGCCACGCACGCTGCGCGGGTTGTCGACCAGCAGCAACCGGCCGCTCGAGGTGTTGATCCCCAGGTACCCCTGCGCCAGAATATTGCGCAACTCGGCGGTCGCCTCGACGCGTTTCCCCAGACCGGGGATCGGCTGCCGCAGGCCGACATTCAGCCCCGGAAGCGAGCGCAGCGGCTGCATGCTATACGGGTTGCCGGCCATCACCCAGCGCGCGTCGCCGAGCGCGATCTGGTAACTCGCGATCAGGTGCGTGCCGGTGTGCGGCGCCGTCATGGCAAGCCGCCCGGTCACGGCCTGCCGCCGCCCGGCATGGATCATCGAGCGCAGCTCGTCCGGGCTGTCGCTCACCAGTTCCTCGTGCCACGCCGTCAGCGCGCCCTCGTTGCCGTAAGAAACGCTGGCGGTGGCGTGCTCTCCCAGATTCTGCGTGACCGCGGCATCCAGTCCGGTCATCTCGAAGTTCCCGGCATTGAAAACCGAAGTGTTCGAGAACAGGTCGGGAACCATGTTCCCGGCCATGAAGAAGCCCGCCGGCGTCACCATTGCGATGGCGGCATCGTCGAGCGCCTCGCGGTAAGCCGACAGCCGGACCGCGCGCGATCCCATTTTGCGCGCCACGGCAACCTCGTACTCCTCGCCGCGCTGCAACTGGGCGCGGCCGTCGGCGAGCGAAAGCCTGGGGAACATTCCGAGCGTGTTCAGGTCCTGGCGCAACTCGGCTTCATCCGCGGTCGCGTCCCCCATCTCGGGCCGGGCGTTACCGGAGGAGTAAGCGACCTCCACATCCGTCGCACCGTCCACCGCCCACGCAAGGCGCGCGTACGGACTCAGATACGTGAGGTGGTCCAAAAACGACACCATGTCCACCTGGCTGCCGTACTGCACCGAGACGTTGTCGGTAACCTGCGTGCGGTTATCCACGCTGGCCGAAAGCGTCCGCAGAATCGGGATCCCCGCGTCGGTGCCCGCCAGCACCGGCCCCACGCGTTCCGGCAGATATAACTGCCGCATGGTGACGGAAACCACTGGCTTGCCCCCTGCGAGCTCGTGGCTGTAGCTGGTACGAAACGCCGCCGCCGGCACGCCGGTCTGCGAACCGTATCCGAAATTACCGCTCAACTGCAGCAGGCTGTTGCCATAGAGCGAGGTTTCGAGCGCGAAGGCCGTGCCGAGATCCGCCTCGCTGGCGGCGTTGGTCACCATCTGGCCGTCGCCGGCCGAGAGCCGGAGAATTCCCCGCGTATCGGCGAACACCGTCACCGGCGGGTCCTGGCCAGCCCCCACCGGCTGCTCCTGGAAGCGCATCACCGGACGCACGTCGGAAGCGCTTCGTAACACCCACTTCCAATCGTCGGAGATCAGGGTGCCGCTTTCGATGTTCGGATAGTCCAACTGGATCGAGCTGAACAGCGTGTTCAAACTGACGTGCAAGAGCCTGAGCTGGCCCGCCTCGACGGAAATGTCCTTGCGGACGGCGGGCACGAAACTGGCCAGCGTCACGCGTAACGAGTACATCGACGGGAAAAGACCGGCCAGGCGGAATTGGCCGTTCTCATCGCTCAGCGCCTTGCCCACCTGCCGGTCTTGGCGGTTATATATGGTCACCGTGGCGCCCATTTGCGGCACGCCGCGCGAATCGTTCACAACGCCTGCAATCGAGCCGGACAGTTTGACGGCCTCAGCCGCGTCCCCGGCGCCCGGAGCAAGCAAATACAGGAACCCCGCCAGCATGCAGGCCGCCGTGTTATGCGCCTTGTTCGTCACCATCGCGACGCTCGCCCGCCCTTGTCGGACGCTGATCTGGAACCTTACTAGGTTACCGTAAACTTCGCCGAGGGTGTGAGGGTCTGGTTACGGTTTTTGTCGGTTATTTTCATCCGTAACGTATATTGGCCCGGAAGCAGGCTCTTCAGCGGAAGGAACCTCTCAATCGTCATCTGGGACGCCGAGGCGTCCGGGATCTCGTTGAAGTCCTGGGTGACATCGAAGATCCTCTCGTTGGAGCCGGACCGCACCAGCTCATACTCCACCGAGCCGGCCGGCTTGTGGGTCGCCTGGTCGGCCCCCAAGTTATAGACTTTAAAATAAATACCCATCTTCTCTTCGTGCTTGAACACATCGTCCATGCGCGGCCGGACCTTGGATTCGCCGATAATGAACTGCCCAGTGCCGATGCTCTTCATGGGCACTTTTTCGATCATGTCCGCCAGAATCACGCTGCTGGTGCTGGCCTTGTCCGGATCCAGGCGGGGCACCGTGATGGCCACCTCGTAGTTGTTCATGTTCCCCGCGGTCAGGTCCTTGGAAACCACGTTCAACCGGTAGGTCCCCGGCCCCAGCGGCAGCGGCTTTTGGTAAATCGATTTCAGCGCCTGGTAAGCCTGCAACATTTGCGGTGCGGTGTTGACAATGACGGTGTCTTCAAAGGTCGTCACGATGCGGCGCGTCATGGTGGTGATGCGGCCGAAAATGTTCACCGTGGCCCGCTGCAAGCCTTCCTTCGAGGTGAACTGCAGATCCTTGTTGTCGAACTGCACCGTGACGTACGTCAGCACCGAAGCATCCGTCACCGGAAAGAAATCGACGCGTACCTTGCACGGCAAAATGTTGTAGCTGATCTTGGAGTAGACCTGCGCTTCCAGGTCCGGGAACTGGGTCTTCGGAGGCTTGAATATCGCCGTGTAGTTTTCCAGGCGGGTGAATTCCATCATGCTCTCCGGCTGGCCGCCGAATGCCTGGCCCAGGTGCGTGCCGTCGGTATTGTTGAAGCGCGCGGTCTTGCTGCTCATGCCCAACTGTTCCATCATGGTGAGGCCGGCGCCGGGCACGTAAAGCAGGGCGTCTTTTTCCGAGGGGTCCATGGTAAGGTGGAACTCGCCCGTCATGGTGGGGTCCACGAATTCGAGGACCACGTTGTTGCCAATACCTTCCACGTACCGGTAGCGCCACTGCTGGAACGGATAGGTGGAGGTTTCGCCGCCGCCCTCTTCCGGAGGCCGCTCGTAGAACCCGCCCGACGAGTGATCCTCGATCTCATCCGGCGGCCCGTACACGATGTAAATGCGGCCGCGGTCGGTCTTCCATCCCGGGATTCCCGAAGCGAAATGTTCGTTGGCGTAAGCGATCCGGCGGTAGTGCTCTTCCTTGAATTCGTTCTCGACCGTGTCCGGAGTCGGATCGCGCCGCAGCCAGAAATTCTCGATGAACTGCTCGCGCTCTTCGTCGGTCTGCAGGCGCTTGAAGGCAGCCCGCTCTTCATCGGTGATGATATAGGAGACGTCTTCGTTCAGCCACTTGCGGTAGGGCGACTCCAGTTCCCGCTTGAGCTGCGCTTCCTTCTTCTTCTTCTGCTTCTCCGTGAGCGGCTTGGAGACGGTCTCCCGAAGCGTCTGCGCCTTGTCCTTGTCGGCTTGGGAATCCTTCGAGTCGGTCTGCTGGCCGGCCGCAATCAGACAGACCACAATCGAAATCGAGACGCAAACAATGGAAAGACGTATTCGGTCCATGCGACACCCGCACCGGGACAGGAGTAATCTGAGCTCGATTTCATTGTAGAACCGGCGTCCCACCCGGTCAATCCCGTGAAACCGGGGCACAGGTGTGCCGGTGGCGCAGGCCCCCGGCCTGCGAACCAGGATGCCGAGCTGGCCGGCATTGGCAGGTCGGGGACCTGCCCCGCTTCAATCCGCCAAGCCTACCGCCATCCGTGGTATAGCCCTTACGTCCTGGTCCTCTGTGTCGGCGCCAATCGATTCCTGGCAGTCGACGCAGTAGCGCGCCCAGGGCAGAGCTTTCAAACGCTTGGCCGGAATCGGCTCCTCGCAGGCCAGGCAAATTCCAAAATCGCCGGAGTTCAGGCGGTCCAGCGCCTCTTCGATCATCCGCAGTTGCAGGTAATCGAGCCTGTTCAGGCGCAGCGACACGAACTCATCGTGGGTGATCTGTGCCTGGTCTTCTTCCGCCACGCGGCCCATCCGCGCCAGGGTATCGAATTTGATGCCGAGCCCCGCCATCACATCGTGCCGCTTGGTCAGCAGCATCTCCCGGTAGTTCCCGTTACCGGCCGCCACTGGTTGCTTCATCGCGCCCTCCCGGAGAGTGAATCCCATCACAACACTTCATAAGGTCAAGGCAAAGTAGCAGAATTCTCGACAGAAAATCAACCAACGACTTGGTTAGTAATGGTTGCGTCGCATTTGGACAACGGGCAGCCGTTGTCCAAAGTTGGCTTCGGCTTCGCTTATTTGCCGGGCAACGGGTACTCGGGCGGCAAATTCAGCGAAAGGTCCCTCAGAATCTGCCGCTCCGCCGGGGAATAGCGGGCTGCGAAGTCTTCGCTTTGCAGTCGCTCCGAACGTTCTTCCGGCGGCATTCGGTGCAGCCGGATCAGCTCCTGCCCGGCCGGCCAGCGACGCTCGTCCGGCAACTGGTTAAACGCCTGAAATTGGCGGCTGATCAGCGCCTGCTGCTCCACCGGCAAGTCCTTGAGCAATTGGTATTGCCGGAAAAGCCGCTCGCGCGCGGCCGGGGGTAGATTGTTGTAGCGCTCGAGCGCCGCCCGCATCCGCTCCTGTTGCTGCGGGTTGGCGCGTTCCATCACGCGCTCCTGCTCTTCCGGGGTCATCTGCAGGAACCGCTGCCCGGCGTTCAACGGGTTGTTCAGCCGGTGGCCTGCCGCAGCTCCGGCTCCGCCGTTCGGATGCGCGGCCGCCGGCGCCGCCGCACGGGCACGCGGCGCCGGCGCTGGCTTGGGCGGCTTGGCGGCACTCTCATCCGCCCAGCCGGCCACGGCCATCAGGCAAGCCAAACCCGCGATGGAACAGAGCCTCGGCATGCTACATCCTCGGCGTGGAACTGTCCGGCTTCATCATATGATTAAACTGGTCGAGGACTTCCATCTCGTCCAGCGCGTCTACCACCTGCTTCGGCTGCAACCCTTCCACCACCTGCGCCGTCGGCTGCGGCCGCACTATCGGCGGTGAGGGGCGTTCCAGCAGCACTCCCACCACCACCAGGCAAGCCACTGCCGTTACCGGCAGCAGCGCGCGGTATACCAGCGGAAAGCCCATCCGGCCCAGCGTTCGTTGCCACCAGGAGACTTCCCCCTCAATCCGCCCGAACAAGCGGCGGTCGAAATCCGCCGTCACGGGCGGCGCTTCCCAGCCGTCCAGCGCATCCCACACCGCCCGCTGCTCGCGCACGAACTCCCGGCACGCGGAGCAGGATTCGAGGTGCGCGTCCAAGCGCTCCGCATCGCCCCCCTCGAGCGCGCCGGAAGCGTACGCAACCAGGTCCCTCTCTTCCCAAGTTTCCAGTGGACACTTCATAAACGTCCTTCCCTATGCCATGTGGGCCAAACGGGCACGCAACGTTTCGTATGCCCGGAATAGTAATGACTTTACCGCAGATTCGGAACAGTTCAGCACTTTTGCGATCTGCGTATACTCCATCTCTTTGTACTTATGCATCAGGACCGCTGCCCGTTGCTTGCCGGGCAGCGCCGCCACGGCGCGCTTCACTTCGTCCAGCCTCGCCTGGCGCACCATCGACTGCTCCACCGACGGCCGGCGGTCTTCCACCTGCAGCGCCGGCATGTCTTCGGTACGCTCGTCCAGCCGCTCCTGGCTCCGCTCGTTTCTGCCGTCGCGAAGCGCGTTCAAGGCCAAATGGGTGGCGATCCGAAACAGCCACGTGGTGAACTTCGCCGTGGGCTCGTAGGCGCCGCGCGAACGGTATACGCGCAGGAACACTTCCTGCGCCAATTCCTCAGCCACGGCCTGTTGCTGCACCATCCTGTACAAGAAGTGAACTACCGGCGAACGGTGCTTCTCCAGCAATTGGGCGAAGCACTCCTCGTCACCGTCCTTCACGCGGAGCATTAGCTCCGCATCATAGTCCAGAGCCGCCGTGGCTCCTCCCATGTGCGTATTAACCCATTCCGGCATCGTAGGTTGCGGCAAATCCCACAAAAACCGCCTACTCCCCCTTGAGAGAGCGTTCCATCAGACGCCGTATGGCTTCACGGGGCGATAACCCGTGATACAGCATCTGGTACATGTGCTCGGTAATCGGCATCTCCACGCCGAAGCGCCGGGCCAGTTCGACGGCGGCGTCGGTAGTCTTGATCCCTTCCGCCACCATCTTCATCGAGCCGACAATCTCGTCAAGTTTCCGGCCGCGCGCCAACTCGATTCCCACCATGCGGTTACGGCTAAGCTCGCCAGTGCAGGTGAGGACCAAATCGCCCAGCCCGGCGAGACCTGCGAGAGTCTGGGCGCGTGCGCCCATGGCCACCGCCAGCCGCGTCATCTCAGCCAGCCCGCGCGTGATCAGCGCGGCAGTCACGTTGTGGCCAAACCCCATCCCGTGGATCACGCCGGCTCCGATGGCAATCACATTCTTGATCGAGCCGCCAATTTCTACACCTATAGGATCTTGTGAACTATAGACCCGGAAAGTGGGTCCAGAGAACGCCGCTTGGATGTGCCGGTTGAGGCCGTCGTCCGGCGAAGCTACTACTAATGCCGTTGGCTCTCCGCGTGCCACCTCTTTCGCGAAGGTCGGTCCGGAGAGTGCAGCCACTTGCAGAGGAAATTGGGTGCCTGCCGATCGAATTATTTCCGACATTCGTAGAATTGTGTGGACTTCGAGCCCTTTGGTGGCGCTGACGAAAACCATGGACTCGCTAAGCCAAGGCAGCATCTGCGTATACACGCTCCGCACATGGTGGGAAGGCATCACGCTCAGGACAACCTGCGCATCTTCCACGGCGATCCTCAAATCGCTAGTAGCTGAAACATTCTCTGGGATTTGAAAACCGGGAAGGTAAGTGTCATTCTCCCGCTCCGCTTGTAGCCGCTGAGCGACATCGTCTTCATAAACCCAGAGGCGCACGCGCTCGAAACGCGGGGCCAGCACGATCGCCAGCGCCGTTCCCCAAGCCCCGCCGCCGATTACCGCCAGGCGCTTCACTTTCTTCCGCCTCCAAAGGTGAACTTGCTCTCGGTTCCCGCCCTCAGTCGTTGGATATTATTACTATGTTTGTAGATTATGAGTGTGGCTCCGATCACCGCCGCTGCCTCCACAGGCCAGGCCGGCACCGCGATCAGCCAGACGGCCAGCGGGAAAACCGCGGCCGCCACGATGGAGCCCATCGAGATGTGGCGCGTCCACGCCACCACCCCAACGAATACCACCAACACCGCCGCCAAAGCCAGCGGCGTCAGGCACAAGAAAGCGCCGACGAAACTGGCGACCGCCTTGCCGCCTCGGAATGCGAGGAACACGGGGTAAGCGTGGCCCAGCATTACCACCACCGCGGCCGCCGCCATCCACCGCAAATCGCCGCCGGTCAACCTGCCCGCCGCCCACACCGCCAGATACCCCTTGGCGATATCGAGCAGCAGGGTAGCCACGCCAACCGCCCAGCCGGTGGTGCGCACCACGTTGGTGGCGCCGATGTTGCCGCTGCCCGCGCCGCGCACGTCGCCGCCGGTTTTCCACTTCACCAGAATGTATCCGAACGGAATGGCGCCCAGGAAATAGGCGAGCAGGCAAGCGGCGAGCGGCATCATGGCTGGAAGGGAAACTCCGCAAGCTTAGTGTACACGCTCCCGCCGGGACGCAATTGACTCTGGTACAGGTAGAAGCGCGTACCCACGAAACGCCCGAATTCGAGCTCGGGCAGCCTCGCGATGGCCTCGCGCAGAGGTTGCAGGTTGAGGCGGTCCTTGATTCGCGCCAACGTCAGGTGCGGCGAAAAGGCGCGGGTTTCCGCTGCCACGCCCAGCGCCGCGGTGGCGCGGTCGGTTTCGGCGGCGAGTTCGGCCAAACCAGGAGCTTCGATGCCGCACCAGAATACGCGTGGCGAGTGCGGATTGGGGAAGAAACCCAGATGATGGATGCGCACCGGGATGGCCGCCCGAGCGGGCAGCGCGGCCAGCGCGGTCGTCAATTCCGCCAGCCGCTCGTCGGGCCATTCGCCAATGAACTTGGTGGTGATGTGCAGGTTGGCGGGCGGACTCCATTGGATGCGCGCGGTGGGTCGAAGCTCGACCAGCAGCCGTTCCAGGTTGGCAACCACGCCGGGCTCGAGGTCCAGGGCGGTGAACAATCGCATGGGCGCTTTCCATTGTAACGGCGGATGGGCGAAGATGGTTCGGCGATGCTGGTTTAAACGATGATGAGCTTCGGCCCCATTCTCAAGCGGACCTTTTACGAGCGGCCGACGGCGGAGGTGGCGCGCGCCCTGCTCGGCAAGGTGCTGGTGCACTCGGCAGCCGCCGGGATCATCGTCGAGACCGAAGCGTATCCTGGTCGCGACGATCTGGCTTCCCATTCCGCGCGCGGCATCACCGCCCGCACCCGCGTTATCTTCGGCGAGCCCGGCCACGCCTACGTCTATTTGATCTACGGCATGTACGAATGCCTCAACCTGGTAACCGAGCCGGCCGGCACGCCTGGTTGTGTCCTGATCCGCGCCCTGCAACCGGTGGCGGGCATCGAACTGATGCGCGAGCGGCGCCCCGCCGCCGGCAAGTTGGAGGACCTTGCGCGCGGTCCCGGCCGGCTCACCATGGCGATGGGAATCACCCGCGATCTTTACGGCATCGACGTCACCCGCGGCAGCCTGGTGGTGCGCGAGCCCGCCGAGCCGCGCGCGCTGGAGATTGAGGTGACGCCGCGCGTCGGCATCCGCATCTGCGCCGAGCGCCCCTTGCGTTTCATCCTGAGAGACAACCGCTTCGTCAGCGGTCCGCGGAGACTGGTTCCCGCCTGAGACGGCTCGGAGCCGTTCAAGGATTATGTGTGAAGGTGAATTTGGGCGCGGGTGTCGGACTTGAAGAGAAACGAGACAACATCGGTGTCGAGCACGATGGGCTTTATGCGGCCGGATCAGTCTTCGCGTGGCCGCGCCATTCCCGCACTGCCGCCAGGAAGTCGTCAATGGACTCTTTCCTCAAGCCAGAAGTTGCCCAGCAAATCCTTCGGATCTCGAGGAAATGTCACCCCTTGCGCGATGGCCAATTCCCCCGCGGACGGATGCCCCACCCGCGAGTATTTCTGAATGAGCTCAGCCATCGCATCCTTCATCGCAGATCTCAGATTACGCCGTCTGCTTTCCGATTCGATGCGGACCCCGTACAATGCGGAACCGTGCGGCCCCGCCCCGGGTAAGCTCAGCTCAATGCTCGGAGACCGGGTATCCGGGCCTGCGGGGGGGTACGATGGAGGGAGGGGCACGAGATGGCCAATTCTGGTTCTACCTCATCTGAAACCGCTCCCTGACGGTCGCGGCTCCGATTGGTTCCGGGCCGCGCCCCGTCAGGGAGCGGTTGCCTGGCGTATATTAAATAGCACGCATGCTGGTCCTGGGAATCGATATCGGCGGCGCGCAAATCAAGGCTGGAATGGTCGACGAAGCGGGCGCCATCCTGGCCGCGCGCACTATCGAAACGCCGGGCGACCTGGATTCGCTGCTGCCTTCGCTGCACGATGCCATCGGCTGGCTGACGGAGGCCACGGTGCAACCGGCCGCCGTCGGCGTCGGCTGCAAGGGCATCATCGATCCGGATAGCACGCGTGTCGAGCTGCTGCCCGGGACCTTGCATTTCCTCGAAGGCCTGCGCCTGAGCGACCTGGTCGGCCTGCCACCGGACGTGCCGGTGTTCGCGGATAACGACGCCCGCGTGGCGCTGGCCGGCGAGATGGCGTGGGGCGCCGCACGCGGCCACGAAAACGTCGTCATGCTCACGCTCGGCCAGGGAGTGGGCGGCGCGGTGCTGGCCGGAGGCCGCCTGCTGCGCGGCCACACCGGCTTGGCCGGTAACCTAGGCCATCTCACCGTGGAACCGCAAGGAGCACAGTGCGCCTGCGGCAATCGCGGCTGCCTGGAAACCGTGTTCTCCGCCCGCGCCATCGAAGCCCAGGCCTGGAGCGCCGTGCACCGCGGTTGCGCTTCCAGCCTCACGCTCCTGTTTCGCCAGCAGCCGCAACTGGTCAATTGCCGCACCATTTTTCAGGCCGCGCGCGAAGGCGATGAGCTCGCCTCCACGATCGTCCTGGATGCGATCGGCAAACTCGCCGCCGCGCTGGCCGGACTGCTGCACGCCTTCGATCCCGAGATCGTCATCATCGGCGGCCACGTTGCCAACGCCGGCGCGGATCTGCTGGCCCCGTTGCAGGACGCCGTGTGGGAGCGCTCGCGCGGACTGTTGGGCCGCGAAGTGCCGCTGGTCGAACAGCAGGTGGCCGATAAGTCCGGCATCGTCGGCGCCGCCGGCCTGGCCATGGCGCCGCGCGCGTAGCGGGGGTTGGCTTGTGACGCTCGGCGGACTTGTATATGATAGTCGTATACTGAGGCTGTGGCGGGAGCAAACTACCTGGAGAATTGCACGGGGTTTGACTGGGACGACGCCAATGCCCACAAGAACTGGGAACGGCATCGAGTGACACCAGAGGAGGCCGAAGACGTCTTTTTCCGCGAGCCCCTTGTGGTGCGAAGCGATGTTCGCCACTCGAAAAGCGAGAAGCGACTCTATGCCCTCGGGCAGACTGGTGCTGGCCGGCGGCTGTTTGTGGCTTTCACCGTCCGGCGGAAGCTCATCCGAGTGATTTCGGCCAGGGAAATGAACCGGAGCGAAGCGGAGACATACCAGAGATATGAAGAAGAAGCTTCCTGAATTCAAGAGCGAAGATGCCGAAAGAGAGTTTTGGGCCACCGCGGATTCGACTGAGTACGTGGATTGGCAATCGGGAAGGCGCCAGAAATTCGTTCACCTCAAACCGTCTCTAAGAACCATATCGCTACGGCTACCGGTTTCCATGATCGAGGACCTCAAGATACTCGCAAATCGGCGAGACGTTCCCTATCAGTCTCTCCTTAAGGTTTTCCTGGCCGAGCGGCTGGCGCGCGAACGCCAGCCGCGGTCGCAGTAACCGCCCGTTCACCCCGCCAGCGGCACGTGAATCAGGGTCAGCAGATCTTCCGGCTTGGTGTTCTGTGGTGAGTTGAGGTATTGCTCGAAGGCGGGCGCATCGCGCAGCTCATGTCCGCTCTTGGGCAGCCACGCGCCGTAGATGTGTTGGTAGGCCTTCCCCAGGCCCTCGTACGGTCCGCGATGAGTGGCCACGGCGTAGCGGCCGCCGGCCAATTCCATCACGCCGAATTCGCCTTCGGGAGAGACCGGGCGGCTCACGGCCACGGCGGCGTCATAGCGGATCTTGTCCTCCGGCGTCACGTCCGGATCGTCATGCACGATGCCGAACATTTTCATGCCGGGCCCCAGCAGACCGCGCATGCCGGCCCAGGCCATCAACCGGCCCCAGGTGGCGCCGACCTGGCTGTATGGGCCGACGTGGCGCAGGAAAACCACCCGCACCGGCGCCAGCTCTTGGACCTCCGGCGGCGGAACGTCTCCGTAGTCCGGCGGATGGTAACCCGCCACATCGTCTATGTGAGTGCCGGACGCCGCCTCTGGGGCGGGCTTGTGCGCGGCACGGTAAGCGGAAGGTGGTATTCCGAACATGGCTGCAAATGCCCTCGTAAAGGATTCGTGGGTTTCGAATCCGGCTTCTAATGCAAGTTGAGTGACGGACTCGTCGCGCAGCTTGAGATTGCGGGCGGCGCGCTCCAGGCGCAGCCGCCGGATATACTCCTTCAGCGTTTCACCGACGAGGCCGCGAAAGATACGCGCAAAGTGAAATTGCGAAAAGGCCGCCACGGCGGCGACCTGGTCCGGTTCCAGGTCATCGTCCAGATGCTCCTGGATGAACACCAGGGTGCGGACGATCCGCTCGTAGTAATCCTGCTCGGTGGATGCCTTCATCGACGCGCCAGACGCGCCGCCCCGAAAGCCAGCGCCGGAAAGGCCAGGTAGCTAAGGCCGATCTCCGAGTAATATTTCCCCACCGTCATTTGCATCGGTCCAAAGGCGAACATGGGGTAATCGAACAGAAGATTCACGCCGACCCAGAGCGCCCCCACCAGCACCGCTTCGCGGAGCGCAACCGACCGGTTTCGAAAGTAGACGCTGAGCAGCGCCCCGCCGGTGAGGAGCAGAATCAGATTCATGAGCGTTTCAAACAGCGCGGCGTTGGGCTTCTTCAACGGGAACAGAAGAAATGAGATGACAAAAGGAATCAGCCAGCTCAGCAGGCCGAGCAGCGCGGCGCGTTTCCAAAGGATCATAGGTGCCTCCGAATTCAGAGTGTAAGCCAGGCGGGTTCGAGTTGCTTGATCGATTTTGCTTTTTTGGCCGTGGCGCGGGCCGTCAGCCTGCTGAGTCGAGAGTCGTCTCGACTCTTCTTGTCCACGCTGGAGGCCGGATCACGTTCGGCTTTAGCCGGATATATAGCGGGACGGGCAATGCGCACTCCCGCTGCGCGCTTGGCCGGTTGGGGACCGGCCCCACTTTGCTAGCGGATTTGGGCTGCCAGGGCTGCGGCCAGGGTTGCGGGGTCGTGGCCTTCGGCTTTGATCGAATATCCGCCGATCAGGCGGCCTTTGCGGAAGATGAAGAGGCGGCCGAGATACTGGTCGGTGGTTGCGAACGCTTCATCGGCCAGATTGGCGGCGGTGAGTTGGCCGAAGCGCGCGCGCAATTTCTGCATGATGACGCCGGCCGAATCGGGCGACGTCTCGTAAGCCACGAAGGCCTTGCCGAAATCGTATTGGGCCACGTAACCGCGCTTCAGCAAACGTATGCCGAGGACGCTTTCGGGCACCAGGCGCAGCGATTGCCGGCCCTCGGCGGGAAACCAGGCGAGCGCTTCCGGCAACGCGGTGCTGCCCGGGACGATTCGATCGAGGGCCGCCAGCCACGACCGCAAGGCCGCGGTGTGATCGCCTTCCGGATTGGCGGCGATTTCGACGAAGTAATTCCCCTTGACGAACATGGCGCGGCGCGGCGCCACCTGTCCGGCCATCCCGATCTTGTCGGTGGGCAAGGCCGGATCGCGGTCGGCGGAAAAGATGCCATAGGCGGAATCGGCATCGCCCATATCGGAAAGGTCGATGACGAAGCTGATTTCGCCCTGCCGGCAGGTGACGCCCTTCATGTTGCGGAAGCCGTAAATGAGATAGCCCTCGGCATTGCCATCCATGTACTCGAAGAGATTCGCGGCTTCATACGAACGCGCCGGGCCGCTTTGCGACCAGCCGGGCGCCAGTGCACAGGATGGCGCTGGTGCGTCGGCTGCCCAGGCGAGGGCGGCGAGCGAGAGCGCAATGCACAGCGTTAGGGCACGTCGTGCGATGAGGATACCGACCGCTCCCTTACGGTCGCGGCTCCGATAGGACATCGGACACGCTCTCAGCAACGGAAAAGCTCCTGCGCGCGGAGCAGCCGCTCCGGCACTTTGACGCCGTGCGGGCATTCCACCGTGCAGGAAACGCAATCGCCGCAGCTCGCCGCGATGTGGCCGGGGGCGAGCGAAAGGAAGTGCTCGCGGCCGAGCGCGAACTGGCCGTATCCTTCTGCGTAGGTGACGAAACGCAGCATGTCTTCCACCGGCAGACCCTGGCGGCACTGGCCCTGGCACGCGCCGCACATGCGGCAGTAGAGCGGGCCGATGCGCTCGAGTTGGGCCGCCAGCCGTTTTTCGTCGTCCTTACCGAACGGCGCGGACATGGCCTTGATGTTTTCTTCGAGCTGGTCGATGTCGGTCATGCTGGGGATAGTGGTGTGGACGCTTGGGTTCCGAGTGACCCACTTGAGCGCCGACAGCATGCCGCCATCCTGCTTCAGCTTTTGATAGTTGGGATCGGTCGGCGTCATGCGCCGGAAGCCGCCCGCCATCACCTTCATGGCCACGGTGCCTTTGCCCGCTTTGGCGGCCTGTTCCAGCACCGTGGTGACGACCGGCTCCAGGGTGAAGTTGTAAGCGGAAAGGATCACGTCGATCTTGGGATGCGCGGCAAGGAAGGGGATGAGCTGGGCTTGCCCCTTGTGCGTGCTGACGCCGGCGAAGCGGATCTTGCCCGCCTGCTTGGCGGTTTGCTGCGCGTCGATCAGCTCGTCGGTGATATCTTCGGGCTTCTCCTTGCCGTGCAGATACCAGATGTCGAGATAATCCGTGCCGAGCTCCTTGAGGCTGGTATCGAGGCTGGAAAGCGCGTCGGCGCGGTTGCGGCCGGGGGTCTTGCTGGAGAGCACGATGTTCTTGCGCCTGTTCTTGAGCGCGGCGCCTACCATGCGCTCATTGTTGCCGTTCTGGTAGACGCGGGCGGTGTCGAAGTAGGTGATGCCCATGTCGGCGGCGCGCTCGATGACGCTGCCATCGGAGGTGATCATGCAGCCGAAGCCGACGGTGGTCACCTTGAGCCCGGTTTTCCCGAGGATGCGGTACTCGATGGCCGGTGTGGCAGACGCGGCGGCGTGGGGCGGAGCCGGCGGCGGGTCGGAGGACCGGGCGGCGGAGGCGGCGGCGGGCAAAGCCAGCCCGGCGGCGGCGAGAAAACTGCGGCGCGAAGCGGTTCGATTCATGGGCGACTCCTGATCGAGATGACGAGATGCTAATATCCTATTGTATTTCAGAGTGGAGGTCTAGCCCCATGCTTTTTACCCGCCGTACCATGTTACAACTCACCGCTTTTTCGCCGGCCCTGCGTCCGCTGCTGGGGCAGGCGCCGCCGCAGCCGCGATCGACGGTCGCCGTGGTGCAGGGCAACGACCGCCGCAAGAACATCTCGGCGGCGCTCGAGGCAATCGACGATCAGATCGGCCCGGCGCTGCTGGCGAAGAAGTACGTGGTGATCAAGCCCAATTTCGTTTCGACGACCAATCCGCTGGCCGCCACGAACGCTGGCGCCGTCCACGGCATCCTGGATTACCTGGAGCCGCGTTTCAAAGGGCGGGTGATGGTGGCCGAGGCTTCCGCGGGCGACACCATGGAGGCATTCGAGGAGTTCCGCTTCGGGCAGATCGCGAGCGAGCACAAGCCGCTGCGCGTGGACCTGGTGGACCTGAACCGCGAAGCCAGGTACGTCACCGTTCCGCTGATCGATTACGACCTGCACGCCAAGCCGGCGCGCCTCGGCGCGCGGCTGATGGACCCGGACGCTTTCGTCATCTGCGCGGCCGTGATGAAAACGCACAACACGGTGATAGCCACGCTGTCGGTGAAGAACATGACGCTGGGCGCGCCGCTGCACAGCGCTCCGGGCGTGAGGCCGGAATGGAACGACAAGCGCGTGACGCACAACGGGCTGCGCCAGACGCACTACAACATCTTCCTCACCGCGCAGGCGATGAAGCCGTTCTGGGGCGCCACCGTGATCGATGGCTACGAAGGCATGGAAGGCAATGGCCCGTCGTCCGGCACGCCGATCGCATCGCGGGTGGCGATTGCGTCGCGCGACTACATCGCGGCCGACCGGGTGGGCGTGGAAGTGATGGGCATCAATCCGAAGTGGCTCGGATACCTGAATTTCTGCGGCGATTTCGGGATTGGCCAATACGACCTGGGCAAGATCGACATTCGCGGCGCCAAGCTGGAAGCCGTGCGCAGGAAATTCAGGCTGCACCCGGACATCGAGCGCGAGTTGGAGTGGATGGGCCCGATGGAAGAATTGCCGAGGGTGGTGGGATAAGAAACGGCGGCGATCCTCTAATTCTCCGTCGGCATCTTCTCGATGTGATCCACAATCAGAACTTCCAGCGGTGATTTGCGCAACTCCAGCTTCAAGCCGTAGCGCCGAAGTGAATCGTAGATGGACACGCCCGACTGGGTTATGTCGTCCTCCTCCATCGAGCGCCCCTGGCGCATGGTTTGTCCCGAAAACACGAGGTCGAAGTCGTAATGGCCCTGGATCCCTGTCATATCGATTACGGGATGCTGGACAAACCGCGAAGTCAATTCGGCCAGGGTTGCGAAGGTCGCCGATGGCGCCGTCAGATGGATTCCGGATGACTCGTCCATTGCCACGGAAGTGCCGGTGTTGGCCGGAACATCCACTGGCTTTAGAGCCGGAGCGCCTTTGACGGCGACCAGGGCATAAATCGCCGATGCTTTGGTGTCACGGTGCACCGCGAGCTTGAACCGCTCCGCCAACATGGCTTGGAGCATTCCCGGAATCTGACTCTCCGACGAACCAGCGGGTAGTTTGGCGATTATGTCAAAGCGCGTGCTTCCGATCCAATCCGGACCCTGGATCTCAAATTCCTTCACGTCATATGCAACCCGGATGCAATCCTTCAGCGAGACATTGCTATACCGCAGCATCCCAGCGTCGGTGCTCATCCAGACGCGTACGTTGCCGTCCGGCGCCGGGGCGGAGGGCCTGATCGAGGCCACCTCAAACTCGACCTTCGCGGATGGCTGCTGGCCATGCACGCAGCCCGGCACCAGGAATGCGCAGATGATCCATGGCTTCATGCGACCAGAGTACGCCAAATGCCGGGCTTGGTCCAGGCGGGGCGCTGCGGGGGTAGGACAGACGATCGGTTTTGGTCGTCTGTCAAATGTGCCGCGCTTTGGGAGGCGTGACAGGCCACGAGAGGCGATGGCCTGTCCTACGGAGCGGCTTCTCTTCCGAGGGCGAACGCTTGCAGGTTGAGTTCTAGTAACTTCGGAGCGAGGTTGTTGCGCAGGGCCCGGGTCCACAACTCTTCGGAGAAATCCAGGTGACGGCTGAGCACTCCCACCAAAGCTACGTTGAGGGATTTGGAACTGCGCAAGGTGCGGCCGGTGAGAACGCCGGGTTCGATGAGAACGCCGCCGGGGGCGAGCATGGCGCGGTTGACTTCGATCTGGGTGGCATCCAGCACCAGCAGGAAATCGGCCTCGCCGGAGGAAACCATGGGGCTGAAAACGCGGGCACCGAAGCGGACGTCGCTGGCTACCGAGCCGCCGCGCTGGCTCATGCCGTGCACTTCGCTTTTCTTGACATCGAGGCCGGCGAGAAACGCGACGCCGGCGATGATGTCGGACGCCTTCAGCACGCCCTGACCACCCAGGCCGGCGACGACGATGTTGGTGACTTTGCTGGGAGCTCGTTCCGTAATCGCTGGGCCGACCGCTCCCTGACGGTCGCGGCTCCGATGGCCAGCGGGTTCAGCGTGGGGGTTCATTGGCTTTTTCGTACCTCCGGATGGCGCCGGCGGCCAGCAGACAGTCGCGGCGGGCAATGATGAGTTCTAATTCGCCGGAATCCAGGCAGGACTTGATGAGCGCCTCGAATGCGGCCGGTTCGAGAGTGGGATCGGTGACGTGGACGCGGCGGATGCCGATCGAGCGCGCCACGTCCTCGAAAACGAATTTGCCGGTGTGCTGGTGATCGAGCGTGCGGCCGGTGCCGGGATGCTCCTGCATGCCGGTCATAGCAGTGGTGCCGTTATCGAGGATCAACACGACGTGACCGGTGGGCGGAGGATTGTAGACCATCTCGACCAGGCCGGTGATGCCGCTGTGGACGAAAGTGCTGTCGCCGATCACGCTGACCACGCGACGTGCCTGCTCGGGCGGCAGCACGTGCCGCATGCCGAGCCCGACGCCCAGCGCGGCGCCCATGCACACCAGCGTGTCCATCGCCTCAAACGGCGGCAGCACGCCCAGCGAATAGCAGCCGATATCCCCGGCCACGATGCAATCCAGATTGCGCAGCGCGGTGAAGACGGCGCGGTGCGGACAACTGGGACACAGCTCGGGAGGCTTGCCGGCCGGCGGCTGGGGCTCCGGCGACTGGTCGCGCGCTGCAATCCGCCGCACGCGGGCCACGTTGAGCTCGCCGAAGCGGAAAGCTTCCGGCGCGGCTTCGACATGGATGCCGGCGGCGCGCGCCGCATCCGCCAGGTACGGGTCGCCCTCTTCCGCCACCAGGCAGCGGCCGACGCGTGCGGCGAATTCGCGCATACGTTCGGTGGGCAACGGATGCGTCATGCCGGGCTTGAAAACACTCGCCTGCGGCAGCGCCTCGCGCACATGTTGGTAGCAGATGCCGGTCGCGATGGCGCCGAGCGCGGCGTCGCCATCGATCATCACCGTGGGGCCTTCGGCCTCGTTCCATCGCGCGATTTCGGCGAGCTTCCGCCGCAACCGCCGGTGCGCCGGGCGGGCGTAAGCCGGAATCATCACGCGCGCGGCGATGTTGCGCTTGAAGGCGGCCGCACGCGGCGGCGGAGCGGGATAGCCTGGCGTGACGACCACGCTCTTCGAATGACACACGCGGGTGGTGATGCGCAGGAGCACCGGAAGGCCCCAGCGTTCGGAGACCTCGATGGAACGCAGTGTGAAATCGTAAGCTTCCTGGGAATCGGCGGGCTCGAACATGGGCACGCCGGCGGCCACCGCGTAGCGGCGATTGTCCTGTTCATTCTGGCTGGACGCCATGCCCGGATCGTCGGCCGAGACGATTACCAGTGCGCCGGTGACGCCGGTGTAGGCCGCGGTGAAGAGTGGGTCGGCCGCCACGTTCAGGCCGACGTGTTTCATGGTGGCCAGCGCGCGCCCTCCGGCAAACGCCACGCCGATCGCGACTTCGAGCGCTACCTTCTCGTTGGGCGCCCACTGCGCGCGGCCGCCCAGCTTCGAGAACGCTTCCAGAATCTCGGTGGATGGCGTGCCCGGGTAGCCGGTGCCCAAGTGCATCCCCGCATCCAGAGCGGCCAGCGCCACCGCTTCGTCGCCGCTCAACAACAACCGGCGCGCAGGGCAGCGGCTCGGCATTTCCATTTGTAACTCCCGGACTCCCACTGGAACGATCAGTGTATCCGATGGCGCGGAGCGCGGGCTTACGACTCGGATTCGAACGACAGCACCGGCTCGGCCTGGCCTTCTTCGGCGAGCTTCTGCATCAGGTGCGAGCCGTACTCGAAGCCTTTGTCGAACGCCCGCAGGTTGAGCTTTTCGAAAGCCGGCGGAACGGAGTCCGACCGTCCTACCGGCGCGTCAGAAGCCCACGGTCATGTAATCGCCGGACGTCGGGTACCGATCCTCCGCCGGGCGAAGCTCTTCCTGCAACAGGCTTCGTAGCCGCTCTGGTGGTATGCCTGCCGTGCGGGCAATTCGTGACAGATAGCGTTGGTCCGGCGAGGAGCCGGAGAGGCGGTACAGCTTGACCATTGCCGAGAGGTACACATCCGGATCGCCCGCGATCTCGATGGCGCGGAGGTCAACGTGCGATTCGAGACGCGGCCACAGGATCGCCAGCGCGACGAGTTCTAAGGCCAGCAGAGCGAGGAAAATCTCCAACTGGCGAGACGCCCTGACGTTCAGAGCGGCGATCACGGTCGCCGCCGCAGAGGCGTAGATAAGTGCTCCGATGAATACCCGATTGAGGCGGGGAAGTCGCGCCAATTGGAACGCCACGAGCGCGTCCACCTCGCCGCGGCTTAACCGGTCAAGAAGGCGTTGAGGCACAACAACCCGGTTCGACTCCTGGGTATCCTGCGGCCGCCTTATGTACCCATCCGGTAGGACGTAGACGTGAAGCGTTCCGCCGGCTGTCTTGCGGCGCAG